>SMUY01412096.1_pt1 | contig 10076 bp, 8 predicted proteins | sample 2456441 | NCBI WGS metagenome assembly SMUY01 (sample SAMN11095931, study PRJNA526329) | marine sediment metagenome | biome: Marine sediment; feature: Surficial sediment; material: Deep marine sediment; isolation source: Hadal surficial sediment | place: Pacific Ocean | collected 2014-11 | depth 0-1...
GTTGCGGCTGAGGAATTCCTTCTGGGCAAGGAACTGTCGGAGAAACTGCTAAATCGAGCTGCAAAGAAGGCGCGCGACGAGGTCACGCCGATTTCGGATGTCCGAGCGTCGCTTGCGTATCGCCTGGAGATGGTGGAAGTGTTGGTTCGACGAGCACTGCTTGCGACCTGGGATGAGTTGAGAGGGAGTGCGCCTGATGGCTGAGATGGATATCGAGTTCAATGTGAATGGCAAGCAGGTGCGGGTTTTGGCTGAGCCCAATAAGACACTCCTCTATGTGCTTCGTGGAAACCTGGGTCTGACGGGAACCAAGGATGGCTGCAGCTCCGGGGACTGCGGTGCCTGTGTTGTGATGCTCGACGGCAGGCCTGTGAACTCATGCATGGTGCTGGGGCCGCAGGTGGAAGGTTCTTCAGTTGTTACCATAGAAGGGATTGCTCGGGATGGTAAATTGCATCCGGTGCAGCGTACCTTCGGCGAGACCTGGGCTTTTCAATGCGGGTTCTGTACGCCGGGGATGCTCGTTTCCTGTTATGCGCTGCTGGAGTTGAACGACCACCCTTCGCGCGAAGAAATACTAACCGCGATTGCGGGGAATTTCTGTCGTTGTACGGGCTATCAGGCTGTGATCAAAGCGGTAGAGCAGGCGGCGGCGGAATTGCGGGCTGCGAAAGGAGGCGCGGGGAATGACTGAATCAGCTATCGTCGGCCAGTGGACCGCAGCGCCGGGCGCAGAAGAAATCGTGACCGGGAAAGCTCGGTATTGTCCGGACATTCAGTTGCCGGGATTGCTTTGCGGCAAACTTTTGTACAGTCCGCATGCGCGGGCACGTATCAAGAAGCTCGATGTCCGCAAGGCAAGAAACATGCCCGGTGTGTTCGCCGTGATCACACACGCCGATATTCCCGGAGAGAACAGTTACCTGTATGCGGAACCGGATCAGCCGCTTTTGGTTGTCGATGAGGTTCGTTTTCAGGGGGATGCCGTTGCCGCGGTGGCTGCCGTGGATGAGCGGACGGCTGATGCGGCGTTGGCGGCGATTGAAGTCGAGTATCAGGAGTTGCCGGGGATCTTCGATCCGCTTAAAGCCATGCAACCTGGCGCCGAACAGGTTGTGCAGGGTGAAGACAACGTCATGATGAGCCAGATGTACAGGGCAGGCGATGTCGAGGCGGCGATCGCGTCCGCAGACGTAGTGATCGAGAACACCTATCGCACCCAGTGGGCTGAACAGGCGTTTCTGGAGATGGAAGGGGGCGTTGGACTCGTTGATGATGAAGGTGGGATCACGGTCTATTCCTCCTGCCAGGCGCCGCACCGGGACAGGATGCAGATTGCACGGGCACTGGCTATGCCGGAGAGCATGGTACGCGTCATCACACCCTACATCGGTGGTGCTTTCGGGGCTAAGGACGAGGCGCACGTGCAAATACACGCAGGGCTCCTGGCGCATGCCGCCCAGCGTCCCGTTCACCTCATCCGCGAGCGCAGGGAATCCATGCTGACGCACGTGAAGCGTCATCCGATGATCATTGATTACACGACTGCCGCAACGAAAGAAGGGAAGCTTTTGGCTGTGAAAGCGAGGGTGATTGCGGATGCGGGTCCGTACACGAATTCTACGCATGAGGTGCTCAATAAGTGCGGTGAGTTCATTGGCGGGCCGTACAAAGTAGAGAATCTCGAAGTCGAGAAGATCGGGGTGCGCACCAACAATCCGATCACAGGTGCATTCAGGGGATTCGGTGCGCCGCAGGCCGCATTCGTTTACGAGTCGCAGATGGACGACCTGGCGCGGAAACTCGGCATGGACCCGTTGGAAATACGCCTGCTGAATGGTGTTGAGACCGGCACAAAAATGTACACGGGCGTGGTGATCCGGGAAGGGACGGCGATGAAGGCGTCCCTGAATAAGGCCGCGGAAATGATCGAATGGGAGAAACGGGACCAAGTCGAGCGCCGACCGGCCCGCCATCTTAGAAGAGGCTTTGGAATGGCGACGATCCTGAAAGGCTCAGGACTCGGGCGCGGCCTGGCAGATCATGCCGGCGTGGTGCTGGAAATGCACCGTGATGGTTCCGTGGTCCTGCAGAGTGGCGCTGCGGATATGGGCCAGGGCATTGTCACCGTTATGGCGCAGCTCGCCGCCGAGAGGCTTGGCATTGACCTGTCCTCTGTGCGTGTGGTCAGGGCGGACACGGCCAAGTCGCCGGATGCCGGCGCGTCATGTGCCAGCCGACAGGCGATGGTGTCAGGCAATGCGGTGCTCGAGGCAGCGGACACGATCCGTGACACGCTGCTGACGATGGCGGCCGGCAAAACGAAAATCGCAAGGGACCGGCTCGATTTGAAAGCGGGCAGATTGACCGTGGATGGCGAACCGCACGAGCTATCGGTCAAGGATCTCGCTTTGCGTGCCGGCATCTGGGGCTACCCGCTGCATGCGGAAAGCCTGGTCCACTTCGAATATCCAACCGATGTCCCTGATGTTACCTACCGTTTCAGCCAGGAAGTTTTTCAGTTCTGCACCCAGATCGCGCAGGTGCTGGTGGATTGCGAGACCGGCCAGGTCACTGTGGAAAGGCTGATCGCCGTTCACGACGCGGGGAAAATGATCAACCCGGGCGGTGTTTACGGGCAGATCGAGGGAGGTATCGCGCAGGGCATCGGCTATGCACTCACCGAGGAACTCATCGTAAAAGAGGGCCACACACAGAACCCCTCACTCGAGAATTACGTGATACCGATGGCGTTCGACATACCGGAACTGGAAATGGAGGTGCTGGAAATACCTGAGCCCCTGGGTGCGCCACTGGGTGCAAAAGGAATCGCCGAGTCACCCATCATTCCCACAGCCCCGGCCATTCGCAACGCCATATACGACGCGATTGACAAACCGCTCTACGAGCTGCCAATGACCGCGGAGCGCGTGCTGCCTGTTCCGGATGCGGGTTCAATCAGGCACTGACCGTGGGTCTCCGCTCCGACCACGGCCGTGCCTGTTCAAGTTGTCCCGCCAGGCGTATGAGCGTCGCTTCGTCACCGTAACGCCCCAGCAATTGTACGCCGATTGGCAGGTCGTCTTCGTTCCAGTAAAGCGGCAACGAAATGCCCGGCTGGCCGCTGGCGTTTGCAATCAACGTGAAGCCCGTGTACTCGCCGAGCCGTTCAATGTGTTGCTCGCGTGTCTCGGGCGTGTAATCGAAATAACCCAGCGGCACGGGCGGCTGCGCAAGAGTCGGCGTGAGCCAGATGTCGTAGTCGCTAAAGAAAGCAGCAGCATCACGGCTTGCTCTTTGTACATCCTGGACCGCCATCAGGTAATCGCCGGATGTCAGCCTTTCACCGTGCAGATACGTGCGCCAAGTCGCAGGTTCGAACAGGTCTTCCTCGATCGCGCGGCCACTACGTCTCGCCCAGTCCTTGATAGCCCAGCACAGAAAACCCGCCCACACGCTTCCAAACGCCTTGAACAGGCGCTTGCCGTCCAGAGAAGGCGATGCTTCAACGACGTCATGTCCCAGGTCTTCGCATAGTTTCGCCGCCGATTCGGCAGCGTTGACACAGTCCGGGTGGGCCGGCACGCCGGTCAGCGGCATAGTCCCGAAGCCGATTCGCAGCCGATCCGGCGCCATTGCAGCCTCTTCGGCAAACGGATGCTCAGGCGGCGCAGGGAAATACGGATCCCCTGGTGCCGGACCGGCCGTGGCATCCAGAATCGCGGCGCTATCCCGCACGGAACGCGTCACGACATGATCACAAAGCAATCCGTTGGCCACATCGCCTATCTCAGGTCCAAGGGGATTTCGTCCCCGGGTCGGCTTGAGGCCGACCAGACCGCAACAGGATGAGGGTACGCGTATCGAGCCGCCACCATCGTTGGCGTGTGCCGCAGCCACCATGCCGGCGGCAACGGCAGCCGTCGAGCCGCCACTGGAACCGCCGGTCGTCATGTTGGTGTTCCAGGGGTTCCGAGTCGCGCCGAATTGCCGCGGCTCTGTGGTGGGCATCAATGCGAATTCCGGTGTGTTGGTCTTGCCCAGGATGATCAGGCCGGCATTCCGGTAGCGCCGCACCAGCTCGCTGTCCTTCGGTGAAATGTAATGGCCCGCCAGAAACGCGGACCCCTCGGACAACGGCGTGCCCGCGTATTCCGCCAAGACGTCCTTCAGGAGAAATGGCACGCCCGCGAATGGCGCGTCGATCGATGCAACTTCGGCAGCGTCCCTCGCACGCTCGAACAAAGGCGTGACGATGGCATTCAGTTCTGGATTCAGTCGCTCGATCCTAGCGATCGCGGCTTCCACCATTTCCACGGCCGTCACTTCCTTGCGCCGCACGAGATCAGCCTGCGCAGTGGCATCCAGAAAGGCCAGTTCGTCCATGGTCACATTGATCTCCAAATACGCTCGGGTGTCATTGACGACCGATAATGCCGTATCTCGAGTGTATCGTGAATGGCGTTTGTTACTCAGGCGGCGTTCCCGCATTTTCGCAAGGAGGCAGTGATCGATTCAGCGGTGCTTGACCGACACGACATGTCGTAGCTAAATGGCTCGGTTCAACGCTTGAATCGGATTACCGGAGCAAGGACTGATGGATTTCTCGCTGACAGCGGACCAGCACGCAGTATGCGATGCGATACAGAAGATCTGTGCCGGATTCGATGACGATTACTGGCTCGAACGCGATAAGAGCGGCGAGTTTCCTGAAGATTTCTACCGGGCGATCGCAGACGGTGGCTGGCTGGGAATCGCGATGCCGGAGGAATACGGCGGCGCAGGCTTGGGAGTAACCGAGGCAGCATTGATGATGCACGCAGTGGCTGGCTCTTCCGGTGCAATGAGTGCGGCATCAGCGATTCACCTGAATATTTTCGGCCCGCATCCGATCGTCGTCTTCGGTAGCGACGAGCAAAGGAAGCGCTGGCTCCCGGACCTGATTGAGGGTCGATGTAAATCCTGTTTCGGCGTCACCGAAGCGGACGCTGGACTGAATACTACTTCGATCAAGACGCGCGCCGATCGAACCGGCGACGGCTACGTCATTAACGGCAAGAAAATCTGGACATCCTGCGCCCAGGTAGCCGACAAGATTATGCTGCTTACCCGCACGACACCCAAGGAGGAGTGTGAGCGCCCAACAGAGGGCATGACGCTGTTCTACACGGATTTGAACCGCGATTATTGCGATGTCCGGGTGATTCCTAAAATGGGCCGTGCGGCGGTCGACTCGAACGAAGTATTCATCGACGCCCTACCGGTGCCCCTGGAAGACCGGATCGGTGCCGAGGGCGAGGGCTTTCGGCACCTGCTGCACAGCCTCAATCCGGAGCGCATATTAATAGCTGTCGAGGCAATTGGCATTGGTCAGAATGCTTTAAGTCGCGCCACACAATACGCGAAGGACCGGGAGGTGTTCGATCGCCCGATCGGCCAGAACCAGTCGATTCAGCATCCACTGGCACAAAGCTGGATGGAGCTGGAAGCGGCCTTTCTCATGGCAATGCGTGCCGCCTCCCTTTATGACGACGGTAAGCCCTGTGGTGTCGAAGCCAATGCCGCAAAGTACCTCGGCGCCGAAGCCGGATTCCAGTCCTGCACCCGTGCCGTGATGACACATGGCGGCATGGGTTATGCGAAGGAGTACCACGTCGAGCGACTACTTCGCGAAGTGCTGATTACGCGCCTGGCACCTGTCAGTCCACAACTTATTCTTTGCAATATCGCAGAAAAAGCTCTGGGCTTGCCCAAGTCCTACTGAGTTTTGTACCGAAGCTAATTCAAAAGGACGCGCCAGTCATCACGAAGTTGATCGCGAAACTCCGGCGCGGCAATTTCAATAAGTGCCTCAGCCCGGGCTGATATGGGCAGATGCCGGATACGGCGTGCGCCGTATTCGGTCACAACGTAGTCGACGTCAGTACGCAACGCGGTCGCTGCTGTGTTACGGCTCAACGCCGTAACAATTCGTGATTTCTTGCCTTTGGCGGTAATCGCCTTGAGCGCCACGATGGAACGCCCGCCCCTGGACATTGTTGCCCCGCGCATCATGTCGACCGCGCCTCCTGTGCCGCTAAACTGACGGCCTTCCAGCATGTCGGCATTCACCTGACCGAAGAGATCGACTTCAAGGGCGGAATTAATCGAAACAAAATTGTCGATCTGACGGATCACACCGATATCATGAGTGTGGCTCACCGGGCGAAACCTGAGTTCCGGCGCGCTCCCCGCCCATTCGATCAGCGCCTCGCCTCCCAGCGTCGTACCGGTAACTATCTTGTATTGGTCCTGATTCTTGCATCGCCCGGTAATATTGCCCGCGTCGGCCAAGACCATTACGCCGTCGGAAATCAGGCCCGAATGAATTCCAAGATCGCTTTTATCCGTAAGCGCATCTAATACGGCACCAGGTATCGACCCGATTCCAATCTGAAGACAATCACCGTCGTTGACCAGTTGCGCGACCTGGCGCCCGATCGCGGCTGCAGTGTCATCGACTTTCTGATCGGGAAAAACAGGTACTGGCCTGTCACAGTTAACGGCCAGGTCGATACTGTCCGTAGGCCGACTTGGCGAATCGGCAGGCACCGGTTGTCGATCATTGATCTCGGCAATGACCAGTCCCGCTCTATCGAGCACGGCGGGCAGGAAGTCGGCACAGAGCCCGAGCGACACGGAATCGCCCTGTGTCGGAGGTAACTGTGCCAGAACAGCGTCTACGTTCAGGTCATTCTCCAGGTAATCGAAGATAGCGCGGTACTGCAACGGGACAAAATCGGTGCGGCCAGAGGCAATCGATACGCTGTTCTCAGACGTCGCAAAGAAAGCGGTCGATTTTGCTTCGGGATGCAAGGCAGAGAAGTCGAAGCCATTGATGCCGGGAATCGAGACCGATACGAAATGTATTCCCGCACAGCGATCTGCATGGCGCTGCAACGCAGCAAGGATTTCACGCGGCTCTGCAGTCGCCCCGGCGATAAATACGGTCATTCCAGGCTCCAGAAATCCCGCCACTTCGTCCGCATCGATCCAACGTTTCATGGTCGCCCCTATGTCCGTGGCACCGGCCCTGACGCCGTATTCCACCGTCTGCCAGCCGTATTGAATTAGTCAATTCGAGTGAGCATACTGTGCGCCCTGCCCGCCGCGCGTGTACACGATGTTGCAGTATCGCCCGGACGTGCATCCGATAGCTCACAACACTACGAGACCGATAACAAGAGGAGAATACCGGGATGGATGTTGGATTGTCACTTGGGATCAGTCAGCGAGAGCCTATCCTCAACAATGTCGAAGTTGTAAAGCACGCCGAGGCGCTCGGTTTCGACAGCGTGTGGATTGCCGATTGCCAGCTCTCGATGAAGGACTGTTTCACGGCCCTTACCTTGTGTGCGGTCAACACCTCGAAGATTTTACTTTCAACCGGCGTCACCAATCCGTTGACGAGGCACCCAAGCGTTCTTGCGAATACTTTTACAGCACTCAATGAAGTCAGCAATGGTCGTGCGCTGATTGGCATAGGTGTTGGCTGGACGGGTGTATTCCCGATCGGCCTGAAACCCGCAACGATCAAGCACATGGAAGAATCGATCATTGCGATTCGCAAGCTCTGCTCGGCCGAAGAGGTTCCCGGCGGTGAACACGGGCCCTACCAAATGGTAACCGGGAAAGGTCCGATTCCGATATACGTCGCGGCCAATCAACAGCGCATGCTGCGGCTGTCCGGGCGGGTTGCCGACGGCGTGATCCTGATGGGCGGTGCGAACGAGGAATTCCTAAGCTGGCAAATCGATCTCGTCAAGGAGGGGGCCGAACAAGCCGGGCGGTCGATGGACGATATCAAACTGCATCTCTGGTCCAATATCTCCCTGTCCGAGGATCATGAGCAGGCGCGCGACGATGTCAGCCACTGGGTCACGTCACAGGCAGAGACGTTCGCGAAATGGCGCGAACTCCCCGACTTCCTGCAGCCGTACAAAGCAGACTTTGAATCTGCTTCGAAAGCCTACGATCGCCTCGAGCACATGTCTCAACATGCCGAGCACAAGGGCGTCGTATCGGGAGAGCTCATCGACTATCTGGCGCTGGTGGGCTCTGCCGAGGAATGCCTAGAAAGGATACGCAAGCTCACCAAACTTGGTCTCGACGGCGTGACATTGGCGTTCCGTGCAGGCGGCAGAAAGGAACGCATGGATGAGATTCATGAGGCGATCATCAAGCCCCTCAAGGAATCGGCAACCTAACAACCGCATAAAGGCTCGAACATGAGCGAGCGCCCAACTGCAGTCCTTATCCATGGCCTGTCCGAGACTCGCGAAGTGTGGTGGCGACAGGTGTCTTTCCTGGAGCCCTCGATACGCGTCATTACTTATGACATCAGGGGCTTCGGCTCCAGCCCGACCGGCGCCGCAAACGGCACAGTGCGGCAAATGGCCGATGATCTGGCTCAACTGCTGAGTGCGTTTGCAACCGGCCCCGCCTGGCTGGTCGGGTTTTCCATGGGCGGAGTTATTTCACAACGCTTCGCGCTGGATTTTCCCGAACTGACCAAAGGTCTGGTGCTGATCGCCAGTTCCTGCGCCGTCGGCCGCGGTGGCAGGGACTTCTTCAAACATCGCATCGAGCAGGTTAAGAGTGGCGGGCTCGAGAGCCTTACTGAGACCAATGACAACGACGCGCACGGATGTTTCCATACGGGAAACGAAGACCTCATCAATGAATATAAAAAACTGCGCGTCGGTGCTGTCCGGGACCCGGCGGGTTATCTGAATGCTTGCCATGCAATGTTGGGGATCGGCGATAAGCCACTGACACCGAAATTGAGTGCTATCCGCTGTCCCACGTCAGTGATTGCAGGCGAGTATGATCCTTACTGCCCGCCAAAAGCGTCGAAAATGATTTCCGATGCGATACCGGGCGCCGAACTCACGGTGATCAAAGACGCAGGCCATTGCATGCAGTTCGAGGCGAGCGATAGTTTGAACAAGCACATCGCGGATTTTATTGGCCGCCATGATTCAACGTAAGGTGAACAGGCAAAAAACATGAGCGAAAACAAAAACCAACCGGAAGGCGAAGCGCTGAAATGGGAGAGGCGTAAAGAGATTGCGATCCTGACCTTGAACCGACCGCAGGCCATGAATTCTTTCGATCTCGAACTCATGGCAGAGCATCGGCGCCGCCTGGAGGAGTTCGAAGCAGATGACGAACTCCGTGTTCTTGTGTACACGGGCGAAGGGCGTGCGTTCTCTACCGGTATCGATATCAAGAAGGCCCCGGACTTTCTCCATTGGACCGCCGAAGACAGGCATAGCACCTGGGTGACTCCATGCTCGATGGAGATCAACAAACCCACGATCGCCGCGGTAAACGGTTATGCGTTCGGCGGCGGCTGCGAGCTGGCCCTGGGATGTGACTTGCGAATTGCCTCCGAGAAAGCTGTGTTCGGTCTTCCCGAGGTATTGTTAGGCGCCCTGCCCGGCGGCGGTGGCACGCAGACCCTTCCCAGGCTGATCGGTCTCGGCGATGCTCTGCTCCTGATGCTGACCGGAGAATCGATCGATGCAGCAGAAGCGTTACGGCTTCGCCTGGTACAAAAAGTGGTGCCCCACGACCAGTTGCTGGATGAAGCATTGAACATTGCCGAAGCGATCTGCCGTGGCGGGAAAAACGCCGTTCCAATGATCAAGGAAGTCGCCACGAAAGGGCTCGGGTTACCGATAGCGGAAGCGCTTTGGCTCGAGCAGGTCTACTTTCAGCGCAACCGCGAAGAGGCGATTGACGAGATAGAGGAGCGGTTGCGCGCTTTTCAGGAACGTAGCAAGAAGGGCAAGAAATAATGGACCTGGAACTGAACAACAAGACAGCCATCGTAACCGGCGGTGCATCGAACATCGGCAAGGCCATCGCCGAAGGTTTTGCCGAAGAAGGGGCCAATGTCGTGGTCGCGGACATCGACAAAAAACAGGCCGAACGAGTCGTAAAAGAACTCAACAAAATGGGCGATGGCGATGCAATATTCTTTGAGACCGATGTTACTGACGCAACTCAGGTTGAACAATTGGCGGCACAGA
>SMUY01358527.1_pt1 | contig 10071 bp, 6 predicted proteins | sample 2456441 | NCBI WGS metagenome assembly SMUY01 (sample SAMN11095931, study PRJNA526329) | marine sediment metagenome | biome: Marine sediment; feature: Surficial sediment; material: Deep marine sediment; isolation source: Hadal surficial sediment | place: Pacific Ocean | collected 2014-11 | depth 0-1...
AATCCAATTCCACATTCAACACCTGGTTTAATATTCTTCAATTTTTTTGTTGGACCTTGAATTTGATTTAGGGACTTCCTTCGCGGCCTGAATCCGTTACAATGGAAGTTGATGAACCCATTGAATTTTATGGTTTTTGACCTTTTCTGACGAAAACGTGGCGACTCCTAAAAAAAAATCTGGAAGCCGTTTGTGGCGCACGGATGTGGACGGTCCCGTCCGGTGCATCGATTTTTCCGCAACCGATCATTGGACCGCCGTCGGGTTTGGCAACGGGGATGTGCAGGCGATCAACCCCAACGGCAAGGTGGTTTGGGAGCATAATGTCGGTCCGGCGGTTTTGCAGGTTCGCATTCTGCCGGTAAAAAAAAGAATCGTAGTCTTGAATGAGTACAGTCGGTTGATGGCTTTTGATTACTCCGGCAGGGAGGTTTTTAATAAAGGGTTTAAATCCTATTGGACGTCTTTTGAAATCCAGTCCGGGAATATCATTCTGTGGGGTTGGAAATCGCCGCCTCTCAAACTGAACTTCAACGGCAAAATAATTCAGAAACTGCCGATCCCGCATCCCTGGCGGCGGCTCAAGGCCGCCTCAAGAAAGAATCGATTTTGGGTCGTCCACAACGAAATTTGCCTGGGGCTGTATGATTCGGAAGGCACCAACTTATGGTTGGTCAACCACCCCACGAACATCGACCTTTCGCGGACCCATCCCTCTGACATTGAATTGGACGATTCGGGAAATATTTTGGCGGTCGCCTGTCAGGATCGGGGTGTCTACATCTATAATGGCGAAAACCAAACCCTCAAACATATCGATCTGGATAAAAATGTAACGCATGTGGCGGTCAGCGGCGATGGTAAAACTCTGCTGATAACGGATCCGTTCAAGCATGTGCGGATGGTGTCGAGCGAAGCGCATGTGTTGTGGGAGACGGATCTCGATTCCAATGTCGAAATTTGCCGGATCGATCAGCAAGGCACGCGCATCCTGTTGTACGAAAACAATGGGATGTTGTCTTGTTATAAATTCCTGCAGGGAACGGAACAACGTGCGGAATTTCTGGAACTGACCGATTTCGCGGAGGTTTCCGATAAAAAAGAAATCTGGCAGGTGCCCAGTCCGCGTTCAGGCGGCCGGGGCAGTGGCACCGTCCATATTTCGGGCAACGGTCAATGCGTGGTTTATGGCGAAAGAAAACGTTTTCAGATTTTTGATTTTTCCGGCAAGTCGATTTGGACAAAAACGTTCATGACCGCGTTCGAAGATATCTTTGTCACTCAGGGGGGGGAGAAAGTCTTTCTTGCCAATGCCAATGAAGTGTTTATTTTGGATACCGAAACCCTGCGGGAAAGCCGTGTCGCTTTCTATGGCACGGGAATCCAGCGGCTGGGCATCGATCCGGCGGGAGCCTGTTTTCTGGTGCACGAAAAAGGTGGCGCGTTGAAGATGATTTCCGGCCAGGGAAAACCCCTCTGGTCCGGTTCGATCAGCAAGGACATTCACCAACTGCAGATCCATCATAAATTACGTTGCGCGGTATTTCGCGGAGCGCCCAAGACGGTCTATGCGTTGAATTTAAAAAATGGCGGTGTGAACCACACGGTGCTGGGCGGACCGATCACTTGTTTGCAGATGACCCCGGACGGAATTTACGTCGGTGGGGAAATGGGCCGCTGTCATGCGCTCGATTTCAACTGTAAAGTGAAATGGAAGTTTCAGGCCACCGGACCCATTCGGGAAATCATTCCTCTGAAAAAGTGGATCGCTTTCCGGGGCGATCAAGGCCGCGTATATTTCTGCAACCGGCAGGGTGAGCTGGAGTGTGAATATCAATTGCATCACTCACGCTCGGTATTGACCCAGGTCGAAAAAGATATTCTGGAGATCGTGCCGGACCGGGAATCGATTTCCTGCTACAAGGTAGTGACCGGCGAGCGCGTTTGGAAGCAACGCATGACCGGCGCCATTCAATCCGTTGCGGTCAGCGCATCCAGCAACCGCATGGCGATCCTCGATTCAAAGTTCATTCACTATTATCAGTTGATTCATGATCCGGCGCAACCGGAAGCGAGAGGGTCTTATCTTGAATTTTAAAACAGGGATGTGAACCATGAACGAACTTAAACAACAGCTGACCTTGTGCATCCGGGCACGCTATCCCATTTTGTATCTGGTGACTTGGGAAGAAGACCGGGCGCAGGAATTGCTGGCGGAAATTGGCGCCGCTACCCAAAAGAAAGTGATCACATGGAGTTTGTCCATGGGGTTCGATCCCAAGCAGGACGGATTAAAAAAAGACGCGCAGATCCAGGACGTGCTGAGGTACATTGAGGACTCCACCGAAAAAGCGATTTTTGTATTGCAGGATATTCATCCTTTCCTGGAAAAAGAACTCATCGTCAGGCAACTGCGCGATTTGGCCCGCAACCTGAAAAGAAGTTATAAAACGATTGTTCTGGTTTCCCCGGTCCTTAAAATTCCGCCAGAGTTGGAGAAGGACTTCACGGTGTACGATCTGCCTTTGCCCGATGCCAGGGAGTTGACCGCGGTCCTGAACAATTTGTTGGCGCCTTACCGCGAATCCAAAAAAATTGAGATCGATTTGAGCCCGGACCTCGTGGAAAAAGTGGTGCAGGCGACTTTGGGGCTCACCAAAAACGAAGCCGAAAACGTTTATGCCAAGGCGCTGATCACCAATCGCAAATTCGGCTGGGAGGATCTGCCGGCCATCATTTCTGAAAAAAAACAATTGATCCGGAAATCCGGCATCCTCGACTTCATCGGCTTGTCCACCACTCTGGACGAGGTGGGGGGCATGGGCCGGCTCAAGGACTGGTTGAATCAGCGCTCCACCGCCTTCAGTGCCAGGGCCCGCGCATACGGTTTGCCGGAACCGAAAGGCCTGCTCATGCTGGGTGTGCAGGGCTGCGGCAAGAGCCTGGCCGCCAGAGCCATCGCCGCCGAATGGAGCCTGCCGCTCCTGCGCCTGGATGTGGGGAAAATTTTCAATTCCTTCATCGGCAATTCCGAGGAAAACATGCGCAAGGCCATCTCGCTGGCCGAGGCGATGAGCCCCACCGTGTTGTGGCTCGATGAAATCGAAAAGGGGTTTTCCGGAACCCAGAGTTCGGGGTCGGTGGATTCCGGAACCACTTCGCGGGTGTTCGCTACCTTTCTCACCTGGATGCAGGAAAAAACCAAGCCGGTGTTTGTCATCGCCACCGCCAATGACATTGAAAGCCTGCCGCCGGAACTTCTGCGCAAGGGCCGGTTCGATGAAATATTTTTCATCGATCTGCCGCGATCGGAGGAACGCAGGAAGATTTTTGAAATTCACATTCAATTGAAGAAGAGGGACACGGCGGCCTACGACATCGACCGCTTGGCCACGGAGGCGGACAAATTCAGCGGCGCCGAAATCGAGCAGGCCATTTTGTCCGCCATGTACCGGGCTTATGCGGAGGATCGGGAATTCACCACCGAGGACATTTCCAAGTGCATTCAGGAAACCGTGCCGCTGGCCGTGACCGCCAGCGAAAAGATTGACTACTTGCGGGATTGGGCCAGCCACCGGGCACGCCCGGCTTCCTGAAAAGGCATTGCCTTTTGCGGACGGCGGGAGGATATTAATAATAGGAAGGCGGCTATGAAAGCTCTTGTTCTCGATGTCAAACGAAATGAATGGGAAACCACCGAAGGGATGGTGCACACTTCGGTGGCGGAGCCGGAGCTGGATGAGGGCAAAAATCCAGAGGACGCGAGCCGGGTTCTCATCCGCCCCCGCTTCACCGGATTTTGCGGGTCCGACAAGAGCATTTGGTACCGTCGCGCGTTCAAGGAAATGATTTTTGATTCGCTGGAGAGCAACGGACATCTCCACCGGGTCTGCGGCCATGAACTGTTTGGTGAAGTGGTGGCGGTGGGCAGTTACGCCGCCAAGTTCTACGGCTACAAACCGGGCGATCTGGTGTCCACCGAATCGCACATCTTCTGTGGACGCTGTCACCAATGCAAAATCGGCGACGCTCATGTCTGCGCCAACCATCTGATCATCGGAATTTCCACCGACGGCTGTTTTGCCGAGTTGATTAAACTGCCCGCCAAAGAATTGTGGCGCACCGACCCGGACCGCATTCGGCCGGAAGTGGCGGCCATTCAGGATCCCCTGGGAAACGCCGTGCATGCTTGCAGTCGGGTCGACTTGCGGGGCCGGACGGTCGCTATATTCGGATGCGGCACCATCGGCCTGTTTTCAATTCTGGTGGCGCGCACCATGGGGGCGACGACCATTATCGCTATTGACCCCAATGCCAAAAACCTCCAGCTGGCCGAGCGGCTGGGTGTGGATTTGCCGCTGAAAGTCGCCAGGTCCACGGGCACAAAAAGCGTCGCTCCCGATCCGGAGGTGGTTGCTAAAATCAAGCAAACCTGTTTCGGCGAAGGCGTTGATGTGGCGTTGGAGATGTCGGGCAGTAATCAGGCCCTGAACACGGCCATCCTGGCCACCCGTGCCGGCGGGGATGTGATCCTGTTTGGACTGTCAGCGGGCGACTTCATCATCACTGATTTTCAGCAGATCATCATGCACGGCAAAACCCTCCACAGCGTTGTCGGGCGCAAAGTGTTCCAGACCTGGTTCATCATGAGCAACTTACTGCAATCCAAAGGCCACGACTTTCAGGATAAAATTTATGATGTGATCCTGAACAAAGGGGAGGGCACCCTGTTTCCCTTCAATAAATTTAAAATGGAAACGTTTGAACAGGCTTTTCAAAATCACCCCAAAATTATTTTAAAATACTAAAGCCTGTTCATATTTGTGCGGAGGTGAAACCATGAGAGAGGATCTGTTGGGATACATCCAATCCGAACTGGCAGACATCCGGCAAGCGGGGTTGTACAAGAACGAACGTGTTTTACTTTCTCCGCAACAAACCCACCTGCAAGTCGCCGAGGGCGAGGTCCTGAATTTTTGTGCCAACAATTACCTCGGGCTGGCCAATCATCCGGAATTGATTGAGGCGGGCAAAGAGGCCTTGGATCGGTACGGATTCGGTATGGCCTCCGTGCGGTTCATCTGCGGCACCCACGAAATCCACAAACAGCTGGAGGACCGGATTTCCCGCTTTCTGGGAATGGAAGATACGATTCTCTATTCTTCCTGCTTCGACGCCAATGCGGGTCTCTTTGAAGCCTTGTTGAACGAGCAGGACGCGATCATCAGTGATCGCCTCAATCATGCCAGCATCATCGACGGCACCCGGTTGTGTAAGGCGGCGCGGTTCCGTTACAACCATGCGGATATGGGGCACCTCGAGACCCAGCTCCAGCGGGCGGCAAAATCCCGCTTCAAACTGATCGCCACCGACGGCGTGTTCAGCATGGATGGCGATGTGGCCCCGCTGGGGGAAATCTGCCAGCTGGCGGAAGCGTATGGCGCCTGGGTGATGGTGGACGATTCTCACGCCACCGGGTTTTTTGGCGACACCGGGCGGGGAAGCATTGAATATCGCAAGGTTATGGGACGGGTTTCGATCATCACCTCAACCTTTGGCAAGGCCCTGGGTGGGTCGTCCGGCGGATTCACCAGTGGGGCCGGAGAGGTGGTCCAACTGTTGCGGCAACGGTCGCGGCCCTATCTCTTTTCCAACACGCTGTCCCCGGTGGTGGCCGCAGTTTCTTTAAAAGCCATTGAAATTATTGAACACTCCCCAGACTTGTTGCAAAAGCTCAGGGATAATACCGCCGGCTTTCGAGAGCAGATGGCGGCGGCCGGGTTCAGCTTGCCACCGGGAGACCATCCTATCATTCCCATTATGCTGGGGGACGCGGCCGTCGCCCGGCAAATGGCAGAAAACCTTTTAAAGGAAGGTGTTTATGTGATCGGGTTCAGTTTTCCTGTGGTTCCCAAGGGAGCCGCCCGGATTCGCCTGCAAATTTCATCGGCGCATAATAAACAAGACATTGAGCGGGCGGTCGCGGCCTTCACCAAGGTCCGTGACACCATGAATCTGCCTTCCCGTTGACCTAAGTTCGGGGCGTCCGCCCGAAATTCTGAGTTTACCTCCAGCATAAAAATAAAGTGTATTTTTTGTTTTTATAAAAAATGGGTGGTCTTTTATATTTTCGTTTTTTATTCGTCTATTTTCCTTTAAATAATCCATGGTGAGGCGAATGGATGAAACTGTTGAGAGACCCGGTGGCTGGTTTTTCTCAACAAGGATCAAGCCCGGTTGCCGTTTTTTCGGGCAGGGGGTGTAACTCTTCAATTTTTAACCCTTAAATGCTCCCCATAACAGGTGATGAAAAAACTTGCTGATGTTGTCGTTGGATTATAAAAAAATTAATTTATTTAAAAACAGCAACGTTTTATAAGAGATTATTTTTTTAAAAAAGTATTTTTATAAATTTGGATTTTCAATATTGAAAATAATTTTTTAAAAAGATTAAAAATATTTTTTTACGATAATTTCTTTCCATTTTTTTTTTGTTGTGAGAAAATTCCCCGATCAAACTAACATCTAACGTAGGGTCTCAATTTTATTTAAGCCGCTGGGTTTGTTTAATTCGTGTGCTTAAAAAATTCTTAATTTAATTAGACAATCCATTCAATACGGAAAAGATAATTATTCAATGTAAATTTTTTTCGGATATTTTTTCCCCAGGCGTGCGGGCAAACCCCATAAAAAATTGGCAGAGTATTTAGTGTCCGAGCTTAGGGTTGGTTCGCACTTATCGGACGATGGGGCGGGCATTACAGGAATATCAAATTAAGGATTTTCTTATGAATAACGCATCATTTGCCCATGGCAACGGCAAAAAGCCCAGATATCTGAATAAATTGGAGCAGATTCCTCAGCTGAGCCAGGGCGAAGTGAAGGACCTCAATGAGGTTACCGACCAGTTTGTTTTTCGCACCAACGATTACTATCAATCTTTGATCGATTGGGACGACCCGGAGGATCCGATCCGCAAAATTGTCATGCCGGAAACTGGCGAATTGGAAGATTGGGGCCGACTCGATGCTTCCGATGAGGAGAGTTACACGGTGGCCAAAGGAGTGGAGCATAAATACAGTTCCACCGCGCTCTTATTGGTGAATGAAGTTTGCGCCGCCTATTGCCGTTTCTGTTTTCGCAAACGCCTGTTCATGGATGACAACGAAGAAGTCACCAAGGACATATCGGAGGGATTGGAATATATTAACGCGCACCCTGAAATCAACAATGTGTTGTTGACCGGCGGCGATCCCTTGATCATGTCCACCTCCAAGTTAGAACCGATAATTCGTAAAGTCAGGGAAGTGGACCATGTGAACATCATACGCATCGGCACCAAGATTCCGGCGTTCAATCCCATGCGGATTTACAACGATCCTTCCCTCAAGGCAATGCTTGAGAAGTACAGCACGCCGGAAAAACGAATCTACATCATGGCGCATTTCAATCATCCCCGGGAGCTGACACCGGAGGCCATCCGGTGTTTGGAGTTTTTGCTGAAGGCGGGCGCCATCGTGGTCAACCAGACGCCGTTGATCGCCGGTGTGAATGACAACGCCCAAGTGTTGGGTGAGTTGTTCAACAAATTGTCTTTTATCGGGGTGCCGCCTTATTACGTTTTTCAATGTCGGCCAACGCTTGGCAATAAAATTTATGTCACGCCCGTGGAACAAGCTTACGAGATTTTTGAAACCGCCCGGACCGGTTGCTCCGGTTTGGCGAAGCGTGCCCGGTTTGTGATGTCGCATAGCACCGGAAAAATAGAAATCGTCGGCCTCACGCAGGAGCATATTTACTTCAAGTACCAACGTGCCGCCAAAGCCAAAGACGGTTCCCGGTTTCTGGTGTTCAAGCGCAATCCCAACGCTTATTGGTTCGACGATTACGTGGAAGCGGTGGACGATTACAGCCTCGGGGACTCGGCCAGCGATTCCCGCCAAACATCATTTGATATTCTGGAATACGTCTGAGAACAGTTGAAGCGCGCCATCCACTGGCTTAGGATGGGTAGCCGGTGACTTCGGTAAGATCAGCGTCTTTCAGGTTGGTGTTGGCGAGTTTGGCTTGGGTGAGATCGGCTTGAAAAAGTTTGGCGCCCGCCAGGTTGGCGTCGGTGAGATCCGCCTGGGTAAAATCCACATGGTCGAGTTCGGATCGGTGGAGGTCGGCGCCTTTCAGATTTGTTGCGACACAGGAGGCTCCCTTGAGACGAACGCCCGCGAGATCGCTCCCTTCCAGGTTGGCCTTATCGAGTTTTGCTTTCCTTAAGTTGGCTCCTGCAAGAAAGACCTTTTTCAGTGAAGCGCCTTCCAGAACGCCTTCCTGAATATTGGCCCGGCTGAGATCAGCGCCGTCCAGATTGGCCCCGGTAAAATCCACTCCTTCGAGATTGGCGTCGCTGAGATCCACTCCCGTGAGGTCGGCCAGGCCCAGTTTGCCGCGGCTGAGGTTGGCGCCGCGCAGGCGGCCGTCTTTTAAATTTGAGCCGTTCAATTTGATGCGGTTCATTTGCGCGCCATCGAGCTGAACCTGATTGAGGTTGGCGCCATTGAGATCGGCAATGTCCATTTGCGCTTCGCTCAGGTCGGACTGGGTGAGGTCGGCACGCCGCAGAATAGCACCGCTCAGTTTGACACGGCTGAGGTCGGCCTGGATGATTTTGGCTTCGGTGAGGTCGGCTCCGGTCATATCGCTCCGGGTGAGCCGGGCGTTTTTAAAGTTGGCTCCGAACATTTTGGCCCCTTTAATCTTAGCCCGCACCAGCGTGGCGTTGCTGAAATCCGTTTCGTAAAAGATACCCATACTGAGTTTGGAATCGGAGAGATCGGCACCGCTCAGATTGGCGGTTTTAAAATTGGAACGGGACAGGTCGGCTCCGCTCATCTTTGCGCCTGCCAGATTGGCTTTAAAAAAGTCGGCCTTGATGATTTTGGCGTTGATCATATTGGCATCGGTGAGGTTGGCTTCACGCAGGACGGTCCGCCGTATATCGGCGTCCTCTAAATTGGCCCGGCTCATTTGGGCTCCGTTCAGTTGGGCGTCGTTGAGGATGCTACCGCTCAAATCCGCTTCCGTGAGGTCGACCTCATTCAGATTGCTTCCGGTAAGATCCGATTCGTTGAGATTGGTTCCGATCAGCTTGGACTGACTGATATCGGCGCCATAAAAATTTAAATGAGACAGGTCCAATCCTGAAAGGTCCAGGTTTTTAAGAGTCGGGGCGGGGTCTTCCTCTTTCTCTTCCTCTTCCTCTTCCTCTTCCTTTTTCTCCTCTTCTTCTTCCTTTTCCTCTGCATCCGCCGGCTCGGCCTCATCCTGTTCCTCGTCGTCGTCGGAGTTCTCCGCTTCATCCGAATCCACGGCCTCTCCCTCTTCTTCCTCTCCCTCTTCTTCCGCTCTCTCTTTTTCCTCCTCTTCCTGCTCGGACAATTTTTTGAGCTGGTTCAAGATTTCTTCAACTTCTTCCCGAGTTAAATCTGCCATCGTTTGGTTTCCTGTCGATCAATACTCAATAGTAAAATTGTGGGTGTGGTGACGCCATCCTAAAGTTTTTCCGGAGCGGACACAAGGTAGAACGATATATTACGGGTAAAAAGAACGCAAGAGCTAAGATGCCTTTAAACGTGCTAATTCACAGGCAGGCATATTTGTTGGTGAACAGGGTGGTGATTTGGCGCAAGGGGGAGTCGAGAATCCGGTACACCTCATCGACGATGCGGTCGGGAATTTCACGATAAAACGCGTGGGCGATGGCACCGGCGATGCAGGCGATGGTGTCGCTGTCGCCGCCGATGGAAACCGCTTTGCGTATGGCATCCTCGAAATCATCGGATTCCAGGAAAGCGGTGATCGCCTGCGGCACGGATCCCTGGCAGGAGGCGTCGAATTGATAGGTTTCCCGAATGGCGTCGAGCGGTTGATCCAATGCATACTGAAATTCGGAAGTGATGAATTGGGCGATGTCGGGTTTGCTTTTTCCGGTGCGGGCCAGAAACACTGCCGCGGCCGTGGCTTGTGCCCCTTTGATGCCCTCGATATGATTGTGAGTGACGGCGGCGCTGGCCTCGG
>SMUY01260149.1_pt1 | contig 10069 bp, 8 predicted proteins | sample 2456441 | NCBI WGS metagenome assembly SMUY01 (sample SAMN11095931, study PRJNA526329) | marine sediment metagenome | biome: Marine sediment; feature: Surficial sediment; material: Deep marine sediment; isolation source: Hadal surficial sediment | place: Pacific Ocean | collected 2014-11 | depth 0-1...
GCCGATATTGGTGCGGCGTCCAGCCAATCGGTGGCGGCGTCGCTCGGTGCGAACGGCGAATCAATCGCGAATATCACGTTATCCGCGCCCAGGACCGATACACAGAATGTCAGTAGCGGGTCCCAGAACATCGCGCTCGTCGTAATGACGAAGTTCTCCTTGAAGTATTCGCTGGGCGTGCGCCGCATGTTCGATATGCCGGGCCGGGTGGCAACGGTATCAAGACGATTCAACCAGAACGGCACACCCTCTCCCATATGCCCCAATACGATTCTCAGGCGCGGAAACTCATCGAACACGCCGCTCAGGATTAGCCGCACGACGTGCATCGACGTTTCCATCGCAAAGCCCCACAGGGCGCCGCTCATGCTGTAGTCGGCGAACGCGTCGTACATCGAGGCGGGGGGGGTGCGTGGATGCAGATAGATCGGCGTATCCAGCGCCTGGGCGGCTTCGAAGATCGGCCAGTACTTGGGATCGTCCAGATGCTCGCCGTTGGTGTGAGAATTGATGATCACGCCGTTCAGGCCCAGGCTTGAGACGCCGCGCTCGATCTCCTGTGCAGCCGCGTCGGGATTTTGTGGCGCCACGGTGGCCAGCCCCGCGAGGCGGTCCGGATAACGGCCAATCGCCTCGGCGAGACGATCGTTCGTCAGGCGGGCAAGTTCGGTGGCCGGTTCGGGATCCAGGACTTGGACGCCGGGTGACCACAGCGACAGGATCTGCTTGTCGATACGGGCCGCGTCCATTGCCGCGATCCGCCCAGCGCCTAGATCCAGCAGTGCCCGAGTCGTCTCGGTGACCACATAGGAAGGTGCCGCCAAGCCGGGCTCCCGGTCGGGTTCCCGGCTGAGCAAGCTCGACATCGCATCCAGTACCTCGGGGATGGTGAAGGTTTCTTCCGCGGCGATGCGTAAGAAGTCGGCGGAAGTCCCGACTTGTGCCGACACGGTTTTCGATATCGCCAGTGCTGACGATGCCAGGGCCGCGTTCTTCAAGAACGTTCTTCTGTCGTTATTCATGTTGGAGACTCCGTGCCGGCCAACTCCAAAACGGCTCTGGCTCGCTTTACGACGGGAACATCGATGACTTTGTCGTCCAGTGACGTAGAACCGCGTCCTGCGGTTTCCGCTTCTTCGAAGGCCGCGACGACTCTTCGCGCGTGCTCGACCTCCGCCTTGGATGGAGAAAATGTCTCGTTGATCGCATCGATCTGTGCTGGGTGAATCGCGAACTTACCCTTGAAACCACGCTGCTTGGCTGCGGTGCTGTTCACCCTAAGTCCAGCCTCGTCCTTGAAATGGAAATAGGGTGTGTCGAGGGCTGTCACGTGTGCCGCTCTGGCCGCGATACACAATACGTTTCTTGCATAGTCCACTTCGGAGTCGTCTTCGAGTCGTTCGATGCCCATGTCGTGGGTGAAATCCTCGGCACCGAATGCGACGCCGATGATCCGCGGGTTGGACGTGCAGATCTCATAGCATTTGACGATCGCTCTCGCGCTCTCAAGCCACGGTATGAGTTTCAGGCTTCCGACGGCCAGATCCACCGCTCGTTCCAACTCCGCCAGCAGATCGGAAACCGTCTCGATGTCCTGCGGCCCGTCGATCTTGCCGATGGAGATCCCGAGAATGTGCGGTCCGATGACCGCCGCGAGATCGGATTCCAACCAGCCCGTATCCAGCGAATTGACCCGCGGCATGATCGGCACGCCCTTTTCGGCAAGCCTTGGCAGAAACGACTGAATCGTCTTACGCGCGTTGTCTTTCTCCGCGTTTGGCACGGAATCTTCCATGTCGGGGACGAGGATGTCGGGCCGCAGGCCCGCTGCCTTTTCGAGCATGTTCTCCTTATTGCCGGGAACAAAGAGCAGGCTTCTCAGTGCGGTCATGATGGTCTCCGGTCGGAGCGTTCCAGTCGCGTACTCGAGCCTACAGCAGCCCGGCTCCGCGCGCCCATTGATACTTGGCGCCCAGGATGGCGACCGGTAGTTCCGTCGTGTAGGGGCAAGCTACGATGCCCCGCTCATAGAGGTATTCGGAAGCCTCTTCCACCTGCACGTCGCCTACCAGCGAGGCGACGACGGGTTTGTCGATGCCCTTGTCGCGCGCCTCCTGTACTACACGGGCGCAGAGTTCTGCGAATACCATCGGCGGCGTAATGATCGTGTGCCAATAACCGAGTATCAACGAATGGATTCGATCGTCCTCAAGCCCCAGACGAATGGTCTTCTCGTAGGTCGTCGGCGGTTCAGCGCCCGTGATATCGACTGGGTTGCCCGACGCCCCGAACGGCGGGATGAACTCTTTGAACGCCTCGTCGAGATCGGTAGGAAACGACATCAGCGACAAGCCGTTGTCGACGAGCGCGTCGGTCAGCAGCACCCCCGAGCCGCCGGCACCCGTGATGATGACGATCTCTTCCCCTTTCGGTGTCGGCAGGACCGGAAGCCCGCGGGCGAACTGTAGAAGGTCGTTGAGGCTGTACGCACGAATCACGCCGCAGGCCCGGAGAATATCGTCGTAGACCTTGTCATTCCCCGCGAGCGCGCCCGTATGCGATGCTGCGGCTCGCGCACCGAGTTGAGTACGGCCGGCCTTGAGCATCACGATGGGTTTCTTCTTCGACACTCGCTTCGCGACTTCGGCGAAGCTGCGGCCATCCTTGAGATCCTCGGCGTGCATCGCCACGACGTCCGTGTTCTCGTCTTGTTCGAAGTAGATCAGCAGATCGTCTTCGTCCAGATCCGATTTGTTGCCCAAGCCGATGATGGCGGAGACGCCCATCTTGGTCGAGCGGCTGAAGCCGATGATGGACATGCCGACGCCGCCGCTCTGTGAAGAGAGCGCGACCTTGCCTTTGACGTCGTACGGTGTGCAAAACGTCGCACACAGGTTCGAGGGCGTGTAATAGTAGCCGTAGATATTCGGGCCCATGATGCGGACGCCGTGCTCGCGTGCCGCTGCAACTAACTCGTCTTGCAGCTCGTGTTCGCCGACTTCGGCGAAACCCGAGGGAATCATGATGGCGCCTGCAATGCCTTTCTCGCCGACTTCCTTCATTGCCGCGACACAGAATTTTGCGGGGACGGCGAACACGGCGACATCGATGTCACCCGGGACGTCCTTGACGCTCTTGTAAGCCTTCTTGCCCAGGATCTTGTCGGCCTTCGGGTTGATCGGGTAGAGCTCGCCCTTGTAGCCGCCGTCGATGATGTTCTTCATGACGGAGTTGCCGATCTTGCCCTCGGTGTCGGACGCACCGATGACGGCGACTGCCGCGGGTTTCATGATGCGGGTCATGGCCGAGAGGATGTCGTCCTGAGACGGGCGGTAGATCACCTTGGGCGGCGAGAAGTCGACGGTGATCAGGGCGTCGACAGCGGTCGCGCCGGCCGGGTTCGCGAGTACGGGGTTGAGATCGATCTCTTGGATCTCCGGGAAGTCGTCGATAAGTTCGGAGACATTGACGATGATACGGGTGAGCGCCCCACGATCCACGGGTTTTGCGCCACGCACCCCTCTGAGGATTTCTGCCGCTTGAATGCCGTCCAGCATGGCAAGGGCATCTTCCTCGCTGGCGGGCGCCAGCCGAAACGTCACGTCCTTGAGCACCTCGACAAGAATTCCACCCAGGCCGAACGCCACGAGTTTGCCGAAGCTGGCGTCGGTGACGGCGCCGACGATGACTTCCCGGTCGTGACTGTCCAGCATCTGTTGGATTTGCACGCCGACGATCGTACTGTCGGGCTTGTACGCACGGGCGTTCTCGACTATCGAGTTGTAGCCTGCAGCGACCTCTGCGGCATCCGCTAGTCCTACCAGCACGCCGCCCGCTTCGGTCTTGTGCTGGATGTCGGCAGAGACGATCTTCATCACCACCGGATAGCCAATGCCGTCTGCGATCATCACGGCCTCTTCCGGTGCGTTCGCCAGCCCTTCTTCGGGTAGCGGAATGCTGTACGCGTCGCACACCGTCTTGCACTCGGGTGCGGTAAGCGCCGTGCGACCTTCGGCCTTAACCCGGTCCAACACCCCGCGGACGTCATCTCGACGATGAGTCATACTCGGCCTCCTTCCTGATTCGTTTTTCTAGAGCCGATGACGTGGCCCCTACAGTGCGCTCGCTCGTTCAAGCTGCTTTCGGTGGCTCGCGTGTAAACGCGCCCGCCCGCCTGAAGTCAGCGATCTCGTTATCCGCGTAGCCGAGAACATCGCTCAGGACTTCTACGGTGTGCTCACCGAGTAACGGCGAGCGCTTCACATCAACAGGCGAGTCCGATAGCTTGATCGGGCAGCCGAGATTGAACCACTTGCCGCGCTCGGGATGATCGAGTTCGATGTACATCTCGCGAAGTTTGACGTGCTCGTCGTTAGCGAGGTCCTTCGTGCTCAAGATCGGTCCGCAAGGCACGTTGATCTCGTTCAGTATGCCCATCAATTCCCATTTCGTGTAGTCGCTCGCGAAGTGAGTCAGCAGCCGCCACATCTCATCCTGGTTTTGGCGCCTGGCAGTGATGTGATTGAAACGCTCGTCGTTCAACAAGGCCTCGCCGCCGATCCGCTCGGCAATCGCGTTCCAGACCTGTTCCTGAACGACGATGTAGAGATAGTCATTCGGCCCGCCGGGTTTGCATTGCACCACGTTGCCGAGCTGGCCGCCGCCGGAGTCGTTGCCCGCCCGCGGCGTAAAGTCTTCGAACTCCTGGACGGCGTACTCGGTCAGCGGGCCATGCTCGAGGCGTTGATGATCGCGCCACTTGACCCGGCAGAGATTCATGACACAGTCCATCATCGCGCACTCGACGTACTGGCCGCGGCCGGTCCTCTGGCGCTGAAGAAGCGCCGCCAGTATGCCGGCCATCAGATGGACCCCGGTGCCGGAGTCGCCGATCTGTGCGCCCGTGACGAGCGGTGGCCCATCGTGGTGACCCGTGGTGCTCAACGAGCCGCCCATCGCCTGCGCGACGTTCTCGTAGGCTTTGAACGAGGCGTACGGTCCCTCGGTACCGAAACCCTTGACCGAGGCCATGACGATGCGTGGATTGATTTCGTGCACCTTGTCCCAGGCGAACCCTAGCCGATCCAGCACCCCCGGACCGAAGTTTTCCATGACGACATCGCAGATCTCGATCAATTTTGTGAAGATCTCCTTTCCCTGCGGGGTTTTCAGGTTTAGCGTGATCGAGCGCTTGTTGCAGTTCAACATCGTGAAGTACAGGCTGTCGGCATCGGGAACATCGCGCAACTGCTTGCGCGTGGCGTCACCGGCCGGCGACTCGACTTTGATGACATCCGCGCCCAAGAACCCCAGGAGTTGACTACAGGTCGGTCCGGCCTGCACATGCGTCATGTCCAGGATGCGAATTCCGGAAAGTGCCTTATCCATAATTCTCGTCTTCTCCGTCTACTTGTACATGGTTTGACGTTTGGTGCCAGGCGCCCATTCGTTGGGATCGACCCAGATGTTGATGACTGCCGACCGGCCGGAACTGCCGACTGCTTCCCGGGCGCGCTGCAGCGCGGGGGCGATCTCGTTGCAGTCTCGGACCTCTTCACCATAGCCGCCCAGCATCTCGGCAAACTTCGAAAACGGCACATCGCCCAACAGGTTGCCGACGTTGCCACGCTCCTCGCCGTATTTCGAAAGCTGTCCGTAGCGGATCTGATTCATGGCCGAGTTGTTGCCGATCACGGCAATATAGGGCGCGCCGAAACGGTTCGCTGTCTCCATGTCGAAAGCCGTCATGCCGAAGGAACCGTCGCCGTAGTAGCACAGGACTTCCTTGTCCGGATGCGCGAGCCCAGAGGCCAACGCGAAGCCGGTCCCGACGCCGAGTCCGCCCAGCGCTCCCGGATCCATCCAGTTGCCGGGAGCGCGCGGCTGAACGGCCTGGGCGCTGATCGTCACGACATCGCCGCCATCGCCGATGTAAATGGTATCTTCGGTCAGAAACTCGTTGAGTTCCCACGCGACGCGGTAGGGGTGGATGGGGCTGGCCTCCGAGCGGAACAGCGGCATCAGTTTTTCGGTCTTTGTCTTCTCGAGTTCTCGAAGTTGATTGAGCCATGCTTCGCGGCGTTTCCCGCCGTTGTCGCTCACCGCCGTCGTCGCGTCGTGGACGGCCTGTAGAATCGCGCCGGGATCTCCGACGAGCCCCAAGGTGATGTCGCGATTCTTACCTACCGTGCGGTAGTCCATGTCGATGTGAACGACGGCCGCATCGGCCCGCAGACGCTTACCGTAGCCCATACGAAAATCGAACGGCGTGCCGACGATGACGATGACATCGGCTTCCTTGAACGCGTCGCCGCGCGTGCGGTGGAAGTAATGCGGGTCGCCCGGTGGCAGCAGGCCGCGGGAGGCGCCGTTCATGTAGCCCGGGATATTCAGGCCGCGCAACAGCGCGACGGCGGCTTCGTGTCCCCTGCACGTCCAGACCTGTGTACCGAGCAGAATGGCCGGTCGCTCGGATTTCACGAGCAGATCCGCCAGTGTTTCGATGTCGGCGGGGTCGCCGATCGATTTGGTCGACGCCCGGTAGCGACCGGGCTCGGGGACAACGACTTTGTCGAGCGGCACCTCGGCGTCCAGAACATCACGCGGTATTTCCAGATAGCTCGGTCCGGGTGCGCCGGTGAAGCACTCGCGCGCCGCCATCGCGATCATGTCTGCGATGCGTTCGGTCGAGCGCGCACTGGCTGAGAACTTGGTGATCGGTGCGGCGATGTCCACGTGAGGCAGGTCTTGCAGCGATCCCATCTTGTGCTGTGTCAGTGCGCCCTGACCGCCGATGTGTAGAACGGGGCTCTCGGATCGAAACGCCGTGGCGATGCCGGTCAGCGCATTGGTAAAACCTGGACCGGCCGTCGTGACCACGCAGCCTAGCCCGCCGGTCTGGCGCGAATAACCGTCGGCCGCGTGGGCGGCGGTCTGCTCGTGACGCACGTCGATGATGCGAATGTCGTTATCGATGCAGCCGTCGTAGATATCGATGATGTGTCCGCCGCAGAGCGTGAAGATCGTATCGACCCCCTCGTTCTTAAGGGCCGCAGCGACGAGGTGGCCGCCGGAGATGACGTTCTTGTCTCGGCTTTTCCGGGCGAGAGTGTCTTCTGCCGTGGTAGACCGTACTTGCTGTGCGGGAACGCTTGCCATGGGATTGCCCCTCGTGATGTCTATCGAGTGAATCGTTGCCTAAGCCGTGATGATCAGTTCTCAGTCCAGGTAATCGACGTAGTTATTGATATGCTCGGCTAGCCCGAAAGAGTGCTCGCGCACCAACCGCTCGGCTAGCTCCGTATCCCGGGCCTCTATGGCCTCGATAATGTGTAAGTGATCGATAATGGAGCGGTCGGCCCGATCTCGTTCCGTAATGGTTTGTGCGCGGATCGCGCGCATGTGCACGAACAACGAGTCCGCCATTTTCTTCAGCAACTCACTCTTGCTCAGTGCGATGATGCGCTGATGAAACTGAATATTTGTATCTGAGTACTCGTCGATGCGGGCTTGCGGCCCGGTGGCGCCTTCGAACGTGACGAAGAGTCTGCGCAACCGGCCGATCTCTTCGTCGGTGGCCACCTGAGTCGCCAGTCTGGCGGCCATGCTCTCCAGCGCCGCCCAGACCGAAATGATCTCGAGGATCTCTTGTTTGTTCTTGCGGACCACGAACGTGCCCTTGCGAGGAATCATTTCCACTAAGCCTTCTTGCGCCAGTCTCGACAGCGCTTCGCGGACTGGAGTACGGCTGACACCGAGATTCTCGGCCAGACGGCGTTCGTCCAGCTTCGGCGCCTCATTACCGCTGTAGATATCCATTGCCATGACGGCGCTCTTCAGAGCGCCGTAGACCTTGTCTTTCAGGCCGAGACTGGTCTCGACAGGACGAAGTTTGATGTGGGCAGCCGCCATGATTATTAGCTTGTGTAGGCCGAGGCTTGGTATACAGTATGCCAGGTGAGGCCGGCGGGCAACCGGAAGCAGCATTCAACGACCCGGGGTCGCTGATCCGGGGCACCGCCGCCAATCTCCGTCTGCTTAGAATGCGAGCCGTGCCCTCAATCCGGACATTCAGAGCGTACCGTCGGCGAGATTCGATGCGGGATCTTCGCTGAGAGTATGTAGGGCATGCCCCTGCCGCCTGCGAGTTGGGTCTCCGGCTCATAGAAGCCAACTAAGCAGGTTTCGATGAGATCGTCCGCGATGACCGCATTCGCTTGATTGAGCCAGTAGAAGAAGGACGTTGAGCCTACGAATAGGATAATCATGATGTTCTTGAAGTTATCAGCCACTACCGAGCCCCCGTCTAAGCGCTTACGATCTAATGATAAGAACGACCCCAATAATCATCGCCAAGGCTATCGCCAAAGCGACCAGGGGCCACAACGCGGCCGCGACTGTTGCCACGATAGCTGCCGGAATCCACCCGAGACCACCGCCGAGAAGGAATCCATATTCATAGATGGCGTATATGTATCCGATCACGAACGCGAGGACCCACGTAATTGCAAACCATACCCCGTACATCTCGGCGTTCCTCAGGTAAAGGCAGTTTCACAAGCAGGCTGCGATGTGTTTCTTCGTGTGCCGGCTGATGTGACGACAGTAAACGGTTCAGCCGTGATCGGCTTAAACAGGCTTTTTCGGTACTAATGTTACCTTGGCCCGTTCTCCGGTGTCGATTCTTCCATTGAATATCGCGCCATCCTCTATGACGATACGGCGGCAGAAGATGTTGCCCGTGACATCGGCGCCGCTAGCCAGCGTGACCACCTCCTCGCCGCGAATGTCGCCGATAAGTTGTCCTTCGACGATGATCGAGCTGGCATCAATATCTGCTTTGACCCGGCCGAGTTTGCCTACCGTGAGACGGTTCTTGTGATGGGAAATAGTGCCTTCGACCTGACCTTCGATGACCAGGTCTTCGTCTGCCTCCAACTCGCCCTTGAATACCAGCGTCGGTCCGATGACCGATACTTTATTGGACCGTATTGGCGACGATGCAGTCATCCTGGGTGGTGACGCTAGGTTGATGCTTTCGTCATCATCTGGCTTCTGGAATATTGCCATGTTGCTTTCCGCATGCGGCTCCGAAATGACAGTACACGGATATCGTCAAGAATACTCCAGATCTCCTGCGTAACCACGTGTTTCGGCCGTTAGACGTCCTATCACGATCGGGCCCCCCGCGCGAAGGGGGTGCAGCCTTGATTCGGAAGTCGTCTGTAAGGCAAAGCTGTAGCACGGCGTAAGGAAAAAGCTGACTATTTGAGCGCACCGTTCAGATTGCTCGCAAGCGGTCGATACAGCCAGCAGACCGTCCTTCCACGATGCAAGGATCCCAGGATGCTAGTGCTTACACAACGTCCGAATAAATCGCTTGTCATCGAGCTGGCGGAAGGTGTGGAGAGCACTCTGACGCTCAAGGATCTGTTCGCCAACGGCCCCATTGAGATTACGCTTCTCGGCATCGAGAAACGGCAGTTCAAGATGGGAATTATTGCGCCTCCGGAGCTTTCCATTCGACGCAAATACGAATGATGTCCGATGCCTGTCATCGAAATTCATCGACAGAAGAGAAATCATGAACGAGCCAGCCGTTGAGGAAGGAGGAATAGTCAGCTTCGTTCGGTCACTTGCAAGTAACTTGTCGAGCGGCACCATTGACATTCCATCCTTTCCCAAGGTCGTGGTTCGCCTCCGCCAGGTACTGGAGGACGAGCAATCCACGACCGCGCAGATCGCTCAACTCTTGGCTGCCGAGCCTGCACTTGCCGCCCGGTTACTAAAGATTTCCAACTCCGCCGCATTACGCCCGGGAACATCGCCGATCACCGATATCAATATGGCGATCAACCGATTAGGTCGCAAGATGGTGCGCAACTCCTCAATGTCCTATGCTTTCAAGCAGATACGTGATGCTCAGACACTGGAGGCGGCGCAGTCCTACCTCGAAGAAATTTGGAGTGAGAGTACTCACGTCGCGGCACTGTGCTATGTCTTGGCCAAGAAATTCACACGACTGAATCCGGACGAGGCACTGTTGGTTGGCCTCCTGCATGGCATCGGC
>SMUY01091013.1_pt1 | contig 10066 bp, 11 predicted proteins | sample 2456441 | NCBI WGS metagenome assembly SMUY01 (sample SAMN11095931, study PRJNA526329) | marine sediment metagenome | biome: Marine sediment; feature: Surficial sediment; material: Deep marine sediment; isolation source: Hadal surficial sediment | place: Pacific Ocean | collected 2014-11 | depth...
TTACACGGGTCCAATTTACGAAACCGTCGTTGAAGAACCGAAAATCGGCAGCCTATCAGGCGGAGGCCGGTACGACCACCTAATAGGTATGTTTCTAGGAAAAGAGATCCCTGCTACCGGAACTTCCTTTGGCATTGAACGAATTATTGACGTTATGGCCGAGCTTGGTATGTTCCCTGTCTCACAAACAAAGATCGCAATTCTCGTGACTCTGTTTGACAGTTCAACACTTGGTGGAAGTTTAAATTTTACTCAAGAATTAAGAAAGGCGGGCATTAATGCGGAGATTTTTTTGAACTTAGCCAAATTTAAAAAGCAGCTATCTTACGCCAATAAAAAAGGCATTCCTTTTGTGGCGATTATCGGTCCGGATGAATTGATTGAAAATAATGTTACTATAAAAAATATGATAAGCGGCGAACAGAAAACATTCGAGAGAAGAAAAGCGGTGGAATATCTAAAAAAGCAAGAAAAAGTTGTTAGGTGTTGAAACTGAAACCTCAAATGTGAAGTTAGTAAATAAAAAAAGGGACTGGCCGCAGGTGCAGTGATGGATGTATTTGTCCAGTCCCCGTTGTGCTTTGATCTCCTCTAAGATGCTATGCCTGAAGAAGGGTGCGGAGACCAAAAATAAAAATTACAGAAATCCTTTTCCCGATTATCTCAAAACGCAATCTAAATTTAAAAAACGGAATCTCAGAAAGGCTTGATTGGAGGCATCCTGCCGCGCTCTCTTACTGTTCCCACCTCGTTTGCAAATAAAATGCCAAATAATTTCGACACTGTAAAGGGTGCATAAACCATTAATATTTCAAAAGATGGGATTTTGGATCCAGGTCGATAAATTTAAAAATGGGTGCGTGATTTTGAAACAGATGTGCAGTTTTGAAACAGGCATCCAAAAATTAAAATTACGGGATAGGAAATTTATTCCTCGGGTTTTTGAGCTTCCAATTCAGCAGTTATTTTTGTGAAAATATCGACCCACAATTCCGGATTGCTGCGATAGTATTCAATGTTTTGGTCAAACGTCTCCCGGGAAACTTTATATTTTAACAACGCGTTGTTGAGGTGAGATAAGGAATCTTGTTCAGCTGGATTTAAAGTTTGGATAACTGCTTCTGCATAAATTTTAGCAAACAGATCTGGCTCGAGGCGTTCGGGCAGCGGCTCGTCATTGCACCCGATAAAAAGGGTGAAAATCGTCAAAATAAGTTTAGTTGAATTCAATTAAGCCTTTAATTCTACTGGTATTATGTTATTAGTAAGCGCTCCTAAATATATGAAAACATTGAATGACAGTCAATAAAATATTCTTGACTTTTTAGCTATTATTTGATATTTTGATGTGGAATAAAAACCCCAGCGAGACCTTAATTTGCCTATAAAAGCAAAAAAACAAAAAGTCCAATATTGCTGCCAATCCTGTGGCGCGATTTCTCCCCGTTGGATGGGGCGGTGCAATGAATGCAATTCGTGGAACAGTTTTATCGAAGAGGTGGTTCAGTCTTCTATAAATCGAAAAAATGCAAGCCAAAAAGGTAACGGAGCGCCGATCTCTCTGTCGGAAATCAATTTTAATCAGGAAGATAGGACCACGGTTGGCAGCCAGGAATTTAACCGGGTGCTTGGGGGAGGGATTGTACCGGGTTCAGTGATTTTAATTGGCGGCGATCCTGGGATTGGTAAGTCCACTTTGATGCTGCAAGAAGCCGTTAGCCTTGCCAGGCAAGAACTTCCTGTTTTATATGTTACCGGCGAGGAATCTGCGCAGCAAACCAAGCTGAGAGCCCAGCGGCTTGGCTTGGATTCAGAGTTTTTGTTCGTTTTGCCCGAAACCGATTTAAACAACGTCTGCGGTGCAATTGAAAAACTCAATCCGAGTTTGGTCATTGTTGATTCAATTCAAACTGTATTTCAGCCTGCTTATGAAAGCTCGCCGGGAAGTATCAGCCAGGTTCGGGAATGCGCTTTAGAATTTTCTAATATCGCAAAAAAGAAAAATATCGCATTTTTCCTGATTGGGCATGTGACGAAAGAAGGGTATTTAGCCGGTCCGAAAGTTTTAGAACACATGGTCGATGTTGTGCTGCATTTTGAAGGCGACCGCGACCATTTCTATCGTATCCTCCGTTCGGAAAAAAACCGCTTTGGCTCGACCCGCGAAATCGCTGTCTTTGAAATGACGGAGAGCGGTTTGAAAGAAGTAGCGAATCCTTCCGCTCTATTTTTGGCGCAAAGGAAAAAGAACATTTCCGGATCTTCGGTTATCTGCACGGTTGCAGGCACCCGGCCTTTGCTTGTCGAGATTCAGGCGCTGGCGACCGCTACAAACTATGGCTTGCCGCAAAGGACAGCGACAGGAATTGACCCTAAAAGATTATCTTTACTTTTGGCAGTTCTCGAAAAGCGTGTCGGTCTCGGTTTAGGATCCTATGACGTGTTTGTAAATGCGGCCGGCGGTGTTCGCATCGATGAGCCGTCCGCAGATTTGGGAATCTTGGTCTCAATTGCGTCTAGTTTTAAAGAACAGGTCGTCAATCCGCAGGCCGTGATTATCGGCGAAGTTGGACTGGGAGGCGAGATTCGCGCGGTTCCCCAAATTGAAAAAAGAATTGACGAAGCCTCGAAGCTGGGATTCAAGACTGCTGTCATTCCCAAAGTTAACATTCAAGGGTTGGAAGAGACGAGTTCTTTCAAATTTATTCCGGTTGATAAGGTTGAAGATGCATTGGAAGGTGTTTTGGTTTGACCTTAGATTTCCAAGTGGTACATCAAGATAAGACCAGCAAAGCTAGACTAGGGCGTATTAGCACGGCTCACGGAGAAATCCAGACTCCAGTGTTTATGCCGGTAGGAACGCAGGGCACAGTCAAAAGTCTTTCTCCGCGGGAGCTAGTTGATGTCGGAAGCCAGATCATTCTCGGCAATACCTACCATCTTTATTTACGGCCCGGTCATGAAATAATCGAAAGGGCAGGGGGACTGCACAAATTTTCCAGTTGGGAAAAACCGATTTTGACGGACAGTGGTGGATATCAGGTTTATAGTCTGTCGGATTTATGCAAAATCACCGACGAGGGGGCCACTTTCCAGTCACATCACGACGGCTCTTATCATGAATTAACCCCGGAACGGGCCATTGAAATTCAGATGAGCTTAGGCTCAGACATCATGATGGTATTGGACGAATGTCCGCCTTATCCGAGCCCGGAAAGTTACCTAGCCGAGTCCGTCGAAAGGACAAAAAAATGGGCGCAGCGCTGTCTGGTAAAATGGCAAAACTCTGAACCGAAATTTGGGTATAAGCAGTCACTCTTTGCAATCGTTCAAGGAAGCACCGATGCCAAATTACGGAAAGTTAGTGCCGAGCCTCTCATCGAAATGGATTTTCCGGGATATGCAATTGGCGGCCTGTCAATCGGAGAACCAAAACCAATTTTGTTTGAAATGGTAGCCGTCTGCACGGATATTTTACCTGAAAATAAGCCGCGTTATTTGATGGGAATGGGCAAGCCCGAAGACTTAGTCGAAGGCGTCTCATTGGGCGTTGACATGTTTGACTGCGTGATTCCGACAAGGAACGGTCGGAAAGGGCAGCTTTTCACATGGTCCGGTACAATTAACCTTAGAAATGAGGCTTATAAGGAGGATTTTCTTCCTGTTGACGAAACTTGTAAATGTTATACATGTTTAAACTTCTCAAGAGCCTATCTGCGGCACTTGTTTCATAGTGCTGAATTGCTTGGTTTAAGGCTGGGAAGCCTGCATAATTTATATTTTTATCACCAGTTAACTCAACAAATGAGGCAAAGCATTGAGAGCAATAATTTTAATTCGTGGAAACAAGATTTTTTAAATCACTATAAATTTTCTTCGGAAGTTAATAAAGAAGAAAACTAATTTCAAGATTGGAGGATGGAGTGAATTTACTACTTTCAGTTGTATTGCTTCAAAATGGAGGCGGCATGGGTGGACTTATTGTTCCCATGGTGTTGATTTTCGCAGTCATGTATTTCTTGATTTTTAGGCCGCAAGCCAAAAAACAAAAGCAGCAAACAGCCATGATAAGTGCTCTGCAAAAAGGCGACAAAGTTGTTACTTCGGGCGGTATTTATGGTACAATCGTCGGGATTAAAGAAAATGAAAAGACGCTTCTTATAGAAATTGCCGAGAAAATCAAAATAAAAATCACCCGCTCCTCAATCGCCCGAAAAGTAGAATAGTTGCAATGGCGTTGCGCTATATCGTAAAGTATGGTCATCCGGTTTTAAGGCTTAAGGCCAGGGAAATTAAAAAAATTGGTGACTCGATCCGCAACCTGGCCGAAGATATGATTGAAACCATGGAGGCCGCTGAAGGTATTGGTTTGGCGGCCCCGCAAATTGCCGAGCCGATCACTTTGTTTGTGATCAATTACGGCCTGATTGAAGAAGACGCACCTCCAAAGACTTATATAAATCCTGTTATTCTTAAGGAAGAAGGCGACTTTAATATGGAAGAGGGGTGTTTAAGTATCCCGGATATCCGTGAGGATGTTGTCAGGCCTGAGAACATTAAGATAAAATACCAGGATCTGGATGGCCTGGAACATGAAGAAGAGTGCAGCGGAATGCTGGCCCGTGTTCTTCAGCATGAAGTCGACCACCTCAATGGTGTTTTATTTATCGATCGGATCAGCCAAATCAAACGAAAACTGCTGTCAAAAAAGCTAAAAGCCATAGTCGCACAAAGTAAAGAGGAGGCTGCTGTACCCTAAGGAAACTATGAAAATTCTTTTCATGGGAACGCCGGAGTTTGCAGTTCCCAGTTTAACATCAATCTATGAGAGCACGCATGAGTTAGTTGGGGTCGTGACTGCCCCGGATAAGCCGGTTGGCCGGGGATTGAAAATTAAGCCGTCTCCTATAAAACAAAAAGCTCTGGAATTTGACCTCCTGTTATTTCAACCAATCGATTTAAAAGATTCTGAATTTAGTCCGGAAATCAGGAAGTTGAATCCCGACTTATTTGTAGTGGTTGCTTTCCGCATTTTACCTCCCGAAGTTTTCGAGCTTCCGCCGCAAGGCACGATTAATCTGCATTCGTCACTCTTACCCAAATATCGCGGCGCAGCACCGATTAATTGGGCTATCATAAATGGTGAAAAAGAAACCGGCGTAACCACCATCATGATACAGCAAAAAGTTGATACGGGCGATATTATTTTGCAGAAAAAAGTACAAATTGGCGATGATGAAACCGCTGGAGAATTACATGACAAACTGGCCAATTTGGGCGCTGAGCTACTTCTCGAATCTATAAACCTAATTGCAGCCGGGAACGCGTCTCCAAAAATCCAAACCGGTACAGGGACCAAAGCGCCTAAGCTAACAAAAGAGCTTGGCCTTATCAATTGGGATGAGCCTAGCGGACAAATTCGCAATTTGATCAGAGGGTTGAATCCCTACCCAGGGGCTTATACTTTTCTTAATAGCAAGTTGATAAAGCTATTTCGCGCACAGCTAATAGAGAATTCAAACTCTGACCAGCGGCCGGGTGAGATAACCGGTGTTGATCCAAAAAATGGACTGATTCAAATTGCAACCGGTTCTGGGAATCTTCAAGTCACGGAGCTTCAACCGGAAGGTAAACGTCGATTGACTGCCGCTGAGTATTTAAAGGGCTATCAGTTAAAAGTAGGTGACAAATTTGGCCCAAAGTAGCCTATCCGCTCGCAAGACCTCCGTCGAATTGCTGGAACGCATTTGCACGAACGGGGAATATTCAAGCGAGGTTATCCAGGCCGAACTTCAAAAATCAAACTTGTCTCAAAAGGACAAGTCTCTGGTTTTGGAACTGGTTAACGGGACGCTTCGCTGGCAAGGACAATTGGATTGGATTTTATCGCAGTATTTTCACGGCAACTTTGAAAAAAGCCCCCATATGTTAAAAAGGATTCTTGAGGTCAGTTTGTATCAAATTCGATTCTTAGACAAGGTTCCCGAGTATGCCGCGGTTTCTGAAGGCGTTCAAATTGCTAAAAATGCTGGAGGTCAGCGTTGGGGCAAACTTGTCAACGCTGTCCTGAGAAATTACCAGAGAAGCAGCAATTCGATAAAGTTTCCTACCGTTGAAAGCGATCCTGTTTTAGCCATATCAATTCGGCATTCACATCCCAAATGGTTGGTGCAGCGATGGTTGGAGCGCTATGGTTTAGAAAGAACGATTCAATTTTGTGAGCATAACAATCGCCGACACGAAATTACGCTACGCACTAACTTAAAAAAAATATCACGCCAATCCCTTTTGAAAGAACTGGAAGCAAGCGGTATTCAGGCGCAACCTTCAAAATATTTTGATGACTTCCTAAAAATTTCGAAACCCCAAGAGTTGACTAAATTAAGGCTTTTTAAAGAAGGATTTTTTGCAATTCAGGACGAAAGTACCGCCTTAGCCACTCAACTTTTGGCTCTTAAAGAAGGCGACACCGTGTTGGATATGTGTGCCGCGCCAGGTGGCAAAACGTGTCATATCGGACAACTGGTGGGAGGAGAAGGTAAAGTGACCGCAGTTGATATCAAATCCAACCGGCTTAATTTATTAAAAGAGAATGCAACTCGTCTGGGGGTAAAGTCCATTCAGGCGTTGGTCGGGAATGCCGCAGAAATAGACCTGCCAAAGGTTGATAAAATACTATTGGATGCACCTTGTTCCGGTTTAGGTGTGTTGTCGAAACGAGCAGATCTGCGCTGGAAGCGTAAACAACACGATATCCTCAACATCCGTAAAATTCAAAAAAAATTACTGAAAAATGCCGCCCGGTTGTTGAAACAGAAAGGTACTTTGGTTTACAGCACATGCACACTTGAACCCGAAGAAAATGAAGAGTTAATAGAGGAATTTCTAAAAGAGCACGCTGAATTTAGAATTGGGCTCGATTCAGAGTCCCTGCATAAAACTTTTTCAACGCCTAAAGGATATTGGACTTCAGTACCATATGAGCATAAAATGGACGGTGTTTTTGCTGTCAAGCTGATTAAATCAAATTAAAATCGAAGGGATCTAAGTATGGCAATAAAAGGAACCTTGCAAAACGTTTTTACTCGAAAAAGACTCGTTCTTTTAGGAACCTATTTCATAATGTTGGTTCTTGCGGTTATCCTATTGGATCAATTTGCCATGCCTTGGTACACAAAACACGGAGAAGCGCTGGCGGTCCCAAACGTGATTGCTCAGCGATTTGAAGATGCAAAGGAATTACTGGAGTTGCAGGGCCTTGACGTCGTTAAAGCAGGAGAAAAAAACAACGCCCATCTACCTTTCGGGTACGTTGTCGAACAAAGCCCGCTTCCGAACAGATTGGTTAAAATGGGGCGGCGTGTTTACTTGACGATTAGTACAGGCGAACGTAAATTTCAAATGCCTAATTTTATTGGCCTTTCTGAAACAAACGCAAGAGAACGCTTGAAAAGTTACAGTCTTCTTTTGGAAGATATTGTGTATAGATACAGCGCTGAAGAGCCACGGGATGTTGTGATGGCTCAATCAAAGGATCACGGAACCCTGGTGAAAGTGGGTACTCCCATCGAAATTACCGTTAGTTTAGGCGAGCCAACTGAAAATGTGATCGTTCCGTCGCTACTGGGCAAAACTTTTAATGTTGCTAAAAGAGAGCTTCAAAAGGCCGGTTTAGTGGTAGGCAACATTACCTATAAAATAAATAATGACTATATACCTAATTCCGTGCTGTTTCAATCATTGGAAGCTGAAACTGAGGCAGCCCATGGCGATACTGTCGATTTATTGGTCACAAGATTTAAGCAAGAATGAGTGCTCAACTTTTTATTAATACAATATAAACTAAAAAAATATGTGCCTAAAATTGCTTGACAAAAATTAATTTATTAATTATATTTTACAAGTTACAAAAAACTCGAGGAGGAAGAAATACTATGGCTATAGGCACGGTTAAATGGTTTAATGATCACAAGGGTTATGGTTTCATTGAGCAAGATGATGGTGAAGATGTTTTCGTACACTTTTCAGTCATAGAAATGGACGGCTACAAAACATTACAGGAGGGAATAAAGGTCGAATTTGACTGCATAACAGGCGAAAAAGGGCTTCAAGCAACTAAAGTGGTTAAACCATCGTAAAAGTTCTTTTAAAACCATCGTATGGAGCTGTGAATTCAAAACCCCGATAAATGAGTCGGGGTTTTGCTGATTATGACCACCATTTTGGGAGCATGTATTGTGAAAATAACAAAAAAAGATATTGATAAAATTGCAAATGCTCTTGGCGTTGAAGCGAAGCTTTGGGGAAACAACTATCGTTTGATTGTCGAAAATAAAGAAGACGGGCGGAAAATTTCACTCGAAATTTACCCGAATATTCCAATCGGCAGCAAAAAAGGCAACTTAATTAGTGTGTATACACAAAGCGCCCATTTGCAACTCCACTTTTGCTCGGGCTACGTAGTGAGTAACATGCTCGGTGAAGTAACATTTATCGGTGAACACCATGGACAACTTTCCGGACTCATTATTGAGAAGGAGGCGGGATGTTCGCTTTACGCAAATGTTGATTCCAGTCTGTTATCAGGGGATTTCACAAAATTAGGCCCCGAAGTCATGCTTTCTGGAATTGCGCTTTCGCTTACGGAAGGACTTTTACCCGGCACAAAATAGCACCAAAAATGGAAGACTACTTACAGGAGTTTCTGAATTTTCTTCGCATAGAAAAGAACGCAGCAACCAATACTATCTTATCCTACCAAAATGATTTGATTCGTTATTTAAATTTTCTCAAAAATAAAGAGTTAGATGATTTTTCAACAATTCGTCCATCCGATGTCCTTGCTTTAATTCACTCATTGCATGAAATGGGCTTTTCCCCGGCCAGCAACGCCAGAAATCTCTCCGCCATAAAAATGTTTCACCGGTTTTTAGTCAGTGAGGACTATTTCAAAAACGATCCTACCGTTAACATTAGTTTCCCGAAACAAGCCAGTACATTGCCAAAAACCTTGAATCAAATGGAAGTCGAAAAGATTCTTGAGCAGCCGGACTGTGACAATCCAAAAGGACTCCGCGACAGGGCCATGCTGGAATTCTTATATGCGGCAGGACTTAGAGTGTCTGAACTGCTCTCGGTTCAATTATCCGATTTATTTTTTTCTGATGGATTTATCCGAATCGTTGGCAAGGGTAGAAAGGAACGAATTATACCAATCGGAGAGCAGGCAATTTATTATACTAACCGTTATCTGGAAAATATCAGGTCTCTAATTGCCAGGCCGGGCAAGAGTCGTAATTTTGTGTTTTTAAATTGGCGCGGTAGACCCTTAACGAGGATGGGTTTCTGGAAAATTCTAAGAGGGTATTGGGTTGCTTCCGGAATCAAGAAAAAGGTTTCGCCACATACATTTCGGCACTCCTTTGCGACCCATCTCATTGAAGGAGGTGCCGATCTTCGGGCTGTTCAGGAAATGCTGGGACACGCGGATATTTCCACGACGCAAATATACACACATTTAGATCGCGAATATTTAAAAGAAGTACACCGGAGTTTTCATCCACGGGAAAAATATGGCAGGACTCATTTAAAAGAATTTGCTTAAACGTAAACACATTTATTGAAAAAGCACATTAAAACGGACCCAAAAAAACCACGGAATTGAAATTAAATCACTATTTAGTGAGCCTCATTTCTATTAAGCGAAGCATTTAAATTAATGGACCGAAAATCATCGTTTAAAACTGAATCAAATATTGAAGTCAAGCGAATCTACGGTGAGCATGACCACTCGGAAAAATCTGCCGACCCGGGAGATGCGGGCAAGTATCCTTTTACGCGCGGTATCTACCCAAGCATGTATCGCGGCCGCTTTTGGACCATACGCCAATACAGCGGGTATGCAACCGCGAAAGAAACGAATGAACGCTATCGTTACCTTCTCGACCGCGGCCAAACCGGACTTTCCACCGCTTTTGACCTGCCAACTCAGATGGGCTATAACTCCGATCACCCAATGGCGGAAGGGGAGGTAGGTAAAGCCGGCGTGGCCATTGACAGCCTCGAA
>SMUY01122388.1_pt1 | contig 10066 bp, 6 predicted proteins | sample 2456441 | NCBI WGS metagenome assembly SMUY01 (sample SAMN11095931, study PRJNA526329) | marine sediment metagenome | biome: Marine sediment; feature: Surficial sediment; material: Deep marine sediment; isolation source: Hadal surficial sediment | place: Pacific Ocean | collected 2014-11 | depth 0-1...
AGGTGCCGGCGTAGAACGGCGCCCCGTCCGGGGTGAGCCACACGCTCATGGGCCAACCCCCGTGGCCGGTCATGCCGACCACGGCCTTCATGTAGATCCCGTCGAGATCGGGACGTTCCTCCCGGTCGACCTTGATGTTGATGAAATGCTCGTTGAGCAACGCGGCCGTCCGTTCGTCTTCGAACGACTCGTGTGCCATTACGTGACACCAGTGGCAGGCGGCGTAACCGATGGACAGGAAGATCGGTTTGTCTTCCTCGCGCGCCCGCGTCAGCGCCTCTTCGCCCCAGGGGTACCAGTCCACGGGGTTATCGGCGTGTTGCAGGAGATAGGGGCTACTTTCGGCGCTCAACCGGTTGGGCATACGTCCTCACTGATCGGAGCCACCCCTGGTTGATTGTGGAGCGACGCATACAAGGTACACACTATGCCGCGTCGGCCTTCGAATAGCCTGCCGGAGGTCGTCTGGTAGACCGCTTGGTTTCTTGCCCGTTTGCCAACACTTTTCGGTCTCTGCGACGTACCGGAGAAGCCATGACAATGATGACGCCTTCGGCTACAGTGTTCCGTGTCACACTCCTCACGATCCTCCTGTTGGGAGTGATCGGCATGGGAGCCGAGCTCCTGCTCCTGGGCCATATCGAAGATGTGTGGCAGTGGGAGCCCTTGGTCATGTTCGCTGTTGGCATCCCGGTACTGACATGGCACGCCAGGATGGGAAGCGTCTGGAGCAGGCGGTTCTGCGTTGCCGTCATGGCGGCCTTCGTCGCTAGTGGGATGATCGGCCTCATCCTCCACTACCGCGGCAACGTCGAATTCGAGTTGGAAATGGTGCCGGCGCTCAGGGGAATAGATCTGCTTCAGAAAGCGATGACTGGTGCCACCCCGGTGTTGGCGCCCGGCGCCATGATCATACTGGGGCTTCTAGGGTTGCTCTACGCTTTTCTCCAGGACAGTCACGACTTACACTAGACCCTTCTACCACTCGAGGCACTGATCAATGAAACCAACCCGGACGTGCGTCTTCGTTCTCGCTCTGACGATGGTGGCCGGTACTGCTGTGGCGCAAGTGGGCCATTCGAACATGGTGAACCCCAACCTGGCCACCCAACAAGAGCTCACCGCGTTGCCGCATCTCACCGCGGAGCAGGTTCAGGACATCGTGGATGGGCGGCCATTCTTGACCATGACGGATCTGGATGCACGGCTCACGTCGTTGACGGACGAGCAGCGCGACACCTTGTATCGGGCGATGTTCATCCCGCTCAATCTCAATAGTGCTTCGCAGGCAGAGATATTGCTGGTCCCAGGGGTAGGCAACCGGATGCTCCACGAGTTCGAAGAGTACCGGCCCTACCAGGCCCTGGCCCAGTTCCAACGCGAGATGGGCAAGTACGTGGATGATGCCGAGGTGGCCCGCCTGTCGGGGTACGTGTTCGTGCCGATCGATCTGAACACCGCCAGCGACGAGGACATCCTCTCGATCCCAGGCGTGGGTCGTCGCATGGAGCACGAATTCAAGGAGTACCGACCCTACCAGTCGATCGCGCAATTCCGCCGCGAGATGGGCAAGTACGTCGACGACAAGGAGGTGACTCGATTGGAGCGGTATGTGATAATTCAGTAAGGAACGCCCCGACGGTGCCGGACCAGTCTCCTCCCCGGTGTCAGCCAGGCAGACCCTCTGACCATTGCCGGCCGAGGTCCGCCTCGCCGGGGACTTGGCAGCCTGCTATCTTCCGGCCCGCGGGCGATCCGGGTCGATACGATGGAAACGCCGCGCTACGACATGAGCCGGGAGCAGAGAGCTGGCAACTAGGAACCATCGGCGTTCCTTCCCGACTCCTGCGCACTGCGCCATGCGCTCTGCGCACTCAAAGAAACCACCCCCCGGCGTCGCCCGTACGAGTAGCTGGCACCCTTTTCAGTTGGTCACCAGGAGAACGACGTCATGGTATTGCATCTCGTGCGGGCCGCGGCAACGGCCGCATTGTTCGGCGCCCTGATCACCCCACTCAGCGCCCAGGAGGCGGAGGAGCCGGCCGACAGCTACCGGCCACGACCGTATCCCGTCCAGCCGCCCCCGGCGTTTCAACAGGCATTGGAGCAGGGAACCCGCTCGGAGACGGGCCGTCCGGGCCCCAACTACTGGTCCCAGTGGGCCCGCTACGACCTCCAGGCGGAGATCGATCCGGCCACGTCCACCCTCACCGGCCAGGGCACCATCACCTACTTCAACCGTTCCCCGCGCCCTCTCAGACAGCTCGCCGTCCATCTCAGGCACAACCTGTTTCGTGAAGACGCCCTCAAGAACACGCAGGTCCCCATCACCGGCGGTGTGACCCTCAACCGGGTTGCCGCGGCCGGGACGGAACTCATCCTCAAGACCGACAACTCGCCCACCCCCGGGTACATCGTCAACGGCACGGTGATGCGGTTGATGCTCCCGTCGGCGGTCGCGTCGGGCGACTCAGTGGAACTGGCCTTCGAGTGGTCGATGACCCTGCCGCCGGATGGCGCGCCTCGCCAGGGAGTCATGGACCAGGTCATCTACGTGGCGTACTGGTATCCCCAGATGGCGGTGTATGACGACGTACACCAGGCCTTCGGTCCGCTGAACGGGTGGCAGGTCGATCGGTACCGGGGCAACGCCGAGTTCTACATGGGTTACGGCGACTACAACGTGGCGTTGACGGTGCCGGCGGGTTGGCTGATAGGCGCCACCGGCAGCCTGCAGAACGCCGACGAAGTACTCTCGCAAACGACGCGTGACCGCTTGGCCGAAGCGCGCCGCACCGGGGAGGTGGTCCGGGTGGTGACCGCGGAGGACCTGGGACCGGGCCGCGCCACGGCGGAAGGTGTCGACGGCAAACTCACCTGGCGGTTCCACGCCGAGGGGGTTCGGGACTTTGCCTTCGGGATGTCCGATCAGTTTCGCTGGGACGCGACCATCGCCCTGACCGGCGACGTGAACGGCAACGGCCAGTCCGACACCACCAATATCTTTGCCTTCTACGGCCCCGACGCCGGAGCATGGGATCGGTCCGCCGAGTTCGGCCGCCATTCGATCGAAACGCTGTCCCAGATGCTGTGGCCCTATCCCTATCCCCACATGACGGCCGTCCAGGGGCCCAATTCCTGTGGCGGGATGGAGTACCCCATGATGACGTGCATCGGCGGCACGCCCGACAGCGCTGGGCTGTACAGCGTCACGGTCCACGAATTTGCCCACATGTGGTTCCCCATGCAGGTGGGTTCCGACGAAAAGCGGCACGCCTGGATGGACGAAGGCCTGACCCAGTTCAACGGATTCCGCGCCGAGGAAGTGCGCTGGGGTCAGTCCACCGAAGGACGAATGCTAGGCTTCATGTCGCAGTTTTATACCTCGGGCGGCGAAGTCGACCTGATGCGACGCGGCGACTTCTACCCGACAGGTATGAGTTACGGCGTGGCCAGCTACTTCAAGATGGCCCGCAACCTCACGGCACTCAGGGCCATTCTCGGTGAAGAGACGTTCGACGAGGCCTTTCGGGAGTACGGGCGTCGCTGGGTCCAGAAGCACCCGACGCCCTACGACATGTGGAACACGTTCGAGGACGTCAGCGGCCAGGATCTCGACTGGTTCTGGCGTACCTGGTTCTACGAAACGTGGACCCTCGACCAGCGTGTGGCCGAAGTGAGTACCGAGGGCGGGTCCTCAACGATCGTCATCCGGGACGACGGCATGGCCCCCATGCCGGTGCTGCTCAGGCTGACCCGGGCCGACGGATCGACCGAGTCGCTGATGCTCCCGGTGGAGCCCTGGCTGGAAGGTGCCCGCGAGCAGAGCGTCACGGTCGAAGGCGAGGTGACCAAAGTGGAGATCGATCCCGACTGGGTCTTCAGCGACGTGAACCGGCGCAACAACGTGTGGGAGAGGGATTAGCTAAATAAGGGGGGACGTGGGGCGTGGGGCGTGGGAAATAGCGCATGAAGCCCATGGTGCCCTGTTTTTCACCTACGCCCCACGCCCCACGTCCTACGCCCTATCTAGATCCCTGCCACCATCACCTGCTGCACCAATTCCTCATTGGACTTGGTGCGCTTCATGTATGTCAGCAGTTGGATCATCGCGTCGGCCGGGGGGAGGTCGGCCAGGCGTTGACGGATCTCGTGGGAGGCCTCGAGCATTGCGGGTGCCAGCAGGCGTTCTTCCTTCCGGGTCCCGCTCGCGTTGAGGTCGATGGCGGGGTAGATCCGCCGCTCGGCGATGTCACGGTTCAGCACCAACTCGCTGTTGCCGGTACCCTTGAATTCCTCGAAAATTACCTGGTCCATTCGCGAGTCGGTGTCGATCAGGGTGGTCCCGATGATGGTCAGCGACCCGCCGCCCTGTTTTGGATCTACGTTGCGGGCGCTGCCGAGGAACTTCTTCGGTTTTTCCAGCGAAGAGGCGTCGAGGCCGCCCGATAGCGTGCGTCCGGTACCCTTTCCGACCGTGTTGTAGGCCCGTGCCAGCCGGGTGATGGAATCGAGGATGATCACCACGTCCTCGCCCATCTCGACCCGCCGGCGCGCCCGTTCCACCACCAGCTCCGCGATGGCGATGTGCCGCTGCGGTGGGTGGTCGAAACTCGAGGCGATGACCTCGCCAAAACCGATCATCTCCATTTCGGTCACTTCTTCCGGCCGTTCGTCGACCAGCAGGATCATCAGCGTGGAGTCGGGGTAGTTCTTCGACACGCCTTCGGCAATCGCCTGCAGGACCATGGTCTTGCCGGCCTTGGCCGGTGCCACGATCAACGCCCGCTGCCCCTTACCCATCGGGCACATGAGATCGATGATCCGGTTGGTGTAGTCGGGCTGCCCCAGCCGCTGGAGGTCACAATCGAGCATCAATTGTTCGTTCGGGTGGATGGCGGCCAGACGGTTGAAGTCCGGCCGGCCCTTAGCTTCTTGTGGCGGGCGGCCGTTGACCGACTCGACTTTGGTGAGCGGTGGGCTCTTGCCACGACCCGGCGCTTTCCCGACCGTGCCGGCGATCTCATCACCCGATCGCAAGCCGAACTCACGAATCAGGCGCTGGCGAACGTACAGGTCGCCGTTGGAAGGGAGATAGTTGGCCTCACGCCGGCGCAGAAATCCCGCGCCATTGTCGGTCAACTCCAGAATACCGGAGGCGGTGTCGTTAGTCACTGGTAAACCACGTGTGCGGGTGGTCCTTGAAGGAGGCGGGCAGGCGCCCGCGGAGAATCATCTGCTATGAAGGCAGCCAACGGGCTGCCTGACGAAGGGTATGGAGATGATAACCTGATGGGAGGGGCTCGGCTAGGGCTCCCCGGGGGAGGCCCCCCCAGCCGTACCGGCCTGAGTATACTTCCCCGCTGGCCCCCCCGGACCTCGGTACCCACCATGATACAACTGCTACGCAACGTGGATGTTTTCGCCCCCGAGCCCCTAGGGGTCAACCACCTGCTGGTGGCCGGGGAGCGGATCGTGTGGCTGGGGCCCCAGCTCCCCGATCTGCCCGGCGCGCTCGGCGTGGAGACCCTCGATTTCGAGGGCCGGCGCGGCATCCCGGGGCTGATCGACGGGCATGTCCACGTGACGGGTGGTGGCGGGGAATCCGGGCCCGGCAGCAGGGTGCCGCCGCTCGCCGTCGGCGACATCACCGGCGGTGGTATCACCACCGTCGTGGGACTGCTGGGCACGGACGACACCACGCGGGACACGGCGTCACTCCTGGCGACGACCCGCGGCTTGGTGGCCGAGGGGATATCGGCCTACTGCCTGACCGGCGGTTACCATCTCCCGCTGGTCACCCTGACGGGCGACGTCCGGGGTGACATCGTGCACATCGACCGGATAATCGGCGTCGGTGAGGTTGCCATCAGCGATCACCGGTCGAGCCAGCCGTCGCTCCGCGAGCTTCTCCGCGTGGCGGCCGACGCGCACGTTGCCGGCATGATGGCCGGCAAGGCGGGCATCCTCCACCTCCACCTGGGTGACGGACCGCGTGGGCTGGACATGGTGGAGGAGGCCCTGGCCAAGAGCGAACTCCCGGCACGGGTCTTCAACCCCACGCACGTCAACCGGAAGCGGGCTCTATTCGAGCAGGCCATCGGCCTGGCGCGTGGCGGGTGTACCATCGATCTGACCGCGTTCCCCGTCACCGACGAAGAGGACGCCTGGTCCGCCGCTACCGGCTTGGTGCGCTATCTCGACAGCGAGGCACCGCCCGAGCGAGTGACGGTCAGTTCAGACGGCGGTGGCTGCCTCCCCGAGTTCGACGACCAAGGGCGCGTGGTCCGGATGGACATCGGGCTGCCCCATGCCCTCGTGGCAACGCTACAGGTCCTGCTAGATTCAGGACAGCCGCTCGAGCGGGTCCTTCCCGCGTTTACCAGCAACGTGGCGCGCATTCTGCGCCTGCCACGCAAGGGGCGGCTGGGCCCGGAACAGGACGCCGACTTGGTCATCCTCGATGAACACGGCAACATCAGCGACGTAATGGCCCGCGGGCGGTGGTACGTCCGCGACACTCAGCCCATAGCGGCTGGTACCCATGAAAGGAGTGGGGATTGAGTCAGCCAGAAAGCAAGCCTGGGACACAGAGGGGATTCATCATTCCCGTCGGGGGCGCCGAGGATAAGGTCGGCGATCCGGCCATCCTGAAACGATTCGTCGAGTTGTGCGGCGGGAGCGACGCCATGATAGTGGTCATCCCGACCGCATCGCAACTACCTGACACGGGCTCCCGCTACGAAGAAGTGTTTGAGGAGCTCGGTGCTGGGCGCGTGCGTTCGCTCCCGTTCGAGACTCGGGAGGACTGTCACCGAGAGGATTGGCTGCACAAGCTTCAGCGGGCGGATGGCATTTTCCTGACCGGGGGCAATCAGTTGCGGCTCAGTACCACCATCGGTGGAACCCCGGTGGCAAAGATGATTCGTACCCGAAATGCCGCAGGGGTGCACGTGGCCGGAACCTCAGCCGGCGCCGCATTCCTGAGCGAACACATGATAGCGTTCGGCCAGGAAGGAGCCACACCGAGGGCCGATCGGGTAACGCTCGCCCCCGGCCTGGGCCTGACCAACCGGGTCATCGTCGATCAGCACTTCCGCCAGCGAGGACGCCTGGGCCGGCTTCTCGCCGCGCTCGCCTACAATCCATTCGCCGTCGGACTGGGGATGGACGAGGACACGGCCGGCTTCATCGGGCCGGATGCTCGGGTAGACGTGTACGGGAGTGATGCCATCACCATCATCGATCCCTCGCACGTGCAATACACCTCGATGGACTCGGCCCACGAGGACGAGCCCGTTTGCATTATCGGGGTGCGGCTGCACATTCTCACGGAAGGGGCCTCCTTCGACCTCCACACCCGCGAGGCTTTCGCTCCGGCCGCGGTCGCCTGAACGGCCCTTGGCTCGACAACTCAGGTCCCATGGTGTGAGGACGGCATGATCATTCGGCAGCGGTCGGTGTATCTGGGCCCCAGCATGTACGCCCACTTCCCGGTTATTCGGTTGGTCATCGACCTCGAGGAGCTCGAGGAGTGGCCCAGCGTGCGCCTCGGCTCGACCTTCATTGACACCCTCATCGAGTGGTTGCCGGGCCTGCAGGAGCACGGCTGCTCGTACGGTGAACCCGGCGGCTTCCTCCGGCGCCTGACTGAAAACGAAGGCACGTGGATGGGGCACATCCTGGAACACGTCGCCATCCAACTGCAAAACATGGCCGGTGAGACGGTCACCTTCGGCAAGACCCGCTCCACCGGAACGCCCGGTGAATACGACGTCGTCTACCAATACGACCAGGCCGAGGTTGGCCTCGAGGCCGGCCGGCTGGCACTGGCTCTCCTGCAGGCGTTGCTCCCCGCCGAACTCCAGTCATCCGAGGCTAAGGAGTTCGATTGGATCAAGGAGCGCGAAGCCTTCATCCGCTTCACCCAGCGACGGGCCCTCGGACCCAGTACCGCCGCGCTGGTGCAGGCGGCGCAGGAACGAGACATCCCCTTCATCCGGCTCAACGAGTACAGCCTGGTCCAGTTCGGCCATGGCCGGTATCAGCAGCGTATCCAGGCCACGATTACCAGCCGGACGCCGCACATCGCGGTGGAGATCGCCTCGGACAAGGAAGAAACCAGCCGCATTCTGCGGACTCTGGGGCTCCCGGTACCCAACCAGATGCTGGTGTACAAGGAGGCCGATGCCGTTCGTGCAGCCCGGCGCATGGGGCATCCGGTGGTGGTGAAGCCGTTCAACGGCAACCACGGCCGCGGCGTGTCGCTGAACCTTCAGACCGACGATGAAGTGCGGACCGCGTTCCGTCAGGCACGTGAGCACAGCAGGGGAATCCTGGTGGAACAGTGGGTGACCGGGTTCGATCACCGCATGCTGGTCGTCAACGGGGAGTTGATTGCCGTGTCCAAGCGGGTACCCGGACACGTGGTGGGTGACGGCACGAGTACGGTCGAGGAACTGGTGGCCGAGGTCAACAGCGACCCCCGGCGCGGCGTGGGCCACGAAAAAGTCCTCACCCGGCTCGAGTTCGATTACCAGGCCGACCGGCTCCTGGCCCAGCACGGCTACGACCGAAAGACCGTGCCGCCGGCCGGCGAGGTCGTCTACCTGCGATCGACCGCCAACCTCTCCACCGGCGGAACCGCCATCGACGTGACCGACCTCGTGCACCCCGACAACGCGGCCATGGCGGTGCGGGCCATTACCGCCATCGGCCTCGATGTGGGCGGCGTGGATTTCCTCACCGACGACATCACCGAGTCCTACAAGGAACACGGCGGCAGCATCTGCGAGGTCAACGCGGCTCCTGGATTCCGCATGCACGTTGCCCCGAGTGAAGGCGAGCCACGCGATGTCGCCGGTCCGGTCATCGACATGCTGTTCCCCGCCGGCAGCCCGAGCCGCATCCCGGTCGCGGCCATCACCGGCACCAACGGCAAGACCACCACGGCTCGGATGTTGGCGCACATCCACAAGCTGGCGGGGAAGGTGGTCGGGCTGACCTCGACCGACGGGGTCTACATCGACGGCCAGCGGACGGTCGAGGGCGACATGACCGGGCCCGTTGCCGCCCGCATGGTGCTGTCCGATCCGGCCGTCGAAGTGGCCGTGCTCGAAACGGCCCGTGGCGGCCTGCTCAGGGCCGGCATGGGCCTGCGGTACACCGACGTGAGCGCCTGTCTCAACGTCCAGCCCGATCACCTGGGCCTGAAGGGGATCGAAACGATCGAACAGTTGGCGGAGGTCAAGCGCATCGTCATCGAGGTCGCACGGAATACGGTGGTGCTCAACGCGGACGATCCCCTGTGTCTGCGTATGGCCGACTACTCCGAGGCCGAACACGTCTGCTACGTGACGATGAGCTCCGAGCACCCTCTGGTCCGCGAGCACATTCGCGCCGGTGGCCGGGGCGTGGTGCTCGAAGTCGGCATGAACGGACACATGATCACCATCTACGACAAGGGCAACCACATCCCGCTTCTGTGGACCCATCTCATCCCCGCCACCGTCGAAGGCCGGGCGATGCACAACGTCCAGAACGCCATGTTCGCCGCGGCCATCGCCTACAGCATGGGCGTCAAGCTGGAGGACATCCGCCACGGGCTTCAGTCATTCGATACCACGTTCTTCCAAGCTCCCGGCCGGGGAAATTTCTTCAACGAGCACCCGTTCAAGGTCATCCTCGACTACGGTCACAACGCTCCGGCCATACAGGCCATGGTCCAGCTGTCCGACAAATTGGAAGCCGACGGCCGTAAGATCGTGGTCATTGCCGCCCCGGGTGACCGGCGTGACGAGGACATTCGGGATATCGCCGCCGCCTGCGCCGGCCACTTCGATCACTACATTTGCCGCCGCGATGACCGGCTCAGGGGGCGCGACGGGGACGAAGTGCCCAGGCTGCAGCACCAGGCGCTGGTCGACGGCGGTGTCGATCCCGCCGCCATCGAGATCATTCCCGACGAAGTCGCCTCGGTCAATCGCGCACTCAGCATGGCACACCCCGGTGACCTGGTCCTCATCTTCGGCGACGCCATCAGCCGGACCTGGGATCAGATCACCCA
>SMUY01317634.1_pt1 | contig 10060 bp, 14 predicted proteins | sample 2456441 | NCBI WGS metagenome assembly SMUY01 (sample SAMN11095931, study PRJNA526329) | marine sediment metagenome | biome: Marine sediment; feature: Surficial sediment; material: Deep marine sediment; isolation source: Hadal surficial sediment | place: Pacific Ocean | collected 2014-11 | depth...
AATATAGTGCCCCCCTGTTTCAACACCCGGCAGTATTCCCTAAAAGTACCCCTGAGATCCTCCACGTGACGCAGTGCGTAGCCCATAGTTAAAAAATCAAACGAATTGTCCTTAAAGGGCAGATTGTTAGCGTCAGCAAGAATCAGTGGGATATCCAGTTTTGTGTTCACTTCCAACAACATGTTGTAACTTCTGTCCAGACCCAACACACTTCCCTTGGGGCCGACAATGGCAACCGCAGACTTCGCCACGAGGCCAGTGCCTGTAGCCACGTCGAGAACCCTCATCTCCGGGATCATTCCGGAACGGAGCAAAGCCTGTTTGCGATACCAATTGCCTGAACCTAAAGAAATGATGTTGTTGATATGGTCGTATTTTCGGGCGGTCTCATTAAAAATCTTGTCGACAAACTCTTTTCGATGAGCCTCATCCTTATAATATTCCTTTAAAGGAGGGTGTGGAGCTACTTGCTCATTCATGTTTGGCATAGAAGGTTTGCGCAATAATAAGGAGTCAATGGGGTTCAAGCCCGCCAGGGACAATCATACCATTTACTGAGGTGATTAAATATCTAACCTCTGGACCGGTTTATGAGGGGGATAAGTGAGGTACCAACAAGCTGTTAATAAGATTGGAGGCACCGGGCGGATTCGAACCGCCGATAAAGGTTTTGCAGACCTCTGCCTTACCACTTGGCGACGGTGCCGCCGTCTTATGTAGGTGTGATCAAACCGGACGGAAAGAAATGGAGCGGGAGAAGGGATTTGAACCCTCGACCTCAACCTTGGCAAGGTTGCACTCTACCACTGAGTTACTCCCGCAGTATTCGTTGAACAAAAATTTATTTTTCATTATATGGCGGCGGGGTTTTTTGTCAAATCCTAATTTTGGCGGAACTTGTTTTCCGTGCCGGCTCGCAATCTCCCGATATTTTCCCGATGTTTGTAGATGGTGATGCCGGCCATCACCAGGGAACTGGCAATGGCGGAGGGTGGGGCTTGAAAAAGGAACCCGAACAGAGGCAGGCCCACAGCGGCCAGCAAGGAGCTCACCGATACGTAGCGGGTGATGGCCAAACTGATCACAAACACCAGGAAAACAGAACCCGCGGCCCAGGGCATCAAGTAAAGGAACACGCCCAGGCCAGTGGCCACGCCTTTGCCGCCTTGGAATTTGAGGAAAATTGAAAACACGTGGCCGCTATATGCGAGGAGCCCCGCCAGCGCGATTTCCCAGGGCTGGCTCAGCAGGTGGCCGGCGACCCAACAGCTTAGAAATCCCTTGCCGCCATCCCCGGCCAGCGTCAGGAGCCCGGCGGTTTTTCCCAGGGTACGGGCCACGTTGGTGGCTCCAATATTGCCGCTTCCCTGTTGCCTCAGATCCACTTTCCTGAACTTGGCCAATAATATTCCGAACGGAATGGAACCCAAAAGGTAGGATAAAATCCAGACTCCAATGGCGATCAGCGACATAACAAAATAAAGTTGGAGGGCGGAAGCAAGGGCCGGGAAACATCAGACTTGTTGGCGATGCATGGCAAGCCATGTTGTCTTTGGAACCGCGGCGTCATTCCATGTGATCCTGAAGGGATTCTTTACTGGACCGCATGCGGAGACGGATTTTAGCCCGCTTTTCTATCTGACGCACGCGCTCTCTGGATAATCCGATGGCTTTGCCGATTTCGTCCAGAGTGTGGGTTTCTCCCTGAAATCCGAATCGCATGCGGAGGATTGTTTCCTCTCTTTCTGACAGATGCTTGAGCATGTCATCGACTTTCTGGCACAGAGCTGTCTGCATGATTTGATTGTCGTAGGGGATGTAATTCGGGTTTTCCAGCAGATCAAGGTACTCGGTCATTTCATTATCTTTGAGCGGAGTGTCCAAAGACAAATGGGTGCGGTACGCGCGCAATATGTTTTCAATGTCCTCCACCTTGTAACCGAGATTGTCCGCCACTTCCGATGTCGTCGGTTCCCTTTCAAGGGATTGGGTGAGTTCTTTAATCTGGCGCTCAATCTTATAAAGTTTGCCGGCCTGCTTGATGGGTAGCTTCACGGTCCCCGACTGTTCCGCCAAAGAATGCATGATGGCCTGGCGGATCCACCAAACGGCGTAAGTGATAAATTTCACCTGGCGCCCTCCGTCAAAACGTTTGGCCGCCTGGATCAACCCGATATTGCCTTCTTCAATCAGGTCTTGCAGTGACAGGCCGCAACCTTTGTACTTGTTGGCGACCGTGACTACATATTTAAGGTTTTTACGAACCAATTCATGCAGGGCGCGGGTGTCCCCTGCCTGAATCCTTTTGGAAAGCCGGGCCTCCTCATTCCGGGGAAGGGGCTTGAGTTTGCTGATTTCATTCATGTAATGCGTCAGGGCATCGGGAATTTCCCGTGGCAAATTTTTTAATCGAGGAGGGCCCTTTTTTTTGGCCGGCTTATGTTGGGATGTTTTCGCCATGTTTCCCTTCGCGTTGAACAAGTTTACCGGATGGTTCTCAATCGGGTGCGTGCCTCTTTGACAAACTCACTGCGCGGATATTTGTGGATCAATTGCCGGTAATAGGTTTGGGCATTCTTGAAGTTCTGCTCATTGTAATAAGATTCACCGAGCAGGAAAATCGCCTCATCCAGAAAAGCCTGTTGCGGATAGGTGGCCACCAGTTTCTTGAGCCGGGAAATAGCGGCTTGAAAAGCGCTGGTTCGAAAATAAAATCTGCCGATCTCCATTTGATTCATGGCCAGGCTGGCGAGGCATACTTTCCTTCTTTTTTGAGCCAGCTTATAGTATTTGCTGTCCGGGTATTGTTGGATCACCAGGTCAAACCCGTCGAGCGCGTATTGCGCAGCCGTTTGATCGCGCGTGGCCACATCCATCAACCTGAAAGCACACATGGCTTTGAAATATTGCGCTCGGGCGGCCAAGCGGCTGGCCGGGTACAGTTCGAGGAACCTCTTGTAATGGACTTTGGCTTCTTCGTACTCGTCGTCACGGTAATACACTTCGCCCAGAAGGATCTGCGCCATTTCCCTTTCCTTGCTGTCAGGAAAATCCTCCAAAAGCTCATCTAAAACGGTTTTGGCGTCTTCGAGGTTGCTGACTTTTATATAGTCTTTTGCTTCCTGCAAAAGAACTTTGGGATCATCTTTAGCGGGGTCGAAAAGAGTCGAGCAACCGAGCAGAGCGCTGGTTAAAAATAACCCCAGCCCAAAGGCAAATCTTAATTTGAGTGGTTTCATAAAATTCTCAAAGGCTTCGGAAATATAAAACGTTACAATATATCATTGTTTGGGCAAAAGTTGAAAAAATGGTCCGTCCATGATTCCACCTTGATCTGTGAGAAATTTTCGTGTTATAACGGCTAAGTCTTGTCGTTTAAACCATCTGCCCATCCCGGCCTGCAGGGAACCTGGAACCCACTGTAAAAAGATTGAAAATTATGAAAATAATTATTGCCATTCTCCTGGGAATTCTGGGGGGTGCCAGTCAAGCCTGGGCTCAAAGTCAGCCGACGGTTGCCACCGAATGGAGCATCATTTCCGCGATTGAAAAGGGCGGGTTGATGATGTATCCCATTCTGTTTTGTTCGATCCTCATGTTGGGGATCGCCATTGAACGAAGCTACAGCCTCCGGCGAAAAAATATCATCAACCCCGAATTTCTGGAAAAAGTCCGAGCTCACTGGAACTGGAAAGATATTCAGCTGGGCCTGCAATTGTGTAATTCCTACGACCACTCTTTATCGCGCATATTGAAAGCAGGTCTGCTTCGATTCGGAGGCAAAGTGGATGAGATCGAACGCGCCATCGAGGGTGCCGGCCAGCATGAAGCGTCATTGCTCACTTCCAACCTTCGCGTGTTGGGTGCGGTGGCCAACATCACTCCCATGCTCGGCCTGCTCGGCACGGTATTCGGCATGATCAAAGCGTTCGAGGTTATTGCCATCAGCGGCACCGGCCATCCGGGGCTGGTTGCCAGCGGAATTTCCGAAGCTTTGACCACCACCGCCGCCGGGATGCTGGTGGGGATTCCCGCGCTGGCTTTGTACCATTATTTCCGGGGCCGTATTGACCGGTTTGTTTTTGAAATGGAGGAAGTGTCCTTTCAACTGGTGGAAGAGCTTTCTTTTGAAGCCATGAAGATCAAAAAGTCCGAGCAAGCCAGAGAAGCGGATACCCAAGCCGGAAAAAAAACGCAAGCCACGCGCACCGTCCGGCCTGGGTGATGGGAGCCGCCAATGTATTTTAAAAGAGAACAGGAAGAGAATTATTCGCTGGAGCTGACGCCTTTGATCGATGTGGTGTTTTTACTCCTCATATTTTTCATGGTCTCCACGTCGTTTGTGGAATTTCCGCGAAAAATGGACATCGCATTGCCCACCTCCAAGGCATTCAGTGAAAACCCAGCCGTCAAAAACTTTGAAATTGAAATGACCAAGGACAAGACTATTTATCTTGATGGCAAAAAAGTCACCCTGACGAGTCTCGAACAGCTTTTGGAAAAGATAAAAAAAACCGGCGACCGCAAAGCCTTGATCCGCGCGGATAAAGATATTCCCTATGGCGAGGTGGTTCAGGTTATGGGCCTGCTACAGGCCGCCGAGATTCTCGATATCAGTGTTGCCGTCAAGTAAATTTCCCAGACCGGCCTGGCGGAGCCAGGATCTTCCGCCACCGGACGCCGCAGTTGCGAATCTGGAAAAGGGTTAGGGCTTGCCGCTGGTGGGGATGAAACCCGGACCCCGGGTGAGAATCCATTCGTTTAACATGTGGATCTCCTGGGGTTGCAAAAATTTCAACACATGGTCCGGCGTGGGGTGGTCCTCATCATTGACCACGGTACAGTAGTGCCGCTCAACGTAGGCCGCCACGTGCGCTTTGAACTGGGGGAAATTCGGAAACAGTTCCCTGAAAATATCCGCCTGATACTCCGGGCTATTATCAGTGGCGTCGTACTTCAGTAATTTTGGCGTCAGTTTGGTTCCGAATTCGGCTTTGATCAAGGTACCCATGAGAACCTCTTGAGTTTTCCATCCGGCCTTTAGTGTAACAATTCGAGGGAACCTAAACCAAAAATAAATAGTTTGGTGAGGGTTTCGGCAACTTCAGGACCGTCCAGCGGGCCCGGTGTATTTAAATAAAGTGCTTGGATTCAATAGATTACGTTTGGCCTGAGGCGACACTCCTCACGCCTTCGCCAATCTTTAGATGCGCGCGGTGGCGGTGGCCAGTGCTGTGTTCGGCACGCAGTCGGTGCGGGAGATGGCGGGCGCCAGCGATCCGACCGATTGGATCTCTGCCTTCACCGAGTTTTGCAAACCCCCTCCCCGCTGAAATCCGAAAGGCTCAGGACTCCAGCCGTTTGATGGTTTCGATGATTTTGGACTTGAGCGAACCCCAGCGCATGTCATCCGCTTTGGTCACCTGCACCTCATTGCCCAGTATCCAGATACTGCGCACTCCTGGAATTTGAAACAGAGCCTTGGCCAACGGATTGCTTTCCGCCTGTTCTGCGTCGGAGAAGGGCAACCCGGTGCCCGGCGGAATGAGGTCCTTATTCAATTGGAAGATTACCGAGTGTTCATTGCGGGTCGGTTCAGCAGTCACTTCAACAGTCATGGTCATGGCCTTTTAAATTATTTAAGAAATGAATATTATTCTGCAACACCTAACTTTTTGCGGGCTTCCGCCAAAGTCTGGCGGGTGGCCGCGGCCGCTTCCGGCTGATTTTGCTGTTCGAAAAGGTCCACCGCTTTTTGCAGATTGAGGAGCACCAGTTTTTTAAAAGGCGGCCCCTTGGAATAATTCAAATAAGCCCACCCCAGATTGCCATGGGCCTCAGCATTGCCGGACACTCGATGGACCACCCGGTTGAGATGCCCGATGGCTTTTTCCCACTGTTCCATCCGGTTGTAAATGTTACCCAGCTGGACTTGAATATGGGGGTTGTCCGGTTTCCGTTGCAAAGCCCCCTCAAAGGCTCCGGCAGCGCGTTCGTATTGCCGGAGATTTTTGTAGGCCAGCCCCAGGTTGTAAAATGGACCGGTAGCCTCCGGGTTGGCGGCCAGGGCCTGATGGTAGGCATCCACCGCTTCCTCGAATTGGCCGGACCGGCTGAAAGCGTTGCCCTTCAGGTATAAGTCCAAGGCCTCATCGGCCCATCCAGATGCCGCTGAACACAACAACCCCAAGATCAAAATTCCAATTCGCATTATCCCGCCTTCTCAAAATCGCAGTCCCGTATCGCTAGATTTTATCTCAAATGGTGAGCGGTTGGCAAGGCGTTGCGGGGTTTCTTTTTAACAGGCATTTTTAAGGTGACTTCCCGGGACAGCCTGGAATAGCTACGTGCGATGGATTTCCACCGGGGTTTGTTGTCTAATGGGGTGTTGATTTGGAAGCCTCTCCATGGAGTCCCACCGTTTATCGAGCCTTGAATGTCACTTCTGTTGTCCATCATCGTGCCCTGTTTCAATGAAGAGGACCGACTGCGAGATTCCCTTCCCGTTTTAAAGAAGTATCTTGTGGCGCAGGATTTCACCTGGGAAGTGATTTTCATTGATGATGGCGGGTCCGACGACACCGTGCGGGTGCCGTTTGAATTTTTTGATGAGTCCCAGGTCCGGGCTATTCGTTATGAGGAGAACCGGGGCAAGGGCTACGCGGTGAAGCGCGGGATTCTGGCCGCCCAGGGAGAATTGATCCTGCTGACCGACGCCGATTTCTCAACGCCCATTCAGGAGTGGGAGCGGTTGCATGCCTGCCTGAAGGCGGGGGAACAGGTGGTCATCGGGTCCCGGTCCCTGCCGGGTTCCAGGGTGGTGGTCCGCCAGGCCTGGGTCCGCGAATTCCTGGGAAAAGTGTTCAATAAACTGATTCGCGTCATCGTACTGCGGGGGTTTATCGACACCCAATGCGGATTCAAATTGTTCCGCCGTGAGGTGGGTGTTTCGATCTTCAAAAAAATGACCGTCGACCGCTTCTGTTTCGACGTTGAATTTTTATTCATTGCTAAAAAATGGGGCTTGAAAATCAGGGAACTGCCGGTCGAGTGGCATGATGTTCTGTACTCGCGGGTCCAAATGGTGCGCGACTCCAGCCGCATGCTCTGCGATGCGTTCCGGATCCGCTGGAATGACTGGAGAGGGCGCTATGAACCCGATCCGAGCCCGCCGCCGCGTTTGGGACGAGAAACTCCACTCAGCCAATAACGGCCGTTGGCGGGTTGAATGGTGACCTTGCAATCCAGAACGCGGGACAGCGCCTCATCCTTCAGCAGGCGTTCTTTGTTGCCCTGATCCACTACCTGACCGTTTTTTAAATACAAAACATGGGTGATGGCTGGCAGGATTTCCTCGATATGGTGGGTCACATAAATGAGCCGTGTCCGCCGCGCTAATTTTTGCAAAGTGTCCAGGAACAGTTCGCGGGTGGGAATGTCCAGTCCGGAGCAGGGTTCATCGAGGATCAGCAGGCGCGGTCGATTGACCAGCGCGCGCGCGAGGAGCACCCGGCGTGCCTCGCCATAAGACAGGTCCCGGTAACGGCGCCGGGCCAGATGTTCGATTCCCAAAAATAGCATTTGTTCTTCAGCCGATTGTTTTTGCCGTTCCGGAACTTTCTGCCAGAGGCCGATGCTGGAAAAAAAACCGGATTCCACCACTTCCAACCCAGTGATATTTTGATCGTAGTTTGCCTGATATTCCGCAGAGACGAAGCCGACCTGTTGGCGGATTTCCAACAGGCCATGCCAAGCCTCGCTGTTGAACCAATGGACGGTGCCGCCCTCCACCGGTAACAGTTCGCCAAAGATGAGCCTCAAAAGTGTGGTCTTTCCGGAGCCGTTGTTGCCCACCACCGCCCAGTTTTCGCGGTCTCCCACGGTCCAGTTTATCGCGTTCAAAACTTTCTGGTCTTTCAGGAAGACCGTGGCGTTTTGGACTCGGATCAAAAAAGAATTTTGGCGGGATTTCATGATCTCAAAGGATGTGGTTGTGGGTTCCGTTGGTCAACTCGACGACCGGATGGTCGGGGTAGAACTGAATAATATTGACGGCCCCGTATTCCTGGCTGATCCGGAACAAGCGGGCAATGGGCAATCCCAGAATATGGCTGAGGATGGTCCGGTTGACCCCGCCGTGGCACATGAGGACGATGTGGTCCTCCGGATGGCGGGCCACGATCTCTTCGAATTTAGGGATCACCCGGTCCCGTAATTCCTGAAACGATTCGCCGCCGTCGGCCCGAAAGCTTTCGGTGTCTTTCAGCCGTTGTTCCATTTCGCCGGGATGTTTTTCCCGGAGTTCTTTCAGGCTCAGGCCTTCCCAGTTGCCAAACGACAGCTCGCGCAGTTCGGGGCAGGCCAGGGGCTTCAAATGATGGGGTTCGGCGATCAACCGGGCTCCTTCGTGGGCTCGCTGTAAATCACTGCAGTAGACGGAATGGATCGGCAGATTTTTTAAAGCCTGGGCCAATTGCCGGCTTTGGTTCCAACCTTGGTCGGACAGTGCCACGTCATAGTGGCCGTTCAAGCACACCTGAGCGGCGTTGGCGGTTTCGCCGTGGCGCAGGAGGTAAACCCGGCAACCGGGCTTGCCCTTCATTTGGCGTGTTTCCGGGTCGGGAGGTATGAAAGAAGACACAGGACACAATTGGCAAGAGGATCAGTCAAAAAAAAATGGCGGGCGCGAAGCCCGCCATTCAGTTTAAATTATTTCAGACACTAAAAAGAAACCCGATCAATGACCGCCACCGGCACCGGTGTTCCACAGATAGAAAAAGTCAAGCCCCTGAACTTCCATGAGGGACCAGTTGATCATCAGATAGTAGCCCGTCATCAGGGTCAACGCGATGATGAAGTGGATGATGGATTTTGGGGTAACAAATTTTCTTTGTTCTTCTTGAATCTCTGCCATCTTCTAAATTCTCCCCTCAGTTTAAGTGATTTGTTTTGAGGCTGATATCAACGCCACACCGAAGCAAACCAGTAGAAGAACCACAGGCTGAATACTATGGTGCCAATGTAAATAACAGGACCCGCTTTTTCTTTGATCTTTTCAATGTCCATCGAGGTCTTCCTTTTCGATAGTGTTGGAAATACTCTCTTGATTTAATCTTGACAGCTATAAATTAGGAATGATAAGTTAACTGCTCTGAATTTCAATGCTCAACTAGAGGATCTCAGCAATGGCCAGCAAAGACGGAAAAATTTTCGATACAATCGTTTTCATTGGGCTGGGGGTGAATGCACTCACCGCCACCTATTTGCTTCTCATGTATTTCAACGTTATCTGAGCAGGCCAAATCTAACATAGGGCCTGAAAAAGTGTCAAGGATAAAAAGCGGATTCTTGCTCTATCTGGAGGTCCATCTCACCGGGCCCCCACGGATTTCCGGGTTTTGACTCAAAGTACCGTTTTATTGACCGGATACAGCACATACAGCAGGAGGTAGGTGGCCGTGCTGGTGCATAAAATGAGGGCAAACAGGATCATGGTGCCCCGCCCCAGTACGCGGTGCCGGTGGGCGCCGTCTGGCAACAGTTTTTCGATGAGTTTTTCCAGGCTGACCACCAGGCCCACCGTCAGGAAAATCAGGAAATAGGCCAACTGCGCTCCCCAGCTTTTGCCAATTATCAGCAGAAAAACCTCCAATATCGCCCACAAACCGAAGATCCACAGAATAATCCGCTTGAATTTTTTGGGATCGGCTATCAGGTTCCCTTCCTGCAATACATAGTCGCCGTTGATTTTCCGGCTGGCCCGGAAACCTTCTATGATCATATAAGGTGCAAAAATGAAACCCAGACCCACCAGCGTCAGGTGAATGGTCAATATGGGGAGAAAAACGCTTTCATAAATCTGGTCAGGCCCGCCGAATCCTTCTTTGCCCTCAAAGGCCAGCACTCCCAACGAGCGGGCATAATAATAGCCCACGAAATATAGCACCATGGAAACCATGGATATAAAAATAAGGTTGTGGTGACGGGTGGCCTGGCCCTTCTTGGCCATCCACCAGGCGACCAGGAACAAGACCGTGAAAACAACCGCCAACAGATAACT
>SMUY01368270.1_pt1 | contig 10058 bp, 7 predicted proteins | sample 2456441 | NCBI WGS metagenome assembly SMUY01 (sample SAMN11095931, study PRJNA526329) | marine sediment metagenome | biome: Marine sediment; feature: Surficial sediment; material: Deep marine sediment; isolation source: Hadal surficial sediment | place: Pacific Ocean | collected 2014-11 | depth 0-1...
AGGAACATCTTATCTAAAGCATCACCTACGTTAGCAGAAAACTTGAGAGGATTATTCTCTTTTGGCTGAATTGTCGTTACATTCATTCGAAATTCGTTTTTTATGGTATTTCGTGAACCCAGAATCAACATTAATCCGTTGATCATTTCCCGAAAAACTTCACCTGCCAATTGATTAATTCTGGCAATATCAGCATCCGACAGGTTTTTATCGTCCAGGCCAAGTGCGTGAATAAAGCTTCGATCCGCGAGACCGGGTTTTACTGGATGAGCCGCCGCAACATTACCCCGATCCGAAGCCGATAAATTTACCTGGGCATCGCCTGGCGGTGACAACAAATCATCATCCCAGTCATCCGGTATTGCCCCCTCACCCCCAGAATTCTGTTCAGGGCTTGATTTTGGCCAGGAAATCTGTTGATTCAGGGGATCGATTTGATCGGAGTGCGTGGCACTCGCAAAAGGATCCGCATCAGTGCCAATATGAAAGTCCGGGTTTTGATCTTCGCTTATACCTTGCACTTTGTTCAGCGCGGCCAGGGGATCTAATTCAAACGAATCGTTTTCAAACAATGAATTCGAATTTGAGCCAGATCCCGGGACAAATCCATCGTTTGCCAGCGGCCTGGAGAAGATATCATCATCCATGGCCGGATGGGGTTGAGCATCGCTACCAAATGGGCCAGAAGCGTTAACATCTGCTGCCGTTCCTGCATCAAAGGCACTACCCGTCTCCGCGATAGAAAATTCGTAATCTCCCAGGATGAAACTATCATTATTGTGAACGGGTATCTTTTCACCTTTTCCGATGGGTTCGGACGAGCCGTTGTAAAAGGTACCGTTGGTGCTGTGATCAATGATGTAGAATTGACCATCTTCATAACGTATTTCGCAATGGGTATTTGACAGGAAACGCTCAGGGTCGTCCAGCACCCAATTATTGTCTTGCCCTCGCCCAATAGTTCCACCTTCATTGTCAAAAGTTTTACTGGTTTCTTTTAATATTGCAGAATCCGGCGCTTTCTGAATGGTTACTAATAATGGCATCTAATTTATCATCCTGATTATCATCAACATCTTCAACAAGTTATTCCCTGGCTTTTTTGGTGGCGGTTTCATCATAGTTGCGCATTTACTATTATGATTTAAATAATTGCCAGCTCATATGTAAGAACGCCTGACCTGCCATTACTTCAAGTGCCAGCCCACGATCTGCGTCCTACAGTGTAGCGCTGCATCCAAATACTACCTATAGAATGGAGATGTTCCAAGTAAATGCCTGTTTATCTCCCTTATATTTACCATTTGGATGGCCATAAGTCTAATCTCGCTTTACATGTACGATTCAATGCCTTATAAATACAGCGTTTAGAGGGGAATATACAGCGTTTAGAAGGGTATTTCGCATGTTGCGAACCTTCATCATAAACAGACATGGATCATAACCAATGGCGTCTAAAGCAATAATTGAACTGGACTCACTGCTTAAGCCCGTTTCTAAAAAAAAGCCGGCTGGCGATGATATTCGAGATAGTTCTTCAGCAACATCGCCCTATTTCACCATCAAAGATGCCAGAAACACAGCACGTTCGGCTGAACGAACCCACATGTTTGACACGGCTAACAGTGAAGCCGATCAGCATTGGCACTCCATATTAGACCTGGCTCCAGATATTCTGGAAAATCAGGCCAAGGATCTTGAAATCGCCAGCTGGTATACCGAGGCCCTGCTACGGCGCCATGGATTCCAGGGTCTCCGCGACGGATTCAAATTGATACTCGGTTTGATCGAACAGTATTGGGATAATTTATATCCCATGCCCGACGAAGATGGACTCGAGACCCGCGTTGCATCGCTGTCAGGCCTAAACGGTGAAGGTTCGGAGGGGGTCTTGATAGCGCCTATTCGAAATGTCGAAATCACTCAAGGCAATGATCCGGGCCCTTATAGTTACTGGAAGTATCAACAAGCGCTTGATATCGATAAAACCATTGACGAAGCTGAAAAAAAGGGAAAAGTGGGTAAACTGGGATTCAGTCTTGGCGATATCGATCAAGCTGTTGTCGAGTCGGACGAAGCCTTCTTTGTTGATTTAAGAGATGATATTAGCGACGCATTAGAAACTTACCGCGAAATCAGCCAAAAGCTTGATGAACACTGCGGTATTAAAGACTCCCCCCCGACAAGTAATATAATCAATACATTGCAAGACTGCCTGGGCGTTGTTAAGCACATTGGGAGATCAAAATTGCCAGCACCTGAAACTGAGAATAGCGAATCCACGAGCGATTCTTCGGCCATTGAAGAGCAGGCTAGCGCTGCATCCCCAGGCGCAAGCCATCGACACGCTGGACCTATAAAAAACAGACAAGATGCTTTTAAACAACTTAAAGATATCTCTGATTTTTTCCGCAGCACAGAGCCGCATTCACCTATTTCATACATTATCGAACGTGCTGTAAGATGGGGTGATATGCCACTCGATAGCCTGATTAAGGAACTCATCCCCGATCCATCGGCTAGAGATGTCTTTGGTTCGTTAACCGGGGTTAAATCCGGGGATGGTAATAGTTAGCTCAGGATCAGCACTAAAACCAACGAAAATGAGGAATAGCCATGCCAGATAGTATTCACGATAAATTAAAGCGAGTGCGTAAACCACGAGTTCACATTTCCTACGATGTTGAAACAAATGGCGCCGTTGAGAAAAAAGAATTGCCCTTTGTTATGGGCGTTATGGGTGATTATTCCGGTGATAACACGGAAGACAAGAAATCCTTAAAGGATCGCAAATTCGCTCAGATAGACCGAGATAATTTCAACGAGGTGATGGGAAATATTTCCCCCCAGGTTAACATGAAAGTGGAAAATACCCTGGAGGGTGACGGTAGCGAAATGTCCGTCGATCTCAAATTTAAAAACATGGAAGATTTTGAGCCGCAAAATATAGTGCAAAATGTCGAACCGCTTAAGAAGCTAATGGATACCCGGAATAAGTTGCGAGACTTGCTAACCAAGGCTGATCGATCGGAAGATCTTGAAAACATACTTGAAGAAGTGCTCAGCAGCACTGATGCCTTAGCCTCACTACAGGGCGAGCTTGGCACTGACGAAGAAAAGAAAGGTGATGACAAATGAGCCCAGCGAAAAAACAATCGGATGCAAAAGAAGAAGTCGTTGAAGAGGAAGTCAGTTTCCTCGAGCAGGCGATTTCGGCTACAAAACAGACATCTCGGGATGAAACAGAAGACTTACTAAAGACCCTGATCAAAGAGGCAACGGAAGGTACGGTAAAGTGGGATAAAAATCTTACCGTTACTATCAATAGCGCTATCGCTCAGATTGATGAGGTAATGTCGAAACAGCTATCTGCCATCATGCACAACAAAAAATTCCAGAAGATTGAGGGATCTTGGCGCGGTCTAAATCACCTGATAATGAATTCTGAAACCGGTAGTGACCTCAAGATTCGCATGCTTAATATCAGCAAGAAAGAATTGGGCAAAGATCTTGCGAAGGCGGTGGAATTTGACCAAAGCCAAATATTCAAAAAAATATACGAAAGTGAGTTTGGCACTGCGGGTGGAGAACCTTATGCGGCACTAATCGGCGATTTTGAATTTTCGGGTCACCCCGATGACCTGGATTTGCTCACTAGCATGTCGAATGTATCAGCAGCTGGTTTCTGTCCTTTTATTTCCTCTGCGGATCCTAAAATGTTTGGCTTTGACAGCTTCACAGAACTTTCAAAACCACGCGACCTGGAAAAGATTTTTGATTCGGCAGAGTATATAAAATGGCGCAGTTTTCGAGATAGTGAGGATGCGCGTTTTGTCACTTTAACCATGCCTCGCGTGTTAGCCAGATTACCTTATGGCAGTGCAACGAAACCCGTTGAAGATTTTAATTTTGAGGAGGCATCGCTCGACAGTGGAGATCGACAACTTGAATCCCAGCATGACGATTATTGCTGGACTAATGCCGCCTATGCCATGGGCACCACACTGACCAAATCCTATGCTGAATATGGCTGGTGCACCAGTATACGTGGCGCTGAAGGGGGTGGTAAGGTAGAAGGGCTACCGAGCCATACTTTTATCAGTGACGATGGGGACGTCGATCAGAAGTGTCCAACTGAAATTGGTATTACCGATCGCCGTGAAGCCGAACTCAGTAAGCTCGGGTTCTTACCCATGTGTCATTATAAAAATACCGATTATGCGGTATTTTTCGGCGCGCAAACGGCCCAAAAACCAAAGAAATACGATGATCCGGCAGCCACCGCCAACGCGGAAATTTCCGCTCGGCTCCCCTACATTATGGCCACCTCTCGAATCGCGCATTTCTTAAAAGTGATGGCGCGCGACAAGATTGGTTCATTCATGGAAGCCAGCGATGCCGAGGAGTGGCTAAATAACTGGATTTCTGAATTTGTTAATGCAAGCCCCGGGGCTAGCGCTGAAATGAAAGCGCGCTATCCGCTGGCTGAAGCCAAAATAGAAGTCAAGGAAATGCCTGGCCAACCGGGTGTCTTCAGCGCAGTTGCCTGGTTGCGGCCCTGGCTACAAATGGAAGAGCTCAGTGCGTCCCTGCGTATGGTTGCAACCATTCCAAAAGCCGGGTAAAGCCCGACACTATGTGCAATATGAAAAACCGTATCTTTAACCAGGATGCATTTTTTCCCACCTGGTGACTAGAGCTTTTCATAAATCACAATGCAGGTAGTGCCGACAAATTCACCGATAGAACTGGAAAGCCTGTACGCCAGGTCGGCTTATATCACCAATGTTAATCAGTTTTTGACGGAACAAAATGAGGCCAAGGCACTTGCTTACTGGCTCTCAGAATTCATTCCCGGGGATAGCCTCGAATCAGCCGACGATATAGTCCATGCGATTTTTCGATGTATCGCAAGTATTGATGAATTGATCAACGATCAACTTAACGCCATTTTGCATCATGAAAAATTCCAAGACCTTGAATCTTCCTGGAGAGGGCTCTGGTATTTGGCGACACAGGCTGATGGTATAAAAAATATTAAAATCAGGGTGCTCGACATTAGCTGGGTAGAAGTCGCACATGATTTATCCCGCTCACTCGAGTTCGATCAAAGCCAGTTATTTAAGAAAATATACAGTGAAGAATATGGCACCCCGGGGGGCGAACCCTATGGCGTCATTATTGGGGACTATGAAATCAGCCACAAACCATCGGCTAAGCACAGCTATGAAGACATCTCCATATTACAAAGCATCGGCCAGATTTCGATGGCGGCTTTTTCGCCTTTTGTAACCGGAGCAGCACCAGATTTATTTGGGCTCGATGATTTTTCAACCCTCGGACAGCCACTCAATTTCGATAACATCTTTTCGCAAACAGAATACATCAAATGGCGCAGCTTTAGGGAAAGACCGGAGGCTCAATTTGTCGGTCTAACCATGCCTCATATACTGATGCGGTTGCCTTATCGCAAATCACCTGGAAGTTTCAAAGGAATTCACTTTAAAGAAGAATGCGCCTCGAGGGGTCGGGAAAAATATTGTTGGGGTAATGCCGCTTACGCGTTTGCAGCTATTTTGATCCGTGAATTCGGCAACGTCGGATGGTTTGGTCATATCCGCGGGGCACCGCGTAACCAGGAAGCCGGTGGTGTCGTTACCACGCTACCCTGTGATGTTTTTGCGACAGATGCCGACGATGTGGCAATAAAACCGGTCACCGATGTCATCATTACCGATATCAAGGAGCGGGAACTAAGTGATTTGGGTCTGATACCTTTGTGCCAGTGTTATGACACCCCGTATGCCGCTTTCTACAGTAATCAATCAGTGCGTCGACCCGATCCTACCGTGAGCCTGGGTACGCAAGTCAATGCCCGACTCTCCGCCATGTTACAACATGTGCTTTGCGGATCACGCATCGCGCACTACATCAAGGTTATGATTCGCGATAAGGTCGGGTCATTTATTACGGCCGATGAATGTGAGGCGTTTTTACGCGAGTGGCTTTTTAGATATACCACGGGCCAGGAAGATCTGGAATGGGAAGAACAGGCCCGGTACCCTTTGAGGGAGGCATCAGTGAGCGTAAAAGACCATCCTGGAAAACCAGGTGAATACATTTGCGTAATTCGCTTACGACCGCATTACCAATTAGACCATATGGTTTCTGATTTCGAATTAGTGACCGAGCTTGCTCATTCGACCTAGTTCTCGGTGAAACCATGGCTAAAATTGATAAAAATAAAAAACTGCGCCCATCGGTGCTGGACCGTCTCTTAGATAACGACCCCAACAAGCTCGATAATCCGGAAAAAGACCACCATCAGCAACTCAAGGAGTTACGCAATAGCGTGCGCCGGGATCTGATCAATTTACTAAACACGCGAATACGCATTATCAAACCGGAAGAAGAATATGAGGAATTAAACTTGTCCTTGTTGAATTATGGATTACCCGATCTGGCGACGATCAACATATCTAATACTATGAAGCGCAAGTCATTTATCGAAGATCTCGAAGCTTTACTGATCGAATTTGAACCCAGATTTAAATCAGTATCGGTCAACTACCTGGAGAATATGGATTCATTAGACCGAACTTTAAGGTTCAGAATAGATGCTACCCTGTATGCGGATCCGTCCCCTGAAGTGGTCATTTTCGATTCGGTACTAGACCCCGTTTCAGGCACGGTCAATATTGAAGAGGCCGGTCATGTCTGATGAATTGCTACCCTATTATGAGAAAGAGTTGGCGTATATTCGCCAGATGGGTGCTGAATTCGCAGCCGAGCACCCCAAGATTGCCAGCCGACTGGGCATTAATGCAGAAATTATCGATGATCCCCATGTCTCCCGCCTAATTGAAGGATTTGCTTACTTAAATGCGCGAATTCAACACAAACTGGATGATGATTTTCCTGAATTATCCGACGCTTTGCTGTCGGTTTTATATCCGCATTATCAACGTCCGATCCCTTCGATGACGATTGTGCAATTTGAACCGGACGAGGACAAGCTGGATGCACCCTATCAGATAGAAAAGAATACGTTGGTCGAAACCGAACAATTCCAGGGTGAAAACTGCCGTTTTTCAACGGCATTTGACACCGAACTACTGCCTTTCAAACTCACGGATGCGAAAGTCCTGGGGCAACCCTTTACGACTCCAGGATCTGATCAATTAAAGGGGGCTGGCGGGGTCTTAAAATTATCGTTTAAAGCCTTCAGTAGTGAAATCACATTCGCCGAGATCAAGCCCGAGCGCATACGGCTTTATCTCAAGGGTCAGCCGCAGCATATCAATCCGTTGTATGAGCTAATCCTGAATAAATGCCAGGCAGTGGTTGTGGCTACTTCCGAAACCGACACTCAGCCCATACGCTTATCTCCATTAGCCGTCCAGCCGGTTGGCTTCGGGGCGCATCAAGGTTTGCTACCCTATCCCGATGCCTCTTTCATCGGTTATCGATTGTTGACCGAATATTTCTCCTTTCCAGAAAAATTCATGTTTATCGATTTGCAGGACTTCGCGCACAAGCTAACCGATGACACAGCAGATACCTTGGAGTTTTACCTGTATCTCGACGAATCCGATATTGAACTCGAACAGAACATTTCACTGCAAACCTTCCAGTTAGGTTGTGTGCCCGCGGTTAACTTGTTCGATCATCGCGCCGATCCGATCAAACTTGATCACCGTTCGACGGAGTACCAGATTACGCCAGACGCAAGACGGCCTGAGGGCTACGAAGTATATTCGATTAACAAGGTAGTCGCATCGTCGTCATCCGGCGATAAAGAAACCTATTTACCGCTCTACGGGGTGAATCACGAGCACTTGAATAATGAGCCCGGGGCTTACTGGATTGCCGCCCGGCGTGATGCCCGGCTGGGAACCTTCCTGCGTGATGATGGCACGGATGTGTTTCTGAGCCTGGTAGATCTGAACTTCAATCCCAACAATCCGGACGATCGCACCCTAACCCTGGAAACGACCTGCAGTAACCGTGATTTGCCGGCCAAGCTCCCGTTTTCAGCCGATCAACCGCGTTTGCAATGCGTTGACGGTGCTCCGCCTTGTCGCCGCATACGTTGTATCACGCAACCCACGGCAGCAGTCCGGCCCTCGATGCGCAACAATGCGCGTTGGCGATTGATCTCCCACCTGAGTCTCAACCACCTCTCGATAACCGGCAGGGATGACGCCACCAACGCACTAAAAGAAATTTTAAGACTCTACGATTTCAAGGACTCATCCACCAATCGGGCACTCATCGACTCAATCGTCCAGGTACAAACGCGATCCATCAACGCACCGCTAAACATAGACGGAAGAACGACGATATGTCGCGGATTTGAAGTCGAGATCACTCTGGATGATTCACAATTAGCGGGTAGCAGCAGTTATTTATTTGCCACCGTGCTGGAACACTTTTTTGCATTATATTGCTCCATAAACTCGTTTACGCGAGTACTGGTCAAACTGAAAAATAAAGAAGGCTATCTAATAAAATGTCCCCCAAGGGTAGGCGAAAAAATTCTTCTGTAGTTAGCAGTCTTGTAGAAGAACCGTATAGCAGTACCTTCTTACAGGCGGTGCGCCTGCTAGAACGTTCTGCTCGTCTTGAAAAAAAAGGTTCAGTAAGTGACGCCAATTATCCCGTAGGTAAATTTACCCCGCCGACACGGGAGTCCATACGATTTTCCTCTCATCAATCTCTGGCATTTCCTTCGTCGGAAATTAAAAGTATCCACCGCGACCACAAGGATACCGATGTCAGTCAGTGGAAAATGTCGGTCAATCTAATGGGATTGACAGGACCCATGGGTGTACTGCCCTTTCACTATACGGAGTTGATACTCGATCGTCAGAAACAAAAAGATGAAAGCATGGCGCATTTCTTTGATTTGTTTAATCATCGATCCATCTCGCTATTCCATGAAGCCTCGATCAAGTACCGGATAGCCCTGCAGTACGAGCGTCACCATCTGTTCCCGCAAAAGAACAGGCCCAACGATTCGCAAACCCAGGCCTTGTTATCCCTGATCGGTTTAGGTACCGAGGGGCTGTCAGACCGTCTGCAAACCAGGGATGAATCGCTGCTCTACTACAGCGGAATTTTTAGTCAGAAAGTTCGAACCGAAAGTGGGCTCAGGCAAATTCTGCAATCTCATTTTAAGATTCCGATCGAAATTAACCAGTTTGTAGGCCAGTGGCAGGACTTGATTGACGACGTGCGCACCAAATTGCCAGATTTTAAAAACCCGTCCGGGCGCAATGCATGCCTGGGACGCTCGGCAATGTTAGGGAAAAAAGGGTGGTTTGCGCAGGGTAAAATCTACATAATACTCGGGCCGCTAGATAAACAACAACTGAGTCAGTTTGCGCCCGGTACATCAGCGCTTAAAGCGTTGGATGAACTCGTTAGAATGTATGTTGGACTGGAATGTGACTTTGAATTTAAAATTCGCATAAAAAGACAGGACATTCCAAAAAAGATACAGCTGAAAAAAACGGCCCCGCCCGTTCTGGCCTGGAATGTCTGGTTATCTTATGGCAAGTTGGCTCAGGTAAGAAAAGACGAAATCGTGGATATTTCCATATCGGCGAGCCGCTTAAGGTAGCGTATTATGGCTTCGCAGCTGCAACAAAAGAAACAAACGAACAAAGTATGCTGCGGTTTATTGTAAGCAAAAACTGACTCAAGGAAAGGATACAGACATGATTGCTATCGACTTAAAATCACTGATTGGAAAACTCAACGAATCATGTAGATCTGCTCTGGAAGGTGCAGCCGGATTATGCCTGGGACGAACGCACTACAATGTCGAAATCGAACACTGGCTGTTAAAATTACTGGAATTACCCGATACCGATATCAATGCCCTGGTTGAGAAATTTGATATCGATGCGGGAAAACTCATGGCCGACATAAATCGGGAACTTGACCGGGTCAAAACCGGAAATACCCGGGCGCCTGCGTTATCACCAAATGTCGTCAATCTGGCCAAGAATGCCTGGATGCTGGCCTCGGTCGAATATAATCATCCACAGGCG
>SMUY01338217.1_pt1 | contig 10055 bp, 9 predicted proteins | sample 2456441 | NCBI WGS metagenome assembly SMUY01 (sample SAMN11095931, study PRJNA526329) | marine sediment metagenome | biome: Marine sediment; feature: Surficial sediment; material: Deep marine sediment; isolation source: Hadal surficial sediment | place: Pacific Ocean | collected 2014-11 | depth 0-1...
CGACGGAGCGCGGGTCGGGCGGCTCTCCTTCGTGCCAGGCGCCAGTGCCGGCCGAGTCGACGCGAACCCGGTCAGAGAGCCCTTCTTGGTCCAGACGGTGAGCCAGGACCCCCTCTCCGAGAGGAGAACGGCAGATGTTGCCCAGGCATACGAAGAGAACGGACACGTCGTGTTTCGAGGTCATGGTCGGGTATTTTCGAGGAGCGGCTGCCGCCGAAGGTTCTTAATCTTGGGGCGAACTTCTAACTTATAGGCCAATCGAAAGCCGGTCGCACGCGACGTCACTTCGGCGCCTGATCAGATCGGCATATCCGTGTGAGAGCAACTGAGTGGAAGACGAGAAAAAGGAAGAGTCCCAGGAACCTCCAACCTTCGAGGATTTGGGTGTATCCGGTGAGCTACGCGCCGCCGTGGAAGCGCTCGGGTGGGAGCGGCCGACTCCGATCCAGGTCAAGAGCATCCCGACCGGCCTCGCCGGGAGTGATCTGGTGGGCATCGCCCAGACGGGAACCGGCAAAACCGGTGCCTTCATGCTTGCCGCTCTGGAGAGAATCGAGGCGGGCAAAGGCCTGCAGGTTCTGGTTCTGTGCCCCACGCGGGAACTGGCGCAGCAGGTTTGTGACGACACCGAAGAGCTCGCCAAAGGGACTCGGATTCGGGCGGCCTCGATCTACGGGGGGGTGGCGTATGACCCTCAGCTGAAGGCGCTCAAGGACGGTTTTGAGGTCATCACTGCGACCCCGGGGCGGTTCCTCGATCACCTCGGGCGGGGCAGGGTCGATCTGAAGAACGTGCGCACGTTCGTGCTCGATGAGGCGGACCGCATGCTCGATATGGGCTTCCGCCCGCAGATCGAGGGGGTCCTGCGAGAACTGCCCAGGGAGCGCCAAACGATGCTTTTCTCGGCCACGATGCCCCATGGTGTGCATGATCTCGCTTCGCGCATCACCAAGGATGCGGTGTGGGTCGAGGCCGCTCCCTCGGGAACCAAGGCCGAGGGGATCACCGAACTCGTGTACTCGGTCAAGCCCGAAATGAAGCCGGATCTGCTTCTCCACCTGCTGGAATCTCCCGAGTGGGAGCAGGTGCTCATCTTCACTCGCACCAAGGCCGGGGCGGATGCGCTGAAGGCCCGGCTGGACCGAGAGGGCATCCGAACGGAGGCCCTCCACTCGAACTTGCGCATGGCGCACAGGACGAGGGCGTTGGAGCGTTTCGCGCAGAAGAAGGTTCGAGTTCTGGTAGCCACCGACATCGCCCAACGGGGCCTGGATGTCGAGGGGATCTCGCACGTCGTCAACTACGATGTACCGAAGGACCCCGAGGACTATACCCACCGCATCGGCCGGACCGCCAGGGCCGGTGCGGTCGGGACCGCCGTCACGTTTTTGGCCGCGGCCGACCTCGGAGCGTTCAAGTCGCTGACGTACCATATCGGGAGAGATTTGGAGCGTATCCACCTTCCCGATTTCGACTACGCCGGCACGCCCCAGGCGGTGTCCGGTGCTTCTCCAACGCGGGGGCGCCACTCGCGTTCGCCGACGGGCATGGGCTCTCGCAACGCCGACGATCTGACCGACGAAGAGTTGGCCGACCTGCTCAAAGGCAGTTGAAATGATCCTCCGTCGATATGGCACGACCATGCAAAGCGTCGAAGCGAACTTCGACTCCAAAGCCTTCACCGAGATCGGGTTTCGTCGAGATCACGTCTATTCCAGTTCAGCGGACGAATTCTCAGACCGCCACGAACGGATCGCGGAGCACCTTCTCGAGGCCGAGTCCGAAGGGGATGTGCAAGACGAGGCCGAGTCGGTGATGCTCCAGCGGTTGCTCGATCAACTTCTGAAGATCGATGGCGATTTGGCCGAGGGCGAGTTCGTTGTTATTGAGAGCGAGCCGGCCAAGGATTACCCGAAGACGCGCACCCAGCAGAAAAATGTGGTCGTAGACGGAGAGAATCGCCTCTATTTCTACTCCAGCGTGTCTCCGCCGCTGAAAGTGGCCGTGTTCAGGGCCCGTTAGACTCCACACAACCGTTTTGATCTTGTCGGCGTCTAATCCGTTGAATCCATTCGGCGTCCAAATCCTTTGAATCTAATCGGCGTCCAATCCGTAGAGATGGATGGGTGGAAGGGGACATGGGTGGTTTGGTAGGTGGCTTCAAGGGCGTCGGGGTCGTTTCGGGACGCACCGCGGACGTGCGGTGATGAGGTGGGGTGGTGACGTGGCGTGGCCTCCGAGGCACCGGCGCCCGGGCTCGGTCGGCTTAGGTCGACCGAGCCCATTTTTTGGGGCAGGGGTGGTCCCCCCCCCTTCAAACGGGAGCGTCAGCGTCCGGGTACCGGGATCACGAAGATCCCGTCAGCGAGATCGGAGCCGATGACCTCTGCGTTCACTCGGGTCTCGACGGAGACGGTCGTGGGCCCGTCGAAGGGGGCTCTTTCCCGAACCGTGATGCGAGCCCCCGGCACGAGGCCCAACGTCTCGAGATAACGAAGGCGGGCGGGATCTTCATCCGGCACGGAACGGATCTGCACGGCCAGGCCAAGTGCGACCTCGTTGAGCGTCACGCACTCAGGGCGCTCGATCTCGCCGGATGGAGTGGGGATCGGTGCACCGTGAGGGTCGTGACTCGGGTGTTCGAGAATCGCGGCCATGCGATCGATCAACGTGTCGGATGCCGCGTGCTCCAATCGTTCGGCTTCTTGATGGACGTCGTCCCACGAGTAACCAAGGTGTGTGTACAGGTATGTCTCAAGGATCCGGTGTCTGCGGATGATCCGCAGGGCCTCGCGTGATCCCGCTTCGGTGAGCCTGGCCCCGTGATACCGGGTGTGTTCCAGGTACCCGCACTCGGCGAGACGTTTGACCATTCCGGTGACGGACGCCGGCTGTACGTCGAGGGCCTCAGCCAACGCGCTCGTCGAGGCGGACTCCTCTCTTTCGGTGAGAGAGTAGACGGCCTTCAGGTAATCTTCAACGGAGCGAGTAAGGCGAGGTCCAGTGGTGTCGTTCATATGTGTAAACATGGGCCCGGCCACGCGGCGTGGGAAGTCCAATGCTTGGCCTCGAACGTTCGAGGTTCGACGATTCGCGTGGCACCTCGGGACCAGGTAAGATGGCTCAATGGACTACGAAGAAACGACCGAGGGGATTCGCGTGGTGGTTCGCCCGAGTTTCTCTCTCCCCTACTCCGAGCCGGCGGACGGAAAGTTCGTCTTTACCTACCTGGTCCAGATGGAGAACCACAGTGGGGAGGTGGCGCAGCTTCTCTTTCGTCACTGGCTCATTCACGACAGCGCAGGAGAGGACTTGGAGATAGACGGCGAGGGGGTTCTGGGGGAACAACCCACCTTGGCTCCAGGGAAGTCGCATGTATACCAGAGTTTTTGCGTCTTGCGTTCTCCGTCAGGCTTCATGGAGGGGTACTATACGTTCGTCCGCCCCAACGGAGAGGAATTTCGGGTCTCCGTCCCAAGGTTCGACCTCCGGGCTCCCTGGACTGTCGGGAAAGGTCTTGAAGCGGAGCCGATGAACTGAGGTCTCAACAGCCTTCTAGTGCCTCACTTGGACCGACCATGCGATCGCAAAGCGTTGGAATAACTGCCGACAACAGCTAATTTTAACAGCTTACAAGCATTGTTGCGGTATTCGTTGCGCGGGGAGGTGCAGTTGTCCGATTCAGTCGTCGTAGACGCCAAACGTATCCTTTTACGTTATGGCGCCCCGATCAATGTCCTGGATGGGGTCTCGGACGAGGTCCGGATTACCCTGGCTCGTGACATCGCCAAGACCAACTTGCCAGACCGCGAGGCCCGGCTCAAAGAACTTCTTGCTGAGCTCGGGTCCGGTTCCTAAGGCGGACGCGATCTCTTAGAAACCGGCGCCCGCCGCGTCTGTGGGCGTTGCGCCTGTGGGCCCCACCGCCGTGGACCTCACCTCTAGAGTGCGTAGACGATTCAGGGCGGCTGCCAGTTCCATCGGACGGAAGTGAGCCAGATCGCCGACCATCCGGTCGTCGAGTTCGTCTAGGCCGTCGTCCTCGATGGTCTGCATGACGAGGTCCAGAATCTCGCTCACGGAACGTCGCCCGTCCATGAACCTGGTACGGGCCAGGAGCAACCCGCGGCCCACGGCGAGTGTCTGCGCGCGAGAAACGAGCTGAGCGACCGCGGAAAGGGCGATCGTCTCGGTTCCGAAGACCAATGATTGCCCCTGGAAGACCTTGATCTCCGCCTCTCTCTTTTTGGTGCTGGGATCAACCGAAGTGGGGTTCGGAAATCGCGTCCGGAAGGCCTCGATCGGTCCGGACGCTTCATCCTTCCGGCCGGTGGGAAGCTCCGATGCGACGCGTCGGGCTTCAGCGGTCACGTCGGCCGGGCGGAACTCCTTCATGGCGACAACCGTGTCGGCGACATCCAGATAGTCGCCGCTCCCGCCCAGAACGATGACACAGCTGACGCCGCGTGTCTCCCACAGGGATCTGACCCGGTCGACCAAGGGTGTGATGGGCTCTCCCTCCTTTGGAATCAGCGCCTGCATTCGCCGGTCGCGGATCATGAAGTTGGTGGCCGCCGTGTCTTCGTCGATCAACAGGGTGGTTGCCCCGGCTTCGAGCGCCTCGACGATACCGGCCGCCTGGCTCGTGGAACCCGAAGCATTGGGGGTTGAGAATGCGCGTGTGTCCTGTCCTTGAGGCAGCGTACCGATGAAAGCGGAGATGTCGACCCCGGCCACTGAACGGCCGTCCTCCGCTCTGATTGTCACTGCCGAGGGATCGGTCACGACCGACTCCCGTCCGTCTCCGTAGCAGTGATTGTATACGCCGCGTTCGATAGCCCGAAGCAGGGTACTTTTCCCGTGGTACCCACCTCCCACGATCAACGTGACCCCACGTGGTATCGCCATCCCACGGACCGTGCCGGCGTTCGGGAGCTCGACTTCTGCCGTCAGTCCGGCCGGTGTGGAGAAGGGGATCGCCGTGTCCCCGAGAAGCGGTCGGTCATCCACTCCACTTTTTCGCGCCAGTTGCGCGCCATCCGCGACGAAGGCGACCCAGTTGCGGGCAACCAACTCCGCCCGCAACGCGTCGGCGTCTTCGTTGGTCGTTGCGTGCCGGCGAATGTCCTGATGGCCGATGGATCCGGCCCGAAGGCTCTGATTCAAGACGGTGGGAACGTCCGTCGTAAGGAGTGCGATGGCGGCTTGCCCGTGGGCGCGCCTTCCGTGCGCCGGTAACCCGATCCGGAATCGAGCCTCCACTGTGCCGTGTTCTCCAACCATGACGGCGGTCTGCGCCAATACCTGCTGGCCCGGACTCTCGATTTCGATGAGGCCGCTCTTGCCGCTCCCCCGCCGGACCGTGGTTGCCCGCGCCGCTTCATGGAAACGTTTGGCGAGCAGACAAGCCACACCCAACCTCCTCGACCTGGAGGTGAGCACATCGTCCTCGAGCGCGGCCGTCTCGGGGGGAAGGATCACGCGCACTCGGCTCGGCGCAGCGAAGGGGTCACCCTGCACGTGGTCCACATGCAGGGTGAAGTCAGGGAAGACCCAGGTGCCTCTTAGCCCCTTGTAGGCCTTGTACCCTTGTCCGTCGATCCCGTTGAGGAAATCGACCAGGGAGTGCACGGTGTTCATCGAAGCCCATCCGACCCCTCGGGCCCGTGCCGGTTCCCATGAAGGCTGTTGGAGGAGTACGGCGGGTCGCTAGTCCCCCCGCTCCTTCCAATGAAAACCAGGGGGCCTCTTGGACACCAACCACGACAGGTACCACGGGCGTGGTGTGCGACCCCGCCGGTTTGACCGAGGCCTCGGCCCGCGGCTCATCCCCGGTCCCCAGGGGAAGTGGGGGGGCTTCAGCTCCCACGGAGGAGGTAAGTAAGAGCCGGGTGAGTCGGGTCCGGTCGGTTCGGTCGGCTCTTCTTCGGCCTGCCATTTGAACCCGGACATAGGGTCGGGTCGGGGTTCGCTCTTCGCTTGCGGACGGTCCGAACGCCAGTAGAAAATCGGGACATTCTCGTAGTCCGGATCTCCCCAGCGAAACCCAGAATCGTGATCGACAGGCGGATCCAACGGACCCAAGTCCGGCCCGCGAAGTCTCGGACCCTCCCAGGCGCAGCGGGAGCACCACCGCCACTGAACCCATGGTGATAGTATTCTCAGAAGTCGCCGGAGGACAACGGGGTTGGTCACGCCCCCGCAGTGCGGGCACAGTCGTCCTCGAGGGAGCGCCAGATAGGCCACAGAGGCGGTAACCAGGAGCAAAATCGAGAGAATTCCTACGAGTGAAATCAGAACAAGCACAAATTCGCCTCTCAAAAAACCGGCCGGAGATCCTCCTCAAGAATACCTGGCATGCGCGGGTGAGTCCAGCAAATCTTCCGTGCCCGTTCGGGTGCGCTTGCGTTACCTTTCTCCACACCTGGGGGCTCCTCCCCGGGGTGCCTCCCACCGGGGCTCCGGTGGGGTTTGTTCTGGGCTCGATCGCCGAGCCGTCTCCTATCTAGAGCATGATCAGGAACATCGCTATCATCGCACACGTGGATCATGGCAAGACCACGCTGGTGGACCAAATGCTCCGCCAGACGGGCGTCTTTCGTGCAAACGAGAAGGTGCAGGATCGCGTACTCGACTCCAACCCGCTCGAGCGGGAACGAGGGATCACCATTCTTGCCAAGAATACGTCGGTCCGGTGGGGCGATGTAAAAATCAACATCGTCGATACGCCGGGCCACGCCGATTTCGGTGGTGAGGTCGAGCGTATCTTGCGTATGGTCGATGGGGTGCTGCTGCTGGTGGACGCCGCTGAAGGCCCCATGCCGCAGACGCGGTTCGTGACCCGCAAGGCGCTGGACCTCGGGCTCCAACCGATTGTGCTCGTCAACAAGGTCGATCGATCGGATGCCCGTGTGATCGAGGTCCACGACGAGATCCTAGAGCTCTTCATGAACCTCGAAGCTTCCGACGCGCAACTGGATGCTCCTTTTCTTTATGGCGTCGGACGAGACGGCTGGGTCAGCCGTGACCCAGAGGCGTCGGACGGAGATCTGGGACCGCTCTTCGAGACCATCATCGAGGCCATTGCCGCCCCGCTGGTGGATCCAGACGGCGCGTTCCAGATGCTGATCTCCACGCTCGACCACTCGAACTACGTGGGGCGCATCGGAATCGGACGGATCGAGCGCGGGAGGGTGGCCGTCGGGGACGATGTCGTTCTGCTGTCGCTGGGGGACCCAGGTCTGGTCGGCCCCGATGAGGCGACGCCGGGTCGAGTCGTAAAGCTCTATGGATTCGAGGGTCTGGAGCGCATCGACATCCAGGTCGGGGACGCCGGGGACATTGTGGCGATAGCGGGCATCGAGGGAGTGGAGATCGGAAAGACCATCACCGATGTTCAGGTGCGCGAGCGGTTACGCGGGATTGCGGTGGAGGAGCCTACGCTCTCCGTGGACTTCACCGTAAACGATTCACCCTTCGCGGGCCGATCGGGGAAGTATGTGACAACCCGTCAGGTTCGCGACCGGCTGCTGAAGGAACTCGAGCGTAATGTCGCTCTCCGGGTCGAGGAGACCGACGAGGCCGACACCTTCACCGTTTCGGGCCGGGGCGAGTTACATCTCTCGATTCTCATGGAGACGATGCGCCGGGAGGGATACGAGTTCCAGGTTTCACGGCCACGGGTTATCGAGAAGAGGGGACCCGCGGGTCTTCTCGAGCCGTTTGAAGAGGCCGTCATCGAGATCCCGGAACAGTACATCGGTGTGGTGATGGAGAAGATGGGTCCTCGGCGAGGTGAAATGGTCGAGATGAGGCCGACGGACAGGGGCCCCGTCCGGCTTCGGTTCCGGGTGCCCGCTCGGGGGCTCTTCGGATACCGGTCCGAGTTCCTGACGGACACCAGGGGCGAGGGCATCCTCCACCACCGATTCCTGGAGTACGGCCCGCATGCGGGACCCCTGGTTGGCCGCAAGAAGGGGGTGCTCGTGGCCGACCGGGAGGGATTCGCGGTGGGTTTCGCCCTCTTCAACCTTCAGGAACGCGCCACCATGTTCGTGCGACCGGGGGACGAGGTATACATGGGCATGATCGTGGGGGAGCACGTGCGCCCGGGTGATCTGGACGTGAATGCCTGCAAGGCCAAGAAGCTCACCAACATGCGGACTACGTCCACGGATGAGAACATCAAGTTGGAGCCGCCCCGGGATCTGACCCTCGAACTCGCACTGGAGTTCATCGAAGACGATGAGTTGATCGAGATCACGCCGGCGCGGATCGTCTTGAGAAAAAGGCATCTGGATCCCATCGCCCGAAAGAAAGCTGCCCGTAAGAAGGCTTGAAGTGGCAATTTTCCAAAAAGATCTCGTCGTGGAGAACAACCACCCCTTGAACCTCGTCGAGGCAGAGGAGATCGATGAAGTGTCGGTCACCCGCCCGCCGATCTTCGAGGTGTATATGCGCATGGCGGAGGAGTTGGCCAAACGGAGCACCTGTGCCAGGCTCAAGGTAGGGACGGTCATCACGGACCGGCACCTCGAGAACGTCCTCGCGATCGGGTACAACGGGAACGCGCGAAGTTTTCCGAACGAGTGCGACGGACCGACCCCCGGGGCGTGTGGTTGCATCCATTCGGAACAAAATGCTCTCGTAAAGGCTCCGGGAAGTGTCAGGGACAAGGTGGCTTTCGTGACCGCGAGCCCATGTGTGACCTGCGCCAAATTGCTCATCCAGGGCAACATCTCGCACTTCTTTTACCGCGAGCTCTACCGGGATCCGTCCGGCCTCGAAGTTCTGGACCGCGGGGGTGTGACTACGGTCCACTACGTTCGCTGGATGCAGGATTGGCGCTGACGTTTACCGGACTTCCAGAACTCATGAGTCACGTTATCTTCCGGCCTTCGTCACCGACTCCGGGTGTGCCCGCCGTCCGCCGGGCCGGCCCCCGAAGCGTCGGGATCGTTTTTACCGAATCACAGCGTAAGAGCGCGTACGTAGGAGATCATTCGTGGAGTTGTCCCCCATAGAGAGTACTTCGTTTGGCCGCTTCTTTCTGCCCGGTCCGACGGAGATTCATCCCGAGGTGCTGAGCGCCCAGACCAAGGCGATGATCGGGCACCGAGGGCCGGCCATCAAGGAGCTCATCGGCGAGTTGCAGACCGGGCTCCGCGATCTGTTTCGCACGGAGAGTCCGGTTCTGATATCGACATCATCGGCGACCGGTTTGATGGAGGCTGCCGTTCGGAACGGGGTCCGATCTCGCGTTTTGAGTTTGGTCAACGGTGCGTTCAGCCAGCGGTTCGGCGAGATCGCGGAGGCTTGCGGATTCGAGGTCGAGAAGCTCGAGGTGGAGTGGGGCCAGATCAATACCGCCGACCAGGTGCGTGAAAGGCTTGCTTCCGGTGGGTTCGATGCTGTGACGGTCGTTCACTCCGAGACCTCGACCGGGGCGTTGAACCCCATCAGCGAGATCTCCGAGGCGGTCCGAGAACAGGACGACGTGGTGCTTCTCGTAGACTCGGTGACGGGGGTGGGCGGGGCCGAGGTTCGAACCGACGAATGGGCTTTGGACTTCGTGCTCACGGGATCCCAGAAGGCTCTCGCGTTACCCCCCGGCCTCGCCTTCGGTGTTGCTTCGGAGCGCCTCATGACCCGTTCGGCCGCTGCTACGCGGAAGGGGGTCTACTTCGATTTGGTGACGTTCCGGAAACAACTCGACAACCTCCAGACGCCGACAACGCCCGCGCTTTCACTCATGTACGCCTTGGCCAAGCAGTTGGACCGGATCCGGCTGGAGGGGTTGGAAGCTCGATGGGACCGGCACCAGGCGATGGCCGACCGGTGTGTCCAGTGGGTGGACATGATGAGAGAACAGAGAGGGGTCGCCCTGTCCGTACTTGCGCCCGAGGGGTCGCGTTCCCCGACCGTGACCTGTGTGGCGCTTCCCGAGGGGACGACCGGGCCGTCGGTGGTCTCGGCGATGAAAGAGAGAGGGTTCACCATCGGTGGTGGGTACGGAAAGCTGAAGGAGACGGCGTTCCGGGTCGGCCATATGGGCG
>SMUY01322576.1_pt1 | contig 10047 bp, 7 predicted proteins | sample 2456441 | NCBI WGS metagenome assembly SMUY01 (sample SAMN11095931, study PRJNA526329) | marine sediment metagenome | biome: Marine sediment; feature: Surficial sediment; material: Deep marine sediment; isolation source: Hadal surficial sediment | place: Pacific Ocean | collected 2014-11 | depth 0-1...
CGAGATTTTCCAGGAAGATCTTCGCTTGCGCACCGGGGCCTATCTGCTGGTTGCCGGCAATGTTGCTGCCATTACCGCTGGCACAGGTTGGGACCCCCGAGACGACGGCGATATCGATTACTCGATTGCCGCCGGTCCGGGTAGTTCCTACAACGTCACGGCAGTAGATGGCTCGGGCGTCACGGTGTGCATGCAGATGCCGGAAAAAATCCGCTGTTGAGAGTGCCGAAAGTCGCCAACTTTCGGCCTGAAGCAAAAATCGGTATCCTCCCGCACCATAGCCTGGGCTGCAGTGGAGGGCCGGATTAGCTCAGTTGGCAGAGCGTTGCATTCGTAATGCAAAAGTCCGCGGTTCGAATCCGCGATCCGGCACCAGCCTCGCTCCGCTTCTTCATGAATAATCCGGGCTAGCAGGTACGAGACGAGTACGATCAAACAACAACTTGCCAGCCTGCTTTCCTTCTCAAGCATTGCAGCACTCAGCGTCTTCTACGGGATGAACGAGAACGCGATCGTGTTCTTAGGCTGCGTATTTGGCCTGCTGTGTGCTGCCAGCTTGACCGGAAGCCACCGTATTGCTGGCGATCTAGCCAGCTATCCGCTACCAAGCATCATCGCCATTGTCGCCATCGTCTTGCTGGGGCTTAACTACCAGTTCAGCTTGAGCAAAGATTCGAGTTTTGCCGCAACCCTCGGGCTCGCCTTGTTGCCGTTGACGTTTCTACTGATCCGAGCGCTCGGTCGGTGGGGATGGCGCGTGCATATGGTTCTCAGTGTACTGGTGTTGGTGTTTGCTGTGATTTCCTTGTGGCACCTGGTGTTGCACGCGCAGCGACCTACCTTGCCGCTGGTGGATTCGAACAACTACGCCAGCCTGTTGTATCTGGCCCTCTTGCCGTGGATGTACCTTTACCTCAAGCGATTCTGGGAGGGTGGAAGGTTCGCGGTCACTCACCACATTGCGGCGCACTTCGGGATGTTCCTATTACTCGCCACCCTGTTCGCCACCCAGTCACGAACCAGTGCGGTCATCGTCAGTGTGGCTCTGGCATTGCTGCTGTTTGTTGGGGTCACCCGCAAACGGAAGTTATGGCCCGTTTTCACAATCATCGTAATGGCTTTGATCGCATATCCCACGGTGGCGGGATTTCTCCAGACGACGAGCACTTTTGCGGTAGACGATCTCGGTCGAGGATACGACGTACGTGCCGCCTTAAATTCAGCGGCACTGAATATATTCTTCGAGTATCCGCTAACGGGGGCCGGAATCTATGTCTTTCCCCTGCTTTATCGACTCGGTCGAGATCCATCTGACCAGCTGACGGCCGGGGTATCGGTCCACAACGATTATCTGCAGCTGCTTGCGGAAGGCGGACCGATTTTGTTGGCTGTGTTGCTCTGTTTGGTGATCTCAACTGGTTGGTTGTTCTACCGCGGGTTGCGCCGCAAAGAACTTCCCGGTTCTGAGTTTGGCGTGCTGATGGCGCTTGGTGCGGTGTTGGCTCATGCATTTGTGAATTTTGTGCTTTTTGTGCCGGTACTCGCTGGTTTCATCGGACTGAGCGCAGCGCTGGTACCCTGGCAGCGGGCACATAGTGGATGGCAACATCTGCAGAAGAGATTGCAGGTATTGGTGAGAATGCTGCTTGCGTGGGGGTGGGTTTGTTTTGCCTATCTGATGCTCGATACCTTCTCAGCCGGCGTCTATCAGCGTCAGGCCGGTATCCCTTTCACTTCCCCGGTGTATACAGATCCAGTACGACTACTTGCGTATTCAAGAATTGCTCAGCAACTCAACGGTAACCGCGGCATACCCGTGTTTGCGGAGGCGATCCTGCACGAGCGACGTCTGACCCGGGCGCCTGACTCCGAGTTTCTTTTAGATCTCACGTTGTATAGCTACCGTCGTGCTATGGAGGTGGACCCATGGAATCCGGAGGTGCTGGTGCGAACCTATGACTTCATTCAAGCTCATCCTCAGGTGCGCGATAAACTGAGTGAGCGGGAACAACCTATTAAGCTGTTGCTGCGCGCACTGGCTCTGGATCCTGTATTCCTGCGGGCTCATGCCTCTGTAGTCCAATACTATGAACAGGTGGGAAAGCCGGAGCTGGCATATGCGGTCATTCGCGAGCATCTGTCGCCTTGGCTGGTGTGGCTGACGTATCTCGACGCTGTAAGCGCGTTTGAATACCTCGAATATCTGCAGACCTGGGCAGTTCGTCTGGGGGATACGGCTTATGAGAAGGAACTTGGCAATGTGGCGGAGGAGATGGCGAGAACAAAGTCAACGGAGCCACAGATGTGGTTCCAATAGTACTAGTCGAGTTCGGGCATCGACAGAATACCGGCGAAGCTGGCGCTGTCCTGATGTAGTGCAATCAGGGCAAGCCCATAACGGATGCCAAAAGGGAAAAAGAGATAGTCCTCTGCCTTGCCACCATGTTGGGCGAGAAATTCTTCGAGATCTTCCTTCTGTACCCGTTGTATTTCAGCGATCGGAAAAGGATCTTTCAGTTGATCGATATCGGTGCTTTCGAACGGTTTGTAGTACTCCGACAGCGCATATAATGGGATTCGAGACCGGAGGGATTCTCGTCTGATCTCATATTCACGATCGTCTGGCAGATGCGTGGTTACCCACTTCGGGTTGGTTCCCGGTAGATGGTCGAAATCTGGCACCGATTGCCCTGCATCGTGATAGTCATCGGCCGTCACGCTGTGGAAGTAGCCGTCAGAATAGACCATGGCGATCGGACGTTCCGCGTAGACGATATAAACACCGATAACAAGACAGGTAGCCTGAAAAAGTCCAATCAACGTCAGATCGAGCTTGAGGCCGGGCTTTCCGGCTTTGTACACCACCAGTGTGAGGGTGGGGCCTAACACGAGATCCACCAGCGCCACGATACGAATGCCTTGCCAGCCACCGTCGGTGGTAAAGAAAAAGTCCGGGTACCATTGAAACACGATCAAATAACTCAGCAGAACGAAGATCACGAGACTGATAGCAAGATGAGTTGCAAATGCTGTATAGCGGTTCATGGTGACTGCGGTTTTCCTTAACCAGCGGTTGTCGTCTGGCGAGGTCGAATTTTCTCGGTGGGTTGCCAGACCGAGACATGATCCACACCCCCCTCGACGAAGTCTGTGATCGTTCTCTCGTCCATACAACTAGTTCTCCAGTACTAGTTCTCCAGTAAGATTCTACCTCTGGGGTCAGTCCATAAAACGCATGGATAGGTCCAGCGGCATTACCTGTTTGGTCAGATTGCCAATTGAAATATAGTCCACACCGGTAGCAGCGATGGCTGCGATCGTCTTCTCATCGATTCCACCCGATGCCTCTAGTTTCAGGGTGCCGCGGCTTGCTGTCACCGCGTTTCTGGTGTCCGCCAGACTGAAGTTGTCGATCAGGGCGATGTCCGCTCCGGCCTGCACAGCTTCATTGAGTTCTGTGAGGTTCTCTACTTCTATTTCCACAGGAATTTCCGGGTGCAGCGACCGCGCGCGAAGGATGGCCTGGCTGATACCACCCGTAGCATTGATGTGGTTTTCTTTGATCAGGAAGGCGTCGTAAAGACCGAAGCGATGATTGTGACCACCGCCACACTGAACGGCATACTTCTGTGCGACGCGTAGCCCCGGAATGGTTTTTCGCGTGTCCAGAAGTTTGGTTTGAGTTTTGCCCATCAGTTCTACGTAATGGCGGGTAAGGGTTGCGGTACCGGATAGCAACTGGACAAAATTGAGGATTGTTCTTTCTAATGTCAGCAAGGCGCGAGCAGATCCCCGCAGAAGGAACAGTTCTTGGTTGAGTACTACACTATCGCCGTCGTCGACGCGCCACTGGATGTCGATATTCGAGTCCAACTGCCCACAGGTTTCCTCGACCCAGGGTTTACCGCAAAAAATACCGGGCTGCCTCGTGATAACACGTGCACTTGCTTGTTGGGTTGCATCAACGAGTTCTGCGGAGATATCTCCGCTACCCACATCCTCCTGTAACGCGCTGCGAACGTTTGCAGCAACGGATGTCGCAAAGTTTTTGGGTTGGGTTATGGCGCCCTTGAGAAGGTCTTCCACTTCAAGTTGTTCTCTTGTTGGCTGGCAAGAATCGTGCGAGGATCATTTTACCTCAACTGCTCATCACACTAGCGTACAAAGTTGCGGTTAAGTTGCACGTAAAAAAGAATCACTGGCTGGCGCGGGTTCGTAACCATCGATCCCCGAATCGCAGCAATCGACCCGTGCGCATGGATGTCGCCCTCATCGTGATACATGGCATTTCCCTCCCAGAAGGGGAGTTCGGCAATGGCTGTGTCGATCGGCTCTTTCTCAACCAGCTTGATGTAAGCGGCCATGATTCGTTTGCGGACCTCGATGGTGCGCGGGTGTCTTCCCATCTACTCATCGATCGGCTTGGTCGTACGACCCAGTATGTAGCATTCGATGAACAAGCTTGGCACGCAGGAGATTCGTGTTGGAAAAACCGCGTCCGTTGCAATGAATTCTCAATCGGAATCGAACTCGAGGGAACCGACAATCGACCCTATACCAGTCCGCAATATTCGACGCTCGCAAAAATCACCCGAGCCCTGTTCGAAATGTACCCACAGTTGTCACCCGATGCCATCGTAGGCCATCTGGAAGTAGCTCCTGCGCGGAAAACTGATCCGGGGCCCGCTTTCGATTGGCCCCGCTACCTGTTGATGGTTGCGCCCCCTGTGTAGGTGCCATAAATAATATGGTGGTGGAGTACAGGTGAGCGCGGCTCCGCGAACTGGATTACGCATCGGCATCGACCTGGGTGGCTCCAAGATCGAAGGATTGATCATGACTCCCGAGGGTAACGTGCTGAAAGTCGAACGGGTGCCGACGCCGCGCGACGACTATAGTGGAACGCTTTGTGCCATCGAGGATCTCGTTGGTCGCTTGGAAGACGGCGTGATACAAGATGTAACGAGTTCGCCGCGTATTGGTGTTGGCACGCCTGGCGCATGGCTACCCGACAAGGGCGTCATGAAAAACTGCAATTCGGTTTGGTTGAACGGTCAACCGTTGCTGCCTGATCTGGTGAGGCGTCTCGGAGACCGAGTGCGTATCGCCAATGATGCGGATTGTTTTGCTCTTTCCGAGGCGCGAAGCGGTGCCGGCCGCGGTGCTGCAACCGTCTTTGGTGTCATTCTGGGTACCGGTGTCGGCGGTGGGTTCGTCGTTGATGGGCGCTTGTTGTCTGGTCCTAACGGTCTAACGGGAGAGTGGGGTCATACGCCACTGCCTTCGCCTTACGGTATCCGCAGAGACACGGATGTAGCGCTTTGTAAAAGTGAACATGTCAGTGAAGAGTTGCTCGCGTTAGAATCCACTCTCGCTTCACGGCAGTGTTACTGTGGGCGACTAAACTGTGTAGAAACATTCCTGAGCGGTCCAGGACTTGCCCGCACTTTTTACGCATTATGGAACAGGCGACTAACGCCGGAAAACATTTTTAGCAGAGACGGCGAGGATGATGCCCAATCGCTCGTTACCGTGGAACTATACTGTCACATGTTGGCACGGAGCTTGGCCCAAGTAATCAACATTGTGGATCCCGCCGTTGTCGTACTCGGTGGTGGCCTTTCGAACGTCAGCCTGTTGTACCCGAAGGTCGCGGAGTTGCTGCCACGCTTCGTTTTCTCCGATGAGTGCGTGACGCCCGTGTTGGCGCCACGGTGGGGTGACTCGAGCGGAGTGCGGGGTGCGGCTTGGCTTTGGAACACCTGAGGACTGCCTTAAGTCATGTATCCAAGAGACATCACAGATACCGATCCGCTCGAGACCCGAGAGTGGCTGGATTCCCTGGAGTATGTGCTCGAAAACAGTGGAACCGACCGGGCGAACTTCCTGCTGGAAAGAATGTCAGCACGGATGACCCGCACCGGGGTTCGCCTCCCGTACACGATCACCACGCCGTATCGCAACACGATCCCGTCAAACAAAGAAGCTTTCATGCCGGGCGATTTATTCATGGAGCGACGGTTGCGTTCGTTGATTCGCTGGAATGCACTCGCGATGGTGGTCCGTGCCAACAAGCGACCAGGCGATCTGGGAGGCCACATCTCGAGCTTTGCATCTTCTGCGACCCTTTATGACGTTGGCTTCAATTATTTCTTTCGTGGGGCACAAGACGATCACCCGGGAGATCTGGTTTACTTTCAGGGCCACTGCGCTCCCGGGATTTATGCGAGATCTTTTCTGGAAGGGCGGTTGACGGAAGCACAGCTCGATAATTTCCGTCGCGAGGTAAACGGGGAGGGTCTGCCGTCGTATCCCCATCCGTGGTTAATGCCCGACTACTGGCAGTTTCCGACCGTTTCGATGGGTCTGGGGCCGATTCAGGCGATCTACCAGGCGTATGTCATGAAGTATCTGGACAGTCGCGGCCAGGTACCCATGGGCGATCGCAAGGTATGGGCCTTCCTGGGAGATGGGGAATGCGACGAACCGGAGTCGTTGGGTGCGCTGTCCATGGCGGGCCGCGAGAATCTCGACAATCTCATCTTCGTTGTGAACTGTAATCTGCAGCGACTCGATGGTCCGGTTCGCGGTAACGGCAAGATCATCCAGGAACTGGAAGGCAATTTCCGCGGCGCTGGTTGGAACGTCATCAAAGTCGTATGGGGCCGGTTGTGGGATCCGTTGTTTGCGAATGATGAGGCCGGTCTCCTGCAGCGGCGGATGAACGAGGTGGTGGACGGCGAGTATCAGAACTACAAAGCCAAAGGTGGCGCATATACACGCGAGCACTTTTTTGGCAAACACCCAGAATTGCTTGCCATGGTGGAGAAGCTCTCTGACGACGACATCATGCGCTTGAACCGGGGCGGGCACGATCCGTTTAAGGTTTATGCCGCTTACCACGCCGCGGTGAATCACCCAGGCGAGCCCACGGTTGTTTTGGCGAAGACAGTTAAGGGCTACGGCATGGGGGATGCTGGTGAGGCGGAAAACGATACGCATCAGGTGAAGAAGCTGGATCTCGAAGGTCTCAAACACTTCCGCAACCGCTTTGCGATTCCACTTACCGACAAGGAGTTGGAGGACGTTCCGTATTACCGCCCCACGGAAGATTCACCCGAGCTCATGTATCTACATAAGCAGCGTTCGCGTCTAGGTGGCCCGCTACCACAACGGGTGGTTACCAGCGAAAAACTGGAGATTCCGAGTTTGCACAGTTTCGATGCGCAACTGCAAGGTAGTGGCAAACGCGCAAACTCGACCACCATGGGCTTCGTACGCATTCTCGCGAAGCTCGTACGCGACAAAAATATCGGCTCGAGGGTCGTCCCTATAGTGCCTGACGAGGCGCGAACGTTCGGGATGGAAGGCATGTTCCGCCAGATAGGCATCTACTCCTCTGCCGGTCAACTCTACGAGCCGGAGGACTCCGGTGAGATAGCCGCCTACCGGGAGTCCCAGGATGGTCAAGTGCTTGAAGAAGGGATTAACGAAGCGGGCGCGTTTGCCGCCTGGATGGCGGCTGCCACCTCGTACAGCAGCCACAGCCATACGCTGATTCCGTTCTATATCTATTATTCGATGTTTGGCTTCCAACGCATCGGTGACCTTGCCTGGGCTGCGGGCGACATGCAGGCGCGAGGTTTTCTGTTTGGTGGCACCGCGGGGCGCACGACGCTCAATGGTGAGGGGTTGCAGCACCAGGACGGTCACAGTCACCTGCTCGCCTCCACCATCCCGAACTGTATTGCCTACGATCCTTGTTATACGTATGAACTTGCCGTGATCGTGCACGATGGACTCAAGCGTATGGTGGGAGAAAAGGAGAACGTCTTCTTTTATATAACCGTCATGAACGAGAACTACGTTCAGCCCCCGATCCCGAAAGGTGTGGAGGCACATATTCTCAAGGGTTTATATCGGTTGCGCACGCTTGGTAAGGACAAAGTCAAACGGGTACGATTGCTCGGCAGCGGGACAATTCTTCGGGAAGTGGAAGCAGCGGCCGAAATGTTGCATGAAGACTATGGCGTGTCTGTGGAGGTCTTCAGCGTAACCAGCTTCAACGAGCTTGCCCGGGAAGGCCAGGACGTTGTGCGCTGGAACCTGCTTCATCCGGAAGACGCCCCCCGCCAGAGCCATGTTGCCAAGTTGCTCAAAGGTGATGCTCCGGTGGTGGCCGCGAGTGATTGCGTAAAATCTTTAGCAGAGCAGATCAGGGCGTTTATTCCCGGACCGTATCATGTCCTCGGTACGGATGGCTTCGGTCGCAGTGACACTCGCGAGGAATTGCGTCACTTCTTCGAAGTCGACCGACGATTTGTCGTCCTTGCGTCGCTGAAAGGCCTGGCCGATGCGCAGAAAATCCCACTCGATGCCGTTCGTCAAGCCCGGGATGCGCTAGAGATCGATCCTGAGAAAGTGAACCCACGCGAGGCTTGAGTGGCGCAAGCGATACACATACCCGACATTGGTGACGTCGAAGAGGTCCAGGTCATCGAGCTTTGTGTCGTGCCGGGAGATACCGTCGGGCCGGAAGATGTTTTGATCGTGATCGAATCCGACAAAGCGTCGATGGAAGTTCCTGCGGGGGTGAGTGGTGTCATCGAGGCGCTGACGGTGGCTGTTGGAGATGACGTTGCCGAGGGGCAGATCATTGCCCTGATCAACTCCGCTGCGGCACAAAACGCCGAGCCTGACCAGCCGCCGCAAATCACTGAAACAGCTGTGGAACCGGCTCGCGCGGGTGGAGAAAGGGAAACGGCACCGCTACCAAGTGCCAGCCAAGTCGACCAAGGTAGTTCTCGGGTCGAGATATGCCTTCCAGATATCGGAGATGCGCAGGATGTTGCGGTTATCGAGGTTTCCGTATCGGTTGGCGACAGCGTCAACGCCGACGACCTGCTGGTTGTTGTGGAGTCAGACAAAGCCTCGATGGAGATTCCGGCGGGTTTTGCAGGCAAAGTACTCGAAGTGCACGTAACGGAAGGCGCCGAAGTCACCGAGGGCACTTTGCTGGTCACCATGGAAGTATCGGGCGGTGTGGTGCCGAAAGAGGAGGTGTTGGTAGCTGTTGCTGAGAATGAGCACGAGTTGACGTTGGCGGAGAAGCAACGGCAGCTACCAGAGCCCCCGGTCGCGGGTTCGGAACCCGAGCCAGATATGGGGAAGTCGGGTTCAGTCTACGCTGGCCCCGCGGTTCGCCGTCTGGCCCGGGAGCTGGGTGTCGACCTCACAGAGGTACAGGGCAGCGGAACGCGGGAACGGATCGTCAAGGATGACGTCAAAGCTTTCGTCAAATCGTTTCTCGAAGACAAGCCGACCGGTCGAAGTACCGGAACACCTGGTGGCGGCATTCCTCCGATCCCCCTGATCGACTTCAGCAAGTTCGGACCTGTGGAGTCCAGTCCGCTCACCCGGGTGCGCATCATCGGTGCCACCAATTTACATCGAAGCTGGTTGAACATTCCCCACGTCACTCAGTTTGATTCGGCTGACCTCACCGAGCTCGAAACGTTTCGCCGTTCGCTAAAAGACGAAGGGCTTGCCCGCGGGGTGAAGGTCACACCGTTGGCGTTCATCGTGAAGGCCTGCTGTTATGCGCTGAAGGCTTTTCCCACATTCAACGCCTCCCTGGATGCCGAAGCCAGGAATTTCATCCTGAAGAAGTACTATCACATTGGTTTTGCGGTGGACACCGAGCAGGGGTTGGTGGTGCCGGTGATCAAAGATGCAGATCAGTTGGGTATTTGGGAGTTGTCTGAGGAGATCTCGGCTCTCGCTGGGAAAGCGCGCGAACACAAACTCGCTGTTGACGATATGCGCGGTGCCAGCTTCAGCATATCGAGTCTTGGCGCGATCGGTGGAACAGGCTTCACACCGATCATCAACGCGCCGGAAGTGGCGATTCTTGGGGTCGCGCGGTTAACAACACAGCCTGTTTGGGACGGCACAGAGTTTGCGCCGAGGCAGATGTTGCCGTTGTCTTTGAGCTACGACCATCGCGCCATCAATGGCGCCGAGGCTGGTCGTTTTGTGGTGCATCTC
>SMUY01288603.1_pt1 | contig 10045 bp, 6 predicted proteins | sample 2456441 | NCBI WGS metagenome assembly SMUY01 (sample SAMN11095931, study PRJNA526329) | marine sediment metagenome | biome: Marine sediment; feature: Surficial sediment; material: Deep marine sediment; isolation source: Hadal surficial sediment | place: Pacific Ocean | collected 2014-11 | depth 0-1...
CAAATGAACGTGATTGGTCATGAATACCCAACCATGCACGCGAAGATCAAATTTGATCGCACCTTCGGTCAGCCAGTTGGCGTAGGCAGCAATATCCTGGTCTGAAGTAAAAATCGTTTGCCGGTTATTGCCATGCTTAATGACGTGCACCGGAATCCCGGCCGGGCAGAATCTTCGACGTCTTGACACCAGGGTAACCCCACAAATTCACCGAACCACATCATGTTTCGTCAGTCCGATGGCAACCTACAGAGGAGTTTTGCCCAATCCATTGTCAGCCAAACCCGCCAATAGGTGTCGGCTTACTCTGGCACTTTACTCTGACCCCAAAATTTTCTTTCATGCTTGGAATCCGAAATCAGAAATCTATCCTTGCACTTAGCCGCACAGAACGCGGTCTTTGGAAACTGGCGGGTAGCAGGTGCCTGGGGTTGGGGCCGTCCGACCGTTCGGCGAGATCAATAAGCTCGGTTACGGTGTCGTTATTAAAAATGTTAAATACATCCAGTTTTAACTGCAGTCGGCCATGGCCATCACGCAACGGCAATGTGTACTTAAGACCAAGGTCGAGCTTGTTCTGGCTAGCGGTGCGGCCAAGCGAGCCCCGTGGTACCAATTCACCGTCTTTGTAAAACGCTACGTTGGTAATGGGAAGATCCGGGTGGAACCCCAGTGCGCCATATGGCCGCCCGGACTGGAGCAGGAAGTTTCCGCTTAATTCCCATTTATCCGCGAATTCCCAGGCAGCAAATAGCTTGATGGTGTGTGGGCGGTCATTGGGTAGTTTGCCATAGGCACCCTCGGTCAATTCTGGAAAGTCGAAACTGGCAGTAAGGGCAGCGTTTGACTGGTTGACGTCGCTACGGGTCCAACCCTCGTAGTTGCCACGGCTTTTGGAATAGGTGTAGGAGCCCTGCACAAACCAGCCCTCATCCCAGGCCTTGGCGAAGAATATTTCTGCGGCTTTGTAAGTCCGCGCAACGTTTGGCACACCAATGTCTGCGGCGGAGAGAATAATGTCTTCGACTGTCCCGTCGCCGTCCAGGTCAAAGCGCAGATGTGCATCCCTGCCAGGGTTGGGCAAGAAATACGCGTCTTGTAATCCCAGGTTCACGCCTTCAAAGCCATTTTCAGCAGCCCAGGCATTCAGCGCCCGGCTCAGGTCGACGTCTTCAATAACCTGCCTAAGATCACGATAGATGCCGCGAAAGCCCAGCGACCAACCCGGGGCAGGTTCAAAAACATAACCCAGAATAAATTCATCCTGGTAACTCGGCTCCAGATCGCGGGCCACCAACTCATCGATATTGGGGATATTGCCGTCGGCAACAACGAATAGACCCAAACTTCCACCCTTGTCCGGTGAGCCGTCCGGATTCAGCCCATTCAGCACAAACCACTCTTCGGAGAAGGTCAATGCCCCGGATAGCGAAATATTGACCACCGTTGGCAGGGCAAGGTGATACCTTCCGGCGGTGCCAAACAGTTTTGAGCTGCCATCCTTGTGCAGGTCCCAGGAAAACCCCAGCCTCGGTGCCAGTTGGTTGTCCATCTTGATAAAGGTTTCACCGATGGCGTTTTTGTTATCGAAGGTTTCGTTACGCAGGCCAAGGTACAGCGCCAGCGAATCGCTGGCTTGCCAGTGGTCCTCAATATAAAAAGCGGTATTTTCAGCTTCAAATCCACCTTCGGTACGGCGGAAACGCTCGCGCACCACTTGGGTGACTCCTTCAGGCACTATGCCAAATGGAAAAAAATCTCCGGGAGTCGCACTGAAATAGCGCCATTGGACGCCACCCGAATAGGTCACAAAATCATTTGAGGTATTGAGCTGGTAATCCAGTCCAAACCTCAGCAAATGCTCATTCAGGTCCCATTCTCCATCGAGGCGATACATTTCACGTTCATCCGAAGAGACACCGGTATTATTGTTGATAAAGTCGGTCGGAAAGAATGTCGGTGCATTAATGCGAAAATCTAGAACATTTGGAATGTCGTCCTTGTCGCTGTTGTCGGTTCGGTCATACTTGCCGTAACCGACCATGGCTGACAGGGTGAGATTCTGGCCGAAATAACCGGTGTAATTAAGGATGTAATTGTCACCGCCCCGGTGTGTAAACCCAGTTCCCAGCAGATCCAGGTTAAGCGTGTTGAAGTTTACGGCCCTCTGCAATTTGCCAGTTTTGACTTTGTCGCTGAAGCCCGTGAATTCGAGCAGGTGATCCGGGTTGATCTGCCAGTCCAGTTTCAATCCCCAAAACGTATTGTCATCATCGGCGCGCTCAGTAAAAAATGAGTCGGAACCTAGAAATGAAGACGGTCCGGAGTCGTCAAAGGTCTTGACTGAGTTCTGCTGCACCAGCGCGTAGATATACAGCCGGTCCCTGATCAGGGGGCCAGAGCCGTAAGCGTGCAGGTTAAGGATTTGTAACTCGCTGGCGGAGTTGTATTGCAGAAAGTCCAGGAAACTGATCACGCCCGCCCCGGGATCTTCCAGGTCCGGACTGGTTTCGCGCCAGCTATCCGGTTCGTAATATGCGCCGGTTCCAAATTTCCATTCATCACCCCCGCGCTTGGTGACCGTGTTGACCACACCGCCGGTGGAACGGCCAAATTCAGCGCCATAACCACCCGTTTTGACCTGGAATTGCTCGTAAAACTCAAACGGTGCGCTGCTGCCGCCCAGGCCGTTGCGGAAATTGGTGACGTCCATGCCGTTGATGAAAAACGCATTCTCTGCGACCGATGCGCCACCGAAGGACACCAGATTACCAAATCCTCCGCCTCCAGAGGTATTGCCCTGGTCCCCCAATGTCGTACCCGGAGCCAGCAGTGCCACATCTGTCGGGTTGCGTGCAACAGGCAGACGCTCGATGACATCCATGGTCAGGATCGTGGTGGACTCGGCAGAGGAAATGTCAATGGAGGACATCTTGCTGGCAAAGACCTGTACCACCTCGAGCAAGCGGTCTTCTTCGGCCAGCACGAGCAGGGTGGCATTGGCCAGTGTACCCACACCGATATTCACCCATAGTTCGTCCAGTTGCGCAGACGCATAGCCATCTGATTCAACCTGGATTGAGTATGCGCCTATCGGCAGCGCAGAAAAGCGGAAGCTGCCGTCTTCGCGTGTGAGCGCGGATCGTTCGCGCCCGTTTTTCCTATCGACAATGGTTACCGAGGCAAGCCCGGGGGGGCCCCCACTTTCTAATCTTACCTGTCCGAAGATATAGCCCGTTGTATTGGTCCGGGCAAATACATCGGAGACTGTGAAACCGCATAGAATAACCATGATCAGCAGCAAACGTTGGTACATTTATTTTCCCCCGTACCCGTTCCAACTGGGCGGCCATTTACACTTGATCATGCCATTATTATTTTCCAGGCAGGCTTAATTACTGTACAACATTATGGGTACAAAGTTTCTGTTTGTTGTTAGCTGACCCATCTCAAGGCGCCAGGAGCAAAGAATGGTCTCCAATTGAGTGAATATTTCATGCAAACTGTTCACCGCCTTGCCATGTAAAAGGACTACGGAATCGGGATGATTCGCTGGACTGACCTCTATAGGCAGCTGAAAAAACGACGCGTGATTCGCACCGGCGTAGTGTACATTGCGCTGGTCTGGGCAGCCTTGCAGGTTACTGATTTGCTGGCAGGTGCACGCATCATAAACGAAGAGATGGTGCGCTGGCTGATCTTTTCCAGCCTGGTCGGGTTTCCAGTTGTATTGGCGCTAAGCTGGTTTTTTGAAACGCCCTGGCGGAAACGGCGATGGCTTTCGGTGGCCGGGGACGTGGGTGTCATGCTGGCAATCGCGGTTGCAGTCTTCATGCTGGCATGGCAGCAGTGGTTCACATCCTTTACCAGGCCCACGGTTGCCATTGTCCGGATAGAACCCACTGATACCAGGGAAGATACTGCCTGGCTGGCGGATCATTTTGCAACGCGGTTGCGCATGTTGTTGGCGACACGAGCTGAGATCAGGGTGCTGGAATTAACCAGTTCACAGACAGCAAATTTGGAGAATATGTCCACGAAAAGCAAGGCTGAGCTATTGGGTGCAGATTTCATCATCGGCGGCACACTGAACCAGGGACAGCGTGGCCTTCGTCTGAATATCCAGCTTTATACTGCTGATGGATCCCTGGTCTTCGGAGAGCAGTTTGTTGACCGTCTTTTGGACCAGTCACAACTTGAGAGCAGAGTGTTAGACGCTCTCTGGCCTTCTCTGCCTCTTCCACCCGACAGTTTAGCCGTGACCCGCGAAATTATCATGAGCTGCAAATACCCGGCTGACCCGGATGCCATTCGTGCCATTGCGCGGATGGGCAGTCGCCTGGAAAATGTCAGTGCGCCCCTGGATGAAACCGAACAATTGACCCATCTGATTTCACGTTTTCAGGATAACGGTCTTTTACACCTTGCCAGGGCACAGGCGTTTTTTGCCGCGCTGGAGCAAGCTCCGGCATCCAGGCGATCGGTATTGCAGAGTATGGCGATGCAGGACTTGACCCGGGCTTTGGATCAGTGTCCCGGCTTGCCGGAAGCAGAAGCGTTACGTCTGTATCACACCTTACAGCTACAGGCGGCTGACTCTGATCAGCAATATTACCTGTCTCACTTTCCGAATGATTCCCGTTTGAGAAGGGAGTTGGCAGCTCACCGGGCAAATGTCGACGACCTGACCACGGCACGGCTTCTGGCTGGCGAAGCATACACTCTGGACCCTCTGAGTGCCGAAGCTTTCTGTTTCTACCGCCAAATTCTGACCGCTGAAGACAGTAAGGCAGCGAGGGGCAAACTGTTGTCACTGGAGCACAGAACAGTATTACTTGGCCCTGACTTTAACTTATTATGCAATGGTCAGTGACAACTCAAAAATAGAGAATTTTTGTCAACTTCAAACCCGCGTTCCAGTAATTAAATTGATAAGGAATATTTATGACTGAGCGACATTCGTTCTGGGCCGACCTAAAAAGCCGTCATGTGGTGCGTGCGGCGATTGCACACATTGTCCTGTTCTGGCTATTGGCACAGGTTGCAGAAACCATAATGCCCTATCTCGGCGTGGTAGACGAGCCGATACGCTGGGCAGTGGTTGCCGGCGTGGCATTGTTTCCCGTGACCTTGCTGACGGCCTGGTTCTTTGAACATCCCTGGCACCGCTTTACAGGTAGTCGCATGATCATCGATCTCGTCGTTATTGCTGTCATCGCCGTCACCGCGGGTTCATGGGTGATAAAAAACATCCCGCAGGTGGTTCACGCCCGCACCAGCATCGCAATTCTGCCGTTTGAATTTTCGACAGAAGCATCAGGGGAAAGAGCCTTGTCCCGTGCTCTGGCCCTGGAAATCAACAGCCTGCTGATGAAATCCAAATCAATTGATGTGATTGGTTTTGAGAGCGCCAGCTCACCGCTACTCTCAGGACTATCCCTGCCGGCGATTGCCGAGCGTTTGGGCGTCGAATTCATCCTCGCCGGGACGATCAGTCTCGCGTCACAATCGATGAAACTCAGCTTTGATCTCCGGGATCACCTTGGCAATTCATTATGGACCCGGCAAATCAACGAAAACGTCGATAAGCTATATTCCGTGCAGGAGTATATTGCCAACGAAATAGCCAACCGGCTGGGTACCGGGGAAGACCGGGTTTCGATTGCGAAGATTGCCGCAGAACGATGTCCCATGCCAACGAATCCTATCGCCCTGGAGAAATACTATACTGCCCGCCACTATGTTGGCATGCGCAATAGCTCGCCGGAAAGTAATCTACAACTGGCCGAGGCGGTGAAGATTTACGCAACCCTTATTGACCAGTATCCGGAATTTGGCGAGGCAAAATCGGGCCTGGCTTGGGCCTTGTATCATCAGAGCAACTACGACTCGAATGCCAATAGAGAAGAAAACACGGTGCGCTACCTGCGCGCAGCACGAAATGCAAAGAATCAATGTGCCAATCTCGGTGAACTGCTGCTGCTCTTGCCGAATGAGTATGAACACGAAAATTTTTGGATCAGCTCTCACCGGCAGATGACTGCCGCCACCGAGATGGAGCCGACCAAGTCCACGAACTTCCAAATCCTCGCCCGCCATTACGCTGATTCAGGACTCAGCCAAAGAGCAATCGAAATCGCCGAGAAAGATTATCAATTGAATCCTCTTTCTGTGCGTAGCATCAAACAAACGGCTGGTGCTTACCTATCTCAACAACGTCTGGTTGAAGCTGACGCGCTGTTCAAGCTGGCCATAGAATTAGGCAGCAACTCACCGAATTTTGCGCTTGATGCGATTGAAAGAAGAGCCTGCAAAGGCGATCTAGGATGTCTTGGTGATTGGTGGATAGATTATATGGAACTGAAAGACCAGGCGGACCTTGATCGCGTCAGGGCAATTATGACAATACCATCGAACGATGGTGATCCGGCAACGCAGATTGTCGACCTTGTTTCGATCCTTCGTGAACACCCCGATTGGGTCAATAACCTAGTATTTTTTCCGTGCCGGTTTGAGCACCTGAAGCCGGCATTTTTTCAATTTCCCCAGATTGCACAAGAGGCAAATGCCTATTGGTGGTGGCCGAATGTGTGGATGCCTCAATGTAAGAACTTATGGTCTGCACCCGAATTTCCGACCTTTGTCGAGTCTGCCGGTCTGGTGGAATTCTGGCGCGAAGTGGGCTGGCCGGAGATGTGTTGGCCAGTGAACGATGGGTTTGCCTGTGGCGTTAAGCTGGGTGAATAGGCAGACTAAGTGGCGACAATGTACCAAGAAAGGGGACGCTCAGAAAACTGTAGTTAGCCAGCTAATTGTGTCAATTTTGTGCTACAGCAATTGGCATTAACGAGCGTGACTGGCGTTTACTGGCACGTTCAGAAAAGACAAGCACTATAAACAGCTGATTTGCTACAATAATCCGACTCCTGATAACTGTCAGCCCCTGCCGGAGACCTGTGAAGGGGCGGTGGAGAAGCTGGTACTTTGACTAGGCTGAACGGTGATGTATCGAGCTTACGCTTGCACGGCCTTGAGAATACGCTCAGCAGTCATCGGCAATTCGTAGAGCGGTCGGCCTTTCAACCTTGCCTGATCCCAGCTTGAGCTTCAGTTGAGATTCTATTTCTACAGCGATGGCACCACCCATGCCCAGGAAAAGAGGCCGGATACGTTTAATGGGTCAAGTGATGTTTTTCGGCCGGCCTCTTTTACCGTCACGCAATTTTATCGGCATCGGCAAAGAAACAGGCTTGGCGATTGTTCCCGCGTTGTGTGATGTGTTGTGGGATGCCCGCAAGGTTTAGTCGGGTGGGCCGAGGCATATATTGACTCGCTTTCTTAAGAGTCTATATCCTGCCCTCCGGAAATCACCGGCGATATGGCTTTTGTCGTTGCTTTTTGTAGGAAAATGTATCCGGCCCCTTTATGAACGCTACGCAGCGCGCCAGACTCTAACAGTCGCGCTGGACCATTCAATGGACCTCGGTCAGCGTTGTCGACGGATCAATGTACGATTCTGTCATTGCGGCGTAGACCAACGGATCGAATTCGAAGAGTAGCGCGATGTCTCCGGGCGGCGTTAATGTGAAGGCGAAATAGGCCACAATCTTTTCACTGGGATCGATCCATAGTTTCGCATAGTTGCCGCCGACCCATCCATATTGTTTGAGCACGCCGTCTTCCGAAAGTCTGTCTTTGATCAGGACAGCCGCGCCAAATCCCCAACTGAGTTCGCCATTGAATCCTTGGAACGTCGACTTTTCGCCAAGGTGATCGCTGATCATTAATTGAATGGTTTCCGGGCTGAGAATACGAACGCCGTCAACGGCGCCGCCTTCCAAGAATAGCCGTGCAAAGCGTGAAATATCACCCGGCGCAGACCGCACTCCGCCGCCGCCGTGGAAATACGTGGTTCTCGGGAAATCCTCTCCATACGCTCGCTCCAATTGGAGTTCGCCATTCTCTTTGCGATAAAACGCAGGCATTCGCTCAGACTTCTCCTCCGGCACATAAAAATACGTGTCATCAAGACCGAGAGGTTCGAAAATATTGTCGGCCATGAATGTCTCCAATGTCATGCCGCTGACGGTCTCGATCACTGCGGCAAGCACTTCATATGATGCGCCGGTGACGCCGTAGTTGAACTCGGCGCCCGGTTGCGACTGCAGCGGCAACTCGGCTAGCGCTCGAGCGAATTCGGTTGTTGTTGTGCGGGCGACATGGGCGCCCCTCACTGTCCAAAAATCATCGCCGGTTACCTTTAATCCACCCGTATGGGTAAGCATATGGTAAATCGTCACTGGGTTTTGAGGTTCGACCAAGCCGGTCTCGCCTGCTTCGTTCGTGACAGCGACTTTCACGTTTGCGAATTCCGGTATGAATTTGCTCACGGGATCGTTCAGTGAGATGACGCCGCGTTCGTACAAAATCATCGCCGCCGTTGCGGTGAACATTTTTCCAACCGACGCCAAAGGGATGATCGCATCGTTACGCATAGGAACGCCGGGACCCATTTCTCCCGCGGTGCCAATCCAAGCAATCTCTCCGTCCCGAGCCACCATGGCGATCGCGGACATAATGCGGCCATCTTGAATAGCCGTTTCCATCATCACTTGAATTCTATCCAAGCCTTCTTGCGAAAAACCATGCCCGCCAAACTCTTCAGCCTGTGCTGAAGGCGTAACGGCAAGGGGCTCATTTTGCTTGGACACCTCAATCATTGGGACGTCGTAAACGTCCGAATAGTCAACGATTGCAGCGACGCCGATAGCGGCCAGCAATAATACAATCAGCCCGACAATGATGTTCATTTTGGCGTCCATCGATTTGTTTCCCCGCCATACGCATTAGACCTTTATTTGTTTGACGCCATCGAACACATTTCGGTTTATCCACTGATTTGGATTTGCCTTGAAATCTTCGCACTAGTGCAAACTTTTTGCGCCGATATGCCGCCGCGGAAATAGAGTTGTTTCGTTAGTCGTGAGAGGGTCTTGCCGACCGACAACTTGAGAATACTGTAAAGAATGGGTGACCCCATAATTCACACTTTGCCGAGCGCCTGAGATGAGATGTCATTCATTGCCGTCAGGCAAGTATTCATCAGTCTCCGCTTGGGACAACATGTCACTGAAACAGGAACTGTCTCCCTGGTTCAACAATGTTTCTGCGATATCAACGAACTTCCTCAGGCAGGCGCGAAACACAAATGGGCCGAAACTGACTCGATTGACACCTATTGTCTCCAGGGCTTTTAACGGTGCAGCCGATGGGGTGATCAGGATATTGATCGGCAATTCTATACCGGCCCGAAGCGCTGCTGCCGTTTCCAAGTCTCCCGGGCCTATTGGGTAAATGCAGTCTGCTCCCGCTTCTGCATAAGCCCTTGCTCTTGCCACCGCATCTTCTGTTGCATCCCCGGAGTCGACAAATGAAGACGAAAGGAAACTGTCCACCCGGGCGTTAATGACAAGAGGTATGCCCCGGCGATCTGCAACCTGTCTGACCACCGAGATCCTCTGGCATTGCTCCTCGACGGGGCGAAGTACGCCCTCTACCTCAAAACTGTCTTCAATATTCACACCAACAACACCCGAGTTGATAACCTCATTTATTGTTTCAGCCAAATCGGCTATCGTCCCGCCATAACCCGCTTCGATATCAGCGGTAACCGGGACATCGACACTGCGGGCAATACGGCCTGTCAGATCGATGAGTGTCGACCTCTTGAGTTTTTCGCCATCCCGATAACCAAGACTCGCCGAAATTGCGGCACTCGCTGTAGCAACAGCCGGGTAACCCTTCGCCTGCAAAACCCGGGCGCCGATCGGGTTCCAGACGTTTGGCAAGACCAGCAACGCAGTCTGTGTATGGAGTGAAAGCAGGACCCGGGCCTTGTTTATCTGTGTGCTTTTATCTACGGACATTTTTCAACCCCGGCTTTTCGTCCAAAACCATCAACACAACCTTCCCCGCATTGTTTCGATTACATTGCCGCCGACGTGAACTTCCAGCACGCCATCGGCCTCCCTGGTCCGTAACAGCA
>SMUY01215116.1_pt1 | contig 10043 bp, 9 predicted proteins | sample 2456441 | NCBI WGS metagenome assembly SMUY01 (sample SAMN11095931, study PRJNA526329) | marine sediment metagenome | biome: Marine sediment; feature: Surficial sediment; material: Deep marine sediment; isolation source: Hadal surficial sediment | place: Pacific Ocean | collected 2014-11 | depth 0-1...
CGCCGGCCACGGTCCCGACCCCGACGACGCCCAACAGAAACGCCACAGGCCGGTTCCTCGATGCAGCAGCCGCCACAATCGCTACGCAGACCAGCGACAGCGGCCACCAGGCGCGGACGCCAACCGCGATCCCCGCCCAGACGCCGCACCCCGAGATCACGTATGGCCATGACCCGGGGCCCGGGAGATTCAGCCGTGATATCACCGCACCGTCGCACCCTCACGAATGCCGACGAGTTTTCCCTCCCCGATGCCCGACACGTCCAAGAGGTCCTCTATCGTCTCGAACGGCCCGTGCAATTCCCGATAGGTGACGATGCGGGCGGCCAACACCGAGCCCACTCCGGGGAGCCGGGTCAGCTCGGAGGCGTCCGCCCGATTCAGGTCGACCAGACCGTCGGAGGTGGACGAGACATTGGGGCCGCCTGCCGCCCCCTGCTCCCCGGCCCGCGGCACCCTGAGCTGCATTCCGTCGACCACCGGGGCGGCCAGGTTGACCAAGGCCAAATCGGCCCCCGGCGCCGCACCTCCGGCCGCGGCAATGGCATCCGCCACCCGGCCGCCGTCCACTACCACCACCAGACCCGGATACAACACCGCCCCGGAAACATGAAGCGTCACCATGTCCGGCGAGGGGATGGGCACTGCCGCGGTTGCGGCCTCACCAACGTCAATCGCCGCGACCGGTTGTGGCGGAGGCGAATGGATGAACGCCACGGCCAGGCCAACAGCCAGGAGCCCCAGGACCACCGACAGCGCCCAGCGGCGAGAGATGTTCAGTTGGGGCACGGCCGGTGGCTCTCACGCATCTGGCACCTCAATGGTTGACACGCCGGGGGGGCGTTCCACCGACTGCGCCATGTCGGCCACCCACGTTGTATCAGATCGACACGACGCCCGGAAGACACTCGTTCGGTGAGGCGCGTTGCCGGCGGCGGGCCGCGGGCAGCACCGACCGCCGGTCCCGCCACGAGCGGGTACCGTCCCCCCGACAAGGAGGCACGACTGGACCGCTATCGCATCGCCCCGGGCACTGCTGCCAATCTAAAAAACCGCGATCCTCGCGACACAGGAGATTTCGAGGGCGGCAAGTCTGATGGCCGCAAGGCCGCAGCTGCCCTCAACAAGGAGCTCGAGGCACTTCAGGAGTTGCTCTACGCAGAGCACAAGCACAAATTGTTGGTCGTGCTCCAGGCGATGGACACCGGGGGCAAGGACGGAACCATTCGCCACGTGTTCGAGGGGACCAATCCCCAAGGCGTGAAGGTCGCCTCGTTCAAGAAGCCGACATCGGAAGAACTGGCTCACGACTATCTGTGGCGGGTCCATGCCCACACACCAGGATCGGGCGAGATCACCGTGTTCAATCGAAGCCACTACGAGGACGTCCTGGTGGTCCGGGTCCACGGCCTGGTTCCGCAGGAGCGGTGGATGGCGCGATACGAGCACATCAACACATTCGAAAAAGCGTTGGCGGACGAAGGAACGACGATCGTCAAGTTCTTCCTGCACATCTCCAAAGATGAGCAGCGAGAGCGCCTCCAGGCCCGTATCGACACTCCTGACAAGCAGTGGAAGTTCTCCCAGGACGACCTCACCGAGCGCAGGCTATGGGACCAGTACCTCGATGCCTATGAGGCTGCTCTGTCCAAGACAAGCACCGATCACGCTCCCTGGTATGCGATCCCGGCCGACCGCAAGTGGTACCGCAACCTGGTCATCTCCCAAATCCTGGTGGACACGCTCCGTGGCCTCAACATGTCGTTCCCGCCACCAGAAGCAGACCTTTCGGGGATCGTGGTCGTTTGAGCCGGCAGGCCTCGCTTCCAGAAATCGAGGTGTTGGAGAGTATCGGACATCTCGCGTGGCCGGCCCTGGAGCAGGCCACGGTCTGCGGCTGGCTGGCGCGGGCGGCAGGCGGGGTCACCCGACGCTCCAACTCGATCAACCCGCCCGGCCCCCCGACCACTGATTTGAACGATGCAGTAACGGCCGGGATCACCTGGTTGGCCGCTCGGGATCTGCCGCCCATATTCCGACTGACGCCGGCGTCACCTCCAATGCTGGGACCCCTGCTCGAGGAGCGCGGCCTGGCCCGCCATCGGGGAGGCATCATCCTGGTTCGCGAACTCGGATCGACGACCCTTGCTTCCTCGGTCGAGATGTCGCCAACCCGATCCGACGAATGGACAGATGTCCTGGCTGCCCAGGCTGATCGTGGCGGAACGTCGAGGCCGATCATCGAGCGCCTGCTCGACGGGCATACCGCGCCGACCGCATACGGTCTGATCCGGGAGCGAGATGAACCGGTGGCGATCGGGATGGCAGTGGTCATCGAGGGGCACGTCGCCATCTTCAACATGTACACCGCCGAATCGCATCGACGCCAGGGCCTCGCTCGCTCCGTGGTGCAGGCGATGATGGCCTTCGGACACGGCGCGGGCGCCACCCGAGCGTTCCTCCAGGTGCATCCGGCCAACACCTCGGCCCTGGCCCTTTACATCTCCCAAGGCTTCAGCCTCCGCTACGAGTACTGGTACCACCACGCCCGGCAGTGATCTCAGACAACGATGTTGATCAACTTTGGCGGTCGGGCGATCACGTTGCGTATCGCAGAATCGCCGATATGGCGCTTGACGTTCTCCGCGGATTTGGCCAGCTCTACGGCTTCGACTTCGGCGATGTCGACCGGGACGTCGAACCGGGCCCGCACCTTGCCATTGACCTGAACGACCATCGTCACGATTTGGTCGGCGGCCACCGACGGGTCGGCCTCGGGCCACGACTGGAGGTGCACACTGTCTGCGTTGCCCAGTCCATGCCATATCTCTTCGGTCACGAACGGTGCGATCGGCGCCAACAGCTTTATGAGCAGACCGAGCGACTCTTGCCATGCCTCGTTGGTCACGTTATGGGCCGCCAGCGCATCGTTCATTGTGTTGCGCAGTTTCATCAGCTCGGCCACCGCAGTGTTCCAATGCAGCACCTCGAGGTCGTCACCCACCTTGGTGATGGCCTGATGGGCCTGGCGTCGCAGCGCCGCGGCGGCCTGCGCATCCACTTCGCCCGCCTCGTACACGGCTTGGCCCAAGCTCCAAACGTCGACGATGAACCGATGGGCGCCTTTGATGCCACGGCTGTCCCACGGCCCACCCTTTTCCCATTCGAAGGCGAACATCAGATAGGTACGAACCGTGTCCACTCCGTACCGGTCGACGAGTTCGTCCGGATTGACGACGTTGCCGCGCGTTTTCGACATCCGCTCGACCTCGAGGTGGTGACGGAGCTGAGTGACGTCATTGGCACCAGGGATCGAGGGGATCTCGACGACGGCGCCCGGAGGGATCTCCACGACGACCGGGGCGTCGGCGCCGGCCACCTGGACGTGGATGACGTTTTCGGTGCGGCGGACGATCTCCCCGACGATGTCGCCTGCTGCTCCGTCAGATCTGTCGACGACCGTAACCGCGGTGGCCGTGAACCGGCCACCGGCTCGGGCACCTTCGACTGCCACGATGTCCCCATCGCGCACACCTCCGAGCACCTGACCCTGGTTGCGGACCATGGTCATCGGCTCATCGAAAAGCCCCTCCGGATCGCGCCCGTGGGCTCGCATCGCTTCGGCCGTCTCATCGAATAGGCCCAGGTCCCGAAGGGCCTTGGTAAAGAAACGCGTATACAGAAAGTGCATCACTGCGTGCTCGGCGCCTCCGGTATAAGTGTCGACCGGCAGCCAGTAGGCGGCCTCCTGGGGATCCCACGGGCCCTCCTCATAGTGGGGGCTCAGATACCGCAGCTGATACCACGACGAGCACATGAAGGTGTCCATCGTGTCGGTCTCACGCGTGGCCGGCTCACCTTCGAGGTCGGTCGTGTTCAGAAAGCCCTCGTGGTAGGCGAGCGGGCTGCGCCCGGTCGGCTTGAAATCCACGTCCTGGGGAAGCTCCACCGGCAACTCGTCATCGGGAACGAGTTCGAGGCTTCCATCGTCGCGATAGATGACGGGAATCGGACTTCCCCAATAGCGCTGGCGGCTGATCAGCCAATCGCGTAGCCGATACTGGATCGCCCCCTCACCGTGATCATTCTCCTCCAGCCAATCGATGGTTGCCCGCTTGGCGTCGTCTACCTCCAGGCCGTTGAGAAACCCGGAGTTGATGGCGGGCCCAGCCCCCAGGTAGGCCTTGCCTTCAAAGTCATCCGGAGGCTGAACGGTTCGCACGATCGGCAGGTTGAACTTCTCGGCGAATTCCCAATCTCGGTCGTCCTGGCCGGGTACCGCCATGATGGCGCCGGTGCCATAACTCATGAGCACGTAGTCGGCGATCCATACCTGAATCTGCTCCTTGGTGGCAGGGTTCACCGCCTGGCCGCCGGTGAAGACACCGGTCTTTTCCCTGCTCAGATCCGACCGCTCCAGCTCGGACCGACCGGCGGCGTAGGCCTGGTACTCGTCGACCGCACGCCGCTGGGAATCGGTGGTGAGCGTGTCGATCAACGGATGCTCCGGCGATAGCACCATGAAGGTGGCCCCGAACAGTGTGTCAGGTCGAGTTGTGAAGACCTCGATCCCGTCATCTGAATCGGTGGCGAAGCGGATCCGGGCGCCCACCGAGCGGCCGATCCAGTTGGTCTGCATCGCCTTGATCGGCTCGGGCCAGTCGAGGCCGTCGAAATTCAGCAGCTCATCGGCGTATTTGGTGATCCGAAAAAACCACTGCTCCATCATCTTCTGGATGACGGGTTGGCCGGTTCGCTCGTCCTTGCCATCGATGACCTGCTCGTTGGCCAGCACGGTCTGCAGCGTCGGCGACCAGTTGACCAACGCCTCGCCCCGATACGCCAGATCGCCCTCATAGAGCTGTTTGAAGAACCACTCCGTCCAGCGGTAGTACTCCGGGGTGCAGGAAACGATCTCACGTCGCCAGTCGATCATCGTGCCCATCGTTTTCATCTGATCGCGCATCCGCTCGACGTGCTCGTAGGTCCACGTCCACGGGTGGATGTTGCGCAGCACGGCCGCATTCTCGGCATTCAGCCCGAAAGCATCGAACCCCATCGGGAACAGAACGTTGAAGCCCTTCATCCGCATGTACCGGGCTCTGGCATCGGACGGGGTCATCGCGTACCAATGCCCGATGTGCAGATCCCCACTCGGGTAGGGCAGCATCGTCAATGCATAATGTTTGGGCCGATCCCAATCGACGTCGGAGTCGTAAAGGCCGGACTCATCCCAGGCCGCTCGCCACTTCTCTTCGACCTCGGCGTGGTTGTAGTGCTCGGCCATGGGAAGTGATGCTATCGCGGTTCAGATTGCCATCCGTCGCTTTATCCGCCTGCCGTTGCTCGAAGCAGATGCCCCGCGGCGTGCCTACGATCTGTTCGATGTTTTCCTTTCCTTTCAGACATGACGCGAAGGTGTAGTCGATGAAGCCGGTGGTGGCAGTCACAACGTGGAAGCGAAACGTCGACACCTTTCTTGGACCCAAGATCGGGCTCCACACCTTGGTCGAGCAGTTCGGCCACGCGCTTGATCGGGCCGGAGCAATTTTCATGTTGGTTGCCGACCTGCATCCCACCGACGCCGACCTCATCCTCGACCGGGTAGACGGTCTGGTTGTGACAGGAGGTGGAGACATCGACCCGGCTCGTTATGGCCAGGCCAACACAGCCAGTGTGCGCATCGAAACCTCACACGACGCCCGCGACATCGCCCTCATCCAAGGGGCGAAAATGCGCCGGATGCCGGTGTTGGGGATATGTCGGGGATTGCAGGCGCTCAACGTTGCGTTCGGCGGCACGCTGACGCAGCATGTCCTGGCAGACGCCAACACCTCTCATCCTCCGCATTCGGATGAGGCGATCGAGCGGAACGAGCATCGCCACGTGGTCGAGTTCGACGACGGCTGCCGGCTGGCCGACATCTACGGTGTCGGGGAACGCAAGGTCAACTCGCTGCACCATCAGGCTGTTGTCGCCGTCGGTCAGGGCCTGGTCGTAGTCGGGCGCTCACTCGACGGGTCCATCGAAGCGGTTGAGAGCACGGACCCCGCATGGCCGGTGATGGCGGTGCAGTGGCACCCCGAGATGTTGGAACAGGACGCAGCAGAGGATGGGTTGTTCGCCGCGTTTGTGAAGGACGCCGCTGCCTTCAGTAGTTTGCCTACGAGCTGATCAGCCCCGTTCCCACTCCGCCCAACGGGCCGGCCATTCCCGGCCGGGCGGGTCGATCGCCGGCTCGTCGACGGTGAGCGTCCAGACGCTGCTCAGCGCTCGCGTGATGTCTTCGACCAGCACCCCCCACGGTGGACCGGACTGCGAGTGGGCGCGGCCGATCGGGAACACGACCGAAACCAGACGGGTCCCCGGTCTTGTGACTCGGTCGACGAGGGCTCCAAAAAGGGGCCGCCGATCTGGCTCGATGGCGCAGAAGAACGTGTGATCGAACACCAGGTCGAATGGACCACCCTTGTAGCCGAACGCGTCCCCGATCACCACGGTGCCTCCGACACCGGCCATCCGCTCGGCGAGTCGCGCTCGGAGGCTTTCGGCAAAGTCGAGAGCGGTGACGATCCATCCGGCCTGGCCGATCGCCAACGCGTCATGGCCCCGTCCGGCGCCCGGCACGAAAGCTGAGCCTCCTCCACTCAGGCGCCCGTCGGCCAGCCTCGCCACCAATTCCGGGTGCGCCCGACCAAGATCCCACGGAGTGGATCCTCCCTCATAGCGGGCCGACCAATGATTTGCGGTTGGTCCATCGTTCATCTCGAATCAGCGTAGAGTCGCCACCCGGCGGCTGGAAGCTCACAGGCCTGTGACCCGGCACCAGGTAACCTCCCGCTCGATCACTGCGGAGGAAATGCATGCAGAAAATGGGAATCGTCGGATGCGGCCAGATGGGGGCAGGCATCGCCGAGGTCGCCGCCAAGGCCGGCCTGGATGTCCTCGCCCGGGAGGTGAACGACGACTTGCTGGGCCTGGCTCAGGAACGGATTGTTCGCCGAGGACGCACTGGGCAAATCGGTGATCGAAGCCAAGGACCGGGCCGGATTCATAGTCAACATGCTGCTGGTCCCATACATGACCGAGGCGATGAAGATGTACGAGGCCGGCTTCGCCTCGGCTGAGGACATCGACGCCGGCATGCGTCTCGGTGCCAATCATCCGATGGGTCCCCTCGAACTGGCAGACTTCATCGGGCTCGACACGATGAAGTTCGTGGCCGACGTGCTCTTCGATGAATTCAAGCAACCTCAATACGCCCCTCCCCCGCTACTGGTGCGGATGGTGGAGGCCGGGCTGTTGGGGCGCAAGACCGGCCGCGGCTTCTACGACTACGGCAAATAGACAGGCCACTTGCAGACGGGGTTGGGCGGCTCCTGACCCAGAACTCGGTATGTTCGCGGATCTTGCTTGCGCCAGGTGGACGCTAGGGGGCCTGCTCTGCGCCTGAGCCCGGCACACAAATGTGGCCGTCCGACTCGGCCGGTGAGACTGCCAAGAACTCGCTGGCGGCGACGACATGGCCATCCGGGTCGAGGGCGATGACGCTCCAGCAGGTGTCGACGGCGATGACCGGCCCTCTCATGCCGGCCGGACGGTCGAATGGCAGCCCTCCCAGGCGGATCTCGGTCTCGACTCCTCGCCAGCCCCAGATCGGCCCGCCCGGCCCGAGGACGACGAGCTCGTATTGAGCTGTCCCATCCACCAGCTCCCAGCTGAACAAAGGCACCGTTCCCGCCCCACTCACCGGCGGCCCCAGCACCTCCAGAGGGGCTAAGCCCGCCAGGAGCGGCAGGCCAGTGGGGGGCCCTGCTTCTTCCTCGTCGGAAATGTCCTGTTCCGGGTCGGGAACGCTCTGTCCCGGGTCGGGTTGTTCGACCTCGGTGCCTTGCGGCGGTTGGATGTCTGGCGTTGTTGTATCTCCGCTGCACGCCGCCCCTGCGAGGACGATCAGGGCACCAATGGTGGAGCAACGGACCAACCCATGGGGTATCATGGCTCCTCCTCGAGGGCCTTGGTGGCGTCTGCGTAGAGATCAGTGAACCCGTGACTCCCCGCGGCGACAGCGATGTCCTCAACGTCGCCGTAATACCCTCCATCCACCGCCTCGGCCAGCTTCTCCGTCAACGCCTCTTCAAACGCTTCGAAGAGCTCCACAGCCTCCTCGGGGCCGCTCAAAGCTCCCGCGCGAGCACCTATGTTCAGCAGGAAGATGAGCTCCTGGACCTCGAGCTCACTCGAATTCTCGAGGGCCTTGAACAACAAATTCCGCAGCATTTCCGCCACAAAATCCTCACCGGCTCCTGGCGCCAGCCCCAGCGCTTCGAGCTCGCACAGCTCCAGAGCAGCCAGCCGCTCTGCCAGGGTCTCAAAGGCGATCACGAGGGCGATCAATTCCTCCGATGTGACGTCCTCGCCGGCAATGGCCATGTTCGCCACATCGTTGAGAATCGCCACGTCTGTGGCGATGTCTTCGGCGGCGGCGGCGTCGCTCTTCGACCAGATCCGGGACACGGCCACCAGCTCGTTGGTTGTTGTCTGGTCGCCGTCGGAGAATTCCGGCGGAAGCTGCGCGCTGAACACCAGCCCGATTCCACTCGCCTCCACCAACGACCCGGTCAGGAGGCCGCAGTCCGACTGTGAGGCTTCAAACACCCACACCTGGTCTTTCGACCGGATCCGGGGACCATCAAAGACCGAGTTGCCCTCTGTATCAAACGTCTCGAACACCCACGTCAAGGTACCGGTGGCGACCAAGCGCTCAACCGTTCCGCTCATCGCCAGCGTGCCGGTCTGTTCATGGTCAGTAGTTATGTGGTAAGGCTGGCCGTCAGGCGATGTACCGACTCCGTCCTGTATCCAGCTGACGTCCACCTGCATGGTGCCGTCGGTGACGGTCCCACTCTCGTCCACTACCAGGTCGATGGTGATGGTGCTCAAGGTCGCAAGCCTCAAAGTCGTGTCGTTGGGGCTATCAGACTGGATCGACCCTGCGAAGAAGACCGAACCCGTCCAGGGGCCGGGAGTGAATGCGATCTCGTCCTGACCGCCGGCGCTGAGGGGCGCTACGAGCACGGTGGTCACCACGGCCAGAGCCGCCAGTGCCAGTCCTCTACGCCGCTTCAAGTCCATGAACCCTCCGCACCGGAACCTACCACCTGTGCTCATTATCTGGCGCGAATGCAAGTACAGCGGCGACGGTCAGCCCTCTCCCCATGACCATGAGACGGTAGGGCACCTGGTTTGGTTCCGGCCAGAGACACCCACTATGAATGTCACACCCTCCTGGCAGTCTCAAGATATGTTCGATAGACAGATAGATAGAAAGACAGCCCGCCTGATCGCCGATGACTTCACGCCAGATGAGGTGGAGCAGCGCCTGACGGCGATCGAATCCGAGATCTCCACACTTCGACACGAACAGTTGGGACTGCTTCACCAGGCAGACGTCGGGCAAATGGCCACCGCCGATGGCTGTCGGTCACTCCAGGAATGCACGGACGACTCGCCTCAGGGGAGATCACCCTCGATCGCCTCTCGTGAGACCACCACAGCCATCAGCACTCGACTACGTCGAGCCATACTGGCAAGAGACGGTGGCTGTGTGATCGACGGCTGCTACACCCCCGCGATGGGCCGGAACCCGGCTGACCGACAACGCCCCGCCTCGAATCGCGCCGGCCCGACCTCGCTCGGATCTGTAGCGCGATGTATTGAATGGAGAGGTCACGATGACTGAGCCGGACGTTTCCACGCCGACGATCTGGATAGTGATTTCCGTCCCGTCCGTCTGACCTGGCGGTTCAGGTGTTCAGCATGGGTCGCAACTCCACTCATTGCCGACGAAACTTGCTGAATTGGCTCGTATTGTGCCCGCCAACGCCGACCGTATACTGACCCGCCGACCGCATGTAGCCGTCGGTTCGTCAGTGCCTCGCGTCATATCTCGAGTACGACGGCCACCGCTGCCCGAAGGAGACCAGCCGCCTGATGGATTCGGGGACCCTGCGCGACTCGCTCATTCGACTCGCTCTCAACCA
>SMUY01364387.1_pt1 | contig 10043 bp, 7 predicted proteins | sample 2456441 | NCBI WGS metagenome assembly SMUY01 (sample SAMN11095931, study PRJNA526329) | marine sediment metagenome | biome: Marine sediment; feature: Surficial sediment; material: Deep marine sediment; isolation source: Hadal surficial sediment | place: Pacific Ocean | collected 2014-11 | depth 0-1...
TAATTGGTGGTGGTCCGGGTGGCTATGTAGCCTGTATTCGCGCTGCGCAGCTCGGTTTTCACGCAGTTTGCATTGAACGCGAGCATCTTGGTGGCATCTGCCTTAACTGGGGTTGTATCCCCACCAAGGCAATGTTGCGCTCTTCAGAGATGTTTCACCATATTAATCATCTAAAAGAATATGGGCTCAAAGCAGACAATCCTGGTTTCGATCTAAAAGAGATTGTAAAACGCAGCCGCGCTGTGGCAGGGAAACTCAATGCCGGTATCGGGTATTTGCTCAAAAAGAACAAGGTCGCTGTGATAGACGGTGAGGCGAGATTATCAGCTAAAGAAAGAATTACTGTTACAGATAAAAAAGGCAAGACAGAGGAAATAGTAGCTGAGAATATCATTCTGGCAACCGGGGCGCGTGCTCGCGAATTGCCCCACTTACAAGCAGATGGAAAATCGATCTGGACGTACAAACATGCCATGGTGCCCGATGAATTACCGAAATCCCTGTTAGTCATTGGCTCGGGTGCTATCGGGATGGAATTCGCCAGCTTTTATTCCGATCTGGGCGTAAAAGTCACGGTAGTGGAGATGTTGGATCGCATCCTGCCGGGCGAAGATCAGGAAGTTTCTGCATTGGCCGAACAAATTTTCACCAAACAAGGTATGCAGATCATGACTTCTGCATCAGTGACTGAACTTAAAACCGGTAAGAACAATGTTGAGGTGACAATTGGGTGGGATGGAAAATATTCCTCTTTGACTGTCGATAAAGTAATACTGGCAATAGGTATTACCGGGAACGTTGAGAACCTGGGCCTGGAAGAACTTGGGGTGAAGATCGATAAAGGCCATATCACATGCGATGAATGGGGTAATACAGGTGTTGCTGGACTCTGGGCCATCGGTGATGTTACTGGCGGTCCGTGGCTGGCGCACAAGGCCAGCCATGAAGCTGTAGTTGCAGTAGAAAAAATTGCTGGCGTGAAAGGCGTCCAGCCGTTAAACAAATTGAATATTCCCGGCTGTACCTATTGCCGACCGCAGATCGCCAGTGTCGGTCTTACTGAACAGGCAGCAAGGGAAAAAGGATACAGCATCAAGACCGGCAAGTTCCCCTTTATGGCCAATGGAAAAGCAATTGCATTGGGCGAAACTGAAGGGTTTGTTAAGACAGTCTTTGCTGAAAAAACAGGCGAATTATTGGGAGCTCACATGATCGGCGCTGAAGTGACCGAAATGATCCAGGGTTATGCAATTGCGCGAACATTGGAGACAACTGAGACTGAACTGATGCACACGGTATTTCCGCACCCCACCTTATCGGAGATGATGCATGAGAGTGTGTTGGACGCCTATAACCAGGTGATACACATTTGATAGCAGATACTTGTTTCAGTAAGTCCTGAGGGTGATACATGTCAAATATTTCACGAAGACAATTATTAACACAAGTTACGTTAGTAGGTGGGGGATTGAGTCTACAAAATATGGTAATCCCAAATGCGGTGGCGGCTGACATGAATAACAAATTCAATAATAAGCCCTTATCCGATCATGATAAAAAATATTTGTTACGCGCCATTGCGCTATCAGAAAAAGGTGACTATCCCTACGGCGCGCTTCTCCGTTTCGAAGACGGCGAAATCATTGAAGCGTGGAATACGGTCTTATCCAGCGGCGACCCGACCAGACATGCCGAAATGACATTATTTTCCAAAATTTTTACGCAAGATCTCGATTGGATAAAGGACAGGGGAAAACTCAAAACCGCGACTTTATATATCAGTGCAGAACCCTGCACTATGTGCGCAGGTGGTATTTTCTGGGTAGGCATTGGCAGAGTCGTGCATGGCGCCTCCGTGACCGCTGTAGATGACATATACAAAGAAATTTATCCAGACACGGCTTTTTCGCAGTTACCCGTGTCAGTTATGGCGGCACTGCATGAGGTTGGTGTGGATGTTAATGGTCCCTATCTTAATGATAAATCTGCGGAAGTTGTTCGAAGACGGGTTAAAAGTGCCTTTGATGATAATAATCCTTTCGAAAAATAGACTGTTTTCATATTCCATTTCGAAAGGATTTTTGTTTTTTAATCACAAAGACATTAATTCCGTATCAAAAATCGAATATGCCTGTTGACATTATCACATATTGTGATCACAATATGTGATGTGATTCTAAAGTGTAATCACACATGGCACATAATTAGTGAATAACCAGCGGGGATATATCATGTGGTATCGTGGCACCTCAATAAAGTTATTGGCTGCACTGTTCTGTTCAGCATTCGTTAACATGGCGTTCGCACAGAGTGTGATTGAAGAAGTTATAGTCACTGCTGAAAAGCGTGAAACCAGTCTTCAGGATGTGGCGCTTTCCATAACCGCCATTACTGGCGACGATCTGGATAGGTCAAATATAACCAGCGCTGTCGATTTAAGTAATCAGGTACCTGGTTTGGTCATTGCCAAGAATGAGGGATTCAGACGGGTTGTTACAATCCGTGGCATGGGGTATGAGGCGAATCAGAACGATATCGCCAATCCAGCCGTATCGTTTCACATCGATGGTGTTTATATAGCGGATAATCTTAACTTAAATGCGGATTTTCTCGATGTGGAGCGTATCGAAGTGTTGCGTGGACCACAAGGAACGGTATTTGGTCAAAATTCAGCTGGCGGGACGATCCATCTCATCACAAAAAGACCGGAAATTGGAGAATTTTCCGGCAAGGCAGATGTGGCTTTTGGAACGGATAATACATTCATGCCTCGCGCTGCCGTGAACATACCTATAAGCGACACATTTGCAGCAAGGGCTGCCGTCTCTTATATCAAGCATGACGGCTACGCTGAAATTGTTGGAACGCCACTGGCAGGCTATGAACTGGATGAAGAAGACAATATTACGGCCCGGGTCAAATTATTGTGGCAACCAACGGAGAATTTTTCGGCCTTGTTTAGCGCCCAATACTTTGATACTTCCGTGCATGATCGAGCACAGCGCCATATTGGTGATACCTCAAGTAACAAACGTGAATTGACACAGGATTTTCCAGGGATATTCACCTATGAAAGTGAAATTTACAGCGCTACTCTGGAATGGGATCTCCCCTGGGGGGCAATCAAGTCGATCAGCAGTTATCAAGACAGTTTTAATAGCCAGTCACTGGATAATGACCGTGGGGTTGTTGCATTCGAGCCTTTGCAGGACATCGTCGTGAGTACTACGAAAGCCGACGAGAGTTATACCCAGGAGATCAATATCGTATCTTCTGAAGACAGCGCTCTTCCTTTTGATTGGATACTGGGAGCTTTTTACCTGGATCAACAGGCTAGCGTAACTTTTCTGGAGTTTGCAGATTTTAATCAGGACGGGGTAATTGACGAGACCATCGATTTGGAAAATCCTTTCTCAAACCCGGATATGGCTTTTGAAACAACTTCTTTTCCTGGTCGCGAATCCTGGTCGGTCTATGCACAAGCCACAGTCCCGGTCGCTGATAATTTTAGAATTACCGGTGGTCTGCGCTATACGGAGGATACAGTCACCAGTTTAGTATCCAACTTTTTTGGCGTCTTCGGAATAGGAGAGCTGCGGGTTGACTCCAACAAACTTACCGGAAAAGCGGGCTTAGAATGGGATTGGGCGGACAACAACATGCTTTATCTCACGTGGAGTAAAGGATTTAAGCCCGGTGGAACCAATTTGACATTCGGTAGCATTTTGGTGGATCAAACTTTTCAGGAAGAGACAGTAGCTGCTTGGGAGGTGGGGAGCAAAAATCAGTTTGCAGATGGTCGTGTTCAGTTAAATGCAGCAGCATTTCTTTATGATTACAAAAACTTGCAATTTATGGCAACCGATCCCCTTCCCTTTTCCGGTGGAGTAGATAATGTTCCGGATGTTGAGATTTATGGTGCAGAGTTTGAGTTATCAGCAATCCTTACAGATAATCTTCGATTCGACGGGAGTTTGGCATGGTTAGAAGGTGAAATCGAATCAGATTTTATTGCTTTGGATAACGTGTTCGTCGTAGGTAGTTTTGATGTGCCTTTTAATCTAACCCAGGTTCAGAATCTCAAGGGAAATACCCCTCCAAAACTACCAAAGTTCGCCATTAACTTGCGTTTTACACATACTTACCAAATCAGTGGACATGGTACGCTGACCTCCAGGCTACAATATTCCTACCGGGATGATTATCAATATAGGGTCTTTAATAATTCAGATTTTGATATAGTACCATCCTATGATTTGTGGAATCTCAATTTCCTATATGAACCAGATAATGCTGACTGGACAATTGAATTAATCGCTGAAAACCTTGCGGACGACGATGCCGTAAATTCGCGTTTTACCAACTCATTTGGTGTGGGTCATACCAGTGAGGAACTGGTATCACCACGTACTATCTTGGTGAGATTGGGTTACAAATTTTAAAGTTTCGCGGAACGTATCTAAGGCCAATGAATATCGGTTTCATTGGCCTTTTTTATTGTTACTGCTCGAGTATTATTTTTGTTCGTGAACAAACAAAAATATCGAATCGTCCGATCAATCAGGAGAATTCATTTATATGAGTCCCCAAGATAAAGTCGCATTAATCACAGGCGCAGCACAAGGTTTGGGTTATGCCATAGCGGAACGTCTGGCGCAGGATGGTTTCTCCATCGGTATCGCTGATTTAAATGCGGAAAAGGCTGACGAGGCGGCCGCAAAACTTGGGAATGATGGCGTCAACACATTAGCGATAGAAATAAACGTTGCCGATGCAGCAAGCGTTAATGAAGGAGTGGCAAAGTTGGAAAAGGATCTGGGTCCCGCAAACGTATTAATAAACAATGCAGGTATCTACAAAAGTACCCCACTACTGGATGAGGCATCGATGGGCGCCTGGCGTTTGAGTTTAGAAGTGATGTTGACCGGTTCGTTATTGATGGCACGAGCGGTGGTCCCAGGTATGATCGCAGCGAACTGGGGCCGAATTGTCAATTTAGGTTCACTCGTCAGTCAAACCGCATTTGGTGAAGACGCAGGATACGCTACCGCCAAAACAGGTATGCTGGGCTTAACGCGATCCCTTGCCGCAGAATTGGCAAAAAATAATATCTGCGTGAATACGGTTTGTCCCGGTAATATTCTCACCGATTTGTTGCGACAAGCGGGCAAAGCAATCGAAAAGCGTGAGAATCTGGAACCGGGTTCCTGGATAAGTGGGAGGGCCGATGATATCCCGTTGGGAAGATTAGGTGACCCCAAAGATATCGCGAAGGCAGTCAGCTTTTTTTGCAGTGAGGATGCTGATTACATCACCGGGCAATCACTGCATGTGAATGGTGGACTTTTTCAATACTAGTCGTGCTTAATAATAAACTTGACTTAATATCTGCACCGGGGCGGCCCCGGCAATCCCATGCCGATAAGTGTTGGCTATGGTGCAACACATTAACCCTGGAGTGAAACGGCATGCATGAAAATAATGAGATGTATATCACATCGATAAAACAAATGGTTGCTTTGGGATTTCTCGGGGTTGCAGGCAATATGTCACCGTTTATTCTACCCTTGATCGTTGGAGCCCTGGTGGATTACGTTGATTTTTCCATCCAACAAGCCAGTTATATTGCTTCTGCTGATATGTTTGGGCTTGGTGCGGGCACCTTGCTGTGGTCCCGGTTTATTTTAACAGCAGATTGGCGGAAATTCGCTGTTGCATCTGCAGTACTTTTGTTTGTTGGTAATGTGCTTTGTGCTGTGACCGATACTTTTTTAGCGGTGATACTTAGCCGTTTTGTAGCTGGAATCGGAGCCGGTCTAATGCTCGCGATTGGTGTTTCCGGATTGTCCAACACCAGAAACCCGGACCGGGTTGTCGCAATATACATGATACTGGTAACGATGGTTGCGTCACTTGTTCTCTATGTTTTTCCCTTCTTGTTGGTACAAAGTGGTTCAAGGGGAATGTTTTTTGCGTTGGCAGGTTTCGCCTGCCTGGCGGGAGTATCAAGTTTCTTTGTTCCGCGGGTGTCTAAGCGAATAGACCAGTCGGATACGCAGATTGAAGAAGTAGCCACACCATCATCTTCACGTTCCGGTTCCTTTTTCGTAGTCAGTCTATTAGGGGTGTCCGGAGTGTTGGTTGTTTTTTTTGGGATGTCACTTTATTGGGTTTATATAGAGCGGGCAGGTGTTCTCCAGGGTTTTGTCACTGAGCAGATGTCTGCTGGACTGGGTACTGCCCAATTCGCCGGTGTTGCCGGGGCACTTGCTGCGGCCGTTATTTCGACCCGATTTGGGAATCGTATGGTGCCGGTGATGTTCACCCTAGGTCTTGCACTGATTGCATCCTTACTGGTTCCTACAACCACGGGGTTTGTATTTTTTGTGTTGTCCGCTGGTGCTCTCATATTCGCCTGGGATATGCTTTACCCTTATGTGATTGGCATTATGGTTTCCCTGGATGCCACTGCCAGGCTGGTCACTTACTCCATGGTAATGATGACCTTGGGTAAATCCTTAAGCCCTGCAATAGGCGCATTCATTGTTACAGAGACTGACTATTCCGGAGCATACTGGCTTTGTGTAGCATGTTTCTTATTATCGGCTATCTTATTTATACCGGCCTTGTTGATAACTGATAAAAAGCTAAAGTCAACGTGAGCACTATTGGATTTTTAATCTTAATAAGTTTTTCAGATCACCTGGACACCAAGAGAGGTTGAAAACATCATGTCTGAAATTATTATTCCCACTCTGAATATATCGAAATTTACCGATGGTGCCGATGCTGGTAGTCAAGCAATCGCGGAGAGAGTAAATCAAGCCTGCGAAGAAATCGGCTTTCTGATTATTGAGGGTCACGGTGTGCCCGATTCTGTAATCGGTCATCTTGAAAATTGCAGCCGGAAGTTCTTTGATTTGCCAGTTGAGACAAAACAGAGTTATTTCGTATCGGATGATACTTATTTTGGCTACAAAGGAATGAAGCATGCAACCCTGGCCTATAGCCTGGACGATGAAGAGGCTAAACCCGACTTGCGCGAGCAGTTCGGATCCGGCCGGCCGGATTACCCTGAGTTAACCGATGACTATTATCGTACAGGTATGGGACTCAAATTCAAATCGGAAATCAGATGGCCGCAAGAAGTGATGGGATTTCAGGCAGCCTGGGCCAATTACTATAATGAGATGGCAAGGTTAAGTGAAAAGATTATGCGTATCTTTGCCGTGGCCTTAGAATTGCCGATAGATTATTTTGATAGCATGCTGGATAAGCATGTGAGTAGTCTGGGGATTTATAACTACCCGGAACAGAAGGAAGCGCCAGAGGAGGGGCAATTACGTGGCGGGGCACATACGGATTTTGGTAGTCTTACTATTGTACAAGCAGATTGGTCTGCGCCAGGGGGCTTGCAGGTATTTACCAAAGACGAGGAGTGGATGGACGTGCCTGCCAGGCCGGGGTCATTCGCTATTAATATCGGTGACATGATGGAAAGATGGACCAACGATCGCTGGGTATCGACCTTACATCGTGTTGCCAATCCCCCGGGTGATATCGCTGGCAGTAGCCGTCGACAATCCGTGATCTTTTTTAATATTCCGAACTATGATGCCTTAGTGGAATGTATACCCACGTGTACTGATAGCAATAAACCCGCTAAATATCCTCCCATTACCGTGGCCGAGCACCATTTAATGAAAATGGGGAAGATGTTTGACGTAGATGATGAGGGTTAAGGCTAATAGTGACGAATAAATTTCTATTGATTGATCTGCCGGGCCTTTTTCATCTTTGATAACCAATGTTCGCCGGAAGTTACTGGCGAATACTTTTCAGGTGAGTCTTTTGTCACACAGGATTTCAGGCAAGTAATTTCCACGTCATAATTTGGTTGTTGAAAGTAGACCAGGGAATAGCGAGAAAAATTACCGACCTCTGCTGGTGGATTCACCACACGATGCAATGTGGAGATCCACTTATCGTTGGTCCATTGCGCCATCAGATCGCCAATATTAATGACGAACCCGTTTTCAGGAGGCACGACATCATGCCAGTTATCTTTATAGAAGACTTGTAAGCCGCCAGCCGGAACCTGATCGGTATGGAGTATCGTAAGCGTTCCATAGTCGGTGTGTTCACCAGCACGAATTTGCCCTGCCATTGGAGAATCTTCTTGTGCGGGGTAATGAATAAGTCGGAGACTGCTGATGGATTTATCCGTCTTATCAGCAAAAAAATTCTCTTCCAGATCCAGGGCCAGGGCGAAAATCTTCAGGATGTAGGAGGCCAGGATTTTCATCTCAGAGAAATAGGCTAGCATCGTCTGACGAAATTCTTTCGGCACTTCCGGCCACACATTAAGCATAAAAAATTGATGGCCATAATTGCTGGTAAAATACTCGTTGTTTTCATGCGCAACTTCAGCCCCAAGCACAAATGCCTCATGCAGATCGGGAGGCCGATCCTTGTCCAGAGAATAGGCCAGGCCGATATCCGCCAGGCCGGAATAACCCCTGCTCCCCGGTTCGGCACTTCGCCGGTACTTTTCTTTTATAGCTGCTGAATTTGAAAAGAAAACTTCAGTGGTGCTGCGGGCCTGTTTGATTAGTTTATGAGGGATAGTATGTACGGGCAGGGTCAGAAAGCCGATTTGTTCACAAGCGTAACGGACTTTATCAACGGCTTCGCTCTTTTCAGTCTTGCTGCCGTGCAAAAAACCCAATAAATCAATTTCCGGAATCGGTGGGCCAGACATTCGCATACCTCCTAATCATTGAAAAAATGGGCCAAAGAAGCATTAAATTTTAAACGAAAAATTGTATCACAAAATATAATTACGAAACAGAATTACAAAAAATAAATCAAACAAATAGTGTGTAACAAATATGCCATTTAAATCATAAGGTTAATGCTGTGACCTTGCATTTTTACTGAGGAATTCTGTGGTTTAACCAATAAGAATCTGCTAACATTCGTCACGTCTATAAAAACAAATTGAAATCACATATTGTGATCTTTAATAAATTTTCCGAATTCCTGCGTAGGAGTAATCCAAATGGCAGCAAATAGTCCGAATATACAGCGCAAGACCGTTAAGGAAAAAGGGAGGCGTGGTGCGGTCCATGATCTGGTCTATCAGGAGATTCGGCAAAGCTTGATGGTGGGAACATTCACACCGGGTGAGAAAGTTAGCCTGCGAAGTCTTGCGCAGCAAGTTGGAACCAGTCTGACTCCAGTACGAGGTGCGGTAAATCGTTTGATTGCAGAGGGCGCATTTGAAGTCCTGCCTAATCGCTGGGTAGTTATTCCTTCCATGACGGAGGAAAAATTCGACGAGATTACACATTGGCGTACGCTCCTCGAAACGGAGGCTACTCGTCGTGCTTGTCAGAATGTGACCAAAGGGTTGATTAATAACATTGAAAGCATAAACAAGAAGATACATATGGTAATGAAGGAGGGAAAGGACAGAAAGGATTTGTTAACTGAGAACTATAAATTTCATTTTGCAATATACCGTGAATCAAGATCGGCAATACTGCTTCCGATGATAGAAAGCCTCTGGCTGCAATGTGGACCTTTCACCTATTATTCCCTCTTGTCTCCCAAAGATTTATGGGATGCTAAATTTCACGATGAGATAATTGAGGCACTAAAGTCCGGCGACGAAAACTCGGCCGCTAAAGCAGTGAAAAATGATATTATCAGCATGGCAAAATTTCTTAAAGAGAGCGGTCATTACGACCAGCCAAAACTCAGAAAAGTGATTAGATAATAATTCTTGGCTGCAACTACCAAGTGCAGCAGTTAACGAAGTCTTGGTCTTAAAGAAGACTTCATAGGGTGTCCGATAGCCCAGCGATTTTCTCGGACGGTGCTTGAGTTTATCCATGACATGTTCGATTTTTGACAATATCTCAATATCGAATGATATTGCCCTATGTAATCCAGCGCCCCGCTTTCGGTTGAAAACCCGTAACGAAATCATTGTCGGCCTTATCTTCGCCACGAACCAGCCATAGTGGCATTTGTGCATA
>SMUY01148303.1_pt1 | contig 10041 bp, 10 predicted proteins | sample 2456441 | NCBI WGS metagenome assembly SMUY01 (sample SAMN11095931, study PRJNA526329) | marine sediment metagenome | biome: Marine sediment; feature: Surficial sediment; material: Deep marine sediment; isolation source: Hadal surficial sediment | place: Pacific Ocean | collected 2014-11 | depth...
AACGACCACGGTTATCGGAGGCGGTCGCGAGGCAACGATCGCCGTGCCGACTCGACCCGCGGGCGGCACAACCGGCGCTGTCCGGTTATTTCTTCTGCGCCACGATCGCCCACACGCGGTGGCGGATCAGCAGCGGTTCGGCCGGATAGCGATCGTGGAGCATCCGGGCGAGCTGGGTGTCGAATGTGTCCACCTGCTCGTCGGTCATTACGCCGGAGCCGACGCCGTTACAGGTGCGGATCCTTCCACGCCACGCCTCATGCGAGAACGGCTGATCGTGGTCGTAGCAGAACTGTTCCAGCAGGGCGAACCCGCCCTCCAGCACCGCGTCGATCTGCATGGGGTACAGACCGTCGGAGCCGGCCATCGTCCAGGTGGGGTTGTGATGGAGTATCAGCTCTTCGGTGTCGCGCGCAATCGGGTCCAGCCTGGGCAGGTAGCAGAAGTGGGCGATGACGAGCACCCCCCGAGGTCGCAGCAGCCGCTTCAGCTCGGACAGCGTTGCCTCCTCGTCGAGCCACATCCAGCATTGGCCGGCGGTGACGAGATCGAATGCGCCCGCGTCGAGGCCCGTGGCCTCGGCGCGGCGGACGAGGAACGTCGCTCGCGAGCACAGGCTTTCTTTGTCGGCCAACTGGCGGGCGGCCTCGATCTGGCTGGCGGCAATGTCGATCCCGGTGACCCGGGCCCCGCGTCGTGCAAGCTCCAGCGCCACGATACCGGGACCCGTCCCGAGGTCGAGTGCACGGATTCCCTTCAACGGGCCGAACCTCTCCAGCCGCTCGTAGAAAGAGGGAGGAAAGCCCGGGCGGTACCTGGCGTAGTCGTGGCTGCGGCGACCGAAGTCGGGGGTAGGCATGGGAAAAGGCTATCGGCTATCGGCAAGAAGACGAAGATTCACCGCAGAGGGCCGCAGAGGGCCGCGGAGAAAAGAACAGGGTTCAGGGTTCAGGAAACGGGCCGTCGGCATTTTCCGGGTGGCTGGGTCTGAGCGAAGCGAAGGCCCGGTCTCTTAGGCTCCGTCTGACAACCCCACTTGCCGGCTGGGTTGTCAGACAGAACCTTGTCGTCGGACCGCCTTCTCTTGCCGACAGCCGAGAGCCGTCAGCGAAGAAGAGAGGGCCATCGGCTGTCAGCTATCGGCGTCAGTGGCGGAAGTGCCTGACGCCGGTCAGCAGACACGTTACTCCATGCTTGTCGCACAGATCGAGCGTCTCCTGGTCGCGTTTCGACCCGCCGGGGTGGACGATGAGTGAGACGCCCGCCCGGATCAGAATCTCTGGAGCGTCGGGGAAGCCGAAGAACGCATCGGAGGCCGCGACCGTGCGACCTGTGATGCTGCTGCCGGCGTTCTCGACTGCGTTGCGGCAGGCGGTGAGACGATCGACATGGCCCGCTCCCGCCCCGAGCAGCCGTCCTTGGGAGCCGATCGCGACCGCGTTGGACTTCAGGTGCTTGGCGACAGTCCAGATGAAGGCGGCGTCTTGGAGCAGCCGTTCATCTGGGGCCGGTCCGGCGGCGTGTCTCCACCGCGCCGGGTCGGCAACTGCGGTGTCGGGCTCCTGAACAAGCAGACCGCCGGGAATCGTCTTGAAGCTCTGACCGGGGCTCCCCGCCGTGGCGGAAGCTCCGGGCTCACCGACCGCGATCAGCCGCACGTTCTTCCACCGGTTGCAGAGCATCTCCTTGATGTTGGGCTCGAAGCCGGGGGCGACGATTACCTGAAGGAACTTTCGCCCCTCGCAGATACACCTGGCGGTGGCCTCGTCGAGTCGGATGCTCAAGGCCAGGATTCCTCCGAAAGCTGCGAGTGGGTCGCCCTTGTAGGCCTGCCGGAACGCTTCGGCTAGGGTATCGGCCACGCCGACTCCGCAGGGGTTGGTGTGCTTGATGATCGCCGCCGCTGGCCTCGGCGGACGCAGGGCGGCCAAATCCCTGATGAGCTCCAGCGCCGCCGCCGCATCCTGGATGTTGTTGTAGCTCAGCGGCGTTTCGCCGGTGAACTCGGCCCGGACGACCCCGCGCTGAGACGTTGCTGCCTCGGCGTACAGGGCCGCCTGCTGGTGCGGGTTCTCGCCGTAGCTCAGCAGCCGGCTGAGCCGGTAGGTCAGGCCCAGGACCGCGGGGAACCTCTGCTCGCCGGTTGAGCACATCCAGCCGGCGATGACCGAGTCGTACTCCGCTGTCTGCGCAAAGGCGTCGGCGGCGAGCCGGCGGCGGAGGGAGAGCGTGGTGGCGCAGTCATGGCTCCTGAGCTCTTCGATGACGCGCTCATACTCTCCCGACCCGGTCACCACCGTGACGTAAAGGTGATTCTTAGCGGCTGAGCGGATGAGGGCCGGGCCCCCAATGTCGATCTGCTCGATCGCCTCCTCCGCGGCCACGTCGGAGGTCGCAATCGTCTCCTGGAAGGGATAGAGGTTGACGCAGACCAAGTCGATGGGAATGACGCCCTGTTGCCGGAGGGCCTGCCGGTCTGCTTCGACATCGCGGCGCGCCAGCACCGCTGCGTGGATCTTCGGGTGGAGCGTCTTGACCCGTCCACCCAGCAACTCGGCGAAGCCGGTGATCTGCTCGACACCTGATACGCCGATTCCCGCATCCTCGAGTAGGGCGGCGGTCCCTTTCGTTGCCACGATCTGGACACCGAGTCCTTCCAGCCCGCGGGCAAAGTCGACCAGACCGGTCCTGTCACTGACGGAGATGAGCGCGCGACGGACGGGAGCCAGGTTGGTTGGGCAGCGTGCCAGGTGGAAGGGGGGAGGGTTCAGGGTTCAGGGTTCAAAAGACCGGCACTCAATGATATCAGAGCGTTACTGTATGCCCTCGACGCCGCAATGCCCTTGGTGCCTATGCGCCGTTGGGCATCAGTCACGCGGCACGAGTCGGATCACGCGGCCGTCATCCGCCGCGGCAACCAGGTTTCCATCTTGTAGCCCACTGGCCTGGAGGTGCTTCACCCAGGGCAGGCTCACGCTCTTAATCACCGCGCCTGCGGTGCCCACGGTCGTCAAAAGTCTCTGCCGGCCATCCCACACCACCATGTGATCCGGGTACCGGCTCACGACGTTGCCCCGAACATCCGGGGCCTGCCAGATCACCTTGCCACCCGGGGCATCAACCGGCCGTGCCTCGAAGCAGACGAGCCCCTGGGCGGGGATCTGCTGGTAGAGGCGATCGCCGATAAGCACGGGCGAGTCCTCCAGCGGCGACTCCGAGAGGTGCCGCCATGCGCTGCGGCCCGTTTGGAGGTCGAAAGCCCAGACGTACTGATCGAGACCCGCTATGTAGACCATGTTCTCGCCGGCGACCGGGGCTGCGATGACTTCGTTGAGCAACTGCCTTTCCCAGAGGCTCGTTGCAGAGGAGGCGTCGAGAATCATGATGCGGCCGGCCGTGCCTACGGTGACGACGTATCCGTCGACGATCAGCGGCGGAATGCGGATCGAGGAGGAGATCTGAAAGGCGCGCCACTGGAACCCGACATCGAATGAGTGCCAAACGAGTTGGCCGTTGCGGGCGCCATAAAGAAAGAAGCGGCCGAAGACGACGGGGGCGGTGCTGGCGATCTGGCCGAGCCGCTGCTTTCGGATCAGCGAGCCGGTGTCTGCGTCGAGAATAAAGATGTCGCTGCCGGTGGAGAGAAAGATCCTGTCGAGGTAAGGAAGAAAGGTGATGCCGTGGATCTCGCTGCGCTGCTCAGCCACCGGGATCCGCCACAATCTGGTCCCATCCTCGCGGCGGAGCCGGGTGAGAAAGTTCTGGCCATCGAGGACCAGCACAGAGTCATGCTGGATCGAAACCTGCTTGATGCCGGAGTTTGCCTGTGGAGATGTTCGCGTCTGCCAGTCGATGCGGTAGCGCAGATCGCGGCTGTTGGTGGGGCCGATCAGGTACTCCGCGTCGAGATCGATGGGTTGTTCGGCGAGGATGGGCTCGGTGACATCGGGCGCAACGGCATCGCTGGTTCGAGGCTGAGCGGTCACGGCACAGCCGCTGATCGCCGCGACCGCAAGGGCCGCGGCCGCCGCCGGCAGGGGCGATGCGTGTCGGGAGCGTCCATTCAGCTCTTGACGGGCGGTCCTTGGGGCTGGGGGGCCGCCGGCATGTGGGAGCTCTTGGGGCTGGGGGGCCACTGGTGTTTGGTAGCCCTTGGGGATGTGGATTCGTTTCATCGCTGTGCAAACTCCATGTCACCGGCCCTCGCCGTGGAGGGCCGCTCTGGGCGGGGGGCCGAGGGGGTCGTTAAAGTATCGCGGGGTCGGGTATCCCCCGTCAAGAAAAAATGTGTCTACGATCGCAAGATCCATGTTCAGCGGGATCGTGCAACAGCTGGGCACCGTGATCGCGGCCGATTCCGCGAGGTGTGGCAGGGTACTCCTCGTCGATCCGGGCCGGTGGGATCGCCACCCCGCCCCCGGCGAGTCGGTTGCGGTCAACGGCTGCTGTCTGACGGTAACGGATCCCGCGGCCGGCGAGACCGCCGGCCGCGGGAAGTGTCTCCGCTTCGATCTGATCAGGCAGACGCTGGAGGCTACGACACTTGGGGAGCTGGGTGCCGCCGACGTGGTCAACCTGGAGGCGGCGATGACGCCGACTGATCTTTTCGGAGGCCATCTGGTGCAGGGGCATGTGGACGGGGTGGGGCTGGTGCGCCGTGTGGAGGACGCCGGCGAGCGGCGTCTGATAATCGAGCCGCCGTTGGCCCTCATGGAGTACATCGTGGAAAGGGGATCCATCGCTCTCGATGGCGTGTCCCTCACCGTCGCGGCCCTGGGCGCGTCGGAATTCGACGTTGCCCTCATTCCCACGACGATCCAGAGGACGACCCTTGGCGGGCTCCGCGCCGGCTCGAGGGTCAACCTCGAGACGGATTACCTGGTGAAGGCGGTGGTCACCTGGCTCCGGCGGCAGGAGGACCTGGGAGCCAAGCGTTCGGGGTTCGGGGCTGGAGGATTGGGATGACGGGTCAGGGCGTCGCAGACAATTTCTGACTCTTGACTTGGGATTTCTGATCTTCGGTGGTGAGCTGGCCGGCATGCAGACAAAGAAGGGTCTGGTCATCTGCCTGGTGCAGCGACCCCGACTGCAGGTTCAGCCGCTGGCTGATCGTAGCGATCATCTTCTTCGGGGAGCCGAGCGCGCAGAGTTGCTCGAATTCCTGGCGGTAGCGCGTGTTTGGCAGAACCTCTCTGGCATCGTCCCGCCGCACGTACGGGAACGCCTGCTCGAATCCGTCGGAGTACAGCAGCAGGTGATCGCCGAGTTCCAGCTCAACCTCCAATTCATCGTATGTCTCATCGCTGAAGACGCCGAGGAGGCCCCCGGAGGTTTCCAGCGCCACAGACCTGCCGTCGGCGTGAATCAGAAGCGGCGCAGGATGCCCCGCCCCGGCCACCGTCAGACGCCTCGATCGGCAGTTGATGACCGCGTACGCCGAGGTTGCGAACCTGTTCGGTAATCCACGGTGGCGGATCATCTGGGCATTGAGACGTTGGAGGACCTCCTTCGGCGGGAGGATTCGAACCGACGATCCGTTAGGCTCACTGGTCGTGAGCGACTGGAGAATCACCATGGTCATGAGGGCGGCGGCGATCCCGTGCCCTACCGCGTCGGCAATGAAGAGTCCGATGTGATCCTCATCGAGACGGGTGATGTCGTAGATGTCGCCGGAAACGAAATGCGCCGGCCGCCACAATGCAGCCGTCGTTACCCCGTGGAGCGAAATGGGCTCTTGGGGAAGATGCTCTCGCTGGGCCACCGCCGCCAGGTGCAGCTCCTCGTGGATCTTGTTGACCTCGCCATGCAGCCCGCCATAGGTTCGCCGGGCCACGGCCATCTCCCGCCAGAGACGGTTGATCTCGCGCTGCCTGTGAAGCATCCCATGAAGCCGCGCACACAAGATCGGCCCCGACGTCTCGCGGCCATCGACCATCGTGCCGGAGTGCTCAAAGATGTTGCTCGATCTGGGTGGCTCGTCCAGCAGCGCGAGCACGGGGACATGCCAGTCCTCCAGGTACGACAGGGGACGGAGATACCGGGCGTTGTTGCTCGCGGCGTCAACGATCAGCACCGCGGCGTCCAGCTCGCGGACCACCGCCTCGGTAAGCTCATCCAACCTTCCGGTGGTAAAGATTGCGCCGGGGCTGATGTCCCAGGCGTTCATCATGCGCCGGCAGATCGCCTGAGCCACGATCTCATGGTCCGCGTCGGCAAAGACGGTGATGTTCCAGTTGTTCTTCGACTCCCTCACAAGTCTGCGCGACTCCGTATGTGCGACTCTCTATCCACAGATCGAACATCGACCTAGCGGGCCAGCGCCTTGAGACGGCGAAGATCCAGCGCGATCTTGTCCTCGACTTCGAGGTTCAGCTCCTTGAGCGTTCCGGCGGCCAGCTCGATGGCGAACTGGGCCGGATGGACGCTTGAGTACTCCGCGAGGCGTGACCGATAAGTGTCCTTGGTCTCATGGGCCCGGCGGGGCGGCTCCGCCCTCATTTGATGGGTGGCGGTAATCCTCCCCTGGGGATCGAGAAAGATGATGTCGATGTCGACGAGACAGTCCCCCATCCAGAAGGAGCGGATATCGGCGTCAGGAAAGATGAACAGCATCCCGCCATGTGGTGGGATCTCCGTTCGTCCCATTAGGCCGTAGGCGCGAGAGGCATCATCGTTGGCGAGCTCGAGCTCAAACGGCTCGGCATTGATCAGAATCCTTTCCCTCGTCGGGGTGGACGCGGGTTGGGTGCAGCCCCCGGCCGTCCAGGAGACCGCAATGAGCAGAGCCGCCGGCAGTCGCCGAATCGCACTCATTTAAATCCGTCCCTGGCCGGCCTTTGGGGCTCGCCTGGTCTTGGCAGCCCCTTGGGAGATGTGTGGCCTGCTTGTTCTTGTGTCCCCTTGGGCCGCGGGAATCTCCCACATAGGGTATAGTGCTTCGCCCGAAGCGGAGCATCGGCCGGCGAGATGCGGCGGGGAGTGATTTTCATGGAAAAACTGAACCGCCAGCAGATCGACTTGAACCTGGCGGACCTGCCGCAGTGGTCGCTCAACGGCGATGCCCTGCAGAGGACCTTTCGCTGCGATGACTTCAATGGGTCGATGGTGTTCGTCAATCGCATCAGTGCTCTGGCGGAAGACATGCGCCACCACCCGGACATCCTGATTCGATACAACAAGGTCACCCTGACGCTGACGACGCACGATGCGGGAGGGCTCACGGACCGCGACTTCGTCTTTGCCCGGGGAGCGGATGAGGCGTCGCGGCGTGAGGACGTCAAGGCGTAGGCCGGCAAGTGTCAACGGGGTTCGGGACCGGGCGACCGTCCACTCCTGAACCCTGCTCTTTTCTCCGCGGCCCTCCGAGGTGAATCTTCGCCCTCTTCGGCGGCCGGTACAGCCGTTCCGGGCTATTGCAACATCTGCCGAACCAGCTTGGCTCGCGCCACGCGCCGCTGGTCGCGATTGAGGTCGACGCCCACATGCTGCTGGAGGTGGGCGGACTGGACCAGCAGCAGAAGACGGTTGATTGCGGTGATTGCCACGCCCGGGAGCCGGCCTAGGTGGACGCCGAGGCGAAGGCGGCTCAGGAGCTTCATGGCCTCCTCCGCCCCCAGCAGGCGTGCAGCGCGGAGGATACCAAGCGCGCGAAAGATCCGGTCGTCCAGCAGCGTGGGGTTGCGTTCCACGAGCATTTTTCTGGCCTGATGTTCATATTCCACGATGCGGGGCAGTATCCGATCCTGGAATTCCCCCAGTAGCTCATCCTCGCTGCATCCGAGCGTGACCTGGTTGCTGATCTGGTAGAAGTCGCCGGCGGATTCCGATCCTTCGCCGTAGTAGCCGCGGACGGCCAGGTGCAGGTCCTTTGCCGCCCGCCGTACGCGCTCAATCTCGTTGGTGAGCTTCAGGGCAGGCAGGTGCATCATCACAGACAGTCGAATTCCGGTGCCGACGTTGGTCGGACAGGCGGTGAGATACCCCCATCGGGGGGAGAATGCGTAGTCGAGCTTCGATTCAATCGCGTCGTCAATGATGTTGATCCGCTCCACGAGCTCGACGAGCTGCCGGCCCGGGGCCAGCAGCTGCATCCGCAAATGGTCCTCTTCGTTGACCATGATGCTCAGCGTCTCGTCGCCGGACACTGCGACGGCACGAGCGATGTCGGTCTCGGCCAGGTTCCGGGATATGAGGTGCCTCTCCAGGAGCAGTTGGCGATCGCGCGGCGTAGCGCAGTTCAGGTCCACCCAAATCATGCCTTCAGCCAGGTCGGTGCCGAGCACGACCTGCCGGGCGATGCTGACCAGCTCGCGATGCTGCTTGTCGCTGGCCTTGTTGACAAAAGGGAAGCCGGCGATGTTCCGGGCGACCCGGACCCGGCAGCTCATCACCACATCGGTGTCGGGACCGTCATCGCGGAGCCAGGGACCAGGTGTGGCGAACTCCATTGTTTCTTGGCGCCTCCTCAGGTCTTGTCGGATTTGGCGTCGGCCGGGTGCGAGCCCGGCGTCTCGGGATCGAGGCCTCGAAGGCGATCACGGAGCTGGGCGGCCCGCTCGTATTGCTCGGCGGCCACCGCCTCGTCCAGCTCCTTGACCAGTTGCTGAACCTCCACCCTCCGGTCGACCCTCCCGCCCGCCCGTCGGGGCGTCTTACCGCGGTGATGCAACGCGGCGTTCTGCGCCCGCTCAATGAGGGGGGCGAGTTGTGTCTCGAAAGCCTCGTAGCACTCGGGGCATCCAAGGGTGCCGATCTGGCGGAACCGGGAGAAGGTCATCCCGCACCCGGGACAGGATTTCTTGCTTGCCGACTTGGCCCTTCCCGTCTGGGAGATGACGAACTGCGTCAGTAGCTGGCTGAGAGGCTGGTGGCTGGGCATGGGGACGCCGGCCTCCCGGGCGTGCTGAGCGCACAGATGCACCTCGTTCTTGACCCCGTTCTTGACGGTGACCTCGTGCACCACCGCTGGCCTGTCGCATCGATCGCACTTGGTTGGATGCATGGTGCTTTCTGAGTGTAGACCTCGTGCCACAGGGCGACCAGCCGCAAGACGGTCGGCCTGAAGATCCTTTGTCTCGCGAGTCAGTCTTATTCGTCGGATCGACTCAACCGGAAACTTTGACAACTCTCCGGCGCATCGCCAAGGGCCCCGCGGAGGGCGATAAGTGGCCCAAGCAGCTCGGCCATGAAGTCGAGCCGCTGGCAGGTGGCGGGGTCGGAGAGGGCCCGCTCGGGCTGGGGGTGACACTCGATGAAGATCGCGTGCACCCCCGCCGCCACCGCGGCCCGAGCGAGCAGTGCCGCGCGCTCCGGGCGGCCGCCGCTGGTCTCACCGGCGCCCGGAAGCTGTGTTGAATGGGTCACGTCGAAACAGACCGGGCAACCCAGTTGCATGAGATCGCCGAGTCCTATGAAGTCGTTGACAAGCTTGTGGTATCCAAAGAAAGTCCCGCGCTCAGTGAACATGATCTGTCGTGCGCCGCCATGCCGCAGTTTCAAGAGCACATGCTGCATTTCGGCGGGCGACATGAACTGGCCCTTCTTGACATTGACCGGTTTGCCCGATCCGGCGCAGGCGGCTACCAGATCGGTCTGGCGGCACAGGAGCGCCGGGATCTGGATCAGATCGACGGTTTGGGCCACCTTGTCGACCTGGCGCGGGTCGTGCACGTCGGTCGTTATCGGAACGCCCAGAAGCTCGCGCAACCGGGCAAGCTCCTCCAGCCCAGATTCCAGCCTCGGCCCGCGCGAGGAGCGGACGCTGGACCGGTTGGCCTTGTCGAAGCTGGCCTTGAACACGAAGCCCAGCCCCAGCCCGGCACATATATCCCGCAGGGTGGTACCTATTTGCGCGTTGGTCGCGGGTTGCTCCAGAACACAGGGGCCGGAGATCAAAACCAGAGGTCGGCCGGCACCAACCTCCAGCGAGCCGATCGTACAGGTGCCGGTCATCACCACAGCCTACCGCCAGTTTCCTTCAGCGGCCTCAATCGTCTCGGGGCAAAAGCACACTCGCTGACGCCGGCTGACCGATAGAGGCTC
>SMUY01442788.1_pt1 | contig 10041 bp, 10 predicted proteins | sample 2456441 | NCBI WGS metagenome assembly SMUY01 (sample SAMN11095931, study PRJNA526329) | marine sediment metagenome | biome: Marine sediment; feature: Surficial sediment; material: Deep marine sediment; isolation source: Hadal surficial sediment | place: Pacific Ocean | collected 2014-11 | depth...
TCCACCAGACTTTCGTTTAGCTCCGCTACTTTTCTTTCTGCTGGACTTTCGTTTAGCTCCGCTACTTTTCTTTCTGCTGGACTTTCGTTTAGCTCCGCTACTTTTCTTTCTGCTGGACTTTCGTTTAGCTACTTTTCTTTTTGTAACCATTGACAATCCCTCATTTTTATTGTTTTTCTATGGTTAAACTAAATAAATTACACAAAGTGTTAACAAATCATCAACGAAATTTTTTTGAAAATAGTTAATTTTTGATCGAAAAATTTTCAATAAACACTTTCAGCTGATGGCCTTCTACCTTGTAACCAAATTTTGCTTCCACAAATTGTACATTTGTATTGTCTTTTACGCTTGTAGGTTGCCATTTTTGGAACAAAAATAATTTCATGCTTTGTTTTTGTCATACAAAACTTGCACCATCTGTATTCAAATTCTTGATCCATATGTTTGCTAAAAGTTTCTCAAACAAATTTGTTTTTATTTAATTCAACGGGATTTTATTATCGTTACAACATCTTCGTCTTGTAAAACATGATTTATTCCAACTCGTTGTCCACCAAATTTGACACTATTTCCCCAAATCAACGCATATCGAAATTCATTTTTCATTCGTCGATGTAATTTATCACATATTTCACCAATAGTTGAATCTTTTCTCGCTATGAGTGGTTCTTTGTAATCGGTTTCTCTTCCTTTTGGTCTCATGTAAATTCTAATGAACCTGAGATTATCATAGATTTTGTCCTTTACCACATCAATATTAATTCCAGAATCAGCTGATACCTCAATAAAGTCTGATTTTATTTTTGATTTTAATTGTTTTAGAAATTTTTTATCCACTAAATCTATTTTATTGATTATGGTTATGGCTTTAGCATAACTCTTGTTTCCAGAGACATAATCAATTAATTGATCTGATGTAAGATCTTCACGTATTACTACTCTGGCATTGTTTATCCCATAAACTCGAAGAATGCCTTTTAGCAGATTTTCAGTCATTTTTGTAAGTTTTACTTGTTGAGCAATAGCTATGCCTCCAGTAGTTGTTTTTTCAATGATGATATTAGGAGCTTTTTGATTGATCTTGATTCCTATATTGCCTAATTCGTTTACTAGAACATCTTCATGATATGGCTGAAACACATCTAGCATTAGTAACACCAAATCTGCGTTTCTTGCAACAGAAAGAATTCTTTTTCCTAATCCTTTCCCAGTAGATGCACCTTTGATAATTCCCGGCAAGTCTAAAAGCTGAATTTTTGCACCCCTATACTCCATCATGCCTGGAACAACTGTTACTGTTGTAAATTGAAATGCTCCAACAGTTGATCTGGCACCTGTTAATTGGTTAAGCAATGTGGATTTTCCAACGCTTGGTAAACCAATGAATACAACTGTCGCATCACCACTTCTTTTTACACCAAAGCTATCTACCTTTGCTCCTTTTTTTGATTTTTTTTCTTCTTGTTCTTTTTTTAGCTTTGCAATTTTTGCTCGTAGTAAACCCAAGTGATGTTCTGTCGCTTTGTTGACTTTGGTTTTTGTCACCTCTTCTTGAATTGCTTTGATTTTTTCAGGGATTCCCAACTATATTCACCTCATTCTCTTAATTTTTTAAATAAAATTTTTTCATTCCTCTTTATCATTTCAATTCTAGTAATAGGAATTGTTTCAAAATTATTAGATTCGGCAATAAAATCAGACAATGTTAATTCTCTTATGTTTTCAAAGTCTCGATAAAATACTTTGTATAGCTTTGGATCATCAGCAAATCTTGCTTTGCTAAATATTTCTTCAATCACTCCCTTTTTTGTCATGAAATAATTGCAAATGATTATCCTAATCTACCTTCGTTAATTTTGAAATATAGTTTGATTTAGTAGCAAATATTATCTGGCAGATAGTAGATAAAATATGAAGAAAAAAACATTTGCAGTGGACATTGATGGTACTATTACTGAAAACGGCAGAGGAAGAATTCATCTTGATGCACTATCTGCCCTAAGACATTTGAAAAACATTGGTCACAATGTAATTTTTGTTTCTGGCAGGTCTTCTGTAGAAGGGTATTTACTTTCAATTTTTGGTGGAACCACAAATATCGCCGTTGGTGAAAACGGCGGCTGCATTACTTTTGGGCCAAACCATCACAAATTGCTTGGAAACAAAGAAGAATGTATCGACGTCTTTGAATTTCTCAAATCAAAAATAGATAATGTTGTAGAAAAACCTGTTTTTCCAAGATTAACAGAGGTCGTTCTAGAGAGAACCTTTGACATTAAGTTGGCAAAAAAAATTGTTTCAGAAAATAATCTTGATGCCAGCTTGTCAGACAGCAAATACGCATTTCATATTAACTCCAGTGGAATACACAAGGGTCGTGGGTTTGAGGAGGTTATGAAAATGCTGTCAGTTACCAAAAATAATGTGATCGCAATTGGTGATAGCGAAACTGACGTTCCTTTATTTAAGGTAGCAAAAACCAGCGTGGCGTTGGGAAATTCTTCAGATGATGTTAAATCACAAGCAACTTTTAGTGTTTCAGCAAAATCTGGAGACGGATTAATTGAAGCATTAGATATGCTAGCACCAAAACTATCAGAGGTTTAGAATGTCATTTCAAATTCTACTTGATGAAGTAAAAACAAACTTAACCAAATGTTTGCAGGATCTTTCTTTCCCATCAGTTTTGTTTTCAGTTGAACCTACGAAAAAAGAATTTGGTGATGTTACTTCCAACGTATGTTTTTTACTTGCAAAAAAACTAAATCAAAAACCAAGTGAGATTGCCAAAAAAATTTTGGAGAACTTTCAAAAACATCTTGGGGAACTTGTTTCTAAAGTGGATGCACATCCATCAGGACATCTGAACTTTTTTGCAAACAGAGAAAAACTGAATAAGCTCATAATAAAAAATTCCATCAAGGATGATTATGGCTTTGTTAATATTGGAAATCAAACTAGAGTTGTGGTAGAACACACAAGTGTTAATCCTAACAAGGCTTTGCATATTGGTCATGTTAGGAATATCATTATTGGCGACACAATAGCCAGACTTTTAAAAAAAACAAATCATGATGTGAAAATTTTGAATTATGTAGATGATTCTGGTCTTCAGGTGGCTGACATTATAGTAGGTTTTAAACATCTAGGTTTTTCTGAAATTCCGCCATCTGGTGAGAAATTTGATCATTATTGTGGTGATGTGGTATACGTAAAAACATCTGAAAAATACGACAGCGAGCCAGAACTTCAAGAGATTAGGAAAAAATTTCTTGAGGAAATTGAAAATCCTAATTCAGAAATTTCTGAATTTGCAGATTATATCACAAAAAAAGTTCTTGCTTGCCAGCTTGAAACCTGCTGGAATCTTGATGTTGAGTATGATTGTTTAAACTTTGAATCACAAATAATTCATTCTGGGTTGTGGCAAAAAATTTTTGAAAAACTCAAAGAAATGAAAACTATTGAATTGGAACGACAAGGAAAAAACACTGGATGTTGGGTTATCCGCGGTGATGAGAAAAATGACGATAAGGTTCTGATTAGAAGTGATGGCACTGCCACATACATTGCAAAAGACATTCCATATGCAGCGTGGAAGTTGGGAATTCTTAAAGATCCGTTCAATTACAAAAAATATGATCAAAATCAACCTAGTAGAACCATGTGGCAAACAACTTTGGAACAAACTTCTGAACCAAAGCAAAACTTTACAGGAAATAGTGTTATCACAGTTATTGATTCTAGACAATCAAGACTTCAAAAAATTATCACAGAAATAATGTTAAAATTTACATCAAAACCTGATTCATATGTGCACTTGGCATATGAATCAGTCACCCTTAGCGCAAATACTGCAAAACAATTAGGAATTGACACTGGTGGAAAACAAACTCAAATGTCTGGCAGAAAAGGCTTGTATGTAAATGCAGATTTGGTATTTGATTTATTAACAAAAAAAACCTTGGAGGCAACAAGAAAACGAAATCCTGATTTTGATACAGAAGAATATTCTAAGATTGCAAAAGATGTTGCTATCGGTACAATAAGATATGAGATGATAAAACAGGATTTAGACAAGATAATTACTTTTGATCTGACAAAATCACTAAGTCTTGAAGGAGACACTGCATCTTACATTCAGTACACATATGCACGTGCTGATGGAATACTTGAGAAAGCAGGCATTCAGCCAAAATTTGATTCCGAATTTGGTTTACTTGATAATGAATTTGAAAAAGAATTAATCACAATGATAGGATTATTCGTTAATCGAGTTAGAGATGCAACAAACAATTTGTCCCCCAAGGTAATTGCTAAATATTGCTACAATTTGGCTGTGTCATTTAATGCGTTTTATGAACATGTAAAGGTCTTGGATACTGGTGATGACTCTCTTGTCAATATTCGACTTTGTTTAGTCTCTTCATTCAAATCTACGCTTGAAAAGGCATTGAATCTTCTTGGAGTTCCTTCCCCGTCAAGAATGTAATTTCTTTTCATTTTGGAGGAAAAACAATTAATTTTTTGTTTTTTTACATTTGATACGAACTGTTCGTAAAAATAAGTTAGTTGTATAAATTACATACTGACATTATTGTAAGATAAATTTGAAAATAGCCCTAATGGACGATTTCGATACTGACAAATATTGTAGTAAATGTAAAGCAAATCTCTCAGCTGCTAGTAACTTTTGTCCACAATGCGGTTGGCCAAAAAATAGGCGCATGGTACCTTATGAAGCTGATGAAGAAAAAGTAGCAAATTACATTAAAAGTAATCCATCTCCAAAAGAACCCACTGAATCTATATTTGAAAATGAAATACCTCGCCCAACTGGGGTAAGACTACTTGGCATTTTTCATATGGTCTTTGGAATTTTTTTGGTAGCTATTGCAATACTTGCCGGTTCAACTGTCATGCTTTTGGTAATGGGGAATGCAATGAACATCTATGATACTACAATGGGCAGCTTAGGTGGAATTGGGGGTATGGGAGACATGTCAATACCGCTAGGAATGGGTGGTGTAGATCCAACAATGATGTCATCTCTTGATATGATTAGCAGATTGCCTGGAATGGAGGGCTTGCCTAGTACAAGTGAAATTGAGGGGGTGACAAACTCCGCTGCTAGTGAAATGAACATGGAACTAATAATGGGACTTGTGATGGAAACCTTGGTTATTGCAGTTATTGTGATCATTCTGGGAATATTTGCTGTTGTAGTTGGAATAGGTTTGTTAAGAGGTAAAAAATGGGCCATAATTGTGACAATTGCGTCTGCAATTATTTCTATTCCACTTACTGCATTATATGTAGGCAAGCTTGATAATTTGATTCTTCTTGGATCGGTTGCTCTTGATGGTATAATACTCTATTACATATTGAGACCACATGTTAGAGAGTACTTTATCCAAACCTCAATAGAAAATTCCATTGAAAATTCCAAGATTAAAACTTGATACGAACTGTTAACTTTTCTAATAACTCACATCATCCGTCATAACATGGATTATGGGGGAATTTTTGTGCGTAGGAGTGGTGGATACTATTTTTACTCTTAGTCAATGAATTTGTTAGGATTATTCATTTTTTGGATTTAATTATAAAAATAAGTAACGAAGTATTAACATTAACGTAGATTTTTATCTAAAACAATTTATGCTTCGTGAGTATGATAAAACAAAATTCCTACGTATTATTCTATTATAACAATACGAAGAAATGGCTTCAAAAAGTTTCAAAAAATAAAAGTCTTCATACTCATATCGGTGTTATTCATCATTCTGATGCAATTGGAAAAAAATACGGTTCAAGAATTATGACAAATAAGGACAAGTATGTCTATGTCTTAGAACCGACAATTTTTGATTACATTATGAAAATACAACATGGAACACAGATTGTATACCCAAAAGATTTGGGATATATTGCTGCTAGAACGGGAATGCAAAGTGGGCATAAGGTAGTTGAAATTGGAACAGGCAGTGGTGCACTAACAATATTTGCAGCTAGCATCGTTAAATCAAGAGGACATGTTTACACTTTTGATGTTAATGAAGCGTTTATGAAAATTGCCGAGAAAAATATCAAAAGAGCAGGAATGAGTAAATATGTCACTATGAAAAAAATGGATCTCAAAACTGCAAAAAAAATTCCTGTAAAAGACGCTGACATAATACTAATTGATTTAGGTGATCCATGGACTGTACTTCCACAAGCAAGAAAAATGCTCAAAGATAGTGGCGCAATTGTATCAATTTGCCCAACAATGAACCAACTCGAAAAACTTGTTTCCTCATTAGTACAAAACGAGTTCACCGATATTGAATGCACTGAAAATATTTTAAGAACAATTGATGCAAGAGAAGGAAAAACTAGACATTCTTTCCAGGCAATAGGTCATACCACATACCTTTGTTTTGCAAGAAAAGCCTTTTTTGATAAAAAATCTTCAAGGCAAAAAAAAAATCTAGAGCTTCAAAGGCATGAACAGCAAAACAAGATTTATCCCTCTGCGTTTAAAGCATAAAATGTGGTAACAAAAACCCTTCAATCCTCAATTGTTAAAAAATTCATTCCTCCTAGGAGAGCAAACTCACGAAAAGGAGAAAATGGCACTGTTTTGGTAGTGGGTGGAAGCTACATTTACCATGGCGCGCCAATTCTTTCATCACTAGCATCCTTAAGAGCGGGTACAGATCTGGTGTATACCTCAGTTCCAAAAATAAATACTCAATCAACTAGAGCCATTTCCCCTAATCTCATCGTCATTCCATTGGTTGATCAGAAATTAACTCGAGGAGCAGTTAGAAAATTACTTGGTGTTATCCCAAAAAACTTGGATTCAGCAACAATTGGAATGGGGCTAGCAATTGCTGATAAAACTGCATTAAAAATTCTCATTCAATCCTTATTGGAAATGGATGTTAGATTATCATTAGATGCTAGTGCTTTATTATCTGATATCTTGCCTCAATTAAAAAATAAAAACGTCGTAGTCACTCCGCATTCTGGAGAATTCAAAAGGTTATTTGGTGAGATTCCACCAGAAAAACAAAAACCACGAATTTCGGTAGTTGAGAAATTTGCCAAAAAAAATGGCATTACTATTTTGCTTAAAGGCCCTTTTGATATAGTGTCTGATGGTAAAACAACATATGTTAATCCAAAAAAAATACCTGCAATGACAGTTGGTGGAACTGGAGATGTTCTTTCTGGATTAGTTGCAGGGATTTTAGCAAAGAACAGAAATACGCTAGAGGCAGCAGCTGCAGCATCATTTGTTAATGGATTGGCAGGAAAATTGGTTCAAAAAAAATTAGGGTTACATATGACATCAATGGATCTTATTGATGTTATCCCTCAAGTAATGAAACAATTTGATAAAATCAAGTGAAAATGAAAAAAATCCTAAAACATGTTGATTCGAATATGAACAATTTAGTGTCTGAATTGCAGACACTTATCCGGCAACCAAGTATTTCTGCAAAAAACGAGGGTCTTGAGAAATGTGCTCAACTTGTAAAAAAAACTTTGCAAAAAGCTGGTATCAGATCTCAAATTTTGCGTTTAGGAAAAAACATTCCCCCTCTAGTATATGGTGAGTTGCGTTCTAAAAAAAATCCAAAAAAGACATTATTGTTTTACAATCATTATGACGTTCAACCAGTTGAACCTCTTGATTTATGGGAAAGTCCTCCTTTCAGTGCTAAAGTAAAGGGTAACAAGGTTTTTGGACGTGGTTCAGCAGATGATAAAGGAGAATTAATTACTAGGATAAAGGCTGTTGAATCCTATTTAAAAATAAAAGGAGACGTTCCCTGTAACATCAAATTTGTGATTGAGGGAGAAGAAGAGGTAGGAAGTCCACACATTGAGAAATATTTAAAAAAATTTAAGAAGAAATTTTTATGCCAAGGGATAATTTGGGAATTTGGGCATGTGGATTCGAAAAATCGTCCTATAGTTGGGCTTGGAATGAAAGGTTTGCTATTTGTCGAATTGATATCTAAAGAATCCATCAGAGATGCACATTCAAGTCTTGCTGTATTAATAAAAAACCCTGCTTGGAGGTTAATTGAAGCTGTAAAGTCACTAAGAGATTCAAACGGTAGAATTTTGATAAAGGATTGGTACAAAGAAGTGAGGCCATTAACAAAAACAGACTTGAAAATTATTAAAGCAGAACCCTTTGATGATGCAGCTTTCAAAAAAGAATTTGGAATCAAATCTTTTGTTGGACACAAAAAAGGTTTTGAAGCAAAAAAAGCTCTAGTATCTGGTGCAACATGCAACGTTGCAGGTTTTGTTTCAGGCTATGTTGAGAAAGGAGTGAAAACTGTTCTTCCTGCAAAAGCTTTAGTAAAAATTGATTTTAGACTAGTTCCGGATATGGATCCCACCCAACAGGCTCAAAGATTAAAAAAACATCTTAAAAAAAAAGGCTTTGGCGATCTTAAAGTGAAGGTACATCATGGCGTAGCAGCTGCCAGAATTAGTTCATCTAATCCATTTGTATCACAAGTAAAAAATGCAGCTGATGAATCTTATGGACAATCAATCCTTAATGTTTCAAACGCCGGAACTGGACCAATGCATTCATTTGTGAAAATTCTTGGTGCTCCTTGCATTTCTATAGGAAGTACGTATATGTTCTCTAGAATTCACTCTCCAAACGAGTTTGCAAGAATCGACCTTTTGAAAAAAGCTACAAAATGCATTTGTCTAATCATGGATAAATTTGGGAAAAATTAGTCATTGGTTTTTGAGAAAGGCCTTTATTGTGCTCTGAAAGCACTTGAATTATGTCATATATGTACATGCCAGGAGCTACCGCTGTAGGTATTACATTTGATGGTGGCGTGGTTATTGCAAGTGAAAAAAGAGTTGCATATGGTAACTTTTTGGTAAGCAAATCCACAAAAAAGACCTTTCAATTAACGCCTCGAGTAGGGGCTGCGTGTGCAGGATTGGTGGCTGATATGCAACTTCTGTCTATGCAGATATCTGCACTGGCCAAAATTAGAAAAATGGAGATAAAAAGAGAGATTCCGCCAAACTCAATCGCAAAGATGATGTCAAACATGATGTATGAAAGGCGATTTTTCCCACTATTGACTCAAGTTATTGTTGGAGGAATTATCGACAAACCAGTCATTTATACATTGGATCCACTTGGCTCGGTTCTTCCTGATGAATATGCAGCTGTTGGAACTGGAGCTGAAATGGCACTTGGAGTACTTGATCCACAATTCAAAGAAAAAATGACAGAAAAAGAAGCAATTGAATTAGCAAAAAAGGCAGTCAAATCAGCTACATTGAGAGACACTTTTAGTGGAGATGGAATAGACTTTCTTATAATAAAAAAGGACGGAATCACAGAGTTCACAGAAAAACTAAACTAGTTGGTTTGACTAAGGTATTTTTTTAAAAACTATTCTGGTTAACTAATACATATACAACAATCTTATTCAAAGTATTTTAGGCGCATCTTTATTTCTTTCGAGATTATTTTTTGGGAAGGATGAAATTTGAATAGTTCAGTGTGAAACGAAAATATACTTCGTATTTTAATTATTACAACTGGTATGGATCTCCCTCAAATAATTATAGTGATTTTTGCCTTTTTTATTGTAAACATCTTTTTATTTGATTCAGCTTATGCTGCAGTTTCTGAGGGCTGTGAAATATTTGAAATTAGAGAAGGATGTGATCTTTCTGGCTGGATGATCTTAATTTTTGGAGAAATTCTAGTTGGCGTATCTCTGGCAATCTTTCTTCATACTTTATCACATCGTACCAGCGTAAAATTAGAAAAAGATAGTGAGCAATTAAAAGAAGATAGTGAAAAAATAAAAGAAAATAGCATCGCAATACAAAAAATTCTTGATGCACAGGAATACTCTAGGAATCGTCGCCGAGATTACTTTATACAAAGTACAAACAGTAGCTTCAATGCAATTCTTTTACGTCTTGGCATAATGAACAGAATTGTATTAAATGAAAATAATATCGATTCAGATGACCAATATCACA
>SMUY01336408.1_pt1 | contig 10040 bp, 8 predicted proteins | sample 2456441 | NCBI WGS metagenome assembly SMUY01 (sample SAMN11095931, study PRJNA526329) | marine sediment metagenome | biome: Marine sediment; feature: Surficial sediment; material: Deep marine sediment; isolation source: Hadal surficial sediment | place: Pacific Ocean | collected 2014-11 | depth 0-1...
CCACGACGAGAACGTGACGATAGATCATGTCAGCAACGCACTCGGTCCCGAGTTGACCGAAACCCTGCAGTCTCGCAGCCTCGCATTGTATTTGGCGGGCCGCGAGCGCGCGGCCGCCAACGGCATCATCATCGCCGATACGAAGTTCGAATTCGGTCACACGCACGACGGCGAACTGCTTGTGATAGACGAGCTTCTCACACCCGATTCGTCACGATTCTGGCCCGCGGACGATTACCGACCCGGCCGGAGTCAGGTCAGTTTCGACAAACAACCGCTGCGTGACTATCTCGACGAGCTTCGCCAAGCCGGCAAGTGGGATGCGACCCCCCCACCACCAACGCTCTCCGCCAAGATCGTTCAGGCGACGAGCGATCGGTATCTCGACGCCTACCAGCGGGTCACCGGCCAATCGCTGCCGACGGCACCGTGAAGTTGGCTCCCGAAGGCAGGCCCTTCGTACTCATCGGCGCCGCCGTGCTCGGCGGCCTACTGGCCGGCACCGCTGCCTTCGGAGGACTGTGGTGGATCGGAGTGGCCCTGTGGACCCCGCTGGCCGTTTGGGTTCCCGTCTTCTTTCGTGACCCGCTCCGCACCGGACCGCCGCGTCCCGCGCTGGTCCTCGCCCCGGCAGACGGCAAAGTTGTTAGTATCGAGCAAGTACACGAACCGGCTTATCTGGGGGGATTGGCGACCCGCGTGTCCGTTTTCATGAACATCTTCAGTGTGCATGTCAATCGCCACCCGGTCACCGGAGTGGTGGAATACCGCGATTACCGGCCGGGGAAATTCTTGAATGCCACTCTCGACAAGGCAAGTACCGACAACGAGTGCATGTCTCTGGGGGTGCGCAGCGAGCGGGGCCCCGTGCTGATCCGACAGATCGCAGGCCTCGTGGCGCGGAGGATCGTCACCGACCACGTGCCCGGAGATGCCGTACACCAAGGTCGGCGGCTGGGGATGATCCGATTCGGGTCGCGCGTCGACACGTTTCTGCCGCCAGGGGTTTCGATCAAGGTCCGCGTGTCAGACACGGCGGTGGCCGGGAAAACGATACTGGCGGAGTGGCCACAGTGAAGAGCCGGCAACCGCGTAGAGAAAAAGTCCGACGCGTCGTAGTCGTCGTCCCGAGTCTGTTCACGCTCGCCAGTTTGTTCTTTGGTGTCTGGTCGATCGTGCTGTCGATCCAAGGCGACTTCTACCGCGCCAGTTGGTGGATCGTCATTGCGGCCGTCCTCGACGTGTTGGACGGTTTGTCCGCACGTGTAAGCAAAACCGGATCCACATTCGGAGCCGAGTTGGATTCCGTGGTCGACATGGTCAGCTTCGGAATCGCACCCGGAGTGCTGATGTACAGCCTGCTCTTCGCCACGCAGGGACCGTTTGCCTGGGTGTTCTCTTACGCGTTCGCCGTGTGCGTGGCGCTGCGCCTGGCGCGTTTCAACGCCCAGACCGCAGAGCCGCACGAACATCACTTTACAGGCCTGCCATCCACCGCCGCCGGCGTGACGCTCGCATGGTATTATCCATTTACCCAAACGGCGCTGTACCAGGTTCAGCTCGCCACCCTCCCGTGGTCGCAAATGATGATCTTTCTCATCATCGCGCTCGGCCTCGCCATGGTAAGCAACGTGGAGTACGCGCGCCTGCCTCATATCGGGGTTCGCACCGCCCGAGGACTGGCGGGCATCGGAGTCTACCTTATCATTTTGTGGTTCTCGGCGTTCAGTCGGGATATTTTCTTTTTCCCCCTGGCGATCGCCTACGTCACATATGGGTTGGTACGGTGGGTTATTACCATCCTCGGGCGGGGGGACGACGACCGTGACTACGACGAGACCGTCGAAGAACCGGAACTCGTGCTGCACGACACGACCGACCCCCACCGCGCGTCTCCTCGCAAACTCTAGCCGGAATTCGCCATGACCCGATTTGACGTACTCGTCCAGGTGATGCCGCGAGACACTTTGCTCGACCCGCAGGGCCAGGCGGTCGGGCAGGCGCTCACCGCACTCGGGTTCGCCGGCATCGGCGACGTACGTGTTGGCAAAGCGGTGACATTCCAGCTCGACCGGCCTGACGAGGACGCCGCCAATAGGGACGCTCGAGCCATGTGCGAGCGTCTCTTGGCCAACCCCGTTACCGAAGCCTTTACCGTTGTCGTGGAGGGTGCCACCTAGTGCGGGTGGCGGTGGTCAGATTTCCCGGGTCGAATTGCGACGCCGATACCGTACGGGCAGCGCGCCAAGCCGGAGCGGACGCATTCTACGTGTGGCATCGCGAAACCACGCTGAACGGCGCGGACGCCGTCATCGTCCCGGGCGGCTTTGCCTATGGAGATCACCTCCGCGCCGGCGCGATTGCACGGTTTAGTCCCGTCATGGCAGCGGTGCGCAAATTAGCCGACGCCGGAGCACCGGTATTGGGAATCTGCAACGGATTCCAGGTCCTCTGTGAGGCAGGGATGCTGCCCGGCGCCTTGATGCGGAATGCAGGCCAGCGATTCCTCTCCCGTCCGGTCACTGTCCGGATAGAAAACACCGATACTCCATTCACGACGGCGTACGCGAACGGTGCTATCTTTCGAATGCCGGTCGCGCACGGCGAAGGACGCTACGTTGCCTCTGACGCCGTCATCACGGATCTCGAGCGCGAGGGGCGGGTCGTGTTGCGCTACGTGGACGACAACCCCAACGGCTCGGTCAACGAAATTGCCGGGGTGTGCAATCCGGCGGGCAACATCGTTGGCATGATGCCCCACCCCGAGCGCGCCGCCGACCCCGCCTTGGGCGAAACCGAGGGGGCCCGAGTATTCGAGTCCGTACTTGCCGGCATTGCTCACTCTTCAGGAGGACCGCAATGACTTGGCGTAATCGAGCGATTGCCGCGCTTGCCGGTCTTGCAGCGTTGGCCTGCAGCGACCCGGACCCTCCGGCCGCGGCGCCCGCAGCGCAGCTGCAAACAACGGATACGGCAGCACCTGCACCACCCACAGACACCGTGTCGACGGAAGCGCAGCCCACCCCCACGCTGCCCTCGCCGCAGCCCGCGGTTACACCACCACCCGTTGTCTCGCCATTTGCGGCCATCGATGAAGAGCCTTGGTTTCCCACCGATACCGGCACGGTCCAACCTGGATGGACCGCGGAAGACGTGGTTTCCGTGTGGGGAGATCCCGTGCTGGAGCGGTCGGTCGGTGACTGGACATATATGTACTTCCGCAACGGGTGCGAACGCGCCTGTGGAACGTATGACCTCGTCATCTTGGAGCGCGATCAGGTTGTGGATGCGATTGTTCGAGGAACGGGTCACACCTATGCGGGAGTGTCGTCGTCGCCACCCGGCCGGCTCGCAGAGTTTACTCCCAGCGCATCACCCACCGACACCAGCGGGATAATCGGATGAGTGAAAAACCCAGCCGTAATGAAGAAGAGTATTTTGCCCGGCAGGAAGCCGAGCTGTTAAAGGCCCGCCGGGCAAAGGCGGAACGGACTTCCATAGAGGCCGAGCACCAGAGCCACTACATGAAGTGCCCAAAATGCGGGCACGACTTGACCGTCGAGCAATACCACGGACTCGAAATCGATCGGTGCACCAACTGCAACGGTGTGTGGTTCGATGCCGGCGAGGCCGAGGAACTCGCCGGTGACGGAAAAGAAGGGATCCTGGCCAGTGTGTTTGACGCCGTGGTCCGTGGCGTCCGAGGCAAGAAAGCCAACACCGCCGAATGACGGCGACGCGGGCCGAAGTCCTGCCGGGCGAGCCCGCAATCACCGACGACCTGGTTCGCGAGCACGGGCTCCGGCCGCAAGAATACGACACCATCAAGTCGATTCTCCAGCGAGAGCCTACGTTTACCGAGCTTGGCATCTTCTCGGCTTTGTGGAGCGAACACTGCTCCTACAAACACTCACGGTCGATTCTCAAGCTGTTTCCGACCGAGGGCCCCAACGTGTTGCAGGGCCCCGGCGAGAATGCAGGCGTGTTGCGCCTGACCGACGGTTGGGCGGTAGCCTTCAAGATCGAGTCGCACAACCACCCTACCGCGGTCGAGCCGTATCAGGGAGCCGCCACCGGCGTGGGCGGCATTCTTCGCGACGTGTTTACGATGGGTGCCCGGCCTATCGCACTGCTCAACAGCTTGCGCTTCGGTCCGTTGAGCGATCCCCACAATCGATATCTCTTTGCAGGAGCCGTGCGTGGAATCGGTGACTACGGCAACTGTGTTGGGATTCCGACGGTAGGGGGCGAGGTGTCATTTTCGCCGTCCTACGCGGGTAACCCCCTGATCAATGCGATGTGTGTCGGTGTCGTCCGGGAAGACGAGGTGATTCGCGCTGTAGCCGAGGGCTCAGGCAACGTGCTTTTGGCCGTGGGGGCGCGTACCGGGCGAGACGGTATTCACGGCGCGTCTTTCGCCTCGGAGGAACTGACCGAGGAAAGCCAGGCGCGCCGGCCGCAGGTGCAGGTTGCCGACCCATTCACCGAAAAGCTCCTGCTCGAGGCCAGCCTCGAGCTGATCGCCTCGGGGTTCATCGTAGCTATTCAGGACATGGGGGCGGCCGGACTGACCTCCTCGTCAGCCGAGATGGCGGCACGAGGAGGAGTAGGGATCGAGATCGACACCGCACGCGTGCCCACGCGGGAACCCGACATGACGCCGTATGAAATCCTGCTGTCGGAATCTCAAGAACGCATGCTCGTCGTGGCCCTGCGGGATCACGTGGCGGACGTCGAGGCAATCATGCACAAGTGGGAGTTGGAAGCCGTGCCGATCGGTCAGGTGACTGAGGACGGCATGTACAGGGTCCGACACGCCGGCGTTATCGTGGCGGAGATTCCAGGCCGACAGCTCATCGAAGAATGCCCGATGTACCATCCCGAAGCCACCGAAGACCCGCTGCGGGCGACTCTTCGAGGCCAAACACCCGAACAGCGCGACCCGCCCCCCGAAACAGCGCTGCTGACATTGCTGGACGCACCCTCGATTGCGAGCAAGCGCTGGGTTTTCGAGCAGTACGATTCGACCGTGCAGGCGTCGACCGTGAACGGCCCGGGGCATGACGCTGGAGTGGTGCGGATTCCAGGAACATCGATTGGTATCGCGGTGGCCACCGATTGCACCTCTCGCTATGTAGCCCTCGACCCCTACGAGGGAGGAAAAGCGGCCGTAGCGGAGGCGGCGCGCAACGTGGCCTGTGTTGGAGCGCGGCCGATAGGGATAACGAACTGCTTGAACTTTGGTAGCCCCGAAAAGGCCGATGTTTTCTTTCAGTTCCGCGAAGCGTGCCGTGGGATCGCCGAGGCATGCAGCGCTCTGGGCACGCCAGTGACCGGTGGAAACGTTTCCTTCTACAATGAGCACCCCCAGGGTGCGATAGACCCGACACCGGTGATCGGGATGGTAGGGGTGCTCGACGATGTTGCCAACGTGCTCCGTTCGTCGTTCACCACACCCGGTGACGCAATCCTGCTGCTTGGCCGCACCCGAGGGCACTTGGGAGCCTCCGCTTATTGGGAATATGTGCTAGACGCGGTCGTCGGATCTCCACCGCCTGTCGACCTCGCCGACGAGAAGGCGTTACAGTCGCTCTTGCTGCACGTCGCGGGCCGGTCCCTCGCTCACAGCTGTCATGATGTCAGCGATGGCGGCCTGGCGGTGGCACTGGCGGAGGCATGTATCGGAACGCCCTACCAGGCGACACCCATTGGAGCCATCGTGGATATTCGAGAGGTTCAGGGAAACTTGACCGACGCGGAAGTGCTGTTCGGAGAAGATCAGGGCCGCGCCATCCTCTCGGCCTCGCCAGCAGACGCCGCGATAGTTCTCACCGAGGCTCGGGAATTTGGTGTACCTGCAACTCAGATTGGGACTGTGGGAGGTGACGGTGATATCTTTCAGATCCAGTTGGCGCGCCGACGCATCGAGGTGGACACCGCCGTGCTACACCAGACCTATTTCGACGCCATTCCCGGGCGAATGGACACGATGGACCCTCAGGCAACGGATAACTAGCCATGTGTGGCGTTTTTGGCGTTTCAAATATTTCTGACGCAGCCCGTCACGTTTATCTCGGCCTCTACGCGCTCCAGCACCGAGGACAGGAATCTGCCGGGATCGTGTCGGTCGACGACGACGCAACGACGCACGGCCATCGCCGCATGGGATTGGTGGAGGACATCTTCCCGCCCGCCGTGCTCGATTCCCTGCCCGGAAAAGTTGCCATCGGCCACACACGATACTCTACCACTGGTAGCTCCGAGCTCAGCAACGCACAACCTTGCCTGGTCGATTACCACACGGGGTCCCTCGCGTTGGCTCACAACGGGAACCTCACCAACGCAGCCGAACTGCGAGCAGACTTAGTTCGCAAGGGATCCATCTTCCAGACCTCATCGGACTCGGAGGTTCTGGTTCACCTCATCGCACGCTCTGAGGCACGCGAACCCGAAGATCAGATTCTCGACGCGCTCGAGCGCGTCGAGGGCGCGTACACCCTCGTCATGACGATCGGCAAGACGCTGTACGCGATTGTGGATCCAAGAGGCTTCCGCCCGCTCGTCCTCGGCAAGCTCGGCGCAGGTTTTGTGGTAGCCTCCGAGACGTGTGCTCTCGATATCATCGGAGCGTCAGTCGTCAAGGAACTGAACCCGGGGGAGTGGCTGCGAATCGAGAACGGTAGGGTTCAGGAGTTACCGCCGCTGCCATCCAGCCCGCCGAAACGATGTGTGTTCGAATTGATCTACTTCTCCCGACCGGACAGCACGGTGTTCGGTGAGTCGGTAGACCGCGTGCGCCGCAACCTAGGCCACCGCCTTGCGCTCGAGCACCCCAGCCCCGGTGCGGATTGTGTGTTCTCCGTCCCCGACTCGTCCAACGCCATGGCGCTGGGTTATGCGGAAGAGAGTGGGATCAAGCTGGAGCATGGACTCATCCGGAATCACTATGTGGGCAGAACCTTCATCAATCCGAGCCCGTCGACCCGCATCGAAAAGGCGCGCATCAAGTTCAACCCCGTGCGGGACGTCGTGGACCAAAAGGAAGTCGTTGTAGTCGACGACTCGCTGGTGCGTGGGACAACATCGCAGAGCCTGATTAGCATGATTCGTCAGGCCGGCGCCACGAAGATCCACCTGCGAATCGCCTCCCCCCCAATTACCGGCCCCTGCTACTACGGCATCGACACGCCCACACGCGAGGAGCTCATCGCCTCCACGCACTCGGTCGAGGAGATTCGAGCGCATCTCGAAGTCGACACGCTCGGCTACCTGTCCCTCGAAGGTATGCATGACGCCGCAATCTCCGGGAAGCCGGGTTACTGCGACGCGTGTTTCTCGGGTGCCTACCCCACCGCCGCCCCGGGAGAGCGATCGGAGCAGCTCCACGTCAACCCAGCGATACCCGCCGTCGCTACGTGACGAAAACCAAGCAACACGTCTTTTCCTTCGGAGATGGGCACGCCGAAGGCTCCGCACAAATGCGTGCCGTGTTGGGTGGCAAAGGGGCCAATCTCCACGAGATGACGCAACTCGGAATCCCGGTGCCTCCGGGGTTTACGATTTCGGCACGCCTCTGCAAGGCGTATCTCGCCAAGCACACACTGCCGGCCAGCCTCCGCAACGAAGTAACGCAGGCCATGGCTCGGCTGGAGGCTACCTCGGGCCGGCGTTTCGGCGACGCAACGAGCCCGCTGCTCGTTTCCGTCCGCTCCGGGGCCCCGGTTTCGATGCCGGGGATGATGGACACGATTCTGAATCTCGGCCTCAACGACGTCACAGCCCGCGCGCTAGGCGAGCAGACGAACAACCATCGTTTCGCCTACGACTGCTACAGGCGTCTCGTCCATATGTACGCGGACGTCGTGTTCGCTCTGAAACCGGAAATCGGCGCGGATCCCATCGAGACCGCCACCGAACGCATGATGCGCGCCCGCAAGGTGGAACGCGAGATCGACCTCGAGCCAGACGATCTCCGCGAGCTCGTCACCACGATCAAGTCGGTGGTCGAGCGACAGAGCGGCCGGGCGTTTCCGACGGATCCGTGGGACCAGCTGTGGGGTGCGATCGAAGCCGTGTTCCGTAGTTGGCAGACGAAGCGGGCCATCGAGTACCGCCGCGTGCACAGGATTCCCGACGATCTGGGGACCGCCGTCAACGTCGTCGCGATGGTGTATGGCAATATGGGGGAGGACTCCGGCACCGGCGTCGCATTCACCCGTAATCCGTCCACGGGCAAACCCGAACTCTTCGGCGAGTTCCTCACCAACGCGCAGGGCGAAGACGTCGTTGCCGGCATCAGAACGCCGCAACCGATCGGCACGATGGCCGTGTCCTGCCCGCAAGCCTACGAGCAGCTTCGCCAGACGGCCCAAAAACTCGAGAGCCATTTTCTTGATATGCAGGACATCGAGTTCACCGTCGAATGCGGTCAGCTGTACCTGCTGCAGACCCGGTCCGCCGATCGCACGGCTCAAGCCACCGTCCGCGTGGTGGTCGACATGGTGAGGGAATCCCTCATCACGGAGAGTGATGCCGTCGCGCGGGTCGATCCCGCTCAACTCGATCGGCTGCTCCACCCCACCGTCGATCCCGAGGCCGACCTAGACGTGTTGTCGGTGGGGCTTCCCGCGTCTCCCGGGGCTGCCGTCGGTCAAGCCGTGTTCGATGCCGACACGGCCGTGGCCCGAGGCGCCGCGGGAGATCCGGTCGTGTTGGTTCGCCGCGAAACCAATCCGAACGACTTCCATGGCATGGTAGCCGCAGCGGCGATCTTGACGGAGCGAGGCGGGATGACCAGCCATGCGGCGGTCGTGGCTCGCGGAATGGGAAAATGTTGTGTGGTGGGGGCCAAAGAAATCCACGTCGATGAGGCAAGCCGAAAGTTTCTCGTGAACGGCCGCGAAATCAACGAGGGCGATTGGATCACCATAGACGGATCCAATGGGCGCGTCATCGCAGGCAAGGCCCCCTTGATCACTCCAGATCATGGCGAAAACTTCGACCAGCTCATGCATTGGGCAGACAAGTTCAGGTTGCTGCGCGTCCGCGCCAACGCCGACACCGCTGAGGATGCTCTGCGCGCGCTCGAGTTTGGCGCTGAAGGCATCGGCCTTTGCCGCACGGAACACATGTTCTTTCAGGGCGACCGCATCGACACGATGCGGGAAATGATCGTGGCCAGCAACCTGGAGGGGCGGCGTGCCGCACTCTCCAAGCTACTGCCGATGCAGCGGGGCGATTTTGCCGAGATTTTCCGCGTGATGGACGGATGGCCGGTTACCGTGCGCTTGCTCGATCCGCCGCTGCACGAGTTCTTGCCGCACGGCGACGACGAGATTGCACAGCTGGCCAAGCGGATCGGGGCGCAGTTCGAGCGACTCAGGAACTTCGTCGAGGTGTTGACCGAAGTGAATCCGATGCTGGGCCACCGTGGATGCCGCCTGGGTATCACCTACCCCGAGATTACCGAAATGCAGGCTGAAGCGATCTTCGAAGCCGCCTGCGAAGTCGCCGCCAGTGGCGTGGATGTACGTCCGGAGATCATGATACCGTTGGTGGCCCACAACGAAGAGTTTTTACGGCAAGCCGCCCTGGTGCGGGAGGTGGCGGAGCGGGTCTTCGCGCAACGAAAACGCCGAGTCGAATACCTGCTCGGCACGATGATCGAACTACCTCGAGCCGCGTTGACCGCGGACAAGATCGCCGGGACCGCCGAATTTTTCTCGTTCGGAACGAACGACCTCACCCAAACCACGTTTGGGTTCTCGCGCGACGACGCCGGCCGGTTTCTTCCACACTACATCGAGTCCGGCATTCTTGAGGACGACCCCTTCCAAACCATCGACCGAGACGGGGTTGGGTCGCTGATTCAAACAGCAGTCAAGCTGGGTAGGGAAACCAACCCCAAATTGAAGATCGGTATTTGTGGAGAACACGGCGGCGATCCCCGGTCCATCGCTTTCTGTCACGAAACTGGGATGAACTACGTGTCGTGCTCACCCTTCCGAATTCCGATTGCCCGGCTGGCGGCGGCGCAGGCG
>SMUY01205116.1_pt1 | contig 10039 bp, 8 predicted proteins | sample 2456441 | NCBI WGS metagenome assembly SMUY01 (sample SAMN11095931, study PRJNA526329) | marine sediment metagenome | biome: Marine sediment; feature: Surficial sediment; material: Deep marine sediment; isolation source: Hadal surficial sediment | place: Pacific Ocean | collected 2014-11 | depth 0-1...
AGCATGTCGGATATTGCCAAGTTGGCACGGGTTCCCGAATCCACTGTCTCACGTGCTCTGCGTGACAATCCCCTTGTTAATTGGGTCTACGCGGAAGTGTATGGTGAATCGCCCCCAGTTTGCTAGACACCTTTCAGCCAGACAAAATGGCAATAGGAGAGGTGATTATGAGCAACAAACGATACACGGAAGAGTTCAAGATCGAAGCGGTTCGGCAGGTTGTTGAGCGGGGTTACAGCGTGGCCGAAGTGGCCAGTCGGCTCGGCATGACAACGCACAGTCTGTATGCCTGGAAGATGAAGTACGGGCCGGACTCTGCCGAGCATCGGGAAAAGAGCGCAACCGAGATTGAGAACAAGCGACTGAAGAAGGAACTCAAGCGCGTCAGCCAGGAGCGCGACCTGCTAAAAAAAGCGGCGGTGTACTTCGCCAACCAGTCCGAGTGAGGTACACCTTTATCCGCGCGTACAGCGATCGCTGGCTCGTGCGTCGATTATGCTGGCTGTTCGATGTGCATCCGAGTGGTTACTATGCGTGGCGCAAACAGCCGCGTTCGGCGCGGGCCAAAGCCAATCAACGGCTGACGGGTCTGATCAAGCAGTTCTGGCTGGAGAGCGGTGGCGTGTATGGCTACCGCAAGATCCATACGGACCTCAAGGATGTCGGTGAATGCTGCGGTGAGAATCGCGTCTATCGTTTGATGCGAGTTGCAGGGCTTAGGGCCCAGGTCGGCTACGGCCGGCCCCGACATCGATCCGGACCGGCCAGCGTACATGCGCCGAACCGCCTGCAGCAGCAGTTTACCGTGGCCCGGCCTAACGAAGCCTGGGTTAGTGACATTACCCACGTCCGCACACATGAGGGCTGGTTGTACCTTGCCGTCATTCTCGATCTGTTCTCGCGTCGAGTCATCGGTTGGTCGCTGCAGGCTCGCATCAAAAAGGAACTGGTGCTGGATGCGTTGCTGATGGCCGTGTGGCGCCGAAAACCAACATCAACTGTGATCGTGCATACCGATCAAGGCAGTCAATACACGAGTCATGACTGGCAGAACTTTCTGCAAGCGCACGGTCTTCAAGCCAGCCTGAGTCGCCGCGGCAACTGCTACGATAATGCGGTGGCTGAGAGCTTCTTCCAGTTACTGAAACGTGAGCGGATCAAGCGGCATATATACACTACGAGGAACGACGCACGCAGCGACATCGTCGATTACATCGAAATGTTTTACAACAGCAAACGCCGGCACGGTTTCAATAATCTACTGTCACCGGTAGAGTATGAAAATAGGTTTTCCGAACGGCTGGTAAGTGTCTAGAAGATTGGGGGCGATTCATGGATTGATATTGGCATTTCTGGGTAGTGACGGAAGAAATGCCGCAGCGATTTTCAGCTTGAGAAATTGCTCATCACGATAGCCATAGGCGCGTCGTTGCAGAACCCAGATTTTGTTGTTGATTCCTTCGACCAATCCAAGACTGACTTTGTTCTCTGGATGACAATAGGTGTAGGGCGCAAAAACTCCATCGGTGCTATCAAGCTGCCCATTGGTATACATAATGCAGACCGCCGAGGACCGGATTTGCTATGAGATGCCCGGTTGGTTTTCTCGATACCTCCGTAACATGCGGGCATGGCGCACTCTGACCAAGACTTCGATGAGGTCGCCAGCGATTGTAGTAAGCGACGAATTCATCAACTGTTCGCTGCAAATGGTGGTGACCAAATATGAGCCTGTGATCGAGATATTCGTTACGGATGGTGCGTACCCAGCGCTCTGCGATTGCATTGGCCTTTGGCGCCTTCACTGGAGTCCGAATCTGTCTGATACCAAGCGATGCGACTCGGCGATTGAATGAGGCGCCAAAGCAACCATCACGGTCGTGAATCAGGTAACGCGGTGGTTGCCTCGATATCCCGCAGGCTTCGAGCATTTGTTGGGCCAGCCACTTCGAATTTGGATGTGCAGTGACCCGTGCATGTACGAGTTCACGAGTGCCGTGGTGAATGACAAAAAACACGTAAAGTGTTTGAAACCAAACGGTCTGAACGGTGAAGAGATCGCATGCCCAGATCTCAGCGCTATGCTGAGTCAGGAATTGTCGCCAACCTGGGGAGGGTGTTCCACTGTATGGACGTCGCATGTATCTGGCGACAGTACGCGCACAGACTCTGAAGCCAAGACGTGCCAATTCCGCTTGAATTCTGCGTTGTCCCCATAGAGGATTCTCCCGAGCCATACGGCGAATGAGTTCACGGACGTCGGGTTCGATCTTCCTGCGTCCCATTCTGGACGGGCGGCGGGATCGCCAGCGCCAGTAGGATTTCCAGCCTTTGCGATGCCAGCTAACAACGGTATCTGGCTTTACGACGATCAAACTCCGACTTCAACCTGAAAACAATTGACAGGCAAGGATCCAGAAGCGGCGATCTGCATCCCAGAGTTGTGGTCTGGCCTGACGTCGCTTGAGAACAATCAGTTGCTGCCGAAGGCAGAGGTTCTCTGCAACCAAGCTTGTCCTAGACTTGAAAATGGCGGTGAAAGCATATACGAGGCACCGAATCATCGAAAAGTCCCCTAAGTTATTCTTATTAATAGGGTGTGTAGCATCACATTATTGCCAATACCACGTTCCGGATAAGGTTTTTGCGCCCTTCAGGTCCTGCGCTTCGGATACAAAGCCGCAATACCCATCAGGCGCATCAGCCCCTGCACACGCTTGCGATTGATCTCATGGCCCTCGTCCTGCCCCCTGTGTCAGGATAGTTGTCGCGTCCATATTTTGAGGAAAATGGAAACAGGGGGCTATCGCTTAAACTTCGTCCGGCCATTCAAGTGCTTTCGTTTGTTTTTTCAAGCGCTTATTTATTTTCGGTCAGGCACTATATAGAATGTGTTAGTAGGTCATAGTGCCGTTGTTTGATACAAAGCGCTGTCGACGACCGGATGTGTTTGGCTTAACATCCTGTCCCGGACGCTACGCCATGTCGCCACCTGAATTAACAAATGATGTAGCATTCGAATACGATAACGAGGAATTGTAATGCCACCTGTAAGCAAAGCACTGAAAAATCTCGATGCGCTGCGGACTGAAATTGCCGACCAGTTCGAATCTCTCAGTCCAAGGCTCAAACAGGTCGCTATATATGCGCTCGATAATCCGAATGACATGGCGCTGGAAACCTTAGCCGTTATTGCCGGCCATTGCGCAACGCAGCCTTCCACGATTGTTCGTTTTGCCAAACATTTCGGTTACGCCGGGGCCAGTGAAATGCGACGCGTATTTCGCGACCAGTTGTTCAACGTGGAGCCCACGCCCAGTTACCAGGAAAGAATTCGCCGGTTTAATGAGCAGCTGGAATCGCCTGAAAAAATTTCCGCACTGAAACTTCTCCGAGAATTTTCAGCCAGTAATATTATTGCACTTGAACACTTATCGCAGGAGGCATCCAACGTAAAACTTACAAAAGCTATTAAGGCGATCGATAAAGCGGAAACGGTATACGTCGTTGGCATGCGCCGATCGTTCCCGGTTGCGGCGTACATGTTCTATACGCTGAGCCATGTCGGCAAGAAAACGTACCTGCTCGATGGAGTAGCAGGAATGTCGACGGAACAGTCGAGCATGGCATCTCGGAGAGATTTGCTGATAGCGATCAGTTTTCAGCCATACGCACGTGAAACCGCCGACGCAGTAGACAAAGCAATCAGCAACAAGGCAAAAATAATTTGCATCACGGACAGCTACTTCAGTCCTGTTAGCAAGCGAGCCAACTTCAGTTTCGAAGTTAAAGATGCAGAAGTGCGACAATTTCGCTCACTGGACGCATCGCTATGTTTGGCACAAACGCTTGCTCTGGGTTACGGGATCCTGATTCGGGGCGACAAAATCTAAGCCGGTCAGAAGGGGTGATCCCTACTCCGCACATGATGTTTGCGATCTCTTTGTCGAGCAAACATTGAAAGAATTGTGCCCAGGCAATAATGCATCGCCGTGGGCACAATTCAAACGGTTGCAACTCGTCGGGGGATCGACCAGTTGCAGGTGCGTGGTCTCAAAAGGAATTGTAGTGGAGTTCGAGAACCCGGCTCCACAGTATAGAACAGATGTTTCGGTTGTCAGTCGTCAATATATAGATATTTTTATTCTATCAATCTGCGACGTAAACTGATGCCGCACGGTTTAGCAAATTGCCAGTAAGGTCATACAAAGCCCGTTTATGCAGGAAAAATGGGGCTAAACCAATTGCTATATCGTGCGCGACCATGGTGAAAAAAGTGTTCTATAGGCCGAAGCAATAGAATATTAATATTGATTTTTTGGTGAAAACCTGCTACAAAAACATAGTGCCAATGCATGTGCCCATGGAGCAACAAGCATGTCTGAACATATTCAAAACATGCGAAATTACATGTCGGAAATTGAGAAATGCGTGACCAATAGAAAATCTTGGGCCTTTATGGTTTGTGTGGTGGCAACTTTTTGTGCATAACGTTGCATCTCAGGGCAATGAAAACGGTACTTCCACGTAACTACTTGGGATGGTAACCGCTCCGTTGGTGTATGGGGCCGTGATCTATTCGACGAAGATATGCTATTGCCCTGGATGGTGGTGAAGGCGCCAGCGGCTTCCGTCGCATCACTCGCGGTGCGCCGCGAAGAGTCGGCGCGCAACTCCAGTATCATTTCTAACCAGAAATTAATATATGCTGCAGAACAAAATCCCCTTAGAATTGGTGTCGTCGCATGTCATCGCATATTACCAAACACCGGCACGGCTTTGCCGCGGGGTTAACCTGGGTAACACAAACGGATGAATCAGCCGATAACACGGGAATAGCGTTTGGTGTGCTCAAGCTCACGGCAGGGCAGCGTTATGATTGTAGCGTGGTGCGCGAAACAGCACTCTTGCTCATGACGGGTTCCGCGCAAGTGACGATTGACGGCAAGACTGTTTCTGTACACCGTGATTCCCTGTTCGATCAGGCTCCGTACTGCGTGCATTTGTGCGCCGGTACGGAGCTCGCGGTGGTCAGCCCCAGGGACACCGAGTTTACGATCTACCAGACGGACAATATCGAAGTGTTCGACGGGCAGATATATCGACCAGAAGACGTAAGCCGCGAGCAGAGAGGAAAAGGGCAAGTCGGCGACACCTGTTGGCGGGAAGTGCGTACGATATTTGACGCGACCAATAGCCACCAGGCCGCGACTTTGGTGTTGGGCGAAGTCATTACATTGCCGGGGCGTTGGTCAAGTTACCCACCGCATCACCATGCCCAACCGGAAATCTATCATTATCGTTTCACCAAGGAGCAAGGTTACGGCCATGCTGAATTGGGAGATGATGTCTTTAAAGTCAGGCAGTTCGATACAATAAAAATATTGGATTTCGATGATCACGCACAGTGCGCAGCGCCTGGCTACGGCATGTATTATAGTTGGGTGATCCGCCATTTAGCCGATAAAAAGTATGGCACGCCCGATTTCACCGAAGAACATCGTTGGATAATGGACCCCGGCGCTTCCTGCTGGATGCCTGAAAAAAGCTCCGATTGAAATGTGGTTGCGATGCATGTTCAGTTCCGTTTCGCACATTCTAACTTGGAGAGACCTTCGGGCAGGTGGCCCGCGAGGCATTAGGCTGGCACCCGCGCAGCGGAAGCTGGACGAAGGTAAAGACCAATAATGCGTGGCGCAAATGATTGACGTGATCTGTCTCGGGAGAGCCGCTGTGGATCTTTACGGCGAGCAGCTGGGTGTCGATCTCCCGCGCATGAGAACCTTCAGGAAATATTTGGGTGGCTCCTCGGCCAATATGGCTGTTGGGATGGCCAAACAAGGCCTGACGGTGGGCATAATAACCCGTGTCGGTGATGAGGCAATGGGAAAATTTGTCCGTACCGAGTTGGCTGCAAACGGTGTTGACGTCACCCACGTTTCTATCGATAAGAAAAGACTGACGGCCCTGGCAATTTTGGCAATCAAAGATGAGGAGACGTTTCCACTTTTGTTCTACCGTGAAAACTGTGCGGACATGGCAATTCAGCCGAGCGATATTGATGAAAACTATATTGCTGGAGCAAAGTTCTTGACGATAACCGGTACGCATTTCTCGACTGAGGAAATCAGCCGGGCAAGTATGACGGCAGTGGACTATGCACGAGCCAATGAAACTGGAACGGTCCTCGATATTGACTATCGTCCGGTGCTTTGGGGTGTCGCCGAGCATGCTGATGGCGAATCCCGATTCGTGGTCGCAGATTCGGTGACAAAACACATTCAGAATATTCTACCCTTATTCGATCTGATCATTGGCACAGAAGAAGAAGTGCGTATAGCGGGAGGCTCTACAGATACGGTTGCTGCGCTGCAAGCGATTCGCCAATTGAGCGATGCCACAATCGTCCTAAAACGTGGACCCCTGGGGTGTGTCGTGTTCGATGCCGCGATCCCCGGCGACATAAACGATGGCTTCCTGGCTGAGGGCATTGAGGTCGACGTGCATAATGTGGTGGGTGCCGGAGACGCGTTCATGAGTGGTTTTATGCGGGGCTGGATCCAGGACAAATCGATAGAGGCAGCATGCAGGTACGGAAATGCTTGCGGTGCCGTGGTCGTTACCCGGCACCAATGTGCGCTTGCTATTCCCACGAAGCTGGAGTTGGATGACTTCCTTGAGCGCCGCCGTTCGAATCCGAGGCTACGGCCGGATAGCCGGCTAGATCTTCTCCATCGGCTGACGAGTCGTAAACAGGATAATCGGGACCTCTACGTTTTAGCGTTTGACCATCGTGTGCAACTGGAGGAGATGGCCAAAGAGCAGGGCGTAAACACCAGTCAAATTGTCAAGCTAAAGGAAATCATCGGCCAGGCACTGCGGCTGGCTCGCGATCGCTCTGATATGGATGGCCGAATTGGCCTTATTGTGGATTCCCGTTACGGTGCCGGAGTGCTAGCCAAATTTACCGATACCGATTGCTGGATCGCCCGCCCGGTGGAGCTGCCAATGTCCAAACCGCTGCAATTTGAGACCGGAGACAACGTAGGATTGGATCTTGTAAGCTGGCCTTCGGAACATGTGGTCAAGGTGTTGGTCAACTATCACCCTGACGACTCAGCATCCGTCCGAGAAGCAACGGAACGTCGGGTGCTGGAGCTGTATGAAGCTTGTGTCAAAACCGAACATGAGCTGTTGCTGGAAGTTATCGTGCCCCAAGACTCTTCACAAGATGACACAACGGTCGCTGACGTAATGTCGAGATTTTATGATCTGGATGTATATCCCGACTGGTGGAAGCTGCTGCCACCCACGGTTGCTGGCTGGGCACACATAAATCGCATTATTGATACTTACGATGCCCACTGCCGCGGCGTATTGCTGCTGGGTCTCGATGCCTCGGAAGCGGTCGTTGCAACCGGTTTTGAAGCAGCCGCCGGTCAGGACAAGTGTAGGGGATTTGCTGTCGGTCGGACTATTTTCTCGGCGCCAGCGAGGCGATGGATGTCGGGCGCCATGAGTGATGAAGAAGCCATTGAAGCGATCGCAGAGAACTATATTCGAATGGTTAAGCTTTGGCAGGGGCGAATTGCCAACTGAAAGCCATCAAGTCACACACGATCGGGTGGCCGGGACGGTCCGTCTCACCATGGCCCAGGCGTTGATCAAGTATCTGATGGCGCAGCAGACTGAAATCGGAGGAGAGGCTTTACCGCTTGTTCCGGCAATCTGGGCGATATTCGGTCATGGCAATGTTGCGGGACTGGGTGAGGCACTGTACCAGGTACGTGACAAGTTGCCGACACTCAGAGCGCATAATGAACAAGGTATGGCGCATGCGGCCATCGCTTTCGCCAAGGCGAAAGGTCGTAAGCAGATGATGGCGTGCACTACTTCAATCGGACCTGGTGCAACGAACATGGTGACGGCTGCCGGATTGGCTCATTCCAATCGCCTGCCGGTTCTGTTTTTGCCGGGGGACACGTTCGCCACACGTGCACCGGATCCGGTTCTGCAGCAAATCGAAGATTTCGGCGACGCAACAATTAGTGTCAACGACTGCTTCAAACCGGTGTCTCGATTCTGGGATCGAATAAGCCGGCCGGAGCAATTGTTAACAAGTTTACCCAGGGCGATTCAGGTATTGACCGATCCGGCCAACTGTGGCCCTGTTACTTTGGCGTTGCCGCAGGATGTACAGGCAATGGCCTGGGATTATCCCAGCCATTTTTTTGAACCGAGGCTGCATTACCGTCGCCGGCCCATGCCAGATCCCAGGGAAATTGAGACTGCCGTTGAGTTGCTGAGATCAGCGAAGAAACCCTTCATCATCGCCGGCGGCGGTGTGCATTATTCCGACGGCTGCGATGCACTGAATGACTTTGCCAGCCGATTCGGAATTCCAGTGGCGGAAACGCAAGCAGGAAAGGGTGCCTTGCGCTGGGATCACCCAAACAACGTCGGTGCGATTGGCGTGACTGGGTCGAGCGCTGCAAATGACCTTGCGAAAGAAGCCGACGTAGTGCTTGCCATAGGTACCCGTCTGCAGGACTTTACGACTGCGTCACGTTCGTTATTCGAGGGCAATCGATGTCACATGATCGGCTTGAACGTCGCTGCCTTCGACGCAGGCAAACATGGCTCCGTTCCGCTTGTCGGCGATGCAGTGCGAGGTTTACAGGCTCTTTCGCCGAAACTCGCCGAGTGGCGTGCGCCGCAAAGCTGGTCGGATCGGGGGCGCAATGAAGCTGCCGCCTGGAATCGGATAGTCGACGAAGTGACCGAAGCTACTTCAAGCAGTTTGCCGACAGACGCCCAGGTGGTCGGAGTCGTCAATCGATTTGCGTCAGATGACAGTATAGTGGTGTGCGCGGCGGGCGGATTGCCCGGCGAACTTCACAAGCTGTGGCGCACCGCAAAACCCAAGGGATATCACGTGGAATACGGGTATTCGTGTATGGGATATGAAATTGCCGGCGGTATCGGTGCGAAAATGGCGCTACCGGATCGGGATGTCTATGTGATGGTGGGCGATGGCAGTTACCTGATGCTCAATTCCGAGATTGCCACGTCTGTCACCCTGGGGCTCAAACTCATTATCGTCGTATTGAACAACCACGGGTTCGCTTGTATCAATCGATTGCAACGACAATGCGGTGGCAAATCTTTCAACAATCTTTTTCAGGATTTTCAGCAAACATCAGGCGAGTTACCTGCCATTGACTTTGCTGCGCACGCCGCTTCATTGGGTGCATTGTCGGAAAATGTCGATCACATTGACCATCTCGAAAATGCCCTGCAGCGGGCGATAGATTCGCCAAAAACCTATGTTGTGGTGATCGAGACCGATCCTGTACTGACGGCTGAAGCAGGTGGCTCGTGGTGGGACGTAGCCGTGCCAGAGATTTCTGAATCCGAAAATGTTCGTCGTGCCCACGCCGATTATCTTGCGGCCAAACAAAGCCAGAGCAAGAAACAATAGAGCCTGCCTTCGTGAGTATTCGCATAGGAATAAACCCACTGACCTGGACTAATGACGATATGCCGGAACTAGGCAAGAATATTCCCCTGGATGATTGTCTGGCGGAAGGGAAGCGTGCCGGCTACGCGGGTTTTGAGCTGGGACACAAGTTTCCACGTGACCCGGACGTTCTGGCTCGCATACTTGCCCGGTATGACTTGGTGCTTGTATCGGGCTGGTACGGCTCACGATTGCTCGAGCGGTCCGCTGACGCGGAAATCGCCGCCATACAGAGCCACTTGTCGCTGCTCCGAGCCATGAATTGTAAGGTGATGGTTGTTGCGGAGATCAGCAACTGTATCCATATCGACCGTGCAACTCCTCTGTCTTCAAGACCCCACCTCGATGCTACGGGGTGGGAACTTCTGACATCGCGCCTGAACGAACTGGCACATTACAGCTTGCAAGAAGGCGTACAACTGGCCTATCACCATCATATGGGTACCGTCGTGCAATCGGCAGAAGACATTGACCGACTTATGGATGCGACCGATGACGCATTGGGCTTGCTGATTGATA
>SMUY01429430.1_pt1 | contig 10039 bp, 6 predicted proteins | sample 2456441 | NCBI WGS metagenome assembly SMUY01 (sample SAMN11095931, study PRJNA526329) | marine sediment metagenome | biome: Marine sediment; feature: Surficial sediment; material: Deep marine sediment; isolation source: Hadal surficial sediment | place: Pacific Ocean | collected 2014-11 | depth 0-1...
CCCACTATGTCGTGGTGATCAGCCACGGCCTGTGGGAGAGACGGTACGGCTCCGAGGCAGGAATCCTGCAGCGCGACATGAACATCAACGGGGTGGGGTTCACCATCGTCGGCGTCGCTCCGGAGGGGTTCGCCGGCACCCTGCAGGGCTTTCAACCGGACCTGATCTGGACGCCGTTCATGACCTATCCGACGCTGCTGCCGGTCAACTTTCGCGACTGGCCGGAAAACCGCCGCGCCGGCCTCATGACCAGCGTCATCGGACGGCTCAAGCCCGGCGTGTCGCACCAGGCAGCCGACGCCGCCATCCAAACCATCGCCCGGCGCCTCGAGGAAGAGTACCCCGACGTCAACAGCAACCGCGGCGCCCAGGTGACGGAGTTCACCCAGCTGTTCAACCCCACGGCACAAGGCGCCGCGTCGACCATGGGCGGCGTGCTCATGGGCATCGTCGGGTTGGTCCTGCTGATCGCCTGCGCCAACGTGGCCAACCTGCTACTGGCACGCGCCGCGACGCGCGAGAAAGAAATCGGCGTGCGTCTGGCGCTGGGCGCTGGTCGACACCGCCTGATCCGTCAGTTGCTCACCGAGAGCATTCTGCTGGCCATGCTGGGCGGCGGTCTCGGATTGATCTTCGCCTTCTGGGCGCGCGACCTGATCGCCAATGTCGCACCGAGCCTGCTCGGCGTCGGCATACCGCTGAACATGGACATGGCGCTGGACGGCAGGGTGCTGGGCTTCACCTTCGCCATCGCGCTGGCAACCGGAATCCTGTTCGGCCTCGCCCCGGCGTTGCAGTCGTCCAACCCGCAGCTCTCCAAGACGCTGCACGAGGGGGGTCGCGGCGGCAGCTCCAGCGGCCGTCAGCAAGTGTTGCGCAGCGCCTTGGTGGTGGGCGAAATCGCCCTCGCGCTGGTGGCGCTGATCTCCGCCGGGTTGTTTATCCGCAACATGCAAGCGGCCCAACAGCTCGATCCGGGGTTCGAGACCTACGAGCTCGCTACCATCGGCCTCAACCCTGCCGGCATCGGCTACGAGCAAGGCCGCACGGAGCAGTTCTTCGACGAGCTGATGGAGGCGACCGCGGCGATGGGACGCGTCAAGTCGGTAGCCATCGCCTCGGCACCGCCGCTCGGCGGCGGCGCCGCACGCACCTTCATCCCCGAGGGTTGGGAAGACACCGAGGGCAAGTACACCACCACCACCACGGTCTCACCCGGCTACTTCGAGACCCTCGGCGTACCGTTGCTGCAAGGTCGTGATTTCACCGCCTTCGACGACGCCGATTCGCGCCCGGTGGCGATCATCAACGAAGCCACCAAGCAGATGTTCTGGCCCGATGAAGATGCGGTCGGCAAGCGCTTCCACTACATCACCGAGGAGATCGGGCAGATCGAGGTGATCGGCGTTGTCGCCGACGTCGTCAGCGCCATCGGCCAGCCGGTGCAGGCGATCTCGTACACACCGGCGAAGCAGCGGTTCCAGGGCTTCATGTCGTTGCACGTGCGCACCGACGGCGACCCCGAACCGGTGCTCGCCGAGGTACAGGGGCTCATTCGGCAGGTCGACCGTGATATGCCGACCACCAACCCGGCCACTATCGAGCAAACCTTGGCCAATGCGTTGCAGCAATCACGGGTCATCGCCGGCCTGCTGGGCACCCTGGGCAGCCTCGGCCTGGTGCTCGCCCTCATCGGCACCTATGGGCTGATGTCGTACTCGGTCGACCAACGCCGTCGCGAGATCGGTATCCGCGTGGCGCTCGGGGCGCAGGGTAACGACGTCATGCGCTTGATCATCCGGCAAGGCATGCTGCTGGTCGGTATCGGTGTCGCCTTGGGCGTGCTGCTGTCGTTCGGCGCCACGCGCCTGTTCGCCACGCTGCTGTTCGGCGTCAGCACCACCGACGCGGTGACGTTTGTCGGCGTTCCCGCGTTGCTCATGCTGGTCGGGCTGATCGCCAGCTACCTGCCGGCACGACGGGTGCTGCGAGTGGACCCGGTAGCGGCATTGCGCAGCGGGTAGCTCCGGGTAGCCGCTCGTTGTGCAGTCCGGGGTAGGCTTGGCGACATGCCCATGCTGTACGACGGTCCCGCCGCTGCCCAGACCACCATCGTGCTGGCCCACGGGGCAGGGGCCGGCATGGACTCGGCGGCCCTGGAAACATTCGCCACGGGTCTGGCGGCCGAGGGTTTCCGGGTGGTGCGCTTCGAATTCCCCTACATGCAGCGGCGCCGTGACACCGGCAAGCGGACTGGGCCCGACCGGCCCGCGGTGCTCATGGAAACCTGGCGCCGGGTCATTGCCACGGTGGGTGGCGGCCGGCTGGTGGGTGGCGGCCGGCTGGTGATCGGCGGCAAGTCGATGGGCGGCCGCATCGCCAGCATGCTGGCCGACGATGTCGGCGCACATGGGTTGGTCTGTTTGGGCTATCCCTTTCACCCTCCCGGCAAGCCGGAAAAACTGCGCACCGCGCACCTCGTCGGGCTGCAAACGCCGACGCTGATCGTGCAGGGAACGCGGGATCCGTTCGGCAAGCCGAACGAAGTGGAGGGCTACGGCCTGTCCGCGGCCATCCGTTTGGTGTGGCTCGAGGACGGCGACCATTCCTTCAAACCGCGCAAGTCTTCCGGCCGCACCGAGGAGCAGAACCTCGGCGAGGCCATCGGGGCCATCAGCGAGTTTGTCCGCGCCCTCGACTAACCTGGATATCTCGACGGGTCACGGCTACGCGAGCGCGATGGCGCGCGATGCGTGCGTAAGCCCGGTCCCCCCCGTGAACAACGCTCCCCTAAGCCAGCAACCCGGACAGCTTGATCAGAGCCGCGTCGAGATCGGGCTGGTCGTCGAGCACGGCCACGCAAGGATCGTCTTTCATCCGCTTGACGCGCCGCGGCAGCGACTTCAGCGTGAACTTACGGAAGTCGAGCCGGGCATTGACTTCCCTCCAGCGCAAGGGCGTCGACACGGTGCCGCCGGGCATCGGGCGGGCGCTGTAAGGCGCCACAATCAAGCGACCACGCCCGTTCTGCACGAAATCGATGTAGACCCGCGCGCCGCGTCCGGAGGGTGACCGCACCACGGTGGCGATCTCCGGGATCTCGGCCACCACCACGCGGGCGATGAGCTCGCCCAGCATCTTGGCCTGCTGGTGCGTGAAGCGGCGCCCGAGGGGCACCAGGATGTGCATCCCGGTCTTGCCGCTGGTCTTGGCGTAGCTCGGCAACCCGATCTGGTCGCAGACGGTCTTTACGGCCCGTGCCACGTCGATCACCTGGGTGAACGGCGCCTCCTTGGGATCGAGATCGAGGATGCACCAATCGGGGCGCTCGAGGTCATCGACACGGCTCGACCACACGTGCAGCGGGATGGCGCCGAGGTTGATGATGTACAGAAGCGACTCGACGCTGTCGCAGATCAGGTAGTTGTTGCGCTTGCCCTCGCCTTCGTCGATGGGGGCGGTGCGCACCCAACTGGGCACGAAGCCGGGAGCGTCCTTCTGGAAGAAGTTCTTCCCCTCGATGCCGTCCGGATAACGATCGAGCACCAGCGGCCGATCGGCAAGGTACGGCAGCAGCAGCTCGCCGACGGCCTCGTAATAGTCGAGAAGGTCGCCTTTGGTGAAACCTTCCGCGGGCCAAAAGACCTTGTCGAGGTTGGAGAGCTGCAGGCGCGGTGCCCCGACACCGATGCCTCCGATGCGGCCGGGGCCTTCTGCATCGCCCCCTGGGATGGACGTGGACACCGTGTCGGGCTCGTCCCGTTCGCCGTCCACATGGTCCGCTGCGCTTCCGTTCGCAGCGCCCGCGCCGGCACGCGAGGGCGGCAGCAGGCACTCGTTCAACGACTTGTCCTCGCGCAGCCGCAGGAACACCGGCTGTCGCAGATGGCCGTCCGCGGTGATCTCCTTGTAGCGCACCTCGCCGATGAGGGAGGGCTCCACCCAGGTCGACTCCTCGTCGTCCGGCACCGGGCCCGACATGTGGAGGTCCGTGACGGTGTCGATTGCTGTCGCTGCAAGGATCTCGGCAAACTCCTCCAGCTGCTGGTCCGAGAACCCCGAACCGACGCGGCCGACGTAAACCAAGCCGGCGGTATCGTTTGAGACATCCGCTGTAGCGGCGTAGGCCGCCATATGCAGCGCCCCGAATCCCGTGCGCATGCCCTGCGGCGCGGTGAAGCCTACGACCACGAAGTCGTCGACTTTCTCGGCGCGGATCTTCTGCCAGCTGGCGCTGCGCCCGCCGCGGTAACGCGCCCCGGCCTTCTTCGCCAGCAGCCCTTCGAGGCCCATCTTCACCACCTGCTCGTACAGCGCCTCGCCGCGCTCCTCGACGTGGTCCGCGTAGCGCAGCGAGCCGCTCGCCGGCAGCAGGCCTTGCAGCGCCTGTTTTCTCTGGTGCAACGGCAGGCCACGCAGGTCGAAGCCCTCGAAGGCGAGCAGGTCGAAGCAAAAATATGCCGCCGGCCCGCGCACGGCAGCGGCGGCGATATCGGGGGCGCGCGACAAGCGGCCACGCTTCTGCAGCCGCGAGAAGCTCGGCTTGCCCGCCTCGTCCGGCACCGTTACCTCGCCGTCCAGGATCAAGCGGTCGAAGGGCAGCGCTGTCACCGCCCGGGCGATCTCCGGAAAGACATCGGTAGCAACCATGCCGCTTCGGTAGTAGAGCGTGGCGCGGCCATGGCGCTTTTCGGCGAGCATGCGGTAACCGTCGTACTTGAGCTCGAAGAGCCAGTCGCGCCGCGAGAAGGGGGCATCGGCGACGGTGGCGAGCATGAGCTCGACGTCGGTCCCGGTGACGCGGCGCCGCGGGGCGCCGAGCTCCTCGAGCCGTTCGACAACCTGCGCGCCGCGGCTCTCGCCGGCGCCGAGTTCCTCGACGGTCAGCCCGGAGAGTACCGAGGTCTCGTCGAATGCCTCGGCCTCATCCTGGCGCGACCAGGCGTCGCGGTGCTTGATCAGCAACCACTGGTGTTTGGTCTCCGCACCGAGGCTCGAGGAGCGTTTGCGAGCGCTCGGCTTGGTACGCACCAGGGCCCACTCGCCGCGCAGCTTGTAGCCGCGCAACTCGACCAACAGCTTGCCTTTCTCCAAGCCGGCGGCGATATCCTCGACGGCGACGAACGAGCCCTTGTCCCACACGATCATGGCGCCGGCCCCGTAGTTGCCCGCGGGAATGATCCCCTCGAAATCGGCGTACTCGATGGGATGGTCCTCGGTCTGCACGGCGAGGCGCTTGACGGCAGGATCGAACGAAAATCCCTGCGGCACAGCCCACGAGAGCAGTACGCCTTGGTGCTCGAGTCGCAGATCGTAGTGCATCCGCGTAGCAGCGTGCTTCTGCACCACGAACTGACCCGAGCCCTGGGCAGCGTCGTAGCCAAAGGGCTCAGGAGTGTGTTCTGCTGCGCGTTTGTCGCGAAACTTGCGCAATCGCGCGTTTGCGTTGCGGTCTCTAGCAGCCATGGAAACGTCAATGCTAAACTACCTGGCTGTGCCAGGGCGATAGGTCCGCGGCACGCGGCCCCGTAGCGCGGGCCGGTACACCGCGCTGATTCGGCCCCAACAGCCCCACCCCGACCCGTGCCGCCAGCTCTCCCGGACAAACACACCATGGCCACACGACCCATCGCCTCGGGGACGGTCGCCTTCGGGCTCGTCGCGATCCCGATCAAGCTGTATTCCACCAACGAGAGCAGTTCCTCGATCTCGCTCAACTTCATCCACGAGAAATGCGGTACGCGCGTCAAGTACCAATACTACTGCCCCACCGACGACGAGATGGTGACCCGTGACGAGCTCGTCAAGGGCTACGAGTTCGCCAAGGACCAATACGTGCTGTTTACGCCGGAAGAGCTCAAGGCGATGGAGATGCGCGCCACCCACGCCATCGAAATTACCGAATTCGTGCCGTTGGCCGAGGTCGACCCCATCCACTTCGAGAAGGCCTACTACCTGGGCCCCGACCAGGGGGGCGAAAAGCCCTACCGGCTGCTGGCCGAAACGATGCGACAGACCGGCCGCGCCGCCCTCGCCAAGTACGCCGCGCGCGGCAAGGATTACCTGGTTCTGGTGCGACCCTTCCAGCAGGGCCTCATCATGCAGCAGCTACGATACAGCAGCGAGATTCGCTCGTTCTCCGAAGTGCCTCTCGGCGACGCCAAGGTCAACGCGGCCGAGATCAAGCTGGCCAAGCAGCTAGTCGAGCAAATCGCCACCGACCATTTCAAGCCGGAGCAATACGCCGACAAGGTCAAGACCGAGCTACGGGCCGCAATCCAGCAAAAGATCGATGGTCAGGAGATGACGCTGGCGCCGCCGGAAGCACCGAAGGCACAGATCATCGACCTGATGGAGGCGCTGAAGGCCAGCCTCAGAGACGGTGAGGAAACGCCGGCGCCGAGCAAGAGGGCCGCCAAGACCACCACGAGAACGGCACGGAAGAAGACCACCGCCAAGGCCGGCACGCGGAAGAAGAAGGCGACCCGCAAACCTCCCAAGCGGGCGCCCCGCGTCAAGACCGCCAGGAAGACCCGGGCGGTCGCGGCCGGCGGCAAGAAGCGAAAGACGACCAAGCGATAGTCACCACCATTCGATCCGCCGCTAGCGGTTACTCACGACGCGACGTCAGCGACGTGCTCGGCCTCAGCACGTCGCAAATCAAGAGCTTCGTCGACGACGGGTTGGTGACACCGGGACGCGGCCCTCGCGGCGAGCAGCGCTTCTCCTTCCAGGACATGGTCTTGCTGCGCACCGCCAAGGGCCTTATCGACGCCAACATTCCCACCCGCCGGGTGCGCTCGGCACTCGACAGCATCCGTCAACAACTACCCAGTGGCCGCCCGCTCACCGGGGTGCACATATTCGCCGACGGCCGCGAGGTGCTGGTGCAAGAAGGCAATGAGGTCTGGAACCCGGAGTCGGGCCAGACGCTGATCAACTTCGGCGTCTCCAGCCTGGCGGCAAAGGCCGCACCCTTCGCGCGACGTGCCGCCGCCGCGGCACGCGACCACGCCGATGAGCTCGCCGCCGACGACTGGTTCGAGCTCGCCTGCGAGCTCGAGCTCACCGCCCCCGACGAGGCCGTCGACGCCTACCGGCGCGTCCTGGAGCTGGATGCGAAGCACACCGACACCCATCTCAACCTCGGCCGGCTGCTGCACGAGGAGGCCGATTTTGGCGCCGCCGAGCGCCACTACCGTGCCGCGCTCGAGAGCGAAGACGACGCCACGGCTCGCTTCAATCTGGGTGTCGTGCTGGAAGACCAGGAGCGTTTCGACGAAGCGATCGACACGTACATCGAACTGCTCCGGTACGACGACTCGTACGCCGACGCGCACTACAACCTGGCGGGGTTGTACGAGCGTCTCGACCGCAAAGACGCCGCCGTGCGGCACCTCAAGGCCTACAAGTCGCTCATCGGCGCCTAGCCCCCGGACCCGACCGATGGAACCCAGCGTCGCGGTGGAACAGAACACCACCCACAAGGCGGCGCCCGGCGGACGCCGTGGCGGACTCGCCAAGGTCGTCATCGCCGCCGCCGTGCTCGTTGTCCTGTTCATATTGGGCGACGATCTGGCAGGCTACATCCCGCGCTTTGCCTCCTGGGTAGACGGTCTGGGCGTCTGGGGACCGGTGGTCTTCGCCACGGGTTACGCCGTCGCCACCGTCGCCATGGTTCCGGGCTCGCTGCTGACCCTCGCCGCGGGCGCCATCTTCGGCCTCGGCAAGGGCTTCGTTACGGTCTTCGTGGGCGCCTCCACGGGCGCCACGCTGGCGTTCCTGGTATCGCGCTACGTGGCGCGCTCGTGGGTCGAGCAGAAGCTCGAGGGGCACGAAAAGTTCGCTGCCGTCGATCATGCCATCGGCGACGAGGGGCTCAAGATCGTCGTATTGCTGCGCCTTTCGCCGCTGTTTCCCTTCAACCTGCTCAACTACGCCCTCGGACTGACGCGCGTCAGGCTACGCGACTACGTCATCGCCCACCTCGGCATGCTCCCCGGCACGCTGCTGTACGTTTATTATGGACGGCTCGCCGGCGCCGTAGCCGAAGCCGCCAGCGGCATACAAACGGAGCACGACGCCGGCTACTACCTCGTGTTCGGGCTCGGCCTGGTGGCAACCCTCGTCGTCACCACCATCGTCACCCGCATTGCCACCCGCACGCTGAAAGCGATTACCGCTGCGTCACGCGTCGCACAGGATCACCGATGACTCCCCAAACAATAGGCCGTGACCCCCAGACGCTCATCGCGCCCGCCGATGAGCACAACGCCAAGCTCATCGACAACGTCCACCCCCTCGACTGGGTGAACCCGGAGCCGGCGCCCCGCTACCACCTGGTGGTGATCGGCGGCGGCACCGCTGGCCTGGTGTCGGCCGCAGGGGCTGCCGGACTGGGCGCCAAAGTGGCGCTGATCGAGCGCCATCTGCTGGGCGGAGATTGCCTCAACGTTGGTTGCGTGCCCTCGAAAGGCGTCATCTCCGCGGCGCGCGCCTGGCACGCGGCGCGCAACGCCACCGGCTTCGGAGGCCCGCAGATATCCGGCCAGGGGGACTTCGGCGTGGCCATGGAACGCATGCGGCGGCTGCGCACCGCCATCAGCCGGCACGATAGCGCGGCACGCTTCCGCGACCTCGGCATCGACGTCTTCATCGGCGACGGACGCTTCGTCGGCGGCAACGAGATCGAGGTCGACGGCAAGCGACTGCGTTTCCGGCGTGCCGTCATCGCCACCGGCGGGCGCGCCGCGGCACCCCCGATATCGGGCCTCGACACCGTCGAATACCTCACCAACGAAAGCATCTTTTCGCTGACCTCGTTGCCGCAGCGCCTCGGCGTTATCGGCGCCGGCCCCATCGGTTGCGAGATGTCGCAGGCGTTCGCGCGCCTGGGCAGCCGAGTGTCGCTGTTCGAGACAACCGACCACATCCTGCCGCGCGAGGACCCCGATGCCGCCGCCGTCGTGCAGAGCAGCATGCGCGCCGACGGCGTCGACCTGCAGCTCGACGTCCAGGTCACGGGTGTGGAGCAGCGCGGCGACGACATCGTCGTGCAGTTCGAGCGCGGCGGTACCGCGCACCAGCTCGCCTGCGACGCGCTGCTGGTAGCCGTGGGCCGCGCCCCCAACGTCGACGGCCTCGGGCTCGAAGAAGCCGGGGTGGCCTACGAGCGCGGCGGCGTCTTGGTCGATGACCGCCTACGCACCACCAACGCGAAGATCTACGCCTGCGGCGATGTCGCCTCGGCATACAAATTCACCCACACCGCCGACGCCCAGGCGCGCATCGTCATCCAGAATGCGTTGTTTTTCGGCCGCTCGCGTAGCTCCGAGCTGGTCGTTCCCTGGTGTACCTACACCAGCCCGGAGATCGCCCACGTCGGCATGTACGCGCGGGACGCCCACGAACTGGGGCTGGAAACCGACACTGTGACGGTGCCGCTGTCGAGCGTCGATCGCGCTGTGCTCGACGGCGAAGACGAGGGATTCCTCCGCGTCCACCTGAAGAAGGGAAGCGACAAGATCCTCGGCGCCACCCTGGTAGCGGCGCACGCCGGCGACATGATCGGCGAGCTGAGCCTGGCGATCACCGCCGGCGTGGGACTCAGCAAGATCTCCGCCACCATCCACCCCTATCCGACGCAGGCCGAGGTCATCAAGAAGGCCGCCGACCAATGGCGCCGCACCAAGCTCACGCCTATGGTCAAGCGGCTGTTTGGGCTCTGGTTCCGGGTATTTTCCTAGGTACCGCTCGTTTTTTCGATTTCCCACCACCCGTCCGCCACCTCTCTCCCGGCTACCCGGATACCTCGGCGCGCAGCGCCGTCAGCGCCGCGGCGTCGAGCGGCTTGGGCACGTAGGCGTCCATACCCGCCTCGAGGAAACGCTCGCGGTCCCCCGCCATGGCATGCGCCGTGATGGCAATAATCGGCACGTGTTTGCGGGTCCACTGCTCGCCGGCACGGATCGACCGCGTCGCCTCGACCCCATCGAGACGCGGCATCTGCACATCCATCAGCACCATGTCGAAGTCGTCC
>SMUY01090877.1_pt1 | contig 10038 bp, 11 predicted proteins | sample 2456441 | NCBI WGS metagenome assembly SMUY01 (sample SAMN11095931, study PRJNA526329) | marine sediment metagenome | biome: Marine sediment; feature: Surficial sediment; material: Deep marine sediment; isolation source: Hadal surficial sediment | place: Pacific Ocean | collected 2014-11 | depth...
AATAAAATCTATTAGCATTTTCATTACTAATATGATAAGGAAATACGGGATTAAATCAGTTTCAAAAAGACTAACTATGAAGCCAACGATAATAAAGAGATTAGTTAAAAATACAAGTATTCCCAGCCCTTTGGATAGGATATTTTTTTGTTTGATAGTTTTGGATGCCCAACGTATTCTTTGTTGAATGACCCTATTCCAGTTTTTTTCAGAATTCGTTATTACTATGGCATCACTGCTTTTTAGAAAATGAACGGCTTTAGGGTATTTTTTAATTAATTTTTCCAACAAAAAAATATCATCGCCACTAGCAATATGATTGTTTTCTGAAAAACCACCCACAGCATTAAAAACTTCCTTTTTGTATGCCAGATTAGCACCATTGCATAGTATGGGATTGTAGAGTCCGAAACTACCCATTGTCACTAATTGTAAGCTTAAATTGTCCATTTTTTGAAAGTGGTTTATGAAACTATTTTCTTCACTATAACTTACCAATCCGGCAATCATTATTGGATTTTTCTTTTGAATAAAAGCATTAAAGACTTCCAACCATTTATCTGAAAATTTACAATCGGCATCTGTTGTAAGTATCCATTCATATTCAGCTATATTAATAGCTGTAGTAATAGCATCTTTTTTAGGAGATGCTGAAAAACGTTTGTTCTTAATTATTTTAAATTGAAGCGTTTTTTCTCCCCAAGCGTAATTTTGGGATTTTAAATTGGTTTCTATAATTTCAACAGATTTATCGTCAGATTCATCATCAATAAAAATGATTTCAAATAAATTGCCTGGATACTTTAATTTTTTTAGTGATTGTAATAAATAAGGGAGGTTTTGAGCTTCATTCCGAAAAGGAATCACAATTGAAAAACGGGCTTGTGGTTGGATGTTTTCAAACTTAAATTCAGGAATAGATTTATACCCAAATAGCAATATACCCATAACAAATAGGTAGATTAACAATAAAAGGAATCCTGTTATAATCACGATTATCTAGGTTTGTAAGTAAACATATAGTACCCTCCCAAAATAGATGGAAATACAAAATTTAGCATCCACATTGCCAGTACAGTACTAAGTACTGTAAGCTCCGACACACCAATTATAGAAAACAACCAAACGGCTGTACCTCCACGAACTATTACATCAAAAATAAAAATTGTAGGAACGAGAGATACCAGTAGATACATAGCAAAAATTATAGGGAACGCTTCATATAAAGATATAGTAGCTCCAAAGAACAGTAATAAATAAAAAAACAAATAACTAAAAATAAGGTAACGTATGAATGAATAAGTAACGGCCTTGATTTTTACTAAAAAAGAGAGGTTTTTAATGTTATTCAATACTTTGGAAATAGAAAGTCCTTTTACAATCAATTGCTGTTCTTTAAAAACAAATCCCAAAATAACAATTAGAATTAAACTAAAAACACCAATTGCTAGTTTTGAAAAAGAAATTGACAACCCAAATTTTTGTATGATATAGGTCAATCCTAAAATCCCAAATAAAATAGTAACACCCATTTGTACACTATTGGAAAAAAAATTAAGCAATAGTATTTGTTTGCGTTTTTCCAGTTCAAAAAAGTACGCTTTAGCGCCATAATCGCCTATTCTATTTGGAGTTGCAAGAGATACAGTTAACGAATATAAGCTTTGTTTCATCGCTGTTAAAAAAGAAAGCTTTTGAACCACTGAAGCTACTGTTTTCCATTTTAATATTTCAAAAAACCAATTGGCAAAGGCTAATAAAAAGAAAATGAGTATTGAACCTATAGAATTATTGTTTTTTGAAAATACCTCAGATGAAAATTCTTTTAAATCTAGGGTTTCATTTTGAGTAATTTTAAAATAAATATATCCAAATGTTATCCCCAAAATAAAAACTTTTAGGGCTAGAAGAAGATATTGTTTAGTTTTGTGGGAATATGCAATCATGAATAGCTAATATATTAAAACTTTTTACTAATGATTACTGAAAAGATCATATTAGGCATCGATCCGGGTACAACTATTATGGGTTACGGACTTATAAAAGTTGTAGGTAAAGAAATGCAATTTTTACAACTCAACGAATTACAACTTAAAAAATACAAGGATCATTATCTAAAACTGAAACTTATCTTTGAACGCACTATAGAATTAATCGATACTTTTAAACCAGATGAGATTGCTATTGAAGCTCCTTTCTTTGGAAAAAATGTACAATCAATGCTTAAGCTTGGCAGGGCACAAGGGGTGGCCATGGCAGCAGGACTATCAAGACAAATACCTATTACTGAATATTCTCCTAAAAAAATAAAAATGGCAATTACAGGGAATGGAAACGCCAGTAAGGAACAAGTAGCTAAAATGCTGCAAAACTTATTAAAACTTAAAGAATTGCCCAAAAACCTTGATGCCACCGATGGTTTGGCAGCTGCAGTATGTCATTTTTATAATGCTGGAAAAATATCAATTGGAAAAAGCTATACAGGTTGGACAGCCTTTGTAAAACAGAATGAGGGAAGAGTAAAAAAGTAAGTAGAAAAAACTTAAAGAAAAATGTATCACTAACAATGTCAACACTTCAGCAATAAAAATATTTAAATTAATATTAATTGAAACCTAACAATTATAACTTATTTTTATAAAATCTTTTTCATATATATCATTATATTTGATTATGGTAAAGACAAACCTTACAAAAAATTATCCTTCATCTATTACCATTAAAATTAATCAATTTGTAAGATATGTAAAGGTAGGTAAGTGCTTGCATTTTATTGCTCTCCTGGGAATTCTCATATTTGTAATTGGATTTCAAAATACTACACAGGCATTTAATTCTCCTTTTGAAATTCAAACTTTTATTTGGTTGTATATTACAATGAATGGATTTACACTTCCAATTTTTGCAGAAATTGATGCTTATGGGAGATACCAAAATTACAAACAAATTAAAGATAGACTTTACAATTATGGTTATGACAATCGTTTAGTAAAACCATTTATATTTTCTAAATGTCAACGTGATGCAGTTTTAGTTGCTTCTTCAGATTTACTATATCAAAATAAAGTAAAAGAATATTTTTATAGCAGGGGGTATCGTTGGTTTCATATATTTCCGGATAATTTTGTGAAGAACCCCTTAGTTCTAATTAAAAAAGACTTTTGGGTTAAAATTTTATTTACTAAAAAATATCAACTACAAAACTTTTATTGGTAATGCAATTAATACAAGTTGAAAATCTATCACTTCGATATGGTAATCAAGACATATTAAACAACATTAATTTTTTTGTAACTAAAGGCAAAATAGTTGGATTATTAGGCCCTAATGGCGCAGGTAAAAGTTCGGTCATTAAAATATTAGCGGGTCTTGTATTTCCTGATAAAGGAAAATTATATATAAAAAATATTCCTCAACCAACATTTTCTGAGCTACGTCAATACTGTGGATATTTAATAGAAACACCTTCTTTTTATCCTTATCTATCAGCTAATAAAAATTTAACTCTCATAAAAAGAATAAGTAAAAGCACTATAGATATAGATGCCCTTTTAGACAAAGTTGGATTAGCTCAAGTTAACCGTAAAAAAGTAAAGTTTTTTTCTACAGGAATGAAGCAGCGATTGGCTATTGCCCAAGCATTATTGCGAAATCCAGAAATGTTAATCCTGGATGAACCGTTTAATGGATTAGATCCAAATGGTTTTCTTGAATTAAAGAATTTATTAAAAGAGTTGAGTAAAAACGGGACGACTATTTTTGTGTCCTCTCATCTTTTAAACGAATTAGAGCAGTTTGCAGATACCTTTATTTTACTGCATCAAGGTAAAATTGCATTTAATATTACAAAAGAGGATCTAATGAAATCCAAGAAAAAAATCATTTTTACTTTTGAGGAAAGTTTTTCTGAAGAAACTAAATTGTATCTACTTAATATTAATGGCATTTTTGAAGGCGACTTCAAAGTAATTTTACATTTATGCCCAAATGAAATTGCAAAAACAGTAAACAAATTAGTAACTTTAAAAAGTACACCCATAAATGTGGAAACACATACTATATTACAAGAAAAATATTTTGAAATAACGGTTTGATTCGATTGATAGAAATAGAAGTATTTAAACTTTTTAGTTCTTATAGAACCTATATAACCTTTGTAATTGCAATAATTTTAATGTTAATTATAAACTTGGGATTTTATAATGATGGTGAAGAGCTTTTCGATTTTTTACTACAATCAATAAGCGGATATTTTTTTATTGAGGGAAATATAATTAACGGATATTTAATTTCGTATTTAGCTTTAAACACACTTTGGGTACATATTCCACTTTTGATAATTATAGTTACTGCCTATATTTTTTCGAGTGAATTTGAATATGGCACCATTCGGGTATTACTAACACAACCGATTTCGCGAACTAGCTTATTATCAGCAAAAATAGTAAGTATGATCCTATTTATTATCTGTTTTATGATTGTTGTTGCGTTATTTGCGATAGTGCCTTCAGTAATACTTTTTGATACCGGTGATGTAATAGTGTTTATTGATGGAATTCAATTTATACAAGAAGATAATTTCTTGAATAGATTTTTTAGCACAATTTTATTTGCAATCATTGGTATGGTTGCATTTTCGAGTATGACTATGTATTTTGCTTTGTGGTTTAAAAACACCTTGACAGCAATTCTAATTTCACTTGGCCTATTAATAGTCCATACATTATTACAGAAATTCGTTTTTGGTATTTTTAGTACCTGGCAGCCATTTCTGTTTACTTATCATATATCTAAATGGCAATTATTATTTGTAAATGATATCCCGTTTAAAAGCATCTTAAACTCAGTTTATTTTCTATTGGGGATGAGTATTTTTTTTATGAGCTTATCGTATTATAAATTTAATAAACTAAATATTTCTTAATGAAAAGATTATGCTACATCTTATTTTGTTTTAATGTATTTGGATTGTTTGCTCAAAATCAAATCAATGATGAAAATATTAAAACTTTAATTGAGAAATATTCACCGAATCTTGATTTAAAATGCAACATCATCGTAAAAATTGAGGTCGAAGGAATGAACATTCCAAACAAACAAGTTTATGTAGAATTTAGAAAAAACAAAAAAACTATAGTAAAAGGGAAAGGCTTAGCACTACTCCCTAAAAAAGGCTTTGTTAATCAGTTTAACGAGTTGTTTTCTACGCCATTACATGCTATATTTTTATCCAGAAAAAAAAATAATTTAATATATAAACTGGTTTCGTTAGATCAGAAAAGCGATTGGATTACCGCTGATATTATTTTTGACGAGCAATCTTTTTTAATTTATGAAGCAACTCTAAATACTCGTAAAAATGGTACTTTTCATATCATCCATTCGTATAGTAATAATATATATCCTTCAAAATCAATTATTACATTTAGTATTAAAGAATTTAAAATTCCTCTAAAATTTATTGGAAGAAAACAAAATGTAATCAATCAACAAAAAACTGATAAAGATGTTAAAGGTAAGGTCACTTTACTTTACACCTATTTATAATTATGTCTGGTATCTACCTCCATATTCCCTTTTGTAAGCAAGCTTGCCATTATTGCAATTTTCATTTTTCTACTAATTTGAAAAGAAAAGAGGAGTTGATAAAATCACTCTGTACCGAATTAATTATTCGGAAGAGGGAATTAAATCAACCCTTACAAACCATATACTTTGGTGGTGGTACCCCAAGTTTACTTTCCGAACAAGAACTGAAACAGATTTTCAATACCATCCATAAACATTATATAGTTGTTGAGGACGCTGAAATTACTCTGGAAGCTAACCCGGATGATCTTTCTAGCAATTTAATAGTCCAATTGCATGATAGTCAAATAAATCGTTTAAGCATCGGTGTACAATCCTTTTTTGCAGAAGATCTACTGTTAATGAATCGAGTACACAGTGCTAAGGAAGCCCTGGAATGTATTCAATTAGCAAAAAAATATTTCAAAAATATAAGTATCGATCTTATTTATGGAATTCCGGGCTTGACTATTGACCGATGGAAGGAAAACCTCGAAATCACACTTTCTTTGGATATTCCTCACATTTCATGTTATGCCTTAACAGTTGAGCCTAAAACAGCATTGAAAAAATTTATTGAGCAAGGAAAAGTAGCTCCGGTAAATGATGAAGAAACAAGATCTCATTACGAACTAATGATCGATACTTTAGAAAATGCAGGATATATAAATTATGAATTTTCTAACTTCGGAAAGCCTGGTTATTTTTCACAAAACAATACGGGTTATTGGAAAGGAAAACCCTATTTGGGAATTGGCCCTTCTGCGCATTCCTTTGATGGTAATAAACGTAGCTGGAATATTTCCAATAATATAAAATACATAAAGAGTATTAATGAGGGTAATATTCCTTTAGAATTTGAAGTTTTATCGGTTACCGATAAATACAACGAATATATCATGACGGGTTTACGTACAATGTGGGGAGTTTCGTTAGTAAAGGTTGAAAATGACTTTGGAAAACGATATAGGGATTATCTTTTAGAACAAGTTGAAAAACATGTAGAAAACCAATTGCTGTATTTTGAAGATGATACATTAAAAATCACTAAAAAAGGAAAATTTTTAGGTGATGGAATAGCTTCAGATTTGTTTTTAGTAAATTTATCCTGAATTCAAAAGAAAAAATAATTTGAAAGCAACTTTCAAAATAGATGATAGGTTGGTAACAGTAGATTTGTCCAATCCTTTAGATATTTCTATTACCTTGGAAGCATCAAAAAACAATCCTCTGGCCTGGTATTTGGATATACCAAAAATTGAACCTGTAAAGACAGATAATTGGATTGGTAAAGTAAGTGAAGGTGCTTCGGTAAACTTTAATAATATTTCTTTTAATCCACATGCTCATGGCACTCATACCGAGTGTATTGGACATATTACACCTGAATTTCATTCGGTAAATGAAGTCTTAAAAAACTTTTTCTTTATTACAGAAGTAATCTCGGTAGTACCTGAAAATGCAGGCGAGGATCGTGTAATTTCAGCAAATCAAATTAAAAACCTACTTGATGGAAAACATCCTGAAGCTCTTGTGATACGTACACTTCCTAATATGGAATCAAAAAAAGTGCAAGATTATTCAAATTCAAACTGGCCTTATCTAAAACAGGAAGCAGCTACCTTCATAAGAGAAATTGGAGTCCAACATCTATTAATTGACCTACCCTCTGTAGATAAAGAAAAAGATGATGGTAAACTATTGGCACACAAGGCATTTTGGGGTTACCCTCAATCACCACGCCTTAATGCAACGATCACGGAATTAATTTATGTTCCCGATCATATAGAAGATGGAAGATATTTGTTAAACCTTCAAATAGCACCGTTTCATAACGATGCATCGCCCAGTAAACCGGTGTTGTATCATTTTCTCTAGGGTTACCTTTCTTTGTTTTATATTTATACTATGGAACTTTTTAAAAATATAGGGTTCATTTTTATTTTGTTTTACACAGCGGCTTCTTTTTCACAGGATTATGAAAAAATAGATGCAATAATTTTGTTATATCCTACCAGTTGTGATACCCCTGAAGATATTTCAAAATTTATCACGCGGGATTTTACTACCGAAGAAGAAAAAATACGAGCTATTTACAGTTGGATTATTAAAAACATTGCTTACGATCCGGAAGAATATAAAAATTTTGATTACAATTTCAAGAATTATAGAGAGCGCAATCAAAAAGAAGAAATAACTAGAGAAAAAATAATAAAACGTACTCTACAAAAAGGAATTGCTGTTTGTGAAGGCTATGCCATGTTATTCGAAAAGCTTTGCGAGTTGCAGGGGATAAGTAATTATTTGGTTAGAGGCGATACAAAAACAAACTTCAGTGATATTGGGAGACCCTTTAATACGATTCATATGTGGAATGTGGCATTGATAGATGGGAAACCCTTTCTCTTTGATACTACCTGGGGAGCCGGGAAGTACCATCAAAAATTTATAAAGGAACCTAGCTATTTTTACTATAAAACACCTCCCGATTTATTTTTCAATACTCATTATCCAGATATTTATGAAGATGCTTTTATTTCAGAAGAAGTAAGTAGCCAGGAGTTTTCTTATAGACCACTTATTATTGAAAAACAATTACTTCTTTCAGATATAGAAACTCCAAACAAGGGAATTATCTATACGGAAATGTATTTTGATGAAATTCAATTCGCAATAACAAATATTCGAACCGATAAAGTGACCTACTCCTATGGGGATATAATTTTACCTGTTGAAAAGATCGAAAATGATAATAACAAACTAAGTTTTTCTATTCCAATACAATTAGGAGTAAATACATTGTTGATCTATTTTGATGATGCACCCGCTTTGGGATATCTTATAAGATAATTATGAATATTGAAGAATTTAGAGAATATTGTCTTGCAAAAAAGTGGGTTACTGAATCATTCCCTTTCGATGAACAAACACTTGTTTTTAAAGTTATGGGAAAAATGTTTGCGCTATCTGGCCTGGAGCATCAACCCGCTCGAGTAAATTTAAAATGTGATCCAGAGCGTTCTGTTCAACTTCGAGAAGAATATTTTGGACTTATAAATCCCGGGTATCATATGAGTAAATTACATTGGAATACTGTAGAACTGGAAAAAAATATACCCTATGAACTCCTTCTAGAATTAATAGACCTATCTTATGATCTAGTGGTACAAGGACTGCCAAAAAAAGTTAGAGGTCAATTTTTAAACCCAAAATAAAACACCTAAATATTGTTATATACAGAAATACAAAATATTTTTTTGTATTTTTAGCCCTCCAAATAATTTTCTGCCTTTTATATTGTTAGACAAACACTAAAAGGTTGTCTCAAGTCTAAAGAATTTTACCTCAAATTTTAAAGAGTATTTAATTTTAACCATTATACTAACTTTAATAATTTTAGATTATGAAAACAACCAATCGATTTTTTATTGCAATAGTTGTATTACTATTGCTTTTCAACACTTCTATTTTTGCTCAAGATGATCCCCCACCCAGGCCCGAATATGTCGTAGCAACAACATTCCATTGGAATATGGATAATGAAGATTTTGATATGGAGACCTGGATCGCCGGAGAAAAAGAATATCTGGATAAGGTAATTAAGAAGAATGAGCTTATCGTTGGAGCTGGTGTTTATTTGCATCGATTTACGGCAGATAATACGGAGTTGATTTTTGTTCACACCTATGCTTCTTGGGCTGACATTGATAAAGCACAAGAAAGAAATGGTGAGCTTGCAAAAGAGGCATGGCCGGATGATGAAGAGAGAAAAGCTTATGCAAAAAAACGATCTGCTTATTATACAGACTACCATTCCGATGAAATCCGTGCAACCATGTCTGGAGCAAAACCTATGACAGAAGCTCCAGGAGATGACATGTTATTATATTTGCAAATAAATCATTTTGCTTTTCCAGAAGATGGTACACTTGAAGAATTTAACGAATTATTTAAGGAGTATGTAGAAAATGTTTTTCATAAAAATGAATACATAAAGGGCTATTATCCTAATGCACATGCCTGGGGATCAGACAGAACAGAATTTGTAGAAGCTTTTTTTGTAAATTCTTTGGGGGATATAGCTAATATGTTTACCAGAAATAGCGAATTAGAAAAGGAACATTGGCCCGATGAGACCTCTTTAAAAGAATTTTTTAAGAAGGCGGATAAATATTTAACTGGAGTACATGGGGATTATATTTATTCAGTCGTGGAACAACTGTCAAAATAAAAAATGAAAATTAATTTAAAAAAGGGATGCTATTTAGCTTCCCTTTTTTATAATAAATGATTTAGAGTTTACCCGCAGGACATATCGGCAACGATCTTCCACTCGCCGTTTATTTTTCTAAAGATAATCAGAAAGATACCATTCGCGTCACCTACCTTTCTAGATAAATAGTATTCGCCCATCACCCAATACGAATTATCTTCAATTTTTGAGATATCATTAATTTTAAAGGTTAAAGT
>SMUY01189613.1_pt1 | contig 10037 bp, 7 predicted proteins | sample 2456441 | NCBI WGS metagenome assembly SMUY01 (sample SAMN11095931, study PRJNA526329) | marine sediment metagenome | biome: Marine sediment; feature: Surficial sediment; material: Deep marine sediment; isolation source: Hadal surficial sediment | place: Pacific Ocean | collected 2014-11 | depth 0-1...
CCCGGCACGGCGACTGGGTGCTCGCATCGCTCGCTTCCCCAGCCCTTCCAGCCTTCCCCGCATGGGTTGACGGGTCGGCCCGTGCAACGTCCTTTTCGAGGCCTGCTCAGCGTTCACTCACGTTACGGCCTGCACACGCGCCAAGTCACCATATGTGACCCTCTACACCAGAGGCTTCAGCCACTTCGTTACCTCCATGACTGCTCCGATTGCTTCCGGCCGGAGCGATAGTTGCCGGGTGGGACTTGCACCCACTGAAGAACGCCGCATAAGCACGGCGCACACCCACAACGGTCATTCCGGCAGGCCGGCATTGCGCAGGCCGCCCACGAACCGTTCAAGGAAATCTGGATTGGCGGTCATGTAGAACGTTGGGGCCCTCGATAAATTAAATCGTGGGTTGATACGAAGTGCTTCAGCCGCCTGCACCTTCGCGTCGTCAATTCGCCCGGTTAGGCCATAGAGGCTTGCGAGGCGAAGGTGTCCTGCGAAATAATCCGGATCCTTAGTCACAGCCATTTGGAGGATATCAACCGCTTCCGCGTCACGACCCAACTGCTCCAAAGCGTTGGCGAGTATGCCAAAGTAGTAGGTGTGGTGAAAAGGATTGAGGCGCATTGCCTCTCTCATATGAACGTCGCCCTCTTCCGGGTGCCCCGCGTTGATGAGGATGCGTGCTAAGCCGAGCTTAATGTACGCATCGTTGGGGCTCAGGCTAACTGCGATCCTGGCTTCGACAACCGCCTCTTCGTAGCGTCCTTGGGAGCTTCGAACAAAACTGACGAGATTGTGCGCATATGCCTCGTTCGGGTTTTGGCGAAGCGCTTGCTCGCCGATTTGACTGGCTTTAGCGAGCGATTCCTCTGGCGAGGCGCTAAAGCCGAAGCGAATGTCAAAATAGTGAGTTTTTCCGATCCAAGCCAAGGCGAGAGTGTAGCCAGCGTCTTCAGCGAGGGCCCTTTCAAAAAGTTCTCGTGCCTGGGCGTTTTCTGCCGGTGACCCCTGCATCACCAACTCGAACGCCTGCATGGCGCTCGTCCATGCGGTGATGTTCTCCGTGCCACGCAACCAGATTTGCGCCTGCTCGCCGTCCGACAGCTTGAGGCGAAGCGCGCTGACGATTTCACGAGTCATTTCGTCCTGGATATCGAAGATATCGTCGAGCTCGCGGTCATACCGCTCGGCCCACAAATGATGGCCGTCGATGGCGTCGATCAATTGGGCGCTAATACGCAAGCGGTTCGCGCTTTTTCGCACGCTGCCCTCCAAAACGTAGCGAACCCCCAGGTCAGCCGCGATCCTTCGGACATCGATAGCTTTTCCCTTGAAGGAAAAGCTGGAATTCCGGGCGATGACGAACAGGCTCGAAATTTTTGATAGTGTCGTGATGATGTCCTCGGCCAGCCCGTCTCCGAAATATTCCTGCTCGGGGTCGCCCGACATGTTGGCGAAGGGCAACACCGCGATGGAGGGCTTGTCGGGCAGTTTGAGCACTCCCACTGAGCTGGGCATTGGATCAGCTGAGGCGTCGGTCCAGCGGTATACCCGGACGGGCTCCCGGATGTTCTTGACCTTCTGGTCGCCCAGGTCCTCGAAGGCGGCGGGGAGCTTGTTCCTGACCTCTTCGTAGACCTTGCCGGAGATGCAAATCCCGCCGGGCTCGGCAAGACCTTCCAGCCGCGCGGCCACGTTGACGCCGTCACCATAGATGTCTGATCCCTCGACGATTATGTCCCCAAGGTTCACGCCGATCCGGAGCCGGAGGCGCCGTTCGTCAGGTAGGTCTGTCTCGCGCCCCACAATGCCTTGTTGGATATCGATGGCACAGCGCACGGCCTCGACGACACTGGGAAACTCGGCCAGAAGCCCATCGCCCATAAGTTTCACGATACGCCCGCGGCCACCAGTAATCTTGGGCTGCACCAGGTCTTTACGCAGAGACTTCAAACGCGCGAGCGTTCCTTCCTCGTCCTCGCCCATGAGGCGGCTGTAACCGACCACGTCGGCAGCAAGTATGGCGGCCAGTTTGCGCTCCACACCTTCTTCGCTCACGGGGTGCCCCTTAGCTGGAATGCGGAATAAGTAGCAGTTTAGGTGAATTTCCCGGGTGCTGAAACCAGGAAGCCTGACTTCCGGTTATGGCTAATAAGAGAAGTTCCCGCCCCGTCGCCGGTACGACCGCTTATCCCGCAACAAGCGACGTTCGGCCTTCAAAAACGGCAAGATATCCGTCGAGACGCTTGCGCGATTGCAGGGGCTTTCTTCAGGATTTTTGGCCGGCGAGGGCCTTGATTTCATCGATGAGATCTTTGGGCAGGGTCATGCCGTGGGCGATGGCCTGGCGCCGGCGTTCCTGTTCCGCCTGTCCGGGCAGCCGCACCGGCCGCGTCGGATCGGCCGGCGGCGTGGTCAGAATGAGGTCGCGGAAGCGGACCATGGCCTCGGAGAACGCCGCCTTTCCGATCAGGCGGCCGGGGTCGAGGAGCAGGAAGAAATGTCCGATGTTCGACGGCAGCTCCGGATGGTCGAGCCACGAGGAAATACCGCTCAGGAATTGCGCGCCGCTCAGTGCGCCACTGAGAATGTCGATCGCCTGGCTCAGGCCGGAGCCTTTGTGCCCGCCCATGGGGGATAGAAGCCCCTCGAGCGCGGCGGCGGGGTCGGTCGTCGGCCGCCCCTGAACGTCGACCGCCCAGTCTGCCGGAATCCGATCGCCGGCCGCCTGGGCCGCGCGAATCTTGCCGCGCGCGGCGACGCTCATGGCCATATCGAGCAGAAAATGCGGGCCCCCCTCGATCGGCGCCGCGACACAGACCGGATTGTTGCCGATCCGGGCCTCGGCCCCGCCCCACGGCGGCATGGTGGTCGAGGCATTGGTGCCGCCGATGAAGACATAGCCGGCCTCGACCGCCTTGAGCCCGTAGGGCATCAGGGCGCCGCAGTGATTGGAATGGCGGCAGCCGACATAGGCGATGCCGGTTTCCGCGGCCATCTCCAAAGCGGCATCCAGGGCGCGCGCGGCGATCGCCGTGCCGGTGGCATTGCCACCATCGACCAGGGCCAGCGAGGGCGCGCGCCGCGCGACCGCGATCTTCCCCGTGGCATCGATGCCGCCCAGACCGAGACGCTTGGCATAGGCCGGAACCCGGATCAGCCCGTGGGTCGCGATCCCCATCGATTCCGCATCGATCAAAGGCCACACGGTCGCGGCGGCATCGGCCTCGCGCATGCCCAGCGACACGAACAGATCGACGGCCAACCGGGTTGCGGCCTCGAGCGGCAGGGTAACGGTTAGCGGCAAGATTCCCCCCCGTCGTTATGGACCGTCGCGAAATCTGCCATGGTTTTATAGGGTCGAAATGCCTTTCCCTCAATACGTTGCACCCTCGATTCGGTCGGCTGTGCGCAGATTCGAGTCTCGAATCGACACGGGGCCTGAGCGCCGCTGCCCCTGGCCAGGGACCGCGGGATACCGCTATCATGGGCGCCGCTATCGCGAGGGAGGACGCATGCCATGGCCTCGATACTCGGTGGATTTCTGCGTCGGCTGATCGGCGGCGGCGGCGAGGACGCGGGTACGGCCGCGCCCGTGGGGCCGGCGGTCGAGTACAACGGCTATACGATCCAGCCGGCGCCGCGGCGCGATCGTGGGCAGTGGCTGACCGCGGGGGTGATCTCCAAGGATTTCCCCGAAGGGCCCAAATCGCAACACTTCGTGCGCGCCGAGACCCACGCCGGCCCGGAGCAGGCCAGCGAGTTCGCGGTCATCAAGGCCAAGCAGATCATCGACGAGCGCGGCGATCAGCTGTTCACCGACCGCGCCCCGCCGGCGCCGGAGGATTAGGCCCGCAGCCTCGAACCCTTCCCCCCGCCTCACGCCCGCGGCAGGAGCGGGCGGTAGTCGTCGATGAAGCCGGCGACGGCGTCGAGCAGGGCGTCGGTCTCGCCGTCTCCCATGGGCAGGGACAAGGCCATCATGCCGCGCGGCGAGAGGTAGATGCCGCGCGCCAGCATGGCCAGGTGGAACAGCTGCTTGAGCCGCGGGTCCTCGCCCTCGAGGTCTTCGGGCCGGAGAATCGGGCCGGGGCGGAAGTGGACGCTCAGGATCGAGCCCAGGCCGCTCGCGCTGAGCGCCAGCCCGGCCGCCTGGAAAGTGGCCCCGAGCGCCGCGCGCAAGGTTTCGCCGCGGGCGTTGAGCGCTTCGAGCACATCCGGGCTCAGCACCTCGGTCAGGCCGGCGTGGCCGGCCGCCATGGTGAGCACGTCGTTGTTGAAGGTGCCGGCGTGGAACAGGCAATCGGGCCGGGCCGGATCGAAGCGGTCCATGAGATCGGCGCGCCCGCCGAAGGCCCCGAAGGAGCCGCCGCCGCCCAGGTACTTGCCGAGTGTGGTCAGGTCCGGGACCACGCCAAACGCCGCCTGCAGGCCGCCGGGCGAGAGCCGCGAGGTGATGACCTCGTCGAACACCAAGAGGATGCCGTGGCGCGTGGTCTCCGCGCGCAGCATCTCCAGGAAGCCGGGCGCGGCCGGGATGCAGCCGCCGGCCCCCAACATGGGTTCGAGAATGACCGCGGCCAGGTCCTCGCCATGGGCGGTGATCTGGGCCCGGGTCGCCGCGATGTCGTTGTAGCGTCCCATGACCATGGGAAACGGCACGTTGAGCGGGGAGCCGCCGTGGCCGAAGATCAAAAAGCCGCCGTGATAGGCCCCCTCGAAGGCCAGCACCTTGTCGCGCTTGGTGACCGCGCGCGCCAGCGAAAGCGCCATCAAATCGGCCTCGGAGCCGGAGTTGCAGAACCGCACCCGGTCCAACGAGGGGAAGCGCGCGCAGAGCTCGGCGGCGAAGCGGGCCTCGTGCAGGTTGGGCGCGCCGAAGACCACGCCGGCCTCGAGCGCGGCCTTCATGGCGGTTACGATCGCCGGGTTGGAATGGCCGTAGAGCCCGGCCGAGTACTCGCCCAGGAAATCGATGTATTCGTCGCCGTCGAGACTCCAGATGCGGCAGCCCGCGCCCCGGGTCACGGTCAGCGGACAGGGCGCGTAGTGCAGTATAGATCGCGTATTTCCGCCGGGCAGGCTGGCCTTGGCGGCCTCGTGGCGGGCGACCGACTGAGGGTTCGCCTCGAGATAGCGGCGCTCGGCCTCGGCCAGCGCGGTATCGAGATCGAGATTGCGTCTCGGGTCGTGGGCGAGCGCCATGCCGGGCCTCTCCAGGGTGCGAGGGTTCGCGGGACTCGGGGGCGATCCTAGCGCGCCGGGGCCTGCCAGGATACCCGGGTCGCGCCCGGCTCGAGCGCCGGCGCCCGAGTTTGGCATGGCCGGCCCGGCTCCCGATGTGCGACATTGGGGTTATGCCTGCGCCCCGCGATTTCACCGCCGACAAGCACCGGGTCCTGAAGAACGTCTTCGGCTTCGAGGCCTTCCGGCCCGGCCAGGAGCCGGTGGTGGACGCGATTCTGGCGCGCCGCAACGCGCTCGCGATCATGCCCACCGGCTCGGGCAAGTCGCTGTGCTTCCAGGTCTCGGCCCTGGTGCTCGGCGGTCTCACCGTGGTGGTCTCGCCCCTGGTCGCCCTGATGCAGGACCAGGTCGCCGCCCTCCGGCTCGCCGGGGTGCGCGCCGAGACCATCCATTCCGGGCGCGATCGCGCCGAGAACGTCGCCGCCTGGCACCGGGTCGCGGCCGGAAAAGCCGAGCTGCTCTACCTCTCGCCCGAGCGGCTCATGACCGAGCGCATGATCGCGGCGCTCGCCCGCCTGCCGGTAACCCTGTTCGTGGTCGACGAGGCGCACTGCATCTCCCAGTGGGGCCCGGCATTCCGTCCCGATTACGCGGAACTGGCGCGGCTGCGCACGCTGTTCCCGGGGGTGCCGCTGGCCGCCTTCACCGCCACCGCGGACGCGGCGACCCGGACCGAGATCTTGGAAAAGCTGTTCGGCGGCCATGCGGAGACCTTCATCCACGGCTTCGACCGCCCGAACATCCGGCTCTCGGTGGCGCTCAAGCGCGACTGGAAAAAGCAGCTTTTGGCGATCGCGGCCGAGCATCGGGGCGAGGCCGGCATCGTCTATTGCCTGTCGCGCAAGAAAACCGAGGCGACGGCGGTCCTGCTCGCGCAACACGGCATCGCGGCGCTGCCCTACCACGCCGGCATGGACAAGGCCGAGCGCGAGGTCAATCAGGACGCCTTCATGACCCGGGACGGCGTGGTCATGGTCGCCACGATCGCCTTCGGCATGGGTATCGACAAGCCCAACGTGCGCTACGTGGCGCACACCGACCTGCCCGGCAACATCGAGGCCTACTACCAGGAATTCGGCCGCGCCGGACGCGATGGCCAGCCGGCCCGGGCCTATCTGCTGTACGGCCTCGACGACATCCGCATGCGGCGCATGTTCATCGAGCAGCAGGACGCCGGGGACGACCGCAAGCGGCGCGATCACAAGCGGCTCGACGCCCTGCTCGCTTACTGCGAGGCGCCCGACTGCCGCCGCCGGACGCTGTTGGCCTACTTCGGCGAGGAGGCCGGGCCTTGCGGCAACTGCGACGCCTGCCTGGAACCGGCCGAGGTCTGCGACGGCACCGAGGAGGCGCGCCTGGCGCTGGCCGCGATCCAGGGGACCGGGCAACGCTTCGGCGCCGCCCACGTGATCGACGTGCTGCGCGGCGCCGAGAACGAAAAGGTCCGCAAATTCCGGCACCAGGGGCTGCCCGCCTACGGCCGCGGCGCCGGCTTTCGCAAGGAGGAGTGGCAGTCGATCCTGCGCCAGATGCTCGCGGGCGGGCTTCTCGACCTCGACATCCAGGGCTACGGCGGGCTGAGCGTGACCGCCCAGGGCGCCGCCCTGCTCCAGGGCGAGCGGTCGTTCCACTACCGCAAGGACACGCTGCGCCGGGCCGGCCGGGCGCCGCGGCACCCAGGGCCGGGGCCGGGGCCGTCGCCAACACCGGCGGCCGGGGCGCCCCCCGACCAAGCGCTGCCCCAGGAGGCGCTGCCCCAAGAGCCGCTATCGGACGCCGACGCCCGGTTGCTGGAACGGCTCAAGGAGCTGCGCCTGAGCATCGCCCGGGAGCGCGGGGTGCCGGCCTACGTGGTGTTCCACGACCGCAGCCTGCACGACATGGCGCGGCGGCGGCCCAACTCGCACGACGCGTTCGGCAAAATCCACGGCGTCGGCGCCACCAAGCTCGCCAAGTTCGCGGCGCCTTTCGTCGCCCTGATCGCCGCACATGGTGAATAGGCTCACCGCCTTCTGGGCGGTGCAGACCGGAACCACCCGCGGCATCGTCCTGATGATGCTCTCGACGCTGGGCTTCTCCGGCATGCACGTGATGATCCGCTATCTTTCGGGCGCGCTCGACCCGATCCAGATCGCTTTCTTCCGGAACTTCTTCGGGCTCATCGTGTTCCTGCCCTGGTTCCTGCGCAGCGGTTTCACGCCGCTGCGCACCAACCAGTTCAAGCTGCACGCGCTGCGCGCCGGGCTCAACGTCTGCGCCATGTTCGCCTTCTTCAGCGCGCTCGGCATGACGTCGGTCTCCCGGGTGACCGCGCTCGGCTTCACCGCGCCGCTGTTCGCCGCGGTGCTCTCCGTTTTCGTGCTCGGCGAGGTGTTCCGGCTACGCCGCTGGACCGCCACCCTCTGCGGCTTCCTCGGCACCCTGGTGATCCTGCGCCCCGGGTTCGCAGAGATCGACCTGGGCTCGCTCCTGGTGCTGTTCTCGGCGCTGCTCTGGGGCTGCACGCTGATGGTGATCAAGGTGCTGGCCCGGACCGAATCGAGCCTCACCATCACCAGCTACATGAACATCCTGCTGACGCTTCTGTCGTTGGTGCCGGCGCTTTTGGTCTGGCGCACACCGGAAGGCGCGCAGTGGTTCTGGCTGCTGGCGATCGGGGTGCTCGGCACGCTCGCCCAGGTCGCGATCACCCAGTCGCTCAAGGAGGCCGACACCGGTGTGGTCATGCCGTTCGACTTCCTCAAGCTGATCTGGGTCGCGATCATGGGCTACCTGTTCTTCGGCGAGACGCCGGGGCCGTTCGTCTGGCTCGGCGGCGCCATCGTCTTCGCCTCCGCCACCTACATCGCCATCCGCGAGAGCCGCCTCGCCCGCGAGCGGGCGCGCAAATCGCATGAACGGAACTAGTGTGGTGGGCGCAGCGGGACGCGAACCTTGGGCCCGCCGATTGAGAGTCCGCGGCTCTGCCAACTGAGCTTTGAGCCCGCCCTTACCGACCCGATGCCTCGTCCGGTTCCACAATGCCCGACAGGTAGGAGATAAAGTGCGAAAACAGCTCGGACTGGGAGGAAATCCCAAGTTTCGCATAGATGTTCTTGCGGTGGATCTTGACCGTCCCGGTGGTGATCTGGAAAAGGCGTCCGATGGAATTGGATGAATGCCCGCGCAATACCATGCGCACCACCTCGCGTTCACGGCGTGTCAGAACGCCTTCGCCGAAATTCTCGAAAGCGCTGGTGACCTGACGGGTCAGTGGTGGTCGGGCGGTTTCCTCCTCGGCCTCGCTGGATCGTAGATAACCCAGATTTCGCCAGTGTCGTGCCGCCGAAGCGTGAACGATCGGTTCCATACGATGCAGTTTGTTCATGTCGCGGTCGCTGAACGGCGCGCTGGTGCCCGCCCGCATCAGGGAAATCACCAGCATCATGTCATGGGCAAGGGACACCAGAAAGCCGATCTCCTCGGCCAGTCCGGTGCGGCGATAGTATGATCGAAAATACTCTGAGTGATAAAATCGGTCCGGCGCAATCTCGCGTAGCCGATACAAGCCGGGTTCCATCCGGTCCACATATACCTGATAGAACGGGTCCAGCAGATAGGGGCCTTCCAGATAGTCGGTGACAAATACGATCCGCTGTTCCGGGGTAAATGTATCGTAAGGGCATATCGGGCGGTCCTGGCCGCGATAGGCGAAAAATACGGCATAGTCGAACGGCACCACATGGCGTAAAGCCTGCACCAGAACGGCAGGAAACTGTGATGTGTCTCCCGCCGCGATGACCCGCGCAATGTGGTCGTGCCAGCCACGGGCATCCAGTTTTAGAATCGTATTTGGGCCAATAGTCATGTTTGGCGGTAATATCCCTGCTCACGAGGATTTTCTAAATAATTTGCCGTGGGAGGCATATATACCGTGGGGGATATATACAGTCACGCACCAAAAAGAGCATGCTTAGGCAGGCTAGCGTGGAGACTGGCCGAATACGATTAACAATGCTTGCGCAGGCATGTGACAGGGATGGAACACAATACGCCCATGCGTAATCCCCACAGCTCGGATTTACCCGATATCCGGTTCGACCAAGTTACCAAGCGTTACGGCGAAATCGTGGCGGTAGACTCTGTCAGTCTATCCATCGAGCGGGGCGAATTTTTCAGCTTTCTGGGCCCATCCGGTTGCGGCAAGACCACATCGCTTCGCCTGATTGCGGGCTTTGAACAGCCGACGCAAGGGAACGTCCATATTGGAGGCGTTTCCGTCATCGGCGTGCCGCCGCATCAGCGCCCGGTCAATATGGTGTTCCAGCACTATGCCCTGTTCCCCCATATGACCGTTGCCGACAATATCGGTTATGGACTTCGTCAACGCAGGCCCAAACCACCCAAGTCCGACATATACAAGCAGGTCGATGAGATACTCGAGATGGTTCAGATGTCCGGCTACGGCAAACGCCGGGTCTGGGAACTGTCGGGCGGCCAGCAACAGCGGGTCGCTCTCGCCAGGGCCTTGATCAATCGCCCCACCGTTCTGCTGCTCGACGAGCCGCTCGCGGCGCTCGACCGCAAGCTCCGCCGGGAAATGCAGATAGAGCTGCAAACCCTGCAACGCGATGTGGGCATAACGTTCATTCTCGTCACTCATGATCAGGAAGAGGCGCTCTCCATGAGCGATCGCATCTGCATCATGCGGGACGGACAGGTGGTGCAATCGGGCAGCCCTCGTGAATTGTACGATCAGCCGGTCAATCTTTATGTCGCGGATTTTGTCGGAAAAACCAATTTCATCGCGGGGTCGG
>SMUY01406319.1_pt1 | contig 10033 bp, 14 predicted proteins | sample 2456441 | NCBI WGS metagenome assembly SMUY01 (sample SAMN11095931, study PRJNA526329) | marine sediment metagenome | biome: Marine sediment; feature: Surficial sediment; material: Deep marine sediment; isolation source: Hadal surficial sediment | place: Pacific Ocean | collected 2014-11 | depth...
AATAATGCAGGAGATTTGGACACAGCAAACTACGATATAGTTGGGATAAAGAATGATCAATGGTTTTTAGCAGGCACATACAATGTTACTTCAGGTATTATTTCAAAAACAGGTTGATTATATTGAGAAGATGGAACACTAAACAGAACATGAATTTGTTTTTCTTATTCGATTTACAATATTTTTTATTGTAACAAGATTTTACAATGTAAATATAATATGATACCTTAAATTGTATCAATTTTTATTCTAAGATGTTTTATTTTAGATATGAGCTACTCGTTGCCATATGGAAAAGAAAAAATTAATTTCAACATTCCTGATGATTTTCAAGTAAAGATTGTCGAGTCAAAACAAACCACATTTGTTAAAGACGTATATGAAAAAACTCGTAATACAATAATGCATCCAATTAATTCCCCATCTTTATTAGAATTAGTAAAAGGAAAAAAATCTGCATGTATTGTTGTTACTGATATTTCAAGAAAATGTCCAGATAAAGAATTACTCATCCCTATTTTAGAAATTGTAGAAAAAGAAGTAAAGCGAGAAAAAATTTCGATTCTTATTGCTTCTGGAATGCACAAAAAAATGAATTACGATGAGAAGACAGAAAAATACGGAAAAATTATTTGTCAAAATTACCAAATCATTGATCATGATCCTAACGATGATGACTCATTAATTTTTCTAGGACTAACAAAAACTGGAAACCCTGTAAAAATTTCTAAAGTTGCTTTAGAGTCAGACTTGCTTATTTCATTAGGAGTAGTAGAACCACATCAATTTGCAGGATATAGCGGTGGCTACAAAACAGTCTCAATAGGTGTGGCTGATGATGAAACTATAAGCCGAACTCATTCTGCTATGTTGATCAAAAAATCTAAAATAAGGGTAGGCCAAACGGAAGGAAATTCCATTCAAGACGAAATAATAGAAATTGGGAAAAAATCTGGTTTAAATTTCATAATAAATGTAATTCTAGGAAACAACAACGAAATTTTAGAAATTGAATCAGGAGAGCCTATTGAGACTCACAAAAAACTTATACAGAAAGCAAAAAGCATTTACGAAATTCCATTAGAAAAATCGTACGATGTTGTTGTCTGTGGAGTAGGATTTCCTCAGGATTCTAATCTTTATCAAGCAACGCGTGCGGCAAGTTATCTGTATTTTGCCCAAAGGCCTGTAATTAATCACGATGGATACATAATCATCCCTGCTCCTTGCTCAGAAGGAGCGGGAAAGGGTATTGGTGAACAACGTTTCTTTTCAATGCTAAAAAATAACTCACTAGATGAAATTTTAAACATAGATGATGAACTAAAAGCTGGAGAGCAAAGAGCCTACTTTATAGCTCAGGTGCTTAAAAATTGTAAAATAATCATAGTTGGGTGTAAAATGCCAGAAATTATTAAAGAAGCAAAAATGATTCCTGCTAAAGATATGGAAGAAGCATTTGATATAGCAAAAACTAGTTTTAGAAATACTGAGATACTTTTAGTTCCTAATGCACTGTCTACTTTACCTGTAATTCAATAACTCTCAAATATTTTCTAAGATTATAACTCAATTCTATAGTAATCCCATCTCTCAGGATCAAATTGTGTAACAAACTTCGCATTTTCATGTGTTTTGCTGCGCTTTGAAATTACATTTCTAAGAGCAAAACTAGTTTGATATTTATATCTTTTAGAATGTGCTTGCATAGTAAACAAATGACGTAGTTCACTTCCACCATGATGTCCCCAATAACCCATTTTAATTGCAAGCGGTTCTAAAAATATTGTATTTTTTTTGCCAAAGTTTTCATCATTTATTTTTTCTTTTAAAATTTCATAATTTTCAAGAGGACCTCCTTTTGCAAATCCAATTATTGGCCCTCCGGGATCAGTTAATCTAATCGTGCTAAGAATGGTATAAGGGTCTTTTATGGATTCTTCAAAATTCTTACTAGTTATTTGTAATGGTCTTGGTAACTCGTCAAAAATTTCCCGTAGATTTTTTATAAAATCATCTTGTGTTCTAGTAATATTTTGTTCTATTGTAGGAACAATTTTTAGATTTTCATAAACAAAATCTGCATGAATTTGAATCTCTTGTTGACGAAGTTTCAAAAAAGAAAGAACATTGTGCATAAAGTTTTTTCTCATTTGTTTTGGTAAAGATCTAAGAACTCGTTCACACATCTCTGATTCATTATTAATAAGATCTTCAAAATAGGCAACTGATCTTTGAACAATGAGAGAGGGATGCCATGCAAGAGCATGTGCATTCTTTTTTGCCATTTCCATACCTTTAGTAAAATCTCCTAACGCATAACCGCTTACTCTATCAACTATTGACAAAAACCAACCCAATCTCAAGAAATGATCTTGTTTTTGAGGATTATTTTTTGTGATTTCACAATTATCGAAGCATTTTTTTATTTCTTTTTCAGCTTTTTCTTTTAATTTTCCTTTCCACGGAAAAGTAGTCCTTAAAATTAAGACTTTAATTAAATTAAGATCAAGTTTAGCATCGCTCAGAAATTTTTTTAAAGTTTCATTCTCTGTAAGAAATTTTAAAACACTTTCTTCATGAGGCTTATCGACGCTCTTATCTGGGTCAAAATCATGAAACAGTGCTGCAGTAAAGAGATACTTGAGATCTTCTTGATTAATTGGATTAAGGTCGCTTTTCCAATTTGCTGCAACTAGAGTAACGTATGTAACTTCTAGCTCGTGTTCTATATTGTGGTATCCATAATAATCCATACCTAATCCTTGGCTTTCAAACAAATCAACAGTAAAATCTAACATCTTTGAATAACATGGTTTATCCAAACCCATTAGAATTGCCAAATTGTTAATTTCATCTCTTAATCTATTGGAATTAGATACAAGCTGCATTATCTCTCGATCATATTTCGTGTTTTTAAAGATGTAGTGCTATTTTCAATTTTTTTAATCTCTGAGTTGAACATTATTCTGTTTTTTGCAGATTTTTGTCATCAACAATAGAACGTGATTTATTTCCTGACAGTGAATACCTAAAGTATATCAGAATGCCAAATAGTTCTATATATTCAACAAATGCCACCGTGTAAAAATGTAAAATCCATCCATCAAAACTTTCATTTAGAACTGCCATTACTGCTGATAATTGTGGAAATGCAATAAAAATTGCTAAAAACAGTCCTAGTACTCCAAACACCCAATCTTGTGCTTCTAATTGTTCTGTTTTAGCTAAGAGTTCACTAGGATTTGCAAATTCTTCATGCTCTTCTAAAATTTGATTTTTCAAATCTACATATGTTGAATTGCCTTGTTCAATTGCGAAAATCGTTCCACCTAAAATAAGAAGAAAAATTATGGATTGCCCATAAACAATCTTAGCTCGTTTTCCTTTTTGGAGTTTGTTTATTTGACGTTCAAACATTTCTCCAAATCTTCCAAGCTTTCCTTTTTTGGTTAAAACAATCATTGTAACTGAGATAGCAGTAATGATTCCAAACGATCCAAACCAATCAGATGAAATATAGCTTACAAACAACAATCTTGCTGGCAATAAAATTCCGGTCATCACTCCAAATACAATTAAACCTTCTAGAATATTCTGCCTTTTCATAAATTTTATCTGAAAATCTATGATTTGAGAGATAGCTTCGCTGGTTTGAACAGCTTGTCATGTATATTCTATTTATACATCTAAAATTAAATTACTCTCACTTTGTCTTTGGATGAAAATATCCTTCTCAAAATAATTGAAATTCAGAAATCAACTAAACTAGATTTTATTTTATATCTTTCCTCTGATACTTTTTTGCTAGAAAATGTAGTCATTACAAAATCTCCGACTCCTGTAATTAAACCCACAAGTAGAGGCGGAGTATATTTTGCAGATACTTTTGTCTTCAAAATCAAGGCAACTGTATCTGATCTTTCGCTTGCTCCTTTATTATCACAAAGTATGTTGGGTCCAAATCCTAATTTTCAAGATCTTGAAATCACTACAAAAGCAAAAATCGATAATTCATTAAAAAACGTGAAATTATTTGCACATCTGACAAATAGTATGCAAAGTTCATCTATCATTGAATTGAATATGAACATAATTAGAATACAATTTGAATAATTCTTAGACTAGGAAACATCAAAATATTTATCATAATTTTTTCGACGTTCTTTATCTGATAAGACTTCATATGCTTTATTGATCTCAGTCATTTTTTCCTTGGTAGAAGAATCAGGATTTCTATCTGGATGCCATTCTTTTACCAATTGCCTAAATTGATTTTTTATTTGATCTTGGGTTGCTGTTTGAGGTATTTTTAGAATCTTATAATAATCAGGAAAATTAGAATTTTTTAGAGATTTTCTATATTCTTCATCATCTTTACTTTTTCTTTTTTTTCCAATATAATCATCGCTTGTCCAATCTGAATGATATTTTTCATAATCCCTATTCTTTTTTGATTCAAAATCACCTTTATCATATTCTAATTTTTTTCGAAGTATTTGATGTCTAGCCAAATAAAGAAAAATTGCTATCACTGCAATAATAAAACCCGAAAAAATTATTGTTAAATCGGTATCACTCACAATTAGTTCATTAGGATTTTGAGTTCCTTGTTCCTGTGAAAATGCAGAATTGCCTACAGAAAGAAACATAATTACAGATAAAATAAAAATCTCTTTTTTCATATATCCTAATATTCTTTAAATAACTAGAATATATTCCAAAACTTATCTTTTAGGATGGTGATTAATTTCCTACTTGTCTTACTAGTTTTTTTAACGAAAATGGTTTTTGTAAAAACTCTACTTTTTCTTTAAAATTCTCTGTCAAATCATTATCACTGCCCAAAGTATATGCTGAAGCAAAAATTATTCTTTGATTGGGCGTAGTTTTTAGAATTTCATCTGCTACTTGTTTTCCCGTTTTTTTTGGCATTGATTGATCTAAAACAACAACATCAAATGGACCTTCTGCGTGTGATTTATTCACATTTTTTTTCTTTTCATCTTTGTATTTTTGTAAACACTCTTCACCATCTTTTGTAATCACAACTTTATGTCCTTCTCTTTCTAAGATTCTATTGTACTGTAAAGAAGTAAATTCATTATCTTCTGCAATTAGAATATTTAGTGTCATTCTTAGAATATTTTACCATTTTTTGCCTTTTAAAACAAGTATGTTTAAAACATACAAACAGCGTTCTAACGCAAACATGAATCAAATTAAGGACTTGGTGGAAAAAGCAAAAATTTTGCTTGAGAACAATAAATTCGAAGATGCCTTGGGTTTTTTTGAACAGGCGTTGTTAATGAATCAAAATGATCCTGAATTATGGAATCATAAAGGAGTTGCATTGAGAAGCATGGGACGATACGACGAAGCCTTAGAATGTTTTAACAAATCATTGGAATTAGATCCTAGAGATAAAAACGCTTCCTAAATGAAACTATAGTTAGCGTTCAATATTGACAGATCGTCAATCTATATTACTAATAAATTATTAATTGTAAATTAGTGAAAAAAGAATTCATGAATCTATTAAATCAAGCTTATGATTTGAATGAAAATGGAGAGCATGAAGAGGCACTTTTGTGCTATGAAAAGATTTTAGATAAAGACCCAGAAAATATCCGAGCCCTAATTGACAAAGGAGTTACATTCCAAAATCTTGGTGATCCCAAAAAATCAATTATTTTTTATGATCAAGCGCTGAAAATTAATCCAAATAATCTTGATGCTTTAATTAACAATGGTTCTGCACTACATTCTCAAGGAAAATTTCAAGATGCAATTGTCTTGTATGACAAGGTTTTAGTACTTGATAAAAAATGTGCCATTGCACTTGCTTACAAAGGGTTATCATTAGGTGAGCTGGATAAAATTCAAGATGCATTGGAATACTTCAAAAAAGCATTAGAAATTGATAGTGATTATGATCTGGCAAACTTGAGTAAACAAAAGGCTCACGAGATTCTCAAATCAAAACTTAAAGGATTGCCGCACTCTAAAACACTGTAACGTCTCCAGGCGCCGGTTCTCTTCTAACTTGTTCAGTATGAAATTCAAAATAATCTTTATGGACAGTTTGTTGGTGGTCGTGAAGTTTTTCCATATTTTCAAATCCTTGATGGCATATGTAACATTTTGGTTTATCCTCATCAACAAACGGAAGTACCATATTTATTAAATCACTCTCAGATACTTATCTTTTGAGATTTTCTTTAGATTTTTGCTTTAGCTGCTTTTTGTTTGTAATATTTTACTAACGCGAAGTTAACTCTGATAAAATTATAGTATCTGTGAAGAGTTAAATGAAAGGAAATCTCAGGCTTTTGCCCATTGGTATTATATTTCTAGGATTAATGCTAATGCCAATTCCATATTCTACTGCTCAATCTGCTAACAATCCCCCAGTTGCAGAAGAAGACGCATACCTGACATACCTAAACACTGATCTTGTTGTTACAGCCCCAGGCGTTTTAGCTAATGATCGTGACCAAGATAACGATCCTATGATTGCAATATTAGAAGATGATGATCTTGAGCATGGAACTCTTATAGAGTTTAATTTAGATGGGAGTTTTACATATAGTCCTGAACAAGGTTTTAGCGGTGTAGACACATTCACTTACCGTGTCTCTGATAATACTGAAACAGGTAATGAAGCAAGAATATACATCACAGTTAGTCCCGACTCCCCTCCTAGTGCTCCTGTTGATGTACTAGACGAAACAATTGTAAGTTTGGAGGTATTAGCAGATGAAGAAAAAATAACATATCAGCATGCGGATGCATTAATTAACAAACTAGTGAGTGCAACAGCAAGTCTAGACAAAGACAAGATAGGTCCTGCAATTAATAAACTGCAGTCATTTATCAATCAAGTAAACGCATTCATTAATTCAGGGAATATAGATCTAGAAGACGGACAAAACCTTATTGCTGCTGTACAGGCCATAATAAATAGTCTAGAATCAAATTAGAGTCTAGTTTATAAAATCAAAAAATTAAAGTCTGGCGCATAATTTTTCAAGCAATTATATATTTGAAGAAAATCTGATTCAATATATGTTAGAACAACTAGTAGGAGACTCAAAAGCTCTTGAACGCGTCATCGCAGGCGATGAATTATCTTTTAAAGACGGAATGGATTTGATGAATTATGATAATCTCCATATATTAGGTGCTGTTGCAGATTTTTCAAGGAAAAAACTTGTTGGAGATACAGTAACATTTACTGCATCATATTACATGAATTACACTAACGTTTGTGCTGCAAGCTGTCATATGTGTGCTTTTTACAGAAAAGGTGATGAAGATGATGCATATACTCTCACTCCAGAACAAATTGAAAAAAGAGTCTCTACTGCAAAAGATATGGGTGCAACTGAAGTACATATCGTAGGTGGATTTCATCCAAAACTACCACTTGATTATTATGAAGACATGATGAAAATAATTAAAAAAAATCACCCAGAGCTAAACATCAAAGCGTTTACTGCAGCAGAAATTTTCTATTTATCTAAACTCACTAAAATTTCCATCAAAGAAATACTTTCAAGATTAAAAGATGCTGGCCTTGATTCTATGCCAGGCGGTGGCGCTGAACTTTTTCATCCTGATATTAGAAATAAAATAGTTAGAGGAAAATGTACGGGCCAAGAATGGTTAGATACAATCGAACAAGCACATAATTTAGGAATTAAAAGTAATGCGACAATGCTTTATGGACACATTGAAAAACCTGAACATGTAATTGATCATTTAATTAAAATTCGAGAATTACAAAAAAAGACTGGAGGATTTATCACTTTTATTCCATTAAAATTTAGTTTGGATAATACTGAGCTTGAAAAAGAGCATCTAGTAACTAATGAGTGCTCTTCTGTATATGATCTAAAGGTTATAGCGTTATCTAGATTAATGCTTGCAAATGTTCTCAATAATATTTCTGTTTACTGGGTTGCGTATGGGAAAAAATTGGCTCAAGTTGCTTTATCTAACGGTGGTAATGATTTAGTTGGAACTGCCTTTTCTGAAGAAATCTATCGTGCTGCTGGTAAAGCAACAGATTCATCAGTTCTAGAACTTGCAAACTTGGTAAAAGAAATCAACCGTAAACCTGTACAGCGTGATACTTTTTTTAATACAATTAACACATTTTAAATCGGTTTTTAGATTTCGGGTTTTTTTTCAATTTTTTTTGCTCCTCCCTTTCTTTTTCTGCGCGCCCCAAAACTAATTAGCACTAACATAAAACCGATTCCAATTAAAATTCCTGTTAATGTGTTAAAGTCTTGATTTTCTTGCTGTTTCATTAAAAGATCTAGAGTTTCTTCTTTGGTCATACCTATAGTTCCGATAGGAGATATGGAGTTTAGATATAGAGAAATGGATATTCCTACAGCTATCATAATGATGCCAGAAATTAAGATTTTTTTGTCTACTAGCAACTCTCTCTTCGATTATAGTTAGAGTTTAATGTATAATTATGATGCTATTTTTAACTTAAAATCTGGTACTAGATTTTTTTCTTTCGCCATCTCAAACACTCTTCTAATTGATTCTTCCCCATCTTTTCCCATATCCACAGTAACATCATTGACATACATTTTTACAAATTTATCAATTAAAGAACGAGATTTGCCTCTGCTATACTGCATTGCGTAGTCTAAAGCCTCTTCTTCATGTTCACGAGCATAGTTAATTGAATCTCTAAGATAATTATCGAATTTTTTTATAACATCATGTCCTAGATGGTTACTAATTACATTAATTCCTAGAGGCACTGGTAAACCATTTGTGGTTTTATTCCACCATTCACCCAAATCTACAATTTTAATAAGATTTTCCTGATCATAGGAAATTTGCGTTTCATGTATAACCAAACCTGCATCCACTTTTCCTTCTAAAACTGCTTTAGGAATTTCAGAAAAGTTCATTTCCTCATATTCAAATTTTCCTATCATTAATTGCAAAAGAAGAAAAGCTGAGGTCATTTTTCCAGGTATTGCAATTTTCAACTTTTTTAATTCATCTGGTATAATCATTTTTTTTGCAATTACAATTGGACCATATCCCAGCCCAAAACTTCCACCACTCCTCAAAATGGTGTAATCATGAATATAGGCACACGCATGAACAGAAACTGCAGTTACATCAAGAACTGGATTTGATGCTTTTTTGTTTAATTCTTCTATATCCTCAACTACATGTTTGATTGTAAAGTCTGGAGACAGTATCTTTCCTGTAAGCATAGCATAAAACATGAATGCATCATCTGAATCAGGAGTATGCCCTACAGAAATTTCCACGTATTTGTTTTTAGAATCTGGTTATAAATATTACAAGAAAGATCAGATTTATCTAGAATTTAAACGTGCAATGATGATGTTGAAAAAAATTAGTATACATACACAAACAAAAAAAATCAAAGCTAATCCTGATTACTTTACAGGTTCTGTTCTTATGCAAGAAATCACAAGTTTAGTTAAATCCAAAGAACAGAAGATTTTTCATGTTACATTCAAAAATGGGGCTAGAACTAAAGTACACAACCACTCTGGAGGTCAAATCCTAATTGTTACTAAAGGAATAGGCAGTCTTCAAATGTATTCAAAATCAGGAAATAGTAAATCACAATTTCAAATCAAAAAAATAGATAAAACCAATCTTCATGAAGGCGATATTGTTTACATACCTGCAAAGAAATTACACACTCATGGCTCTATTGACAAAAAACTAATATTTTCACATATTGCAATTAATGCAAATCCATCAATTAACAAAAGCGCAAAAACAACATGGTATGAATCAGATTTTAAAACAAAAGTAACAAAAGTACTAAGATGATTTAATTTTGTTAAATCACTTTACCAATAAAACTGGGCACTTTGCGTTTATCCCTACAGTACTTGAAACTCTTCCCATTAACATCTCCTTCCACATTGCATTGCCTTTTGTTCCCATAACAACTAGGTCTATTTTTTGGGAATCAATTAGTGAAAGAATAGTCTCTGAAACCTTTTTTGAT
>SMUY01406522.1_pt1 | contig 10030 bp, 7 predicted proteins | sample 2456441 | NCBI WGS metagenome assembly SMUY01 (sample SAMN11095931, study PRJNA526329) | marine sediment metagenome | biome: Marine sediment; feature: Surficial sediment; material: Deep marine sediment; isolation source: Hadal surficial sediment | place: Pacific Ocean | collected 2014-11 | depth 0-1...
GAGCAGGTCTACTTCTTCACTGCTCATTCTAAAATGCGGCGTAAAACGCAGGGAATTCTCGCCTCCGTGAATCACGTTTATACCTTTCAGACGCATATATTCCTCGATGGAATCGGCGCCGTGACTTTTGAAGCGGCGACTGTCCAGTCCTGCACTCAATAACAGACCGGCACCCTGGATGCCGGTGATACGACCGTCCAGTTGCTGTGCCAGCACGCCCAGTTTCTCGAGCAGTTCGCGCCCCCTGGCCCGGATGTTTTCGCGCATTTGCGGTGTAACGGCGTTCAAAACCGAAACTGCCACATCCATGGCTCTGGGATTGGTGGTCATGGTATTGCCGTAGACACCCTTGCGGTACAGCTTTGCAGCCTGCGCTCTCAAGGCCAGGATCGACAGCGGGTACTGTCCGCCATTGAGGGCTTTTGAATAGCTCTCCATGTCCGGCGCATCGAGTTCCTCGAAGCCGGGGTAATCGCATATCGACAGCACGCCGTGCGCCCGCAGTCCAGCCTGGATGGAGTCCACCAACAGCATCGCACCGTGCTTGCGGGTCAGCGTGCGGGCGAGGGCGTAAAACTCGGGGCTGATGGCTTTGCCCGGATTGCCTTCGCCCATCACCGGCTCCATGAAGAATGCTTCGATGAAAATATTGTTGGCATCGGCATAATCGAAAACCTGTTGAATCTGCTCCAGCTTATTGGGCTCGACGGTAATCAGGTTGTCCTGGTCGCGGAAGCTGGCCAGGTATTTGCAATAGGTTTTACGGGTGGAATCGGAAAAACGCGCCGGCCGGTCGGTGCGGCCATGGAAGGCGTCCTTGAGGCCTAAAATCCGGATCGGCTGGTTGGCGTGGTTGCCGCCGGGGTCGGTCATCAACTTGGCATTAATGTCGGAAATACGCGTCGCCATGGTGACGGCCTCCGAGCCGCTGTTCAGGCACACGAAGTGGCTGAACGGCTGCCTGTTGCGCGTGTGTCCGATTTCCTTGCGCAGGGCATCCAGCAGTTTTTTCTGGCTGATGCTGGGCGTCATGATGTTGGCCATTACCTGTGACTGGCTCATCGCCTCCAGTACATCAACAGGTGCGTGACCAAAGCCAAGCATTCCGTAACCGCCGCAGTCATACAATACCGCGCCCTTCAGGGTGACCAGCCACGGTCCGGCGCCGGCCAGGCTGACATAAGGATTGATGGCATCGTCCGCATAGAAATTGATAAATCCCTCCTGCACGGTCTGGACCTGGTCTGTTTCATCCATCTGCAGGATTTCGGGCATCTCCTGCACCAACGCCTCGAAGGACTCAAGGGCGGTATCGACCGCCTGCACCAACTGTGTATCACGCCCGGCAAAATCCTGGATAATCTCGTCCGTCAAACCTGTGGTGCGGACAGCGCCACCATGGTTTCGTAATACCGTGAGTTTCTCGATAATCGTCATGAATTCGACTCCAGCCAGCCTGGTTGATGTGTTTCCGAAGGAGCGCAGAATAGCATAGGCATCAACGGTCAGAAAATCCCGGGTGTTGTTGACGGGCGCGTTGATCGATGATGACGCTGCAGCGCCCAGGCCACGTGTTCGCGGACCATTTCGCTGGGATGATCTTCGCGGCTATGCAGGGATGCGATGACTTCCTTCGAGCCGGGTGCGTTACCGAGTGCCACGGCAATGTTCCTCAGCCAGCGCTGGTGCCCGATTCTCCTGATCGCACTACCTTCGGTGCGGGTCAGAAATTCCGGCTCTTCCCATGCAAACAGCGTGACCAGTTCTGCTGCATCCAGGCCTTCTCTTGGCTGGAAGTCCGACTCCTCCGTTGTCCGTGCAAAGCGGTTCCATGGACAGACCACCTGGCAATCGTCACAACCATAGATGCGGTTACCAATCAGCGGGCGCAGTTTTTCCGGAATACTGCCTTTCAGTTCGATGGTCAGGTAGGAGATGCAAAGCCTGGCGTCCACCTCGAACGGCGCGACAATGGCGCCGGTTGGGCACACATCGATACAACGCGTGCACGCACCACAGTGTTCGCTGGCCGGCTGGTCGATGGGGAAGGGAAGATTCGTATAAATTTCGCCAAGGAAAAACCAGCTACCGGCTTCGCGGTTCAACAGGTTGGAATGCTTTCCGATCCAGCCCAGCCCGGCTTTTTCCGCCAACGCCTTTTCCAGCACCGGTGCAGAATCGACAAACACCCGGTAACCGAAGGGCCCGATCTGCCGCTCAATCCTGCTGGCCAGTTTCTGCAGCCTGCGCCGCATCAGCTTGTGATAATCCCTGCCCAACGCATAGCGGGATATGAACGCCTTGTCTGCTGAATCCAGCAACTCTTCTATCGGCGTAGTGCCGGGTGGCAGATAATCCATGCGCACCGAAATCACCCGGGTGGTGCCCGGAACCAGTTCATCCGGCCTGCTGCGCTGTGTTCCGTGACGGGCCATGTATTCCATCTCGCCGTGATAGTCCTTTCGCAGCCACGCCTCGAGCCGGGACTCGTGTTCGGCCAGCTTGATATCGGTAAATCCCAGTTGCTGGAAGCCCAGTTCCCGTCCCCAGATCCTGATGTCCTCGGCCAGTGACTTGATCTCGGCCGAATCAAGCCCGTCCGAATCAAAGTTTGGCTCAGCTTTTGGCTGCCCTTTCACCGTTATAATGATCCCATGTCACAGTTACCGGCAAAATTGTATACCGCCGAGCAGGTCCGGTGCCTGGATTTCTGCGCGATCAATGACCACGATATCGCGGGCTACGAATTGATGCAGCGTGCGGGCAGGGCGGTTTTGAAGTACGGTTTGGAACATTTTCCGGATGCTTTGCGCTGGACGGTGCTGTGCGGCGCAGGGAACAACGCCGGAGATGGGTACGTGGTCGCCAGGATGGCAGCCAAGGCTGGAAAGCAGGTCAGGCTGTTTGCGCTCAAACCCCACGATCAACTGAAAGATGACGCAAATACGGCAGCCCAGGACTGGCTGCGTTCAGGTGGAGAGGTCCTCGACTGGCCGCCCGTGGCCGCATCCGGCGCCTGCGACCTGCTGATCGATGCCTTGTTGGGGACCGGCCTGGACCGCCCGGTTAAAGGCGTGTATCGCGAGGCCATTGAGTGGATGAACACGCACGCAAGCGCCACGGTCTCGGTAGATATTCCTTCCGGCCTGGGTGCGGATACTGGCCAGATCATGGATGTAGCAGTCAAAGCCGTCGCAACCATCAGCTTTATCGGACTGAAACGCGGCCTGTTCACCTGCGATGGACCGGACAGTGCGGGGAAAATCGTTTTTGACGCACTACAGCTACCCGAAAGCGTCTATGCGTCCGTGCCGGATAACGGACATTTGATTCGCGAAAATATGATTGATGAAATCCTGCTTCCTCGTAACAGGAATGCGCACAAGGGAAATTTTGGACATGTACTGCTGGCCGGGGGTTATCCGGGAATGGGCGGCGCAGTGCGGCTTGCGGGCGAAGCGGCCCTGCGCAGCGGAACAGGGCTGGTCAGCGTGGCGACACATCCGTCGCATGCCGACATGCTGAACCTGGGCAGGCCGGAACTCATGGTACGTGGTATCGGTGAGAACACTGACATTCAACCATTGATTGGCAGGGCCTCGGCTATTGCTGTCGGGCCCGGCCTGGCAACCCATGAGTGGTCGTCTCAGCTTTTGCTGGCCTGTCTTGAGGCTGAATGCCCGGTGGTAATCGACGCAGACGGCCTGAATTTGCTGGCAGACATGTCGACTGAAAAGCAGGAGGCAATCAAAGACCGGGGCAGACGGAACTGGATGCTCACCCCACACCCGGGTGAAGCGGCGCGTTTATTGCAAATTACCACGTCCCGGGTCCAGGCGGATCGCGTGAAACACGCGCTGGACCTGGCGCGCCGGTACCAGGCGACCATTGTTTTAAAAGGCTGCGGCAGCGTGGTTGCAGACCATCAAGGCCGCTACGCAATATGCCCGCTGGGCAATCCCGGGATGGCAACGGCCGGCAGCGGCGATGTGCTGACCGGTGTTATTGCTTCCCTGGCAGGCCAGGGCTTGAGTCCGTGGCAGGCGGTACAAATCGGCGTGGTGATCCATGCCGCGGCCGGTGACCTCGCCGCATCTCGCTTCGGCGAACGGGGCATGCTGGCCGGCGACATTATCGACAGCATTCCTCAGATCATCGGCTAAATACCCTCAGATGAACCGTATGCAAGGCAATCCAAAGCTGGCCGGCCGGATGGATGAAGCAACCATGACCGCTGTTGCCGGCAAAATGGCCCGGCTGATCAAGCCACCGATGATCATTTACCTGAGCGGAGACCTGGGCGCGGGCAAGACCAGCTTTACCCGGGCATTGATCCATGCACTGGGCTACACGGGCCGGGTAAAAAGCCCCACTTATGGATTGCTGGAAATTTATCCCCTGCAAGGCCTGCAAATTGTGCACCTGGACCTTTACCGGATTGCAGAATCAGGCGAACTGGAGTTCCTGGGAATTGAGGATCATTATGATTCGAAAACCATATTGATGGTCGAATGGCCGGAACGCGGCAGGCATTATCTGCCCGCACCGGATCTCACCATTCACTTCAAACACAACGGGGATGCACGTTTCATTGAGTTTGAGCCACACAATGCCACCGCGCGGGCGCTGAGTCCTGCGTTTGCGGAACATATCCAATAACCTTTCTAGCTAGTCTATATATCCAACGGTTTTTAAAGAGAAACTCTTGCTTTTTCTGGAAAAGCAATTCATCATTAAACCATTGACACGGAGGTTGAAGACAGACATGGCATCGCGCCGCATACTAGTTGTCCTGCTTCTAACCGGTTCCCTTCAGGCCATGGCTGCCGAAGTGAGTAAGCTGCGCGTGTGGACTGATCCGGACAAGACCCGCGCTGTGCTTGATCTCAGCGAACCCACTCAATACAAATTATTTACCTTGCAAAACCCGCACCGGGTCGTGATCGACTTGCAGGCCACACATCTCAAGAAATCTTTCCAGCCCGACAGCATCCATTCAGGGGTGATTAAAGGTGTACGCCACGGCGGTCCTGGGGGCGAAACCCTGCGCATCGTGCTGGACCTGTCAGAACATGTACAGATGAAAAGTTTCATCCTGGCGCCGACCGGGCAGTACGGACACCGCCTGGTGATCGACCTTTATAGCGGCACCGGACAGCAAAGCGCCACTGTCAAACGGGTGTCAGACGTGCAACAAGCAAATCGCGATGTGGTCATCGCCATTGATGCCGGCCACGGCGGGGAAGACCCGGGTGCATCCGGTCCCCGGAAAACACGCGAGAAACACGTGGTGCTGGCAATTGCCAGGGAGCTCAAAAAACAGATTGACGCCCAAGCCGGCATGCGTGGCATGCTGGTGCGCGATGGCGACTATTACATCGCGCATCGCCAGCGGTATGAGAAAGCGCGTAAGGCCAGGGCAGACCTGTTTGTGTCCATTCATGCGGACGCATTCAAGGATGCCAGGGTCAATGGCAGTTCGGTGTTTGTGCTGTCCCGCCGTGGCGCCAGCAGTGAATATGCGCGCCTGCTGGCCGATGATGCAAACAGGTCGGACCTGATCGGTGGCGTGAGGCTGGATGAAAAAGATGACATGCTTGCTTCGGTTTTGTTGGACCTGTCGCAGAGTGCGGCACTGGATGCCAGTAACCAGATTGCGGACAGTATCCTTGGTTCGCTCAAGAAAAATGGAAAGACACACAAGCATTATGTTGGCCGCGCAAATTTCCTGGTCCTGAAATCACCTGACGTCCCATCGGTGTTGGTGGAAACCGCGTTTATCTCCAATCCCAAGGAAGAAAAGAAGCTGACCGAAAAAGAATTCCAGCAACGCATGGGTCGCGCCATTTCCAACGGCATACGGGACTATTTTTACCGCAGCCCGCCGCCGGGAACATGGATTGCCGCCAACCGCGCAGCCGCCCGCCACGTGGTGGCACGTGGCGACACGCTGGGCGGGATTGCAAGCCGCTACAGGGTCAGCCTGGCCAGCCTGCGCCGCGCCAACAAGATCAACGGCCGCGGCGACCGCATCCTGGTCGGACGCGAACTGATCATTCCCACCAGCTAAAAACCGGCTTAGCCCCTGGGGCTTAACGAAGATCATTCGTAACAGGCTTTCGCTTCTGCATTAGTCGTGCGCATCGTTTATTATTTGCTTTGTGTGCAATCCTCCAGTATCCACCTGATGCCAATACGCGTTTTACCCGAATCCCTGATCAACCAGATTGCTGCCGGCGAGGTCGTGGAGCGCCCGGCATCCGTGGTCAAGGAGCTGATTGAGAACAGCCTGGACGCCGGCGCAAAGTCCGTCACGGTTGAGTTGGAACAGGGTGGCAAAGGCCTGATTCGGGTGACAGACGACGGCTGCGGTATTGGCCGCAAGGAGCTGAACCTCGCCCTGCAACGCCATGCCACCAGCAAGATCGCCAGCATCGAGGAACTCGAGGCCGTTTCTACACTTGGATTCAGGGGTGAAGCATTGTCCAGCATCGCTGCCGTTTCGCGCTTGAAACTGACTTCCAAAACGGCGGATTCGGAGCACGCGTGGCAAGTCTCGACAAAGGCCGGTATGCCGGGTGCAGCGTTGCCGGCTGCCGGTGCAATCGGGACCCGGGTTGAACTGCGGGACCTTTTTTACAACGTGCCGGCACGGCGCAAATTTCTGCGCACCGAGCGCACCGAGTTCAGCCACGTGGACGAGTTAATCAGGAAGGTGGCGCTGGCACGTTTCGAAACTGCATTTGCACTCGTCCACAACGGCAAGACGGTGAGAAAATTGGCGCCTGCGCACGATCCGGAGCAGCAGGCGGACCGTGTCGCGGCCTTGTGTGGCCGCGAGTTTCTGGATCATAGTTTGCTGATCGACGAACAGCGCGGTGAGTTGGGACTGGGCGGCTGGGTGGCGGAGCCGCGTTATAACCGAGCCCGGGCAGATCGCCAGTTTTTCTTCGTCAATGGACGAATCGTGCGTGATCGCCTGGTTGCGCACGCGGTTCGACAGGCGTTCCGGGATGTGCTGTTTCATGGCCGCCACCCGGCCTTTGTACTGTTCCTGGAGGTGCCTGCGCAAAAAGTGGATGTGAACGTTCACCCTCAGAAGCAGGAGGTTCGGTTCAGGGACGCACGCATGGTGCACGATTTCCTGTTTGCAAGCCTGCACCGGAGATTGGCTGATGCCGGCGTGGGCGCCGGTGCGCCGAGGCCCGGAACCGGCGCTGGCGAAGAATTTACCCACCCGGGCGCCGCCGGATTTCCGCGCCAGGTGGCGATCAATATGAGTGTTCGTGAACAGATCAACAGCTATGCACAAGTGCTGTCCTCAGCGCAGCCTGCGTTGGCGGAATCGGCATCCGACCAGGAAATACCGCCGCTGGGGTTTGCATTGGCGCAGTTGCATGGAATTTACATCCTCGCCGAGAACCGTGCAGGACTGGTGCTGGTGGATATGCACGCGGCCCATGAGCGCATCAGCTACGAAAGATTGAAATCCGGCCTGGCGGAACAGGGTATCCGCAGCCAGGCACTGTTGGTGCCGGTCAAGGTTCACGTTTCAGAGCGCGAGGCCGACCTGGCCGAGACTTTTGGCGAACGGCTGAATCAACTGGGTATCGAATGCGACCGCGCGGGGCCGGAGGAACTGCTGATTCGCAGGGTACCGACCATTTTACAAAATGCCGACCTGCAGAGCCTGTTGCGGGATGTGCTGTCGGAACTCGCGAACGACGGCAGCAGCAGCCGCATCGAGTCCGAAATGGACGCAGTATTGTCGAGCATGGCCTGCCATGGTTCGGTTCGGGCGAACCGCCAACTGAACATCGCTGAAATGAACGCCTTGCTGCGCGACATGGAGCGCACAGAGCGTTCTGCCCAATGCAATCACGGCAGGCCGACCTGGGTGCAACTGGAGCTGAAAAACCTGGACCGGCTATTCCTGCGCGGTCGCTGAGGCCGGGCCGTATCACAATCATGAACACTCGTCTGCTGCCTCCGGTGATCGCGCTGATGGGGCCTACCGCCTCCGGCAAGACCGGTCTTGCGATCGAACTCGCCGATCAGTTTCCGCTGGATATCATCAGCGTGGATTCAGCACTGGTGTACCGTGGCATGGACATCGGCACTGCCAAACCGGACGCCGCAACGCTCAAACGCGCCCCCCACCGCCTGGTGGATATTTGCGCGCCATCCGAACCCTATTCCGCCGCACGGTTCAGGCAGGACGCCCTGCGCGAGATCGGCTGCATCCATGAAAGCGGCCGCGTCCCGTTGCTGGTTGGCGGGACCATGTTGTATTTCCGCGCGCTGCTGGAAGGCCTTTCTGATCTGCCGTCCGCCGACCCGTCGATCAGGGCCGAGTTGGCGCAGCAGGCCGAAGAAAAGGGCTGGGCGGCGCTGCATGACGAACTGCGCGAACTGGATCCGGCTGCAGCCGCGCGCATCAGTCCGAATGACCCGCAAAGAATTCAGCGCGCGCTGGAAGTGATCCGGATCAGCGGTCAAGCCATGAGCAGTTTGCAGGCCCGCACGGGCCGCAAACCTGCACAATTGAGGACTCTGAAGATAATCTTCAGTCCCGTTGCACGCCAGGAATTACACCGGCGGATTGAACGGAGGTTCCAGCTAATGATGGCCCAGGGCTTTGTTGAAGAGGTGAAGGCCCTGTACGCACGCAATGAATTGCACAGCGCACTCCCGGCCATGCGGGCCGTCGGTTACCGGCAGGCATGGGCGTGGCTCGATGGGCAGTTGGAGGCCGGCGAATGGCAGGAAAAAGCGCTCATCGCCACCCGTCAACTGGCCAAGCGTCAGTTGACGTGGTTGCGTCGTGAGACGGGGGCGCTGTGGTATGATTCAGGGGAACAAGGAAGTAATGAAAAGGTATTCGATGCAGTAAGGGAATTTTTATAGCTGCAGCAAGAATACAATTTCCTTTTCAGCCGCTGTGGGCGGAAAAATTAAAAAAAGGAGAGAGACCATGTCAAAGGGTCAATCATTGCAGGAGCCTTTCCTGAATGCACTGCGCCGTGAGCGGGTGCCAGTCTCCATTTATCTCGTTAACGGCATCAAATTACAGGGCCAGGTTGAGTCATTCGACCAGTTTGTCGTGTTGTTGAAAAACTCGGTGAGCCAAATGATTTACAAGCACGCCATATCGACCATAGTGCCAGCCCGAAACATCAAGGTTTTTGATGAGGAAGACGAGTAGGCGGCGCCTTGTTTGACAGGAAGGAGCGCGGTAAACGCGCGATCGTCCTGCACCCCTGTTTTAAGGGTACCGGTCCGGACGTACTTGATGAATTCAATGAACTTGCCCACTCTGCGGGCGTAGAGGTTGTTGCACTGTTGACGGCATCGCGGGACCGGGCCGATGCGCGTTATTTCGTGGGTCGTGGAAAAATCGATGAACTGGCCGAACAGGTCGAGCAGCACCAGGCTGACCTGGTGCTTGTGAGCCGGCCGCTGAGCGCCGTTCAGGAGCGCAATATCGAGAATCGCTGTCAGTGCCGGGTAGTGGACCGCACCACCCTTATCCTGGATATCTTTGCCCAGCGCGCGCGCTCCTACGAAGGCAAGCTGCAGGTCGAACTGGCGCAGTTGCGCCACCTGTCAACGCGGCTGGTTCGCGGCTGGACACACCTGGAACGCCAAAAGGGTGGTATTGGCCTGCGCGGACCTGGCGAAACCCAGTTGGAAACGGACCGGCGCCTGATCGGACAGCGTATTCGTTCCCTGCGCACTCGCCTGGATAAGGTCAGCCGGCAACGCGAACAGAGCCGTCGCAAACGCCGGCGCAGCGAGATTCAGACGGTAGCCCTGGTCGGTTACACCAACGCCGGAAAGTCAACACTGTTCAATCGGCTGACCGAATCGGACGTCGACACACGCGACATGCAGTTCGCCACGCTGGATCCCACCGTGCGCCAGATGGTGAATCCGCGAGGCCCCCGGGTATTGCTGGCCGATACGGTTGGTTTTGTCAGTGAATTGCCGCCGGAACTGATTGCCGCGTTTCGCGCCACCTTGCTGGAAA
>SMUY01007922.1_pt1 | contig 10026 bp, 7 predicted proteins | sample 2456441 | NCBI WGS metagenome assembly SMUY01 (sample SAMN11095931, study PRJNA526329) | marine sediment metagenome | biome: Marine sediment; feature: Surficial sediment; material: Deep marine sediment; isolation source: Hadal surficial sediment | place: Pacific Ocean | collected 2014-11 | depth 0-1...
AAACATCCTGTTCGTCTTCGCTGTGCCGGACGTCTGAGAGCGGGCTCCTAGAAGTCAGGAGTCAAAAGTCAGGAGGACGCCGGAGGGCTGCGCCGCCGTTTTTCGGCAACCTGCTCGCCCAGGTTGGGCGCCGGGGCGGGATGGGACCTGTCATAGGAGGACTGAGGTGACGAAGCGATCGCTCGCTCTCGGCGCCGCGGGGACGCTGGCCGCCGTGATCCTGGGCGTGTTGCTGGTATCGGCGCCCACCGCGGGCCAGTTGATGCCGGCGGCCGACTGGGAGCCCCCGCGGACGCCGTGGGGTGACCCGGATCTGCAGGGGATCTGGGACAGCAAGAGCACCACGCCGCTCGAGCGGCCGGCGCAGTACGCCGACCAGGAGTTTCTGACCGACGAGGAGATCGCCGCGCTGGAAGACGCGGAGGTGCGGGAGGCGAGTCGGGGGCCACAGGGCCGCGACGTGCGCGCCGAACCGGGCACGGAGGCCGACGTCGAGGGAGCCTACAACAACATCTTCAGCACGGGGCTGGGCACACACTATAGCCGGACGAAGCGCTCGTCGCTCGTCACCGATCCGCCCGACGGCCGGTTGCCGCCCTTGACGGCCGAGACCGAGGCGCAGAGAGCGGCCCGGGCACGGGACGCGACCGCGGCGCGGGCCGCCAGCGCGCCACGGCCACGCGCCGACGTCCCATATCCCGTCGACACCGGGCGTGCCTATGACAACCCGGAGGAGGTCCGGATCATCGAGCGATGTCTGGGGGTCACGATCCCGTGCACGGGCGGCCTCTGTGGCTTCAGTCGACTCGTCCAGGGGCCCGACTGGGTGGGAATCTACTATGAACAGGGCCATGGCGGGGGCGGCTACCGCTCCATTCCGCTGGATGGCCGGCCGCACCTGCCGTCGCACATCCGGCAGTGGCTCGGGGACTCGGTGGGCCACTGGGAGGGCGACACGTTGGTGGTGGATACGACGAACTTCACGGGCCAGACAAGTTACATGGGGTCGGCCGAGCACCTGCATCTCATCGAGCGGTTCACGCGCGTCGCCCCTGACCTGCTGAGGTATGAGATCACCGTTGAGGACCCGACGGTCTGGACCCGTCCATGGACCATGGAGCTGGCGCCGACCCTGCAGGACAGCATGCAGAACCTGATCTTCGAGGCGGCGTGCCACGAAGGGAACTACTCGCTGACGGCCATGCTGGCCGGGGCGCGCATCGCCGAGGCAGCAGACGCGGGGGCGAGGTAAGCGATGCGACACCGGGTGAGCGGTGTGATCGCCGCGATGACGATCGTGGCGGGCCTGCTCGGGGTGGGGGCGTGCCAGCCGGCGCCTGAAGACCCGGGAGGCCACGGTGCCGGTGGGGCGCTCCCGCGCCTCGAGGGCACCCCGTATCCGGACATCAACGGGGTGTGGCAGGCGTTCAGCGAGGCCGAGTACAACCTCGAGGGACAGGCGACGCAACCGGCGGCGGTGGTGCATCCCGGGGTGCCCAACGGTAACCCGGTGCCGCATGCACCGGTCCTGGCATTGGGCGCGCTGGGCGGCGTGCCGCCCAGCCAGGGCGTGGTCCTCGGCGGAACGATCCCGTACCGGCCGGAGGCGCTGGCCAAGCGCGACGAGAACCGTGCCAACGCCTTGACGCGCGACCCGCTGGTCAAATGTCTGATGCCAGGGGTGCCACGGGCAACGTATCTTCCGTTTCCGTTCCAGATTACGCAGGGCACCGAGAAAATCATGATCGCCTACGGGTTCTCGAATGCGGGGCGGACGATTCACCTCGACGACGTGAACCTCGGGATTCCCGCGTGGATGGGGCATTCCGTCGGTCGCTGGGAGGGCGACACGCTGGTGGTGGACGTGACGGACTTCATCGACCAGACCTGGTTCGACCGGTCTGGGAACTTCCACAGCGAGGGGCTGCGGGTGACCGAGCGGTATACGCCGATCACGCCGTATCACATGCAGTACGAGGCGACGATCGACGACCCGGAAGTGTTCACCGAGCCGTGGACCATCTCGCTGCCGCTGTATCGGCGGATGGAGGAACACCCGCGCGTGCTGGAGTACCGGTGCGTGGAGATGGTCGAGGAGCTGATCTACGGGCATCTGCGGAACGAGCAGCTGGTCACGCACTGGGAAGGCGACTACGGGCGGCGTGGCGGGACGCTGGTGGTCGACATCACACGCCGACCGACCAGCGAGGATTTGAACCCCTGAGTGCCACAATAAGTGCGGAGGGGGTCGCCAAGGAGGCAGCCGGACGATGCGAACAACGGTAATCGCGGGCGCCATGATCGGCGCGGGGCTGGTGCTGGGGACGGTGCCGGTGGGGGCGCATCATGCGTTCTCGGCGGAGTTCGACGCGGACCGGCCGGTGCACTTCCAGGGCACGGTGGTGAAGGTGGAGTGGATCAACCCCCACACCTGGATTCACATCGATGTGACGCGAGAGGACGGCGAGGTCGAGCGGTGGATGATCGAGGGGGGCAACCCGCACAACCTGTTCCGGCGGGGCTTCACGAGAGACGCCATCAGCATCGGCATGGAGATCGTGGTCGATGGCTATGCCTCGAAAGACGGGACGCGGCGGGCCAACGGGCGGGACCTGACGCTCCCGTCCGGCCAGACGCTGTTCATGGGCTCGTCGGGCACCGGCGCCCCGTACGACCGCCCCAGTAGCCCGCGGTGAAAGTCCTGCTGCATTCGAGTGGCGCTGCATCTCGCCAAGCGACGTTGCTCTTCGGTCGAAGACTGCCGGTCTTCTTCCTCCCGGTCGCGGTAGCTGGCGTATGTCGGGGTGTGGGCGATCGTCGGCATCGGGATGAGCGCGGCCCAGGGCAGTGGCGACGCCCATCGGGGTCAATGGGCGACGGTCTGGCAGCGCGCCTGCGCTGAGGACGGTCCGAATGGCTGTCGACATTTCGCCGTCATGGTGACGACCATGCGCATTGCCGGTCCACCGATCGCTGATGGGGCATGCGAGACTGTCCGGTTGTCCCGGGGAGGGCGGCGTGGTCACGGATGCACAGGTACGGCGGTGGCGGGAGATGCGGATGGACGGCAAGATACTCGCGACGGCGGCGGTGACGGCCGGCATGTCGGAGGGGACGGCTTTCTGGGTGTCAGCCAACTCAGCCTCCAGCGCCCCCGACGTTCGGCCGTGTCCCACCGCGATACCGCGCGATGAGTACGGTGATGTCGTCGTTCTGCGGCACGCCGACGGTAAACTTGCGAACCGCGGCGAGGACCTCTTGAACCAGCTGGCGGGGCTCCATGTCGCTCGGGACCGCGTCCACGCACTCGACTATCCGATCGATGCCGAACGCCGTGCCCTGCATGTTCGACGCTTCCGACACCCCGTCGCTGAACGTGATCACCGTGTCGCCCGGGCTCAGAGTGACGACCTCCTGCTCGTATGTGGCCTCGTCGAACGGGCCAACGATGAGACCGCCAGTGGTGAGCCGGCGCACTCCGTTCTTGCTGATAAGCAGCGGCGGATTGTGACCGGCGTTACAGTACGTGAGTTCGCCGCCCGGCGACAGGACGCCGTAGAACATGGCGACGAATCTGGCTTTCAATGCTTTCTTCACCATCGCGGCGTTGATGGCGGCCATCGTCACGGCCGGATCGTCGCCCGCCAGGCATGAGAAGATCTCCTGAACGCGCGCCCCCAGCAGGGCAGCCGCCGCGCCCTTGCCGGCCACGTCGCCCACCGCGAAGCCGAAGCTGCCGGCCAGGTCCAGATAATCGAAGAAGTCGCCGCCGATGGAACGACACGGCACCATCGCGGCCGCAGCGAAGAAGTAGTCGTGTGTCGGGGCCGCCTTCGGCAGCAGCCCCTGCTGGAATTCGTGGGCTTTGCGCAGGTCCCGCTCGAGCCGCTCCTTCCCTTGGATTTCGCTGTAGAGTCGATTGTTCTCGATCGCGACCGCTGCTTCCGCAGCCAGGGTTTGGAGACCGAGCTGGATCTCTCTGGAGCTGGGCGGTCCCTTTTCCGGACTGTCCAGATACAGCACGCCGACCGGATGGGCGTCGTCGACTTCGACCGCGCGCTCGGCATACCGGGGCAGCATCAGCGGGACGCAATGGACGGACCGAATGGGGAACCGACTGGTCCGCTTGTGCTCCTCGGCGATCATCTCGTCGTGCAGATCGGGCACGAATTGCGGGTCGCCGGTGGCGAAGACTTGCTCGGGAATCTTCCGGCTGGTCTGGAAGGCGTCTCCCGACAACGTGACCTGCCTGGCCCCGCGCCCGAGCGTGAACTCCAGCCCGCGCCCGGGGTTGGCGAGCATGATGAAGCCCCGTTCGGCCCCGCTCAGGGTGATGGCGAAGTCGATCACCATGGCCAGCAGCTGGTCGAGCACCTTGGCCGTGCCCAAGGCGCCGAGCCAGTCGAGCAGGGTGGCAGCCTGGCGCAAACTGCGGACTCCCGCGGTGGTGGCGCGTGTGACGGGGTCGGGGGTGTCCCCGATCAGAAACTGGAGGTCCGAGTATCGGCCGACCCGGATTTGGTCGCCGTGACTCAGGGTGTGCTCGACCACGCTCTCGTCGTTGACGAACGTGCCGCCGCGCGACCCGATGTCGCGGAGCATGTAGCGGTCCCCTTCCTTGACGATCTCGGCGTGCCACCGTGAAATCTCGGCGCCGTCGAGCGCAACCACGTTGCTCTGGGCGCGCCCGATCGTGACTCGGTCGTCCCCGATCGGGACGACCTGAGTCCTGCCCATCGCGTCGGAGACCTCGAGCCGCGCACCTTGCATGTCGTGTCCCTCGCTGGTCGGGATCTCCGTGTGGGTCGCCCGGACCAGAATCCTTCTACACCAGCCAGACCTGTCCCATCCCGCCTTCTCCGATCAGGGCGGTGACGTCGTAGTGGCCGATCGTGGTTGCGGGCGCGAGCCCCATATGCACATCCTCAGGGTAGACGCGTCGGGCAGTCGCACTGGACAGCGACGGCAGGTCGCGTCGTCGTGCCCGAGGCGGGTGCCGGGATTGAGGGCCATGGTCTGGTTGGAGCCGCCGATTGGATTATTCTACGCCCACGGCTCCAGCCGTCGGCTCAGATGTGCCCCTGGCAGGCGCACGCACGCACGATTCTTGACACGAGAGGGGCGGCGCCCAGGACCGGACGTGACCGGGACTGCCCGGCGCTGGCGAGCCTGCGCGCGTTGATCATCCTGTCCGGCCGGCCCACTCACGGGCGCGCAGGCACCGTGACGCCGCGTTGTGAGGAGCAAGACCGCTATCAGCGCGGGTGCGGTCAGCAAACGCTGGTAGCCCTCTCCCTCGAATCGCTGTTGTCGCATGTGGACGAGGCGAGTCGCCAGGACGCCCCCACCGGCGGAGGGCGAACAAGGGGTACCATTGGTGCGTATAGGAGGTGTGGAGAGCAAAAACACCAGAGGGCAGACCCGGCCCTGCGAGAGGACCGACCGCGATTCATGACGAGTGTCACACAAGAGACCACCGTGCCCTCCGACCAGGCCATCGAGATCCAGGGGCTTCGCCATACCTACAAGGGAGGCCACACGGCGCTCGACGGCGTCGATCTGACCTTTGGTACGGGCCTCTTCGGCCTGCTCGGCCCCAACGGGGCCGGCAAGAGCACGCTCATGAGGATCATCTGCACCCTGCTCGAACCTTCGGAGGGCCAGGTCAGGGTTTGCGGACACGACATCATCCGCGACCGGCGCGCGATACGCGCCCTGATCGGCTATCTGCCGCAGAACTTCGGCGCCTGGAGGCTGCACCGCGTCGAAGAGGTGCTCGACACCCTGGCGCAGCTATCCGGGTTGTTCGATGCCAAGAAGCGGCGGGCTCGCGTGACCGAGGTCCTGGACCAGGTCGGTCTGAGCGATGTCGCCCATCGAAAGGTGAAGAAGCTCTCGGGTGGGATGGTGCGCAGGCTGGGTGTGGCCCAGGCGCTGGTCCATGAGCCCAGGGTGCTGGTAGTGGACGAGCCCACGGTCGGGCTCGACCCGGAGGAGCGCATCCGCTTTCGTCAGTTGATGAGCGCACTGGGCCGTGATCGGACGATTCTTCTGTCGACACACATCGTTGCCGATCTTGGCGCGGGCTGTCGCGAGCTCGCCATCCTCGATGCCGGTTGCATCGTCTTTCAGGGTCCCCCGTCCCGGTTGCTCGGGCTGGCGGCGGGACAGGTCTTCGAAGTCACCGTCGAGATGGCAGATGCCGAAGCGATTGAGAGCCGTTACGAGATCGTCTCGAGCACCGTATCCGGCGGTCACGTGACACTGCGTGGCGTGGCGGAAGGCGGGCAACTGCCGCCGTCGGCAGCCGCGGTGGCCGAACCCAATCTGGAAGAGAGCTATCTCGCGTTCATGGCGGCGCGCGGCCGCACGTCGGCGGCCCGGCAGGACGATGAGACACTGCCTGATGCGGTCGAGACCAAGGGAGCCGCATGATGCGATTGTCCATGATCCTGGCCATTGCACGAGCCGAGATCCGTTCGGTCCGCCGCCTGGCTCGCTACTGGATGTTCTCGGTGCTGTCGGTGTCCATCACGTTTTTGATCTACCTCTACTACGCGGCCATCCATGGCTTCGTGTCGCGGCTGTCGGCCACCATCGGCGCCATCGGGCCGCGTTATCTGATGTCGTTCATGGGGCTGTATATCCTGGTCATCTTCCTGCTCGGTCTGATCTTTCTGGCGTTCGACGTCAGGGCGCGGGACGAGCGCGAACGCATGGCCGAGGTGCTCGACTCGCGCCCACTCTCCAACGTTGAGCTGCTGGTCGGTCGCAGCCTCGGCCTGGTGCTGATGGCCTGGGCGCCCGTGCTCTTCGTCGCAGTCGCGCTGCAGGCCTTTGGTGCCCTCGCGCTGATCTTCGACTGGTATCTGGGTGAGCCGGTCGAGCCGTATTCCCTGATTGGATTCGTGCTCAACGCAGTCTCGGTCTTCGCACTGTGGTGCGTGGTCGTCGTGCTGCTTGCCGTCCTGCTGCGCAACCGGCTGGCGGTCGTGTTGGCGGCCTTCGTGCTCCTCGGACTCCAGTTCTGGAGCGTCGTTCGGATGCCGATCTACCTGCATCCGGCGTTGGGGATATTCGGCAGCTTCGGCATGGCCTCCGACCTGGTACCGACCCTGAGCACTGGGGCAGGCGTCGTGCAGCAGGCCGCCTTGTGGATCCTGACAGCGGGGCTCCTCGCCCTGGCGGCGGCGTTTCATCCGCGTCCGGACGAAGGGTCGAAGTCCCGACGGATCGCCCTCGGCGCCGGGCTAGTGGCCCTCGCCGGTGTCATGGTCGGCACCCTGGCGTGGCAGGCCACTGCGGGTGTCGACCGTCGCGCCGCCTGGCTCGCGGCACACGAAGAGCGCCGCGACGATCCTCGGGTCGACGTGCAGGCCATCGCCGGCACGGTGCGCATCGATCCGGGCCGTCGCATCGAGCTCGACCTCGAGATCCGAATACAGGCGCCGCGGGACCAGCAACTCGATACGCTGCTGTTCACCTTCAACCCGGGGCTGACGGTCGATCATGTGACGGCCGGCGGGGCGGATGCGACCTGGACGCACGCCTCCGGTCTGCTGGAGATCACGCCCTCCAGGCCTCTGGCGCCAGGATCAGAAACAGCCGTCGAGCTCGTCGCCTCGGGGAGACCCGACACCACTTTCGGCTATCTCGACTCCGAGCTCGACTTGCTCACTGGCACTTTCATGGATGCGCAGATTCTTCTGCTTGGGGCTGAGCCGGGCATCTTCAGCTCGCGGTATGTGGCGCTGATGCCGGGCCTCGCCTGGCTACCGCATGCCGGGAGCGACGTCCCCACCGGCGACCCGCGGACCCACCCCGCCGACTACTTCGAGGTCGATCTCGAGGTCGAGGTGCCGGCGGAGTGGTTGGTCGCCGGACCCGGACGGCGGCAGGTGCTCGATGCCGGCGGCGACACCGCGCGGTTTCGCTTCCACCCCGGTGCGCCGGTACCGCACGTCGGTCTGCTGGCGTCGCGCTTCGAACGCCGCGCCATGGAAGTCGCCGGCGTGGAGATCGAGATCCTCGTGCACCCGAAGCACGACCGCAACCTGCGGTTCTTCGCGGATGCCGCCGAAGAGATCGAGCGCCGTGTCGAGGAGATCTTCACCGACGCGGCGGCGCTTGGACTGCCGTACCCGTATGGCGGCCTGACGCTGGTCGAATCGCCGACCACCTTGCGCGGCTACGGCGGCGGCTGGCGCATGGACACGACGCAGGCGATGCCGGGCGTACTGCTGCTGCGCGAGAACAGCTTCACGACCTCGCGCTTCGAGTTCGAGTTCCGCAACCCCGAGAGTTTCGACGAACGCGACGGGGGCCTTGCGCGCGCCAAGGTCGAGGCCATCGAGCGCTTCTTCGAGAACGACTTCAGCGGTGGCAATCTGTTTCTCGGCGGGTCGCGCAACTTCCTGCGCTTTCAGACCGGAGCCGAGGGCGAGGGGGCCTTGGCCATCGACTTCGTCGTTGACGAGCTCGTCAACCAGCTGCTGACAGGCAAGCCGGGCTACTTCTCAGCCTTCATCTTCGATCAAGGGTCCCAATTCGTGGTGATGGAGACCATCATCGCCATGGTCTCAGGCAGTACCGACTCGATTGCCGACGCGCTGCTGAACGCGGCGTCCGACCGGCCGTCGGTGTGGGACCGGGCTCTGGACACCTCCCTGGCTGATCTCGAACCGACCGAGAACCCGAAGCAGTCGCTCAACGTCTTGGCGCTCAAGAGCCGCGCGATCGCGCGGTCGATCCTGGACGGCATCGGACGTGACAAGACCGCGGCGCTGCTCGCCGAGCTGCTCGCCCGCTACCGGGGCGGTCATTTCACGGCCGCCGACCTCTCGCAGATCGCCTCGGAGCTCGACGCCGACCTGAACCCGCTGATCGGTGACTGGCTGCACGAGGCGACGTTGCCAGGCTTCGTCACCTCGTCGGTCGTCGTCGAACGATTGGCGGACGATGCGCAGGGTACTCCGCGCTACCAGACCCGCGTGCACGTGCGCAACGACGAGCCCACGCCGGGCCTGCTGCGCATGCGCTATGCCACCGAAGGGGAAGAGACCCAGGCCATTCGCTGGGACCAGACCGAGCCGCTTCGCCTGGCCGGACACGCGTCGATCGAAATCGGGCTACTGAGCTCGACGCCGCCGCGCGAGCTCTGGTTGCAGCCCTATCTGTCGCTCAATCGTCAGGATGTCCAGTTGATCTTGCCGCGTGTCGATTCGGAGGAGCAGGTCCGCGCAGAGCCATTCCTTGGCGGCCGCCCTAGCGAGTGGCGACCGGTGGAGACGGCGGACATCGTGATCGACGATCTCGACGCCGGATTCTCCGTCGAGACCGATGAAGCGCAGAACGGGGTGCGTCTCAGCGGTGGCCTGGCGGGGTTCTTCGCGCCACCGGTCGACCTGGACCAGGGGCTGCCAGAGTCGGCCGAGCTGAGCCCCTGGACCTCGTCAACCGGGGAGTGGAGTCGCCGGGAAGTGTCCTCGAGCTGGGGTAAGTACCGGCACACGATCGCCATCATCGACGACGGCTCCGGCACCCGGCGCGCCGTCTTCACGGCTGACCTGCCGCAAGCCGGGCGCTGGCGCCTGGCCTTCCACCTTCCCGTGCTGACCAGCCAGCGGCGCCAGACGTCAGGACCGGGCATTCAGATCAATATAGGCGTCGGGCTTGGGGGCTCGCTCGGCACCTACGACTTGACCTTGATCGCCGGTGGCGAGGAGCGCTCCCTCGAGTTCGACGGTGCCGCGGCTGAGGCCGGATGGAACACACTCGGCGAGTTCGACCTGTCCAAGGGCGAGGTGAGGCTCGAGGTCTCAGACGAGACATCGGGTCGTCGGGTGATCGCCGATGCCATTCGATGGCAGCTGGTCGCGGAAGGGCCCTAAGGCGTAAGCCGTCATGCAGTCCCGCACGGAAACTTGCATGCGTCCGAACCCGTCGACGACGGCCCCGGCGCGCACGTGCGCGCCGCGCGGGCGCGGCGTGGGGCCTGTGGGGTCCCCGCGTAGCGCCGGCGTGGGG
>SMUY01347134.1_pt1 | contig 10024 bp, 9 predicted proteins | sample 2456441 | NCBI WGS metagenome assembly SMUY01 (sample SAMN11095931, study PRJNA526329) | marine sediment metagenome | biome: Marine sediment; feature: Surficial sediment; material: Deep marine sediment; isolation source: Hadal surficial sediment | place: Pacific Ocean | collected 2014-11 | depth 0-1...
GAAGTTTTCGCCTCCCGGTGCCCTGACCTTAAACCAATCGGGCAACCTTCGTTCGATGCTCAGGGAACCTGGATTTTCTGACTTTGATACCAATAGATTTATTTCGATTCGAAACAGACGATTTAAGGACCAATACGTTGCTGCACACAACCGGGGGGCGGGCGCAACTGGCCCTGAACTGGTTCAGAATAGCAGACAGCGCAATTATTCCAGTGTGCGGAGTGATGACTTCGGCACCCTGTTATTTACCGGGTTATTTACTGGTGAGGTTCGATTTACTACATGGCAAAACGAAGGCACCGGAAACGCTACACGGGTCCAGATCTGACCGAACATGTCGATCTTAATCCCGGTGACCGGTTCGAAATCACGCTCGGTGAGATCGACGATACCGGAGCTGCGACAGCCGATATCGAAGGGGCCCCGATTGTGGTCGCCGGCGGCCTGCCGGGCGAGGTGGTAATAGCCGAGGTGCAGAGGCGGTTTCCCGAACGGATTGCGGCAAAGGTCGTGCAGGTGCTCCAACCGGCGGTCGAGCGCGTTGAGGCCGAGTGCCGGTATTTTCTGACCTGCAGTGGATGTCAGTGGCAGCACGTTTCGTATGGCCATCAACTCGAACTGAAGCGAAATCGGGTTCAACTCGAGATAAACAGGTACGAGAGCCTTTCACATGTGGAAGTCGACGCTACAGTCGAGAGTGCTAAACGGCTCGGGTATCGCAATCACGGTCGTTTCACGATCGGCAAACGAGATGATGCGGGGCAGGTCGGTTATGTAAACGCTGTGACTCGGCGGTTTTTACGGATCGAAGAGTGCCTGTTGATGGACGGGCCGATCAACGACACTCTGAAGCTCGTGCAAGACCGCATGGCGGGACAAACCCAAATGACGATCAGGGTCGGGTCCAACACCGGTTCGATTCTGGTTCAGCCGCGCATGAACATTTCTGGACCTGGTGTTGTTACCGGCAGGCAACATTACGAGGAAGAAGTAAGAGGTGCTCGCTTCAGGGTTGCAGCCTCGTCGTTTTTTCAGGTGAACACCGGGCAACTGTCACGAGCGGTTGACGAGGTCCGTGAACTGCTCGACCTCAACGGCAGCGAATTGATGATCGACGCTTACTCCGGAGTCGGCGTGTTCGCGGTTCTCCTCGCACCGTACGTTCGACGGGTGATCGGAATCGAAGAGTCGGCGTCAGCCATCGAAGATGCGAAACTCAATTCTGAGTGCGTTGAGAACGTCGAGTTCATCCACGGAAAGACCGAGGTAGTGCTCGGCGGCTGGGGCAACTGGGGCAATCGGCCTGAGAATTGGCCCGGCGTGGGGCCCCATACCGGGCATGGTGCTGGTGATGGGGTTGTGGACGTGCTGTTGCTCGACCCACCGAGGGTCGGATGTCATCCCGACGTGCTGGATTCAGTCAAGAAACTGAAGCCGAAGAAAGTGCTTATGGTTTCGTGTGAACCGGCTGCACTGGCGCGGGACCTCGACCTGCTCTGCAGCGAGGGTGTTTACAGGTTGGAGGTCGTCCGCCCGATCGACATGTTTCCGCAAACCCGCCACGTCGAGGCGATCAGTTTACTGACGCTCCAGGGCCAGACGGGTTGATGGGCTCCGACCACAACAGAGCGTTGATACTTGCCAGCAGATCGCCGCGTCGGGCTGAGATTCTTGGTGAGGCAGGCATCGAGTTCAAAGTTGTTTCCACCGATATCGACGAAGACAGGCTGTTATCAGGACCGGGCGCTCTTGATGATGCTGTTCAGCGGCTGGCGCTTGAAAAAGCGAGAACGGCTGCCGAACTAACGCCCGGTGCGTTTGTACTTGGTGCAGACACGATAGTCGTTCTGGACGGACACATACTCGGCAAACCTGAATCGCCGGTTCATGCTGTCGATATGCTGCGGCGTATGAGCGGCCGGGCGCATGATGTGATTTCCGGGGTGGCTGTCGTTGGGCCCGATGGCGAATCTCATACAGATTTCGTCAGCACGTTGGTTTTACTGCGCGAACTTGAAGCTGGCGAGATTGCTGACTATGTCGCAACCGGCTCGCCGCTCGACAAGGCGGGCGGGTACGGAATTCAAGACAGTTCGTTCGCTCCCGTAGCGAGTTACGATGAATGCTACTTAAACGTTGTAGGGCTTCCAATGTGCGTGACGAGTGAGCTGCTCGAAAATACGGGACTGCTGCCACCGGGCAACATCATCTGCCACGGGCATGCTCGTCCAGACTGTGTCGGGGCAAAGTTCCTGAGATGAATTTTTTCGGTATTGGTGGTCTTGAGTTTCTACTGCTCGGGGCCGTTGCACTGTTTGTGCTGGGGCCAAAGCGGTTGCTTGAGGGCATTCGCGAGGGTCGCCGGTTGTACTCCAACCTGAGGCGGCAGCGGGCAGAACTACAGTCGATGATCACCGAGGCAATCGACCTCGAAGAGATCAAAAAGCAGGTCGACAGTGAGGGCCTGGCAAAAGAAGCTGCGGCCTTGCGGGAGGATTTGGCGCTTGACCAGATCGCAGAGGACGTAAAGAACGCTGCTGACATCAACTCCGGGTCCGTATCAAGGAGTCGGCAATTGAACCGCCCGCCGGTAAAGGGCAACGACGATGTGCGGGCCGGGATACCGGATTTGAAGCTGTCCGGTTCGGCCGCGAGCGAAGCGGAGAGCTCTTCGGCAAAAGGACCTGACGTGGACGAGGTGAAGTCGTGAGAGACGACGCCATGTCAGTGCTCGAACACCTCGACGAGCTGAAAAAGCGGCTGATCCGTGTCGCGATTCTCGCCGCGATTCTCATCGGGATCGCGCTGGCGAACTTCTCGCGTATCTTCGAGCTGTTCACTCGTGAAACGAAGCGCCTCATCGTTGCTGAAGGGGGCGAGATTATTCAACTCGGGCTTACCGATGCCTGGGTTGCCGCAGCTAAACTGGCGATCCTGGCTGCACTGGCAGTATCGCTGCCTTATTTCATGTGGGAAATGTCGATGTTCTTCAAGCCAGGAATGAAGCCGAGCGAACGCAAATACATCTATTTTCTGGTGCCCGGCGGGCTTGTAATGTTCATGGCTGGAGCGACGTTTGCCTACCTGGTCCTGATTCCGCGCCTTTTCGGCTTCATGCTGCGATTCCAGGGCAACCTGGCGGTCCCCCAGATTACCGCCGCTAACGTCGTCTCTTTGATGGTCAGCATCATTTTCTGGCTGGGGATCGTCGCAGAGATTCCAATCGTCATGTTCCTGCTGGCGAAGATCGGGTTGATCAGTTCGGGCTGGCTAAAGACCAAGCGTCGCTGGATGATCCTGATCGCGTTCGTGTTCGGCGCCGTCGTTACGCCCACCGACCCGGTATCGCAGGTCATCGTGGCGGTCCCGGTAATGCTGTTGTTCGAGATCGGGATGCTGCTCGTGAAGCTGGTTGAGCGCGGTCAAGCCGAACCCGACGCTGAATAGCAGCGTCGGTGTTGTCCTTGCCTGGGCCAGGGGCGTTGACTTAACGACGCCGCACCCCGATTAGGAAGCCTTGGTGTCGGCGCTATTGTCGGCGGTCGTGTCGTCCGAGTCGGGGGTGTCGGTCTTACTGCCGATTGCCGATTTGAACTCGTTGATCGCCTGACCCATCCCTCTGCCGACCTGCGGCAGTTTGCCGACTCCGAAAAGGAGCAGGACGATTACCAGGACGATGATGACTTGGAGTGGACCGATGTTTTGGAACACAGAAAAAGCTCCGAGTTACCCCGTTATGTTCTATGGGGCCTGTTGAAAAGGACCGAGGTCCACCAGCCATTATACGCCAGTGTGAAACGATCATTTATCGTCAAATTGTGAATATTTGTGGGCCAGTCGGCTATTGTTCCGGGCGATTACCCGAGATAGCGCCATACTCCGACAACCCTGCTGAGCACTTCCACGTCGTCGGAATTGAATGTCATCGCTTCCATTAGCGGATTCGCCGGCTCGAGCCGGGTCCGCGGTCCTTCGGCGTAGTAGTGCTTGAGAGTCGTCGAGTTGTCAGACTTTATTCGGACAGCGGCCATTTGCCCGTTCCGCACAGTAGAGGTCTGTTCCATGATTACCAGGTCGCCATCGCAAATCAGGGCGTCGATCATCGACTCGCCGCGCACCTTCAGTGCGTACAGGCCGTCGCCGGTACCAATAATTGCCTGTGGCAGGTCGATGAGTTCCTGGCCGGTCAGGTCAGACCAGGTGTCGTTCTCTGGCATCGGAAACGGCGATCCAGCGGCGATGGTGCCGAGTAACGGCACCGCTACAGTGTCGATACTGACGGGTCCAGACGAACCGCCCTTCTGGCCTGCCAGTTTCAGACCACGCGAGACTTCGGAGTCACGGCTTAGAGCGCCGCTGTCTTTCAAACGGTCCAGGTTGTACGAGACGACCGACGTGGAGCTGATACCACAGCCGTGCTGTATGTCGCGAACGGTTGGCGGGTAATCGTGTTCTTCAATGAACTCCTCGATGAACGACAGGATCAACTGCTGGCGTTCTGAGAGTGTTTTCATCTGCCTTGCCCTTACTCTTTGCCCTGAGCGGCCCTCCAGAACATCTGGTGGTCGCATTATATCCGCACTAATGTTCGGAAATTATCAGTGCTCGCTCTGAAAAGTCAATGAAAAATGGCACCGTTTGCGATCATCAGTTCGGATTCACCCGTGAAAACGAATCAGAGGGAGACCGGTGTGAACCCGGAATTGGGAAATTCTGAAGTATTCATCGGGTGGCGTGCACAGGTTGAGGCACACCCGGGTCAGGGAGCTCCGGGAAGAGATTGGCAGGGTACGCCGTCGTTGTTCCCATCCAGCCCGTGAGGATCGTCGGCGGGTCCGCCCGCAGCGATGAAGAAAGCATTTGCTGATGCCCAGTCTTCGAAGTCTCCACAATTTTTGTCGGGGCCAAGTGGGTCGAACCCTGTCAGCGCTGTTGCCGTTGTCGTTGGTGCCACGGATGTTGGAGACACGGGCGGAGCAGGAGACGTAGTTGGGAGCGGGGTCGGCGTCGGCGTGGCAGTCGGGGTCGGTGTTGCGGTTGGCGCCGGCGTGTGAGTTGGCATTGCCGTCGACATTGCCGTCGGGGCGGGTCCCGGCGCCGATGTTGTGGTCGGTGCCGGAGCCCGGGGCGGAACAGGCGACGCGGTCGGCACCGGCTCCGCGGTTGGAGTCGAGGTCGGCGTTGCCGTCGGACCGGTGGGTGTTGTGACCACTACAGTTGGGATGAGCACGGGGATCGGCTGTTGAGCAGTCGATGTCGCGCTTGAACCAGAGTCGCCAGACCCGCCAGACCCGAACGCGGAGGACGTTGCGGTACTGCTTGCCTCGTTCACTTGCCCTGGCGCCTGCACTGTGGGGGTTGGGGTGGCTGTCACGATCACTGTCACATATATCACGACCGGTGTTGCCGTAAAAGTCGGCACTGTAACCACAGTTGGGGATGCAACTGGAGCTGTGACTGGCGGCACCGACTCAGAGTCACATGCCGTTAGCGCGAGCAGCGTAACCACGGCTGGAATAACGATTCCACCCAGGCGTCTTCTAGTGGTTGTGCCCCGCGTGGTCGTGCGCCGCCTCAGGCGGGCCATGCTCGTGATTATGGGCGGGATCAAGAGTTGGATCGCCAGGATGGACCGGGTGGTCGTCGCCGAACGAAATGCCTTCGAGATTGCCAGGCGGCCCCCCGACGTTTTCGGCCTGACCGAAAGCCACATAGTGCGGTACTTCACCTTCGAAGACCAGGTACGCCGACTGTTTTGGGGATAGCGACTCATGACCGCCGAACCATACGACGATGGGGCCGTTGACCATTTGAATCGGGCCCTCTTTCGCGGGTCTTTTTACGTCTTCGTCTATTTCGCCGGTGCCCGCGGGCCCGATTCCCCATCGGGCGACGCCTTTGAAATCGCCAGGCACAACGAACCGCCAGCGGGGCAGCAGGCCTTTCCAGGGTGCGACCTCGACGGCAACGCGGTCTTCAACACCTTCGAAAGGGTGGTGAATGCGCCAGTTGTACTGGGTGCCGTCGGACTGTGGCGATGGCCCTGGCCGATGGGTTTCGGCTGCGTGGTCGTGGGATTGATCTGTACCCTGGGTCAAAGGTCAGTACCAGGTTAGCCAGAAATCTTGTTGTACTGCGTGGTGAGCCGTGACTTCTTGCGAGCGGCGGTGTTTCGGTGCAGAACGCCCTTGGTGACTGCCTTGTCGAGGGCAGAAACCGCGCTTTTTAGCGCGGCATCGGAGTCGTCGTTCTTCGTGCCTTCGGCAATGGCCGCGGTCGCTGTCTTTACTCGGCTGCGAGTGAACGATCGGGTCGATCGGTTTCTGGCGGCTTTGCGTTGCTGAGCGCGCAGAGTTTTGGCGGCGGGCATTGATATTCCTTGGTGAGCGCCACGGTGTGCGCGATTGGGGTGCACCCCACGGGGTGTGCGACTGGTTGAATATTCGAAACGTTTATGAAGATGAATTACGCGGCTTGCGGGGTTCGCGAAGTTCTTTCTGTTTGGGATCCTGCGCCTCGGTTACCCGGAAGACGCTGCTTACGCCCGGGATTGTTTCCACGCGGGAGAAGAGCCTGCTTAGCTGCTCTACACCTGTAGTGTACACCGTGAGGGACACCGTACATGCGTTGGTCTTTTCATCTTCTTCAGATGTGAGCGAGTGGATATTGACGTTTTCCGACGAGACCACATTCGTGATGTCGCGAATCAGGCCCACGCGGTCGAATGCCTCGATCTGAAGTCTCGATGCATAGGTCGTTTCATAGTGTCCCCACGCAACAGGGGTATGGCGCTCGGGGTCTTTGGCGTCCCTCAGAATGGGGCAGTTGCGCCGGTGGACCGTTACGCCTCGGCCGCGGGTCAGGTACCCCGTTATCTCGTCTCCGTAAACCGGGCTGCAGCATTTTGCGACTCGGGTAATGAGGCCAGGCTCGCCCATCACCACAAGGCCCCTGGTCTGATCGGCAGGCGGTTGCCCGGGTGTGAACTCTGGAGTGAAGACCTCATCGGGCTCGGGGCTGATAGTTTCGGCGACCCTGGCAATGGAAATCTGGCCGACACCAAGCGCTTCTGCGAGTTCGTCCAGGCTTTCGTAGTCCATGATTGCCACGATTTCTTTTTCAGATTGGTTCAGCCCGAGGCGACGCATTTCCTTTCTGAGCAGGTCTTTGCCACGGCGGATATTGCTCTGACGTTCCTGCTTCCTGAACCATTGTTTAACCTTGGTTCGCGCGCTGCCGGTCACCAGGTATCCAAGGTCGGGGTTGAGCCAGTCGAGGCTGGGCCCGCGCGGGATCCTGGCCTTTCGAATCTCGACGACATCTCCGTTTTGAAGTTGAGTATTGAGCGCAGTGAGTTTGCCGTTTACGACTGCCCCCACGGTGTTGTGACCGAGGTCGGTGTGGATGCGGTACGCAAAGTCGATTGGCGTTGCCCCGGCCGGCAGGTCTTTGACATCGCCCTGCGGCGTGTAGACAAACACCTGGTCCTGGAGAATATCGGTGCGGACCGTGGCGAGATATTCGTCGTCGCCTGAAAGTTCGCGCTGCCAGTCGACCAGTTGCCGGAGCCACGACATCTTCTGGTCGAAGTTGTCGATACGGGGGGAGCCGTCGTCGTCGCCCTTGTACATCCAGTGCGATGCCACACCCTCTTCAGCTATATCGTGCATATCCTGGGTGCGGATTTGCACTTCGATCGGGTAGTTGCCGGGCCCACGTACCGAAGTGTGCAGCGACTGGTACATGTTTTCTTTCGGACTGGCGATATAGTCGTCGAACTGTCCGGACACCGGTCGCCATTTTGAATGCACCACGCCGAGCGCTGAGTAACAGTCGCCGACGGTTTCGGCAATTACACGGATTGCGATCAGATCGTAGATCTCGTCGAACTTGCGACCTATGCGCTCGTATCGCTGCAACTTGTTGTAGGTGCTGTAGAGGTGTTTGACCCGCCCTTCGACCGAGCACTTGAGTCCCGCCTTCTGGAGAGGTCTCTGAATAGCCTTTATCGCGGCTTCGGTGTATATCTCGCGTTCAGCACGTTTGCGGTTCACCAGGCGAGAAATCGACTTGTACTGCCGTGGCATAAGGTACCGGAAAGCCTCGTCCTCGAGCTGCCACTTGATTTCGTTCATCCCGAGCCGGTGAGCAAGTGGTGCGTAGATGTCCAGCGTCTCTCTCGAAATCCGCTGTTGCTTGGGTACTGGCAAGTGTTTGAGTGTCCGCATGTTGTGCAGGCGGTCGGACAACTTTATAAGGACGACACGCACGTCTTCGGCCATTGCAACGAGCATCTTGCGGATCGACGCGGCACGTGTTGCCTCAGGCGTCGAGGCCTGCCGGCGCATTGCGCTGTTCTCCGAGATCATGTCGAGGCGCTTAAGTTTTGTGACGCCGTCTACGAGTTTCGCAACGTCGGTTCCGAAGTCAGTCTCAAGTTCCTTGAAGGTAACCCCGCAGTCTTCCATCACGTCGTGGAGCAGCGCAGCCTGGATAGTGGTGGTGTCGAGCCGCATTTCGGCCAGCCACAGCGCGGTGGCTATCGGGTGCTCGATAAATGGCTCGCCGGAATCTCGCAGTTGACCGTGGTGCGAGTCGATCGCGAAGTTCAGGGCGTTTTCAACAGCATCGGCCCGGTCCGCAGACAGGTAGGCGCCAATCGTTTTGAGAAGCGCTTTAGACGAACCGCTCTTTTGGCTAATGGTCATGGACAGTCGGCGTGCCGCTAATTTGCCATTTTTTTTAGCGACTCTGTTGAACACGCTACAGCGTGCCGCTCACTTCATTCTAAGCCTTGCATGAACGTTTAGCGCCGGGCGTGCATCCGCCAATTGGGCGCACAGGAAGCTCCGAGGGGCAGACACTGAGGCGCTGAAGGAACATACGCGGTGCTCGTTGTCAATTGTCGGCACCGTACAGGCGTGCGATCTCATCTCGGTCGAATCTGGGCAGCGGCCCGGCGATTCCATCCACAATTCGTTGCAGGCGATCGTGTGGGTCCTGGTTCGGGCCAGACTCAGTTTCATACTCGGTAACGGCGCCGATCACACTGGCCGGAATCCCGTTGTCCGACAGCGCTGTGATGATGTCCTGGGTCCCGGCGGGCCTGTTGGTGATGAGTAGTGCCCCTGAAGCGATCAGGCCCCACGGATCGAGGTCGAGAGCATCGCAAATTCGACGGGTCTCTGGAAGGACCGTTACCCGGGCGGCGTCAACGGTTATTCCAGTGTTGGAAGCCAGGGCCAGTTCTTCGAGTGCACCGGCGAGCCCGCCTTCGGTTGCATCGTGCATCGCGGTTACATGGCCGGTAGCGCCGGCTATACGGGCAGCGCTGACGATCGATATTCCGGGCGAGTCCAGCAGCGCAGCTGCGTCTTCGATCTCGGTTTCCGATAGCCCGGCACCCGTCAGCTGTGATTTGCTCTCCCTGGCAATGATGGCCGTTCCTTCGATTGCGATCCCCGTCGTGAGGATCACGTCGTCCCCCGGTGCCGCGGTTGAAGTGCTCACGGTCTCCGACGGCGCTGCCTCGCCGAGCATCGTTCCCGCAATGATCGGACGGGGCAGTCCGACCGTAACTTCGGTATGTCCGCCGATGAGCGTGATGCCGAGTTCCTGTGCCGCCCGGTGCAGCTGCCCAAAGATTTCTTTCGCGGTCGAGGCGGGTTCGTTCTCCGGCAGCAGGAGTGTTGCCAGGAACCACTTCGGAGTTCCGCCGGACGCTGCGATGTCGTTGGCGTTGACCTGTATTGCGTACCAGCCGATGCGGTCGGTGGCGAACGTTATGGGGTCGGACTTTGCGATGAGCGTGGTGCTGCCGAACGATATGAACGCAGCGTCCTCGCCCACACCGGGCCCGAGCAAGACGCGCTTTTCCGGGGTGCCCAGTTCGCCGAGAAAACTGGCGAGGAGGTCTGGCGGGAGCTTGCCCGCTCGCAGTCGCCTGTCAGTGAGATCGCCTGTCACTGTTACGGTCGGAATCCCGGCGGTTCCGGGGGCTGGCCACCGGTAAGGTAAGGGCCAA
>SMUY01042355.1_pt1 | contig 10017 bp, 10 predicted proteins | sample 2456441 | NCBI WGS metagenome assembly SMUY01 (sample SAMN11095931, study PRJNA526329) | marine sediment metagenome | biome: Marine sediment; feature: Surficial sediment; material: Deep marine sediment; isolation source: Hadal surficial sediment | place: Pacific Ocean | collected 2014-11 | depth...
AATTAAGAAAGGAGATGAAATAATCATAACAACCAATGTAAATCCTTCTGAAGAAATAAACGCTATTGTGTCGTTTATAGACCCTATATTAAACTCAAGTACAAGAACTGTAACTGTAAGAGCCGAGCTTAATAATAAAAAAGGAACTCTGAAACCGGGTATGTTTATAAAAGGTGTTTTGAAATTTAAAATTTCTAATAATATAACGAAAGCATATATCACGATACCTAAATCGGCTGTGTTATGGACTGGAAAAAGATCTGTAGTGTACGTGAAGTTGAAAAGTGAAGAACCCGTTTTTGAAGTTAGAGAGGTCATATTGGGCAGTGAAATAAATGATGGTTATAATATATTATCAGGTATTAAAAATGGGGAAGAAGTAGTTACAAATGGAACATTTACTGTAGATGCAGCAGCACAGCTCTCCGGTAAAAAAAGTATGATGAATAAAAATAATAAATAAATAATGTTTAATATAATATCTATAAAAATGAAAAAAATAATTGTAGTGATTGTAATAGTATTTGCTTTAGGAGTAACAATGACATCTTGTAAAGATGAAAATAAAGAAGTTAAAAAAGAAATAGTTAAAGATTATGAAGAAGATGTTGAAATAAAAGAAGATAATGATATGATAGCAGCAGTTTATCAATGTTCAATGGATTGTGAGCATGGTAAGACTTACGATAAACCCGGGAAATGCCCTATTTGTAGTATGGATTTAAAAAAGAAAGAAACCGATGACGATACTGAGGAACATGATCACGACTGATAAATATTATATTTTATTTTAAAAAAATAATCCTTCAAATTATTTCTTGTGAGTTCATTTAATTGGAGATTTTAGTTAGAAAATCGGTATTCACTTCGTGTATCCCTTCAAAAACATGAATATTTAAATGATTTCCGAACAAATGTTTCCCTTTTAGAAGTTCCTCTTTTTTACGGGCTTTATTAATGTATTGATCTTTATTGCCATAGAGGAAGGTCACCTTTACAGAATCCTTAAAAAAGGAAAAGTCTTCAGGTTTCAATTCCTTGGGTATACCACCGGAGTGTAACACAATATGATTACAATCAATTTTTCTACTTGCAATCCAGCGTGTAGCAATAGAAACGCCTTGAGAAAATCCTAATACGATAAAATGGGGCATTTGCTTCGGTTTTTCTGCTTTATAAACTTCATCGATATAATTCAATACATTTTTTGTTTCTTCTAATGTATTTTCTTTTGTTAACCAGGTAGCACCTACATGTTTAAAGTCACTTCCCTGATAATATTTTGATTGTGCCTGTGGTGCGATAATAAAATTTTCTTTAGGGTTAAGATGCAAAAAATATTTTATAAAGAATTTACTTAAATATCCCATACCATGAAAAACGAACCAAACATTTTTTGTTTTATCTGTATATGTATTAAGGGTAGAATAGGTATTTGAAGTTGTATAAATAACTTTCTTTTCTAATGCCATAGTAAGTTTTCCATTTTGTATTTTTACAAATGTAAATTAATAATATGAAGAAATCCAAAGAAGAAATACTTGCCTCATGTAATGCCATCTGTAAAAACACACTAATGGAAACTTTGGGTATTGAATTTATTGATGTTACAGAAGATTCTCTAATAGCAAAAATGCCAGTAACTTCACGGGTGCATCAACCAGATGGTATTTTGCATGGAGGAGCATCTGTCGCATTAGCCGAAAGCATTGGAAGTGCGGCAGCAATAGTTTTTATGGGTCCTGAAGTTGTAAGCATTCGTGGAATAGAGATTTCTGCAAACCATGTAAAAAGTGTAAAAGACGGTTATGTATATGCAAGGGCAACAGCATTACACAATGGGCGTACTACTCAATTATGGCAGATAAGGATCACAAATGAAAACGATGAACTCGTCTCTATAATAAAGCTTACTACTATTGCATTTTATTAATAAAATTTACTATGGAATACACGCTTCTTTTAGAAAAAATAGCTGAGCATTATAAGAAGAAACTACCATTTGTAGTTTTTTCTTTACCGGATAGCGAATCAATATTAGTTTATTTGCAGAATGATAAAACGCTTTATACCACTGAGGATTTTAAAGAAAAAAGTTTTGTTTTTGCACCTTTTAATTATAGTGATAAAGCTATTTGTATTCCGGAGGATAAAGGAGAAGTTCTTGAAGCTGATATTCACAAGGAGAATATTTTGCAAATGAAATTAGTTATAGCTGAAGATATTTCTGAAAAGGAAAACTACTGCCAATTAGTAGAGAATACCATTAATGCTATAAATTCTAGCAAAATATCTAAAATTGTAGTTTCTAGAAATATTAAAGTTTCCTTGGATTCTTTTCAAATTACAAAACTTATAGAACGTTTATTTAATTTATACCCGACAGCTTTTAGTTATGTTTGGTATCATCCCAAAACAAGCCTATGGTGCGGAGCCACTCCCGAACTTTTAGTGAAAACTGAGGGACCCTCATTTACAACTATGGCACTAGCCGGAACTCAAAAATATAAAGAAAATATTGCACCAAAATGGTCATATAAAGAAATAGAAGAACAACAATTGGTAGTAGACGACATTTCCACCCGATTGCAAAAAGTTACTGCAGTAGTAAAAATATCTAAAACCTATAATCACCGTGCAGCTTCTTTAATACATTTATGTACAGATATTACTGGGATACTTAAAAAAAGAAAGACAACACTATCTAACATAACGTCAACTTTGCACCCTACTCCTGCAGTTTGTGGCACTCCTCAAAATTTAGCTAAATTATTTATATTAGAGAATGAAGGTTATAATCGCGAATTTTATACAGGATTTTTAGGACCTATTTGTGAAAATGATTCTTGTTCAAAACTTTTTGTAAATCTACGCTGTATGAAAATTGAAAACGATTCAGCAAAATTATTTGCAGGTGCAGGTATTACTAAAACATCTAAACCCAAAAGTGAGTGGTTAGAAACACAACATAAATTAGAAACAATGTTGCAGGTACTACAACCAATGCTTTAATAATCCTGCTGGTCTTTGTATCTTTGAATAATGAAATTTTCTAATAAAATTATATCCCAAACCATTACACAATTATGTCTTTTAAAAGGGATTGACCATGTTGTAATTTCCCCTGGTTCTAGAAATGCTCCTTTGACCATTGGGTTTTCTGAAAGTCCTTTATTCACAAATTTTAGTATAGTTGACGAGCGAAGTGCTGCTTTTTTTGCATTGGGTATGGCTCAACAACTCAAGAAGCCCATTTTATTAGTATGTACTTCAGGTTCCGCGTTACTCAATTATTACCCAGCAATAGCCGAAGCGTTTTATAGCAATATTCCCTTGATCGTGATTTCGGCAGATCGTCCGGCTGAATTAATAGACATTGGTGACGGACAAACTATTCGCCAAGAAAATGTATTTGAAAATCATATCCTTTATAGTGCAAATTGTAAAGAAGGAAAGAAGCATCAAGATTATAATGAAAGGGTAATAAATAAGGCTTTAAACTCTGCTTTTGAATTACAAGGCCCCGTTCATATCAATATTCCTTTTTCTGAACCTTTATATGAAACCGTAGATGAAATTGAGATGCAGTTTAATAATATACCGGTTTCCATTTCTTTAGATGATTTTTCTGAAGATATATCTTCTTTTGTTCAACAATGGACCAAATCAAAAAAGAAAATGATTTTGATTGGGGTAATGGATCCAAATAATATTGAACACCACTATTTAGATATACTAGCAAAGGATAAAAGTGTTATTGTTTTAACAGAAACAACTTCAAACATACATCAAGAATCATTTTTTCCTTCAATAGATCAACTTATTGCCCCTTTGGAAGAAGATGATTTTAAAGATTTACAACCCGATATCCTTCTTACGTTTGGTGGAATGGTAGTATCAAAAAAAATAAAAGCATTTTTACGAAATTATTCCCCAAATCAACATTGGCATGTAAATTCAAAAAATGCATTGAACACCTATTTTATTTTGAAGCATCATTTTAAGACTTCCCCTAATGAATTTTTAAGGAAATTTCTTCTTCCTAGCAAAATTAAAGAACAGAAAACTGAAAAGACTATAATTAGTTATCAAGCCAATTGGCTCAAAATAAAAAAACACAGACAAAATCGTCACAGATCCTATGAAAAAGAAATTCCATTTTCAGATTTTAAAGTTTTTTCAGAAATATTTAAAAGTATTCCCTTGAACATTCAATTGCAGCTTAGTAATAGCACCACAATACGCTATGCACAACTCTTTAATTTGGATACGAGTTTAAAAGTATTTTGCAATAGAGGCACTAGTGGAATTGACGGGTGCATAAGTACTGCTATTGGTGCAGCTCAATCATCACATCATCCTACTGTCCTAATAACAGGAGATATTGGTTTCTTTTACGATAGCAATGCATTATGGAATAATTATATTCCCGATGACTTTAAGATAATTGTAATTAATAATAAAGGAGGCGGTATTTTTAGAATTTTACCGGATGCTAAAAAAGCAAAACATTTTGATACTTTTTTCGAAACTAAACATAATTATACTGCAGAACATATTTGTTCTATGTTTGGATTTAAATATTCATTTGCAAACGATGAATTAAGTCTTAATATTGAGTTAAACTCTTTATTTGAAATTTCTGAAAAACCTAGGCTTTTAGAAATATTTACCCCCTCAAATGTTAACGATAAAATTTTGCTTGATTATTTTACTTTTATAAAGTAGTCATATAAATAAAACACTTTAACTTATATATTATCTTTGTGGTATGTTCGAAATAGGAAAACACAATACACTAACTATATTACGAGATACAGACCCGGGCTTATATCTTGGGAATGTTGAGGAGTCTGATGAAGTAGTATTACTACCTCATAAATACAAACCAGAAAGTTATAATATTGGAGATGAAATACGTGTTTTTATTTACCTTGATAATGAAGAACGACCTGTTGCCACAACTTTAGAACCATTTGTCTTATTAAACACCTTTGGGTATTTGCATTGTAGCGATGTCACAAAGCATGGTGCTTTTATGGATTGGGGGCTTGAAAAGCAGTTGTTTGTTTCTTTTAAGGAACAAGCAAGACCTATGAAAATTAACAACTGGTATATTGTGTATTTGTACCTTGATGAGAAAACCAACAGATTGGCTGGCTCTAGTAAAACCAACCAGTTTTTACAAAATGATACCCTAACAATTCAAAGATTTGAGGAAGTTAATATTTTGGTTACACATTTAACTGAGAAAGGTGCTAATGTTATAATTAATGGGGTACATAAAGGACTTATATATCTCGAAGATATTTTTGAAGATATCCGTACCGGAGACCGTATTAAAGCCTTTGTTAAGAAAATACGGGACGATAATAAAATTGATATAGTTATACAATCACCTGGATATAAAAGCATAGAACCTAATGCTCAGTATATTTTAGATGAATTAAAAGCTACAGGAGGTTTTCTGCCACTACACGATAAATCTTCTCCTGAAACCATTAAAGAAAATCTTGGATTAAGTAAAAAAAGCTTTAAAAAAGCGATTGGTAGTCTTTATAAAAATAAGCAAATTGTGATTAAAGAAGATGGTATAGAGTTGCTCTGAGGTTTGTTTAATTAATTCCCATATCCAGATTGATTGAGTGTACTTCTCGCACAGAAATAAAATGGATTTAGGTTACGTGCATCAATATATACGGTATTCTTAACTCCATAGTTGTTAAATGAAGTATAGGGAGTATTTAATACAAAATTAAAATTTCTTGTTTTAATGGGATTAAAATTTAAAGTTTTAATCTTTTTATAATTGTTTACATACCTGTTTTTATTCAATACCGAAAACATATCAACAGGATTCCTATAATTTTTTTCATCCATAGTAGATACTGGTAGTTTACTTATAAATGGTGAAAATTTATATAGAGCAATGGTGCTTAAATCACCAATTTCAGGAAGGGTTTTTGTAGTTTTAGTAAAATATTGGGTATCAAAATCGTATTGTGCAGATGCAGTAAGGGATATCAACATTACTATTACAATGAAATACTTTTTCATTACAGATTTATAAATTTCACTTTAAAAGTTTGAACAATAATCAAGCCAAATTTAGATATTCAATTTGTTCGCTGTACTTTTTGGTACAGCATCTTTGTGAAGGGTAATACTTATTGTTTTTAAACGCATATAAGCTTCACTAAAATATACATAACCGCCATGATTAGTTCGTTCAGGATCTGTTCCCCAGCTATTTTTTACCTTATAATATTTGGTGCCATTTTGATCTCTTAGTATTCCGGTAATATGCATTAAATGGTCATCGGTGGTATTAAAGTTTTCAAATTCCTGTTGGCGATATTCTTGAGTTATATTTTTTTCAGGGTACACCCCTTGTAAAGCTTTACTATTGTTAATTGAATTAAAAGGAATGACAGCAATACCATCTTTCGAAGAAAAAGTTCGTTCACTTACATCGCAATCTAATTCTACTGAAAAACCATTTTCCAGCGCATTATCTATTGTATTTATCATTTCATCTAAAGGGACATTGTAAAAGCTACCATTGCTAAAGTTATCCGGAATGTTTAAAATAAATTTTGAATAAAACTTTTCATGGTTAAATGAAGTAATATTTACATAATCATCGGCATTAATTTTTGTCATTTTTAAAAACGACTGAGGGGTGTATTGTTTTCCCTCAAAATTAAAACTGCTAATGTTTTCACCTAAATACTCATCCAAAACTGCATCGATAGCATTTCTCCAGTTTTTACTAAGATTTTTTCCAGGGTTTTTAATATATGTATCGAGCATAGCACTAATAACCGCTACCATTTCAGCATGATTATGAGATGTATTGTCAGCAAGCAATCCACTGTAAGAATCAACAGGCACAAGACCATATTCTCTAACGGAATTCAATACATCGTGAGCAAGCCCTCCTTCACTGAACTGCGCTTTACCTTGGCGCATTACAAAATTCTCAGCTTTTTTAGGATAGGTATTTCGTACGTTATACATTTCAGAAAGGTCTATTTGTTTTCCGGTGAGACGAATAATTTCAGATTCCAGAAATGAAGATGTCGAGAAACTCCAACAAGTACCGGTCCTGCCCTGACTTATTACAGGGGTAGCTTCCAGATCGATCACTTCGGTAAATTTATAGGCCTCTTGAGCGGTTAATGATAAAATTGTGAATACAATTCCCAAAAAAACAAGTAGAGTACGCATAGTCTAATTTTTAATTGATGAATCAAAAATAAGATGTTTTATCTTAACTCTTTTCTATCTTTACGTTAAAATATAGAAGATGAAATCACCAAAGTGGAAAACGACCAAAGAATATACAGATATTACCTATAAAAAATGTAACGGAGTGGCACGTATTGCCTTCAATCGCCCCGAAGTTCGCAATGCCTTTAGACCCAAAACAACAAGCGAGTTATTAGATGCCTTTCACGATGCACAAGAGGATACTGATATTGGAGTTATTTTATTTTCTGCCGAGGGTCCATCCCCTAAAGATGGGGTGTATAGTTTTTGTAGCGGTGGGGACCAAAAAGTACGTGGACACAAAGGCTACGTGGGAGAAGACGGATATCACAGGTTAAATATTTTGGATGTACAACGGCTTATTCGATTTATGCCAAAGGTAGTTATTTGTGTGGTTCCGGGCTGGGCAGTAGGAGGAGGGCACAGCCTTCATGTGGTTTGCGATTTAACTTTAGCAAGTAAGGAACATGCAATATTTAAACAAACAGATGCCGATGTCACTAGTTTCGATGGTGGCTACGGATCAGCATATCTTACCAAAATGGTAGGACAAAAGAAAGCACGTGAGATCTTTTTTCTCGGTAGAAATTACAACGCGCAAGAAGCCTATGAAATGGGAATGGTAAATGCTGTAATTCCGCATGATGAGTTGGAATTAACTGCTTATAAATGGGCTCAAGAGATCCTGACAAAATCCCCAATTTCAATAAAAATGCTAAAATTTGCTATGAACCTTACCGATGATGGTATGGTTGGACAGCAAGTCTTTGCTGGTGAAGCAACTCGTTTAGCCTATATGACTGATGAAGCAAAAGAGGGTCGTGATGCGTTTCTGGAAAAAAGGAAACCAAACTTTAAAAAAGAATGGTTGCCTTAATTTATTCTTATTTATAAGCTTCTTTATGAACATTAGCTACAGCACGTCCACTGGGATCATTCATATTTTTAAAACTTTCGTCCCATGCTAGTGCTACCGGTGAGCTACAAGCCACCGAAGGTACTGAAGGCACACTCAAGGCTGCAGTATCACTCGGGAAATGTTCAGTGAAAATTGTACGATAATAAAATTCTTCCTTACTTTTTGGTGGTTGGATTGGGAATTTATAATGAGAGTTTGCCAGTTGTTCATCTGTTACTTCTTTATCAACCATTTCTTTTAATGTGTCAATCCAACTATAACCAACACCATCACTAAATTGTTCTTTTTGTCTCCATGCAACGCTTTCTGGAAGCATATCCTCAAATGCCTTTCGAAGCACCCATTTTTCCATTCGTTCTCCGTTAATCATTTTATCTTGTGGGTTGATTCTCATGGCCACATCCATAAATTCTTTATCGAGGAAAGGAACTCGTCCTTCAATTCCCCAGGCGGCTAATGATTTGTTTGCTCGAAGACAATCATACATATGAAGTTTATCAAGTTTCCTAACAGTTTCCTCATGAAAATCTTTTGCAGATGGAGCTTTATGAAAATAAAGATAACCTCCAAAAATTTCATCAGCTCCCTCTCCCGAAAGCACCATTTTAATTCCCATGGCCTTAATAGCGCGCGCCATTAAATACATGGGAGTGGAAGCCCGTATGGTAGTAATATCATAAGTTTCAAGATGATAAATAACATCACGAATGGCATCAATTCCTTCCTGAATTGTAAACTTTATTTCATGATGTATTGTATCTATGTATTCTGCAACTTTTCTGGCTGCTACTAGATCTGGAGAGTCTACTAGGCCTATGGCAAATGAATGTAATTGCGGCCACCAAGCAGCTTCTTTGTCTCCACTTTCAATTCGTTTATCGGCATATTTTTTTGCAATCGCAGAGGTAATAGAAGAATCTAATCCTCCGGAAAGTAATACCCCGTAAGGAACATCGCTCATTAATTGGCGGTGTACAGCATCTTCTAATGCTTTTCTAATATTTTTAATATTGGTTTTATTGTCTTTTACCGCATTATACTCTACCCAATCACGTGTATACCATTTTACCAGTTCACCATTTTTACCCTGTAAATAGTGACCGGGGGGAAATAGCTCAATTTTTGTACAAACGCCTTCTAATGCTTTTAATTCTGAAGCCACATAAAAGGTACCTTTTTCATCCCAGCCTATATACAAAGGGATAATCCCCATATGATCACGAGCAATAAAATATTCATCCTTTTCTACATTATAAAGAGCAAAACCAAAAATACCGTTGAGTTCATCTAGGAAAGAAGCTCCTTTTTCTTTGTAAAGAGCAAGAATAATTTCACAATCGGATTTTGTCTGAAAGTTATAGTTCCCATCAAATTGCTTGCGCAAGTCCATGTGATTGTAAATTTCACCATTAGCCGCCAATACCAAGTTTTTATCTTCAGAAAACAACGGTTGTTTCCCGGAGGTAGGATCTACAATAGCGAGTCTCTCGTGAGCCATGATCGCTCTGTGGTTACTAAATATTCCACTCCAATCCGGACCCCGATGACGGATAATTTTTGCCATCGTCAAAATTTGAGGGCGTAATGTTTCAGTGGGCTGTTTTATGTTAAAGGCGCATACTATTCCACACACAATATTTATTTTTTTGAAAGATTAAATGTATTATTAATGTTTTGTAACTAAACTATCTCAGCTTCGGATATTTATTTGGATTGGATTCATGCATTATCTCATACACTTTTTCAAAAACGTCTTCAACTTGTGGTTTTGAAAAATAATCTCCATTGGTTCCATAAGGTGGACGATGCTGTTTTGCAGTTAATGT
>SMUY01017307.1_pt1 | contig 10013 bp, 4 predicted proteins | sample 2456441 | NCBI WGS metagenome assembly SMUY01 (sample SAMN11095931, study PRJNA526329) | marine sediment metagenome | biome: Marine sediment; feature: Surficial sediment; material: Deep marine sediment; isolation source: Hadal surficial sediment | place: Pacific Ocean | collected 2014-11 | depth 0-1...
AACCCTGCACGTATTGCGTGGTAGAGAAACACGCTGTGAATGGCTTCGCGCAGCACGTTGTTGCCTCGAAACGAGAAAGAGACATTGCTGACGCCGCCGGAGACCTTTGCGTGGGGAAGATTGTCACGGATCCAGGTGCAGGTATCGATGAATTCCACGGCGTAGTTACGATGCTCATCGATTCCCGTGCCGATCGGAAAGATGTTGGGATCGAAGATGATGTCTTGGGGAGGAAAGCCCACCGACACGGTGAGGATTTCATAAGAGCGTTTGCAGATTTCCTTGCGGCGTTCGAGGGTATCGGCCTGACCCGCTTCGTCGAATGCGAACACGATTATGGCCGCGCCATACAGACGACAAAGGCGCGCCGCTTGCACGAAAGCTTCCTCGCCTTCCTTCAAGCTGATGGAGTTGACGATAGGTTTACCCTGGATGCAGCGTAGTCCGGCTTCGAGGATGTCCCATTTGCTGGAATCGATCATGATCGGGACCCGGGTGATATCAGGTTCCGACGCGATCAGCTGCAGAAAGTGGACCATGGCAGCTTTGCTGTCCAACATGCCTTCGTCCATGTTGACATCGACAATCTGCGCGCCGTTTTCCACCTGTTCTCGAGCAATTTGCAGCGCTGTTTCGTATTCCTCTGCGCGGATGAGCCGGGCAAACTTGGCAGATCCGGCGACATTGGTGCGTTCTCCGACGTTTACGAACAACGAATCTTCTTCCACCAACAGCGGCTCCAGGCCCGCAAGCCGCAAAGCGGGCTTTGGCGTCTGCCAGGTTCGTGGTTGCAGCTTGGCGACGCTTTGCCGAATCGCCGAGATGTGCGCCGGCGTCGTGCCACAACATCCGCCTACCAGATTGACGATACCGGCATCGGCGAACTCCTTAAGGAGCGAGGCCATGAGTTCGGGTGTCTGGTCGTAGCCGCCGAACTCATTGGGTAAACCTGCATTGGGGTGGACACTGACGAAAGTGTTCGCGATACGGCTTAGTTCATCGACGTAAGGACGCAGCTGTTCGGCGCCAAGTGCACAGTTGAGGCCCACCAGCAGCGGTTCGGCATGCTGAACCGACCACCAGAAGGCCTCACACGTTTGTCCGGAAAGGGTACGTCCGCTGTTGTCGGTAATCGTCGCCGAGATCATTAACGGTATTTTCCAACCGAGATCCAACTCGAGGGATTTGATTGCATAAATCGCCGCCTTCGCGTTCAGCGTATCGAAAATGGTCTCGAGAAGGAGGAGGTCCGCGCCGTTTTCGATCAGCGCAGCGGCAGTTGCTTGATAGCTCTCGGCAAGCTCCTGGAAACTGATATTCCTGAATCCAGGGTCGTTCACATCGGGGGACAGGCTGGCGGTTCGATTGGTCGGTCCCATCACGCCGGCCACATAACGCGGTGCGTCACTCGTCGCGAATTCGTCTGCGCAACCCCGCGCGATGCGCGCTGCTGCGGCATTCATCTCGATGCTCAGATCCTGAAGTTGATAGTCCGCCTGAGCAATGGGGGAGGCCGTAAAGCTATTTGTCTTGATGATGTCCACGCCGGTGCGAAGATACTGACGATGGGCGTCAGCGATGATCTCAGGCTGGGTGAGGCATAACACATCGTAGTTACCCTTGAGAGGCACCCCATGCTCCGCGAGCCGATCTCCACGATAGTCAACCTCCGCCAGATCGAGACCCTGCAGAAGGGTTCCATAGGCACCGTCGAGTACTACAATGCGCTCTTGCAGAGTCGAGCGCAGCTGGTTGTACACGGATCGGTGGGTCTTGTTCTTAGGCTTGGGCATCACTTCTTTTCAGGCGGGGCAGGCCGAGACTTTCAGCGGTCTCATGTTGAGAGCGCTGCTAGTGTAGAACCACGCACTATGAACGCAATTGAAGTTATGGCGTATTGGTATGAATTGGGTTCATCAAGGCAACTGGTGCCGCGCCGTGTCGTTGATGTTTCGCGTGGGAAAACATCAACGATTATGCACGGCACGGGACAAAGGGTACTATACCCGACTAAATCACTCGGAATTACCGCGACAACATGATAGAGATTTCCGAATCGGCTCAGGGGTATCTACGTGACCTGCTGAGCAAGCAGGAAGGCGAAAATTTGAGTATTCGCGTCTTCGTTGCCCAACCCGGCACCCCCCACGCGGAAACCTGCATCGCTTACTGTCGTCCAGGAGAAGAGCAGGAAGGGGATATTGCCGTGGCTTACGACGGCTTTAACGCCTGGATTGAAGAACGTAGTACGCCATTTCTGGAAGACGCCGAGGTGGATTACCAGGAAGATCGCATGGGTGGGCAGTTGACTATCAAGGCACCGAACGCTCGCACACCCAAGGTCGGTGAGGATGCGTCCCTCGAAGATCGCATCAATTACGTGCTTTACAACGAAATCAACCCGGGACTTGCGTCCCACGGTGGCAATGTTACGCTCGTGGAAGTGCTGGAAAACAACACGGCCGTGTTGCAATTTGGCGGGGGTTGCCAGGGTTGCGCTGCGGTGGACATCACGCTGAAGAACAGTGTCGAAACGTCGCTTCTCGAGCAAATCCCGGATCTCACTGCCATCAAAGACGCCACGGATCATACGGACACGGAGAACGCCTACTATCGTTGAGGAGCGCTGAGGAGCGCTGAAGCGCATTGCGACGCTTAGCGCTTCCGTTACCGGATCCGGGACAACAAAACCTCGTTCAATCCTGAGAGTTCGCGCAACAGCGACTCGGTCTGTGCCCAGCCGATACAGGCATCGGTAACCGAAACGCCGTATTTTAGGGCAGTCCGATCCTGGGTCAGCGGTTGATTTCCTTCGTCGATGTTGCTCTCGATCATCAACCCGATGATGGATTGGTTGCCTGCAGTTATCTGCGCCGCCACGTCGCGAGCAACTTCGATCTGCCTGTTGTGATCCTTGTTCGAATTGGCGTGACTGCAATCCACCATGATGTTTGCGGTCTGCTGGATCTCCCTCAGCGCTGCTTCGCAAGCTTTGATGTGATCTTTGCTGTAGTTGGGGCCGTTGCTGCCCCCTCGCAGCACGATATGGGCATGGGCATTGCCTCGGGTATGCAGTACGGCTACCTGGCCCGAAGGACTGATGCCGAGAAAGCGATGAGGGCTCGCGACCGACTGCAACGCGTTGACTGCTACGTCTAAGGACCCGTCTGTACCGTTTTTGAAACCGATCACCGAACTCAACCCAGAAGCCATTTCCCGGTGTGTTTGAGATTCGGCCGTGCGTGCCCCGATCGCCGACCAGACGATGAGATCCTGCATGTACTGCGGGGTGATGGGGTCCAGCGCTTCGGTGCTCAACGGCAGCCCGAGCGTGGCAATGTCCAGCAACAATGAGCGTGCGATCTCCAGACCTTCTGCGACGCAGAACGTATCGTCGAGGTGAGGGTCGTTGATCAGACCTTTCCAGCCAACCGTGGTGCGGGGTTTCTCGAAGTAAGCGCGCATGACGATGAGCAGGCTGTCTTCGAGCTCCTGCGCGAGTGCCCGCAATCGCCGCGCGTAGTCTCTTGCTGCGTCAACGTCGTGGATGGAGCAGGGACCTATCACGAGGAGGAGGCGATGATCCGTCCGGTCGAGGACACGGCAAACTGCCTCGCGTGCTTCTTGAACATGTTCTCGCACCTCTTCGGATACGGGTAACTTTGCTTTCAACTGCTCGGGCGTAACGAGCACCTCATGTGCGACGATGTTCAGATTTTCGAGCTGCGCCATTATCTTTTCCTCGCTTGCCACCCGGCACATCCGGGCAAAAAAAAACCCCTTCTGGTGCTGCCAATCGGGGTTCGGGTCCGAAGGCAACGTGCACTGCCTTCGATATGATCTATCTCGGGCGTGTTATGTCATAAAAAAATAATAGGAAACCTGCCAACCAGAGTCGCCGGTCGCAGTTGCCGTGTCAGGCGTGATTATCATTGAGACATCCATAGAGCGGATGTTGACCTACGCGGTTGGGGAAATCAAGGGAGCACCTCGAAGTGCGGTAGCGCGGAAAAGTAGAGCGCCGTCTGAACAGGTGCGTCGAATACGGCACTTGCGATGTTTCGATACTTCTCCATTTGCGGAAGATAACGCTGTGTTTCACTTTTGATGAACGATTCAACCGACTGTTCTGGGTCGACGTTGGCGGTTTTGTAGTCGATCACCCAACGAACGCCTTCGTAGTCAAATGTGCGGTCCAGGTAAACGTTGATCAACTCTCCCGCCACATTGCCGGTGAGTGGCAACTCGGATTGTGCACCGGGATGTTGGTCGAGCAACCACTGCCCCCGCTCGTCGTTCACCACGTTGCGAATCTGCCGGGCGATTTCGCCAAGAAGTTTTTCGTGTTCGGTATCCGGAACTCTGAAGTTGCGCAGCTCCTCGCACCAGTAAGCCTGACGTTCGGTGATGAACGTTTCGATGCTGGTGGGTGGGTCGAACTCGGCAAGAACGAAAAATATCCGGTGAAGCACCGTACCGAGTGCAACTTCCGCTTTGCTACTCAACATGTCGACACTCGATTCGAAGCCACTTTCGGAACCGTTTGCTAATTCGCTGACCTCACATGGTGGTGACCAGCGGTAATCCCCAGGAAGTCTTTCGTATCCACTGGATTGAAAAAACTCCGCTTGCTGCGGCTGACGCTTTGCCGGATGGACGGATTTGTTTTTCAACTGTGGCCATAGGAGTGCTAGGAGCGAAGAGGAGGCGGGTCGCTCTTCGACTGTCGCGAACAGATGCAGCGAATCTTTCGCGCGGGTACATGCCACGTACAGAAGCCGTTCCAACTCATGCGCTTCGCGGGCTTTGTCTTCCCGTGCAAGCCAGGCATAACTGCCGGGCGTGTCTCGAGCACCAATCAGCAGACTGGGGAACTCCGGGCGCCAACGGAGCAACGGCGCGTCCGCGCGAGCCGTGATCCGTTCCAATGATGGCAAGATGACGTGATCGAACTCCAGCCCCTTGGCTTTGTGAATAGTCAGAATTTCCAGTTGCGCATCCGTTGCGTCGCTGGCATATAAATTTTTTGCGGCGTTGAACACAGTTGCAGGGTTGAGCCCATCGATGCCATGGGCATCGATCAGTTCGAACAGACTCTCAGCATGATCGATCGTATTGGGATCCGCATAGGCGTCGACGCCGCCACATTGAATCCAGATGTTTTCGATGACGCTCCGAGGCGGTACCTGATCGATGAGAGGAAACGCGGCGAGTAGTGCCACTCTGAGGCGCCCAGTGCGTTGCGCGCCGTCCTGGGAAAGTTGTGGGGGATTTTCGGTTATCGCGGCGCATATATTTACGCTGGAGGCGAACTGTTCCAAATCAGGCAAGCTCAACCCGACCCAGGGTGCGCGCAGGACGGACATCCAGGCTAAACGGTCGCTGGGGTTATCGATAGCCCGCAGCAGCGCCAGCAGATCTTGTACTACGGGTTTATCGACTAATGGATCAATGTCCGTTGCGCGCCAGCGTAACTGCGCCTGACGCAGTGCCGGGAGTATCCCGGCAAGATGGCTCCGGCTGCGTACCAGGAGGGCTATGTTTGCCGTGGGATCGGCTTTGATCAATTCGCTGATACAGGCGATTACCCCGGCAACCTGGCCAGCCTCGTCGTGGTACAGATCGATACGCACGCCACCGCCGGGTACATCGTCACGCGCGGCAATCGCTTTTTCATAGGGAACCCGGCCTAACAGCGGGTCCTCGATGGTCCCCATGACATCGATGAACGTCCGGTTGTGCCAATCTACCAGGGGACGACACGCGCGAAAGTTGCTGGACAGGCGTATCCGCTCGAGTGGCAAACCGGCAATGCCGTTGTGCCAGGCCTTGTAGAACAGGCTCACGTCTGCATCGCGGAAGCGATAGATCGACTGCATCGGATCACCCACGGCGAAGAACGTGTTGCCTTCTTCTTCGCTCCAGCCTTGCAGGAGGTCGGCGAACAGTTCGAACTGCGCAACCGAAGTGTCCTGAAACTCATCTATGAGTATGTGATGGATGCGGTAGTCGAGAGCGAGCGCCAATTCAGTCGGCCCGTCGACGTCGCGTAACGCGTTTCGGGCCGAAAGCAGCAGCTGATTGAAATCGGCGACGCCTTCGCGTTTGAACGCTTCGTTCAACGCCACAACTGCCACCGCAAGCACAATGCAGATGGTAGCGAGTTCGTTCAGCCGGTCTTCCGGGATGTTGACATCGGGTAGATGGCGGAGATTTTCGACGAGTGGCTCGTAGTGCAACGCCCGCAATTCTTCGATCAAAGACAGAGCTCGCGTTTTTGCCTCGTTGTCGGCGGGATCGAAGCCTTCACGACGGGTGAGTTGACGGCGCAACCGTCCTTTTTTGGTCGTGAGCGTCTCGCCGAGTAGCCGCCATCTGGTTCCGGTGTGTTCGACGTTTTGCTCCAGTGCCGTCGCCACGCCACGAACGATGGTTTCCATAGCCTCGACCTGGGCGTCGGTGAGAAGGTTGGTTAGTTCTGATATCGCACGATCCACCAGGCGTTCGACTCCCTGGCTCAAGATGGCCTGAAGTGCCTCGGGAGATTGCTGGTGAGCAGAAACAAGCTCGCGAACTGCATCGAGCCATTGGTCGCGATGCGAGAGCATGTTGACGATCAGGCGCTGAGCCCGTGCGTAGTCGTTATCGACGAACGCAAAAAATTCTGCAATGGTGGGGCCGAGTGGATCGTCTTCATACAACTTGAACAGCACGCTGCGGGTTGCGCTCAAATACAAGTCTTCGGGATTTTCGAGCAACTGCGTATATGGGTATAAGCCACTCGCTAAAGGCAGTTGTCGAATCACCGACATAGCGAAACTGTCGATCGTCTGGATCTTCAACCTTCCGGGTTGCTGCAACAGATTCCATCCCATTTTTTCGTTGCGCGCGAGCGCAGCGATAGCAATTGACTCAGCATTACGCAAAGCCGCAAGAATGCGCGCCCGCATCTCCCCGGCAGACTTGATCGTGAAGGTGATTGCCAGGATTTCTTCGGGTTTTTGCGCTCGTGCGAGCAAACGTAGATAGCGGGCGACGAGCAACGTCGTTTTCCCGGATCCCGCGGGTGCCTGAACGATCACCGATCGGTTCGCATCGACGGCAAGTTCTCGCAGCAAATGATCCGCGGGCTGTTTCATGCCTCCTTATTCCCGGTACGATCAATTCGGCAGAAAGACGCAAGGTGGCAGGTTTTACACAGGTTGTTATCCCGTGGTGTCACCGCGGCATGGCCCGTTTTGAATTCACCTAGAATTTCGGTGAGTTGTCGCTCCCAGGTGGCGCGTACTTCCAGCCAACCACCTGCTGGGAGTTTGGTAAGGCGGGCCGGGTGCAGATCGAGATTTTCCTCAGCTACCCCCACGAGCCCAACGGCATTTTCACCGACCCGGGCGAAACACACGGCCGCAACCTCTTTTGTCGCGATGGCGTAAACGGGGAGCTGAGGTTCAAGCAAGGGCGTCCCCGTAAGCCGACTAGGTCTGACTTGACCTGTTTTGTAGTCAATGACGACTAAGGCTTCGCCGATGCGATCGATCCGGTCCATTCGCAACGAGAGCTCAAAGCCCGACAATTCGATTTTGCAGTCGGCCTCGAGAGCGTCGATCCGGAAGGGCGCACGCGTGTTCTCAAATGACATCCAGGTTTGCAGAACTCTGTTCAGACGTTCGATTTCTCGTTCGCGGTACGAAGACGGAAAACGTCTGAACAGGTCCGACACGGTGCGTCGCGCAACAGTCCTGAGGTCTTGTTCTTCGATTCTACCGAGAGACACCTGGTCTTCCTGACCCTGCAACAGCCGATGCAGCGCTTCGTGAATCAGAATGCCGCGATCCATTGCATCGGGAAACGCATGAGGCAGGCGTGTTTCCTTGAGCCCTATGCGGTGAATGGCCCACGCTCGAAATGGGCAACCCGCCTGATCACGCAGGAGGGTGCTGCCGCCACGGATCTTCCCGGGTGATACATCGGTTCCGGATGTTTCTTCGAACTTTTCGAGCGTTATGGGGCGGCGTAGTAAATAAGGGTGCGAGGAAACACGGTATCCCTTGATGAGTCTGGTGACGATCGTCACAGGCAGATGGCTGGTGAGTACACTCGGCAGCTGGGGCGATTCACCATCGTCTGCGGCATGACTGAAGATCAGCCGCTTGCTCGACTGATGCCAATGTTTCATGCGTCCACGGGCAAACTCGAGCTCGGCAGCATGATCGATGCGGGGCAGGTGGTATGACCGTTGTACGCTGTGTGGAATGAACGGATTGGGTGATGGCGTCAACGGCCAGGTCGCCTCAGCCATGCCGCAGATCCACAGATGGCTGAAACGCAGCCCGGTAGTTTCCAGGTAACCCATTATCTGGATGGGTGCATGAGCTCGCTGCGGCGCGAATATCTGCTCAGCCAGCGTGCGTTGCAGTATTTCCAGTGCTTCGACCGCGTTGCATCGCAGGGCGTCAACGGGTTGGCAGGCAAGGCGTTCGAGCAACTCGGTCAGATGTTCGTGGGCCTGGAATTGAGCACTGTTCACCCGGTGGGTGTTCCAACCGCTCAGTGCAAGCACGTCCAGAAAATGTCGCACCCACGCAGAGAAGGCATGTTCAGTACGTGTTTGCCGAACGCGTTCATCGATGGCGATAAAACGCGAATCGACGCTCTGACCACCCAACGCCCGAGTTAACGTGTGCAGGGAAAACTGATCCGGAAGCGTCGCGGGTAATTCCGTCACAACAGGCAAATCGAGATAGGGGGAAGTGAGCAACCGGGTCACAATATTGTGCGGCTGGTGTTCAAAACAGAACCGTAGCCAGCGATATGCGTTCATCCATATCGGCTGTTCTGCGAGGTGCGTTCCTCCGCCGAGATCGAAAAGATCCGTGTTGCCATCCGGATTCAGAACGGCACCGAATTGTCGCGCGACCGCATGGTAACGACTGCCCAGGTCAGGGATAACGACACCGATCTGGGCATCCGCAGTGGATTGCAGAATGGTCCTGCACCATTGTGCGCAGGCATTAATTTCGTCCTGTTCGGTGGCTAGTTCTACCCGCTTTGCCGGTGCTGAACGGATTGATTTGACCCGGCATCGCTCGATTCGACAGCCTCTAACTTCCAGTTGATCGAGATAGCCGAGCTGGCTCGGTGCGAGTGCTTCGAACTCGATGCAGGTCAGTGCAACTGGCACCTCCCGTTCAAGTTCACCTAACATCCCGGGCAGTTCAGCCCACGTGATCGACCGAGTCTCCTTTAACTCACGACGTACCTGGCGAACCCAGTGGAGAAAATTGCGGGCGTCGTCCGTATGCGAGAAGTTGCGTTCATCAAAGTTGATACCCCAACCGATCGCCAACTGCCAGGCGTCGCGGGCGAGTCCCGCAAACGCGCGGGCTTCGGTGGGAACTATCCGCTGCCAGAGCAGTGATTCCGCCTCGGAAGACAGTAGGGAAGGTAAGGTGGGATCGCGTTGTCGTGCCAGCAGATAACGCCGTTCCAGAAATGTATTGAGACTGAAAATTCGAGCCGTAGGCCAGGCCGTGTCTCCGGCGGTCTGCCGTTGCAGGGCATAACCGCGTAACAACTCGCGACGCAACCGCTCGTTGGGTGTTAAGACGACCACTTCGGCGCACGCTTGGAATAGCGCCTGGTCGAGATGAACGAAGGCGTGAGGCACGGTCGAATTCTAGTGATCTTCGAGAGAAGCCGCCATGATGGTGACGATTCAGGGTGAAATTGTAGGGACCGTTTCTGTAGAATGCGCGGCCTTTAGTACGCAAGAGAGACCATGACGGGAAAGGTGGGATTTGTCAGCCTTGGATGTTCCAAGGCATTAGTGGATTCCGAAGAAATTCTGACGAATCTCGATGCGGTCGGGCACCGACATGTCGCGAATCTTTCTGACGCGGATGTTGTGGTCATCAATACCTGTGGATTTATCGATAGCGCCATTGAGGAGTCATACGACGCCATCGAGTCCGCACTGAGTGTCAATGGCCGGGTCATCGTCACGGGATGCTTAG
>SMUY01067989.1_pt1 | contig 10013 bp, 10 predicted proteins | sample 2456441 | NCBI WGS metagenome assembly SMUY01 (sample SAMN11095931, study PRJNA526329) | marine sediment metagenome | biome: Marine sediment; feature: Surficial sediment; material: Deep marine sediment; isolation source: Hadal surficial sediment | place: Pacific Ocean | collected 2014-11 | depth...
GGGGTAGTTACGCCGACGGCGTAGCGTTTGCCGTAATACTCATGAATATGGCGGTTCCGGCCATCGACAACCTCACCAGGCCGCGCATTGTTGGCCACATCAGACACGAGAAAACGCCAGGCGGATGAGCGAGCCAGTCAGACAAGGGGTAGCCAATCCGACGATAATGCAAAGCGGACTGATCCTTGCCGCCGTCGCCGCGATCTGCACCACACTGGTCGCACTGACCTTCATTATGACGAGGGATCGGATCGCGGCCAATGAACAGGCATTCCTTGAACAAAGCCTTAAGCCCGTGTTGTCCGGCATTTCGTTCAACAATGATTTGTCTGCGTCCGCCTTCGTGGTACGGCTGCCGCATAATCTCCCGGGCAAGGAGAACGCCATAATTTACCGTGTACTGAACGACAGCGCGCCAGTTGCGGCGCTTTTCGTCGTCACCGCCACCGATGGATTTACCGGCCCAATCAAACTATTGATTGGCATAGACTACGCCGGCGCTGTGACCGGCGTGCGTGCACTCGAACACAAGGAGACTCCGGGTATCGGCGCCCTGATCGATGAAAACCTTTCCGGCTGGATTTATCAGTTTGCCGGCACCTCCCTCAACGCCCCCGAACGAACTGCGTGGGCGATTCGGCGAGATGGCGGTGAAATTGATCAATTGACCGGCGCCTCAGTGACTTCACGCGCAGTCGTCAATGCAGTTAACCAGACATTGCTTTACTTTGAAGCCAATCGCGACGAAATCTTTACTGCGCGGGCAGATTCGGGAAACGCAGATGAGTGATCAGAATTCAATAGCCGGCCGGTTTGTCGACGGCTTCTGGCACAACAACCCGGGGCTGGTACAGCTCCTGGGGCTTTGTCCGCTATTGGCGGTAACCTCGACGTTCGTCAACGGGCTCAGTCTCGGGCTGGCGACACTGGTCGTACTAACAATGTCGAATGTGCTGGTTTCAGCAACGCGCCGCTGGATCCGCAACGAAATCCGCATCCCGATGTACGTCCTGATCATTGCATCGCTGGTCACCTGCATCGAGTTGATCTTCAAGGCCGGCTTCCCGTCTCTCGACCGGTCGCTGGGCATCTTCATCCCGCTGATCGTAACCAACTGCGCGATCGTGGCGCGCGCGGAGGTATTTGCGTCACGCAATTCGGTCGTCTCGAGCCTTCTCGATGGCCTGGCAATGGGTGGCGGCTTTGCATTGCTGCTCTGTGCGCTCGGCTTCGTTCGCGAGTTAGTCGGCCACGGTTCGGTGTTTGCGCGACTCGATTTGTTAATCGGCGGTGACGTGCTGAACGGTTTGCAGCTGATCAATGGCGGGTTCTTGCTGGCATTGCTGCCACCGGGCGCTTTTTTCGCGCTGGGTCTGGCAGTTGCCGGCAAGAATGCAATTGATCAGCGTCGCAGGGAAGCTGCGGGATTTCGGCTTTCTATCTGAATAAGCCATTCGACGATCTGTGAACAGACAAAAACGGACAGAAATTTACGCGCGACTCCGCGAGCATATACCGCACCCGGAGACAGAGTTATCGCATGAGTCGCCGTTCGAGTTGCTGATATCAGTCATCCTTTCGGCACAGGCCACTGATGTCAGCGTGAACAAGGCGACCGCCCTGCTCTATCCGGTCGCGAATACGCCGCAGACGATCCTCGAGCTTGGCGAAACCGGGCTGAAGGTATTCATCAAGAACATTGGCCTCTATAACAGCAAGGCAAAAAATATCATCGAGACCTGCCGCCTGCTGATAGAACGACACGACGGACAGGTGCCGGAAACCCGCGCAGAACTGGAAGCACTACCGGGGGTTGGACGAAAAACAGCCAACGTCGTTCTCAACACGGCCTTCGGTCAACCAACGATCGCCGTAGATACACATATATTCAGGGTCTCGAACCGCACCGGCCTCGCCAGGGGCAAAACGCCGCTCAAAGTTGAATTGCGGCTCACAAAACTGACGCCGGAGGAATTCCGGCAGGACGCCCACCACTGGCTGATTCTGCACGGACGATATACCTGCAAGGCGAGAAAGCCGGAGTGCCCGACTTGCGTGATCAACGACCTGTGCGAATACCGCAGGAAAACAAAAGAGGAAGCCGCGTGATTTTCGGGACAGACCGCTCTGAGCTCAGGCAGATGTATGTCGATGCGTGGCGAAAATCCTGCGCCGGCAAAATTCTGTCACCCCTTGAGTCACAGATCGCACAGGTCATTCAGGAACACCCGGAATACCAGTCGGCCATGACTGCGGATACCCTCGAGGAATCTTATTCACCGGAGGGCGGCAAGACCAACCCGTTCCTGCACATGGGCCTGCATCTTGCCGTGCGGGAGCAGGTGGCGACCAACAGGCCACAAGGGATCGCGGAGGCATTCGAGCAACTGGTCGCAAAAGCCGGGGACCGGCTTGCGGCGGAACATCAGGCGCTCGATTGCCTGGCAGAGGCACTGTGGACCGCACAGAACAACAACACCGCCCCGGACGAGCAGGCATACCTGGAGAGCCTCAAGCGCCTCGCCGGCTAACCGGCCGAAATTGAATATTTGAAGAATTCGTAGGAACCCTTCCTAAGCGGGCGATTGTCTAACGCCAACGGTCCGTCCTTACTGTTTCCCATGTAATATTCATGTCCCGATCTTGGTCTTATTAAAGCGATTCGAATCACTGATAAAATGAACGCCATTCTATGACGGAGCGAAACGAACAATACCCGGTAAGCGGTGCAGGTTTGGGCCTGCGTCGCGCCCTGATGAACAAGCTGATGGCCGACCCGCCAGCCGAGATCGACTTTATGGAAGTCGCTCCCGAAAACTGGATTCACATCGGCGGCAGGCTCGGCCAAAAGTTTCGCTTTTTTGCCGAACGGTATCCGATCCTGTTACACGGTCTTTCGTTGAGCATCGGTGCACCGTCACCGCTCAATGAAAAGCTGCTGTACGACATCAAGGCATTCATGGACAAACACGACATTCCCTTTTATTCGGATCACTTAAGTTCCTGTGGCGATGACGGTCAATTGTACGATCTCATGCCGATCCCGTTTACCGAAGATGCAGTCAAATATGTCGCCCGCCGGATTCAGAGGGCGCAGGATATTCTCGAGCGAAGAATGGCGATCGAAAACGTGTCTTATTACGCGCCGACTGACACTTCGATGAGCGAAATCGAATTCATCAATGCCGTGTTGGAGGAAGCCGATTGCGATCTCCTGCTCGACATCAATAATATTGTCGTTAACAGCATCAATCACCAATATGACGCTCGCGAGTTCATGCTTGCGATGCCGAAAGACCGCATCAAGTACTTCCATCTCGCGGGTCACTTCGTAGAAGCCGAGGATCTTCGTATTGACACGCACGGTGATGCGGTTACCGACCAGGTCTGGCAATTGCTGGAGGAGGCGTACGAGCACTTTGGGCCGGTGCCCACATTGCTCGAGCGTGATTTCAACTTTCCGCCGATCGAGGAGCTGCTGACTGAAATCAGGCGCATCAAGGCGCTGCAGAGCGCAGTTGCATCTGGCGACGTAATCGCGGAATCAGGCGGTGGTTAGAGCCCATCTCATATATCCGCATGGCCGCGAAGCGGACTCCGCGGGATGGGCTGCAAAGCACAAGGAGCGCGATGTGGTTGTTCCACCTGAGCGACGAGTAACGCCGCAGCGCGCCCGCAGAGTCGCTTCCCGTACCGGTTTCCGCGCACACGCCCGGAATACTTTGTTGCGAACCTTGCAAATGACGGCGCATTGGACGCGGCTCATGAGGATTTAAGAGATGGGCTCCCGGTTGCCGGAGTTTCAGCAGAAGCAATACGCTTTCGCAGCACACATTCGTGATCCGGAGAATAAACCGGCACCGAGCGGTGTCGAGGATCGTCGAATGGCGATCTATCGCGAGCTGTTTTTCAATAATATGCATAGCCTGATTGGCAGTACGTTTCCTGTCATCAAGAAACTGCATAAACCTGACAAATTTCGTTCGCTGATTCGCGCATTCATGGTCCAGCACGAAGCCCAGACACCCTATTTCCTCGAGATCCCGCAGGAGTTCCTGACATTTCTGCAGGATGAGTACGAGTTACAGGACGACGACTTTCCGTTCCTGATCGAACTCGCACACTACGAGTGGGTGGAGCTTGCACTATCCGTCTCGGAAGAAGTGAACGACACCACCAATGTCGATCCGGACGGTGACTTGCTGCAGGGAGTCCCGGTGCCATCGGTACTTGCCTGGACCTACACCTACCAGTATCCGGTACACCGCATTTCAATGGAATTCCAGCCGACGGAACCAGGCGAGGCACCGACCTTTCTCGCAGTTTGCCGTAAGGCCAACGACGATATGGATTTCATGGAACTGAACCCGGTGACGGCCCGCCTGCTCGAATTGATCGAAGCCAACGAGCAGGACACCGGCCGTGAACTACTTCTCAAGCTGGCGCAGGAAATCAATTACCCCGATGTCGAGGCGCTGGTGCAACACGGCGCAGAAGCGATGCAGCAGATGCAGCAGGCAGAGATTCTGCTTGGCACCAGGAAGTAATAATCCCGGGCTCCTTCCGGTCTGAACACAACAACACTTCATTTCGAACCAATTCGGAGCCAACGATGATGGATTTCCTGAAACGCATGCAGGGCTGGCTGGATCAGACAAAGGCCGCTGACTTTCTCGGACCTTTGGCGCTTCGTCTCTATCTTGCACCGATATTTATCCTCGCTGGCATGGGCAAGCTGTCGAATGCTGAAAATGTTGCGAGTTATTTTGACTACCTCGGCATACCTGCCCCGGAACTGATGGTGTACATCGCCGGAGGTATCGAGTTTCTGGGTGGAATCCTGCTCATCGGCGGCCTCGCGATACGCTGGATAGCAGTTCCCCTCATGTTTACGATGGTCGTTGCGGCAGGCACGGCGCACTGGGAAAACGGCTGGCACGTGCTTCCCGAAACCGAACTGCAGATGCCCTGGGAATGGCGCACGGATCTTATTGACGATGCCCTGGAGAAAAGAGCACGTGCGCGGTCGATCCTGCGCGAACACGGCAATTACGAGTGGCTGACCGCCGCCGGGTCGATTACTATTCTTAAGAACGGTATCGAGTGGGCGGCGACCTATTTCATCATGCTGCTTGCGTTGTTCTTCACCGGGTCCGGCCGCTTGGGTCTCGACCACGTAATCAGGAAACGCTTGATCAGTAATTAAAAAGAATTGCCTGTTTGGAGAGACAGACTAATGAAAGACACGTTTTTCAGTGCGCTGGATGTGGTCCAGACGCTCTCGGCAATTCTGGTCTTCTTGATCGGCATCGGCCTCCTGGTCGTGATCTTCATGTACATCGTGGATGTCAACCAGACGGAGCATGCGATTCGCCGAAATTTTCCGGTCATCGGCCGGTTTCGTTACCTGTTCGAGAATATGGGCGAGTATTTTCGCCAGTATTTCTTCGCTCAGGACCGTGAGGAAATGCCGTTCAATCGTGCACAGCGAACCTGGGTGTACCGAGCTGCCAAAAATATAGATAACACCGTTGCATTTGGCTCGACGCGTGACTTGCGACCGGTAGGCACGTATATCTTTCTCAACTGCCCCTATCCGGTTCTCGAGACTGATGTTTCACCGACTGCGCCACTTCAGATCGGCCCTCACGCCCGCCATCCCTACGTTACGGATTCGATCTTCAACGTTTCTGCTATGAGTTACGGCGCCATTTCGAAACCGGCGGTACTCGCATTATCGAAGGGATCCGCTATGGCCGGCAATTGGATGAACACCGGTGAAGGTGGATTGTCTCCCTATCACCTCGAAGGTGGCGCGGATATCGTATTCCAGATCGGCACTGCCAAATACGGCGTGCGCAATGATGACGGCAGCCTCAATGACGATAAGCTTCGGGAGGTTGCCGCCCACGACCAGGTCAAAATGATCGAACTCAAGTTGAGCCAGGGCGCCAAACCCGGCAAAGGTGGAATACTGCCGGCCGAAAAGGTGACCGAGGCAATCGCGAGCATTCGCGGCATCAAGGTCGGAGAAGCCTCGATCAGCCCTAATCGTCATCCCGAGATCGATTCCGCCGAAGATTTGCTAAACATGATCAATCACCTGCGTGACGTCAGCGGACTGCCGGTTGGTTTCAAAACCGTCATTGGCGCCTACGGCTGGCTGGAAGAACTGTTCGAGTTGGTACTCGAGCGAGGCATCGAAACCGCCCCGGATTTCATCACCGTTGACAGCGGTGATGGCGGCACCGGTGCGGCGCCGATGAGCCTGATGGACTCTGTCGGATTGCCGATCAAGGAAAGCCTGCCGCTCGTTGTCGACATGATTAATAAGTATGGCCTCGACGATCGCATCCATGTAATCGCCAGCGGCAAACTGATTACACCGGTGGAGGCAGCGGCAGCACTTTGTATAGGTGCCGATTTCATTCAGTCGGCGCGTGGTTTTATGTTTTCCCTTGGCTGCATCCAGGCAATGCAGTGTAACAAGAATACCTGTCCAACAGGAATTACCACGCATGACAAGCATCTGCAGCGAGGCCTGGTTGTCGAGGATAAAGCGGAACGGGTAAAACAGTATTCCAAAAATATGCACAAGGAGATCGGCATAATCGCCCATTCCTGCGGCGTACCTGAGCCGCGTAGACTGAAGCGATTCCATTGCCGGGTTGTTCAGGCGGACGGGCGTTCGATACCGCTCACAGATTTGTATCCGGACGTCGTCGCCGCTGGCAAAGCAGCCTAATACTTGATCGCTCGCCGGGGCGAGCTCTTACGGGACAATACGCGCATTGAGCTAACGTGGGAGCTCGCCCCGGCGCGCGACAAAATTTTGAGGACATGTTTAATAAGACACGCACTCGAAGTGTTGCCAAGCCCGAACAGCTAACGTTTTTTTGGCATGTAAAGATCGGTGAGCGTGCCGTCGTAGGCCTCTGCTGCAAACGCGATCGTTTCCGAAAGGGTCGGATGGGGATGTATGGTCCGACCGATATCCGTCGCATCGGCGCCCATCTCTATGGCCAATCCTACCTCCGCAATCAGGTCGCCGGCGTTTGGGCCGACGATACCGCCGCCGATGACACGCCCGGTCGCTTTGTCGAACAGCAACTTCGTGAATCCCTCATCGCGGCCCAATGACAGGGCGCGGCCGCTTGCGGCCCAGGGGAATTTCGTTTCTTCGTAAGAGATGCCGCCACGTTTGGCGTCGGTCTCTGTGAGTCCGACCCAGGCGATCTCGGGATCGGTGTACGCCACGGATGGAATCGTGCGCGCATCAAAAGCACTCTTTTGGCCTGCGGCAACTTCTGCCGCGACCTTGGCCTCATGTGACGCCTTATGCGCCAGCATCGGGCCAGCCACAAGATCGCCGATGGCAAATATGTGCGGCACATTCGTCTGCATCTGCTTGTTGACCGGGATGATGCCACCCTGGTCAACGTTGACGCCGGCTTTTTCGCAATCCAGCTTGTCTCCGTTGGCTCGCCGCCCGATAGAAATCAGAACCCTGTCGTAGACTTCTTGGGCCGGCGCGTTCTTGCCTTCGAACACAACCTCGATACCCGGCACTGTCGCCAGCATGCCAATGACTTTGGTATCCAGCATGATGCTTTCATAACGCTTATCGATAATTTTGCGGAACGGCCGCACCAGATCCGGATCGGTGCCAGGCATCAACACGTCTGTAAGTTCGACCACGGACACCTTGGTGCCAAGGGCGCTATAAACGCAAGCCAGCTCGAGGCCGATAATGCCACCGCCGACCACCAGCATGCGCATTGGCAATGGATCAAGCTCGAGCGCGCCGGTCGAATCGACGATGCGCGGGTCGTCGGGCGTGCCGGGTAGCTCTGCAGACTCCGACCCTGCTGCGATGATGCAATGCTCGAAATCGATGGCGTCACCAGAATCAAGCACGAGGCGATTTGGCGACGCGAATTTTGCGACTCCATGAATCACCGTCACTTTGCGCTGCTTCGCGAGCTGCGTAAGTCCGCCTGTCAGGCGCGCGACGACCTTGTTCTTCCAGCCGCGTAACGCCAGCGCATCGATTTTCGGCTTGCCGAATCTGACGCCGTGATCGGCCATGGCTGCCGCGTCATCGATGACCCTGGCTGCATGCAGCAATGCCTTTGACGGGATGCAACCAACATTCAGGCAAACGCCGCCAATGACCGGGTAACGCTCGACAAGAATGACCTGCAACCCTAAGTCTGCTGCACGAAACGCGGCTGTGTACCCACCTGGCCCCGACCCGATAACGACCAGTTGCGCACTATGAGTCTCACCCGTTTGAGGCTCGCGCACCACTTCAGCGGTCGGGGTCGGGGTCTGAGTCGGAGCTGAAGTCGGGGTCGGGGTCGGGGTCGCGGCCGCCAGGATCGCTTTTTGCACTTCGATATCAAGCACGACTGTTGACTCGGATTCAACCAGCTCAGTTGCGTCAAGCGTCAGCATCACGTCGCCGGAATTAACCTTGTCGCCGACCTTTATTTTGAGCGCCCTGACCTTGCCCGCATGTGTCGAGGGCACGTCCATCGAGGCCTTGTCGGTCTCGAGCGTAATCAGTGACTCTTCGATCGCCACCTCATCGCCCGGCTCGACCAGCACCTCGATGATTTCCACATCCGAGAAATCGCCGAGGTTGGGGATCACCAGTTCGACCTGGTGGGTCGTCACGGAGTCGCCTGGAGAAGGGCATCGACATTCGACAGCGTCTGGCTCAGATGCGTTGTGAAACGCACGGCATAGGCACCGTCGATGACGCGATGATCGTAAGACAATGAAATGGGCAACATGAGCCGCGGCTTGAATGTCGAACCGTTCCATACCGGTTGCATGGTCGAGCGGGATACGCCGAGGATTGCAACTTCGGGCGCATTGACGATCGGCGTAAACGCCGTGCCGCCGATGCCTCCCAGGCTCGAAATGGTAAAGCTCGCACCCTGCAACTGCTGCGCTTTCAGCTTGCCTTGCCGCGCAGCTGCCGACAGCTCACCAAGTGCCTGAGCAAGCTCATACACATCCATGCGGTCCGCATCGCGGATGACCGGCACCATCAGCCCGTTCTCAGTGTCTGCCGCGAAGCCCAGGTGGAAATACTTCTTGAAAACGAGCGACTCGCCATCTTCCGAAAGAGATGCATTGGCCTTGGGATATTCTTTCAAGGTGGCAATGCAGGCTTTCAAAATGAAAGCGAGCGGCGTGAGACTGATGCCTTTTTTCTTTGCCGGGCCTTTCAATTCCTGCCGCCTGGCTTCGAGCCCGGTGATATCCGCGAGATCGTGCTGCGTGACATGCGGCAGGTTGATCCAGCTTGCCTGCAAACGCGGCCCTGAAATCTTCTGAATTCTGGTCAGCGGTTTGCTTTCAATCTCGCCAAATTTCGCGAAATCGACCACTGGCACCTGCGGCAATGCGGTACCGGCAGCCGGCGCTGCTCCGGCAGTGAGAATCGCTTTGACAAATGTTTTGACGTCGTCATGCAAGATCCGCTTCTTTGGCCCCGACCCTTTTACCTGCACCAGGTCCACACCGAGCTCGCGCGCAAGCTTGCGCACCGAGGGGCCGGCATGCGCTTTGGAAAAACCGGCCTCATCGATTGCCGGCAAGTCCGGATGCGGCTTCGGCGGAGAGGCGGCAGCCGGCGGCGCAGGTGCCTGCACCGGTGGTGGCGCGACAACGGTCGTCTCGCCCTGCATGAGCCTGGCTTCGCTCGCCGGGGCCGCGACGACGGTATCGCTGACTTCGAGGGCGATACGCCCGATTACGTCTCCTGACGATACCTTATCGCCGACGGCTACGGACATCTTCTCAATAAGGCCGTTACCCGGAGCAGGAACATCCATGACGGCCTTGTCGGTTTCGAGCGTGATCAGGCCGTCTTCGCGCGCAACTTTGTCACCCGGCTTGACCAGAATTTCTATGACCTCGACATCGGAAAATTCGCCAAGATCAGGAATGACAATGTCGATGACGTTTGCCATCAGAGCGTTACCGGGTCCGGTTTTTCA
>SMUY01273331.1_pt1 | contig 10013 bp, 12 predicted proteins | sample 2456441 | NCBI WGS metagenome assembly SMUY01 (sample SAMN11095931, study PRJNA526329) | marine sediment metagenome | biome: Marine sediment; feature: Surficial sediment; material: Deep marine sediment; isolation source: Hadal surficial sediment | place: Pacific Ocean | collected 2014-11 | depth...
GTTTACCGATTAAAATTACCAGGTCGCTTATGTCCGCTTTGGGTCAAAAGCGGACATTAGAGGACAGATGCTGAATTCAAGGGGTTTCCGTATAGGTAAGCGGTGAATGCTCTAGGGCCGGTCTTTAGCTTCACCTCGGCAAATCCGCAGAAACGGACGCCTGCCCGGCGCCGGATCGCCACTGTTTCCGGGCGCCATGGAGCGGCCCTGCGGGTGCCATTCAGCCCATATCAACACAAGATGAACGTGCCGTTAATCTCCTGTTAAAACCGACCGTGGCACCATGGCCAGACATTGCTAATTACCATCGTGAGGAGTGCGGTGATGAGGAAAACCGCCTTGATTCTAGTTCTGCTCGGCCTGTCGGCAACGGCTTGGCTGCCGGTGCCGGCAAAGGCCGACCAGGGGATACTTACGGCCCAAATACCGCCCGGCCATTTACCGCCACCCGGCGAGTGTCGCATTTGGTTTCCCGATCGTCCGGCAGGCCACCAGCCACCGCCGGGCCCCTGTGGAACCCTCGAGTACAACGTTCCACCCGGCGCCAGGCTAATCTATGGCCGGCCAAGGCACGGGGGTGCGCAAGGGCCGGCCGAGCCTGAGTTTGTGGCTCCCTCGGTCGGATACAAGGTCAGCTATCCGGACATCGACACCGGCACCTGCAACCGGGGCCTGAGCAACGCGCAGCTTTTCGGCGGCGCCATCGGCGCCGTGATCGGCGGCCTGCTGGGCTCCAAGGTCGGCAAGGGGAAGGGTAAGCTGGCGGCGACGGCGGGCGGCGCCCTCATCGGCGCGCTGGCCGGCTACTCGATCGCCCGGTCGATGGACACGGCGGATAACGAGTGCGTGCGCAAGGCGCTCGACGCCGCGCCCGACCGAAGGGAAGTCGCCTGGCGCAACCCCGACACCGACACCCATTACAAGGTGACGCCGGTCAGGAGCTACAACGATCGCGCCGGGCGATACTGCCGCGAGTACATCACCGAGGCGGTGATCGGCGGCCGGGCCGAGAGGGTCACCGGCACCGCCTGCCGCCAGTCTGACGGAAGCTGGGAGTTGATGAATTGACCTTCGCCCGTCGGCGCCAGGCCCTTGCGGCGATGGCTCTGGCGTTGCTGCTCGGGGCGTGCACGACGAGCCCAACCCCGACCACCGGCGGCGTCCCCCACGGCGCGGGGCGGGCCTATCAGGTGAACGGCGTTTGGTACGTGCCGAAACAAGATCCCGGCTACGATGCGGTCGGGCGCGCTTCGTGGTATGGCAAAGCTTATCACGGCCGGCCCACGGCGAGCGGACAGATCTTCGATATGTACGCTTTCACCGCGGCCCATACGACGCTGCCCTTCGGCACCCGGGTACGCGTCACCAACCTCGAGAACGGCCGCACTCTCATCGTCGTCATAAACGACCGGGGCCCCTTCGTAAGGGGTCGGATCATCGACGTATCGAGGCACGTTGCCCGGCGACTCGGCTTCGAGCGGAAGGGCACGGCACCCGTCCGCGTCGAAGTCGTCGGCTAGGGTATTTTCCGGCCAAATCGAACCTTTTGACCGGAAAGTACCCTAACACCCGCGTCGCGTCGATCAGCAGCGCCGGATTATGCTCTAACCAGGCAAGGCGGCGTCTTCAAGCATGTCCAGGTAATGGGCGAGCCCGACCATGGTCTGGCGTGGATGGAGGACCAAATAGGTGGGAATGGCCGCCAGCCAGTCCCGGTAGCGCCCCTTGTCCATGAACCGGCGGCGGAACGCGCGGAGGTCGAAGAGCGCGCCTAAGCGTGGAATGACGCCGCCGGCGAGGTAGATACCGCCCCTGGCCCCGTATCCCAGCGCGAGGTTGCCGGCGAAGCTGCCCGCCAGGCCCGAGAAGATCGCCATGGTTTCCGAGGCCAGGGGGTCCCGGCCCGACCGCGCGCGGCGGGTAACGGCCGCGGCTCCCAAGGAAGCCGGATCCGGGGCGGCGGCCCCGTCGATGGCGGCGAGCGCCCGATAGATGTTGGGCAAGCCGGGGCCCGAGATCACCCGCTCCCAGGAGACGTGGCCGAAGCGCGCCGCCAGGGCCTCGATCAGTGCCGATTCCCGGGGCGTGCCGGCGGCGATGCTCATATGCCCGCCTTCCGAGCTCACCACCAAGTCGGTGTGGGGCGGTGCCCTCCCTTGGGGGACGAAGCAGGCGACCCCGAGCCCGGAGCCGGGGCCGAACACCACCCGGGGTGCGTGTGGGTCCCGTAAGCCCCGGCCGAATTTACGGATATCGGTCCCTCTCAACGCCGGCAGGGCCCAGGCCAGGGCCTCGAAATCGTTGAGAACGAACAGGTCATCGATGGCCGATGCGCGCCGGAGATCGGAGATCGAAAAGGACCAGGGTGCGTTGGTGAATTTGACGCGATCGCCGACCACCGGTCCGCCAACGGCGATGACCGCGGATTCCGGCCGCCGGCCGCGAGCCTTGTGGCCGAGGTAGGCGGCAATCGCCTGCGCCGGGCCGCCGTAATCCTTGGTTCCGAGAACCTGAACGGCGTAAGGGTCCCGGCCCCGGCGGGCGAGCGCGAAACGGGCATTGGTGCCGCCGATATCGGCGAGCAGCCGGAGCCCCGGCACGACATTGCCGCTTGGCCGATTCCCGGACGACATGGCGCCGATCCTCGCATGCCGAAGGGTAAATTGGAAAGGCGTTGAGGGGTGAATTCACCTTGCCGTCGATTTTCCCGCCGCCGCGGCGGTCGAACCCGGCATGCTCAAGGAGCAAGGATCGGACCTGTCGCTAGAGCATTTCCGGGCCACAAGACCCTGGAAATGATACGCGACGGCGGGATCGATAATGTGATGGCATGGGCCCTGCCCGGACTTTCGCCGCGGATCGCGGATCAATCTTCGAGGGGATAAATGATGAGCGCGCTTCCGAAAGCCTCATGGGGCTGGACGATCAATCGGTTGGGGGCGTCAACCGCCAGGGGCGCGCATGAATTCACGGGTCTTTGCGAGATCGCGCGACACCAACCCGACGGCCACCGTTGCCGGTGCTTCGGGCATTGCCTGGATGCCCAATTGTCGGGGCACATCCTTTGGCTCGAAAAAGGTCAGTTTTCCACGATCGAGCGGTACGCTCATGCCGTGGGCCGTCGCAATCGCCGGGCGGCCGGTAAATTTCGCCAGCCGCCCGGCGCTGGCCGCGGGATCGGCCACCGAGAACACCACCTCCGCAAGGCCGACGAGGGCATTTGATCCCGGCGTGCCGATGGGATAAGACAACACCCCTGAAATTCACCTCCGGGAGCACGGGATGAGTAAGGCGGCCGGCGCCTCAAACTGGCAGCTCTGGATCGACCGCGGGGGCGGCGGCTACGGGCCTCCTTCGGCGCGCAGACAGGCGGCAGACCAGGCGTGAACACCAGGGCAGCCCGCATCATCCAGGCCGCCCGCGCCGCCGGCCAGACCACGCTGTCGGAATATGACAGCAAACGGGTACTCAAGCTCTACGGCGTGCCGACCTCAAAGGAAGTGCTGGTCACCAGCCAGACCGCCGCCAGGGCGGCCGCATCGAAAATCGGCTATCCGGTGGTCTTGAAGGCGTGCTCGGCGGACGCCACCCACAAGACCGAGTTGGGGCTGGTCGCCGTCGGCCTCGGCACCGGGAAAGAGCTCATGGAAGCCTTCCGGCTCATCAGGAAGCGCGCCGGGCCTGATTATGACGGCGCCTGGCTGGTGCAGGAAATGGTCTCAGGCCAGCGCGAGGTGATGATCGGCATGGTGCGCGATGCCCAGTTCGGCCCGTCGGTCATGTTCGGCCTCGGCGGCATTTTCACGGAGATCCTGCAGGATGTGAGCTTCCGCGTGGCGCCGGTCAGAAAGCGTGATGCGCTGGACATGATGGCGGCCATCCGGGCCCACCGAATTCTCGACGGCGTGCGCGGCATGAAGCCGGTGGACCGCCATGTCATGGCCCAAGCCATCATGGCGCTGGGCCGCATCGGGTTGGATTTCCCCGAGATTTCCGAGATCGACGTCAACCCCATGATCATCCGCGGCAGCCGGCCGGTGGCCGTCGACGGTTTGATCGTGCTGGGAGAATGAAGCTCCCATGACCGGAATCATGGAAAAATTCTTCGCACCCAAATCGGTGGCCGTGATCGGCGCGTCGGCGACCACCGGCAAGCCCGGCAACGTGGTGATCAAGAACATTCGCGACAACGGGTTCAAGGGAAAGCTGTATTTGGTCAACCCGCGGGGCGGGCGCATCGAGGGCTTGGCGGTGTGTACCTCCATAGACGAACTGCCACACGGCATCGACCAGGCCATCGTCACCCTGCCGGCGGTGGCGGCGCCCGACACGGTGCGGGCGCTGGGCGCCAGGGGCATCCCCGCCATCGTGCTGGCGGCCAGTGGCTTCGCCGAGGTGGACCAGATGGGTGAGGCGCTGCAGGCCGAACTCTGCGCCGCCATCAAGGAATCCGGCGTGCGGGTGATCGGCCCCAACACCACCGGTCATGTCTCGACGCCGGCCAACTTCACGTCCAGCTTCTTCCCCCTCGGCAAGGTGCCAGGCGGCCACATCTCCTACATCACCCAGACCGGCAACTTCTGCGGCATCAGCTTGCGCCATATCATGTCGGCGGAGAATTTCGGCGTGTGCCGGGTGGTCGGTCTCGGCAACAAGGCCGACGTGGAGGAAAGCGAACTGCTCGACTATCTCGGCGATGATCCCGAGACCCATGCCATCCTGCTCTACCTGGAAAGCATCAAATATCCCAAGCGGTTCCACCGCGTCGCCTCACGGGTAACCAGGAAGAAACCGGTGATCCTCTTAAAGGGCGGTGCGTCGGACGAGGGCGCGGCGGCGGCCCAGGCCCATACCGGCTCGCTTGCCGCCAACGGCCGCGTGGTGGACGGCGCCATGGAACAGGCCGGCGTGACCCGCATCTACAAATATTCCCAGCTCTTCCACGTGGCCAAGGCGCTGGCCGCCATGCCGGTCCCCGCCGGCAACCGGGTTTCCTTCCTGTCGCCCTCTGGCGCATTCACCGTGTGCATGACCGATTACTGCCGCGCCATTGGGCTCGAGGTGCCTCAGTTGGAGGAAATTACCTGCAAGCGGCTGCAGAAATTCGCCCCTCCATTCATCCGCATGCGCAACCCGGTGGACATCTTCGGCAGCGCCGGGCTGGTGGGCTACGAGAAGGCCTATGGCGATGCGCTGGACGCGGTGCTATCGGATCGCAACATCGACGCCGCGGTGGTGATCATGATGCTGACCACTGAATCCGGCATCCCCGGTTACGACTTCCTGGTGAAATTGGCCAGGAAACACCGCGGCAAACCGTTCTACGTGACCTTTATGGGCCAGCACGAACACAACGTCGCCGCCAAGGCGTATCTAGAGCCCCGCGGCGTGCCCTGCTACATGCTGGTCGAAGAGCCCTTCGAGGTGCTCTCGGTGCTCAGCCGCTGCCGCAGATCGCTCGGGCGGTAGCGGCTCACACGGCCGGCATGACGCCGCTGCGGATGGTATCGAGTAGTTGGGGGCGATCAGACATGCCTACTCAACTAAATTATCAGTTTCTGTGCGATCATTTTATTCCTGCACCCAGCGATCTCAGGAAACAAATCCATCCTCATGATCCTCTTCAGCGCGGGGGAGGGGGGGACAAAAAAATATATCCCACCCCTTCATTGAACTGGTTGGTAACTGGAGCGCTGGAATTAGTCTGCAAATACGAAATCACCATTAGCCAGCCTTTGGAAAGTAGGTGCCACGCCCAATTGCGACCAGCGAGTTCTTTTCGTCAAACACATCGATGTCCGCGACCGCAACGGTCCTACCCATCCGCCGCGCGCGCGCGGTTGCCGTCAAGGCATCACCCACGGCTGGTTTGAGATAGTCGATTCTGATATTGATCGTTGGCACGCCACCGCCGACCATCATGCCGACGACAAAATCGCCAATGGTGTCAATGAATGAGGCAATCGGGCCGCCGTGGAATTGTTTGGTTCCGGCACGCCGTTCCATCGATGGATTCAAGGGCATACTGACGGTCAATTCCATCGCGTCGTAGTCGAGAGACTGAACCTGCAACTTGAGTCCCGAAATAAACGGTGAACGATCGAACATCGCCTGAATCTGTTCCGCCGTGAGGCGTTCCACGGTTTTTTCCCCCATGTCTGCTTATCCATTGCTCATTGTGAATTTCAGGGTTTCAGAACGACTTTGCCGAAGACCTCGCGTTCCTCCAACATTTTAAAGGCGTCGCTGACCTCCTCCAGAGGCATCATGATTAGCTCTAACGGCAACACCATTGGAGTTCAAGAACCGATTGGCGATGCGGAGTTTTGGGGCCATTGCGGGCCCAAGCTCTGGTAAGGCATCGGTGGCGTTTTGAATATCAGGGTGTGGTAGGCGACATTCATGTGGCCGTTATCGTCGACCCATTCTGACCTGACCGGTTCCCGCCAACGGGACAGGGGCGCCTAAGATTCGCTGATAGGTTTGCTCGACCGCAGCCCCGAACCAGATTACTGGGACGACTTCTTCCTGCCCCGCTGTAAGCTATTGACCACTGCAGAAATCGAGGCCGTCGCCGCCTGAGTGCGTTGGTTGCAAGCCGTCGATCCCGATGCATACCACTTCAATACATTCGAGAGGGTTCAGGCAACTTTGGCACTGTTAAGCGAAAAACAATTCGACGATTAAGAATTATGAATTTTAGCCGCTTAGTCCGCGCATGCTCAAAAGCAGATGAGGTGGACGGCCCCTATCCGCCGGCATCGATTGTGCCATGGTTGTGAATTCCACCAACCACGAGGAATAGGAGCTGCCCAATAACATTAGTCACTAAGGTTGCCTTCGATCCCAACAGGATCGTCCCCGCGAGGACGATGGTCTGGATGAAGCCGATAATGTCCCCTGCGCCTGTTTCAAAGCGCGCCCAAAAGCAAGGCTCTCCAAACCACTCCGACCAACGCTTGCAGCGCCGCATCCGCGGACACCGACTGCGTAAAGAAGCGTGACCCACGCGGAGACGAAACTAAAGGCACCGAAGGCAAAACAAACGGAGCTTGACTCTCATGCCCGATTAAAGAAGCGGACATAAGAGGCGTCTTCATCGGTTATTCAATCACCTTATCGGCCTGCAGCAGAATCGACGGCGGGAAACTGATTCCCAGCGCCTTGGCGGTCTTCAGATTAATGACGAGATCGAACTTGGTCGGCCGTTCCACCGGCAGGTCAGCCGGCTTGGCGCCCTTGAGAATTTTATCGACATAGGTGGCAGCGCGCCGAAACAAGTCGGATCTACGAACGCCGTAGCTCATGAGGCCCCCGGCTTCGACATATACCGGAAAGGGGTATATAGCCGGGAGCCGGCTCTTTAGCGCAAGTTTGACAATCTTCCTTTTATGACCAATAAGGATGCGGCCCGCCAACACGAAGACTGCGTCAGCACGACCCTTCCTTGCGGCTCCGAAGGCCATCTCGATACCCTTTGGGTCAAGAATGTCCAAATATTGAAGCTTCACTTTTAACGCCTGTGCGGCGCGTTCTATTTCCCTTAACGCTTGTGCGTTGCCCGGTCGGGTAGACGTCCCGAGGACGGCCACGCGGGAGAGCTTGGGAAGGGTCTCCTTCAGAAGCTGCATCTGTTTTGCGCTTACCTCCGGAGCAAGGGTGGACAATCCCGTAACATTGCCACCAGGCCGCGCAAGGCTGGCGACGAACCCCGAGCCAACGGGATCGCTATGTTGCGCGATCACGATGGGAATCTTGGACGTCGCTTTCTTGGCGGCGCGGGTTGTTGACGCACCCACAGAGAGGATGACGTTTACCTTGAGACGCACCAGTTCCGCCGCAAGCGCCGGCAGGCGACCGCGTTTCCCCTCCGCAGACCGCCACTGAATGATGATATTTTTCCCCTCCACGTACCCAAGCTCGCGCAGCCCCTGCCGAAAGGCTTCTCTACGGGCCGCACCCTTGGAAAGGGGGTTGGCATCAAGGTAGCCTATCTGCGGGACCTTCCCCGCTTGCTGCGCGTAGGCCGGTTGGGTGAATGCCAGAATGGCGAAAGCAACTGCGAGAACGCTGAGTTTCTTGTCCATCGATCCGTCTCCTTAATTGCAGGCTGATCATGGCACAGCCCACCGGGGTCGAATGTGGGAATTGTCACATTGGCGAAGAAAAGCTTATGTCCGCTTATATGAGGCGATTGCTGTCAAGGTGGTTTTAATCTTTGTTGCATGATCGTGTCTTTGCTTGCTTATGGCTCCGGGCTTTGTGCGGGTCTTGGGATGGCTTCCACGGTTCGAGCGAGTGATCGCATCAACTTATATCCGGCAGCTCCGATCCGGCTTGCCACAATGGGGCATCCATGGACCATCACAGGACAGGGGATGGGACTATTCTTTGGGACGGCATACCAGCCAAGCGGACGTACAGTCACGCATCCAACCCGCCAACGGGCCCCATCACTGGGGGATAAGGCCTGTTGTAACTGTCAGCCGATCAGCCGCCTTATTTGACCACGGCACCCTCGGGGATCAGGCCGGTTTCCAGGTAACGCCATAGCGCGATCGCCAGTTTGCGGGCCAGGGCGACGATCATAATGCATCTCACGCGCTTCGACTGCCCCGCGGTGCGTTGATGGAACCACCGGGTCAGGGCACTATCCGGTTGATGCCGGAGCCAGAGCCATGCCGCTTCGACCATGGCAACCCGGGCCAGCCGATTGCCGGCCTTGGAGATGCCTTGGCTGCGTCGCCCGTCGCCACTGTCGTAGGGGCTGGGGGTAATGCCGATATAGCTTGCCACCTGCCGGCGATTGGCGAACTGCCGATAATAGACCTCCCGCGTGAGCGTCGCCGACAAGGCCGGACCGAGGCCCTTGAGGCGCAACAGGTCATGGCGTTTGCGCTCGGTCGCCACACAAGGGGTCGGTGCTTTATCACGTTCACCCTCGATCTCGACGATCTGCGCCTGCAGTTGCGCCAGCCTTTCGATCTCCCGCGTGATCTCCCGGCCGAGACGTTCCGGCAAGGGCCGCCCATCTCCGGTGACCAGCGCTGCCGGCTTCAAGGTCTTGCAGCGCGCTTTGACGTTGATGCCGCGAATGCCTTGACCGAACAGCAGACCCTTGATGCGGTTGATATGGGCCGTCCGCTCGCGGATTAACCGGTCCCGTTCCCGATGACAGCGGCGGAGATCCTCTTCCTCGACGCTCGGGATCACCACCATGGAGCAGACTTGACGCTCGCCCCGGCACCAGGCGATCAGCGTATGAAGTATGCTCTCCACATCGATGCGGTCGGTCTTCACCCGCCGTGCCCGTCGGGTGACCCGCAGGCTGGCCGGCTCCATCACCAGACACACGATGCCGTGCCGCTCGAGGAAACGTGCCAACCAGAAGCCGTCGTAGCCCGCCTCGTAGCACAACGTCACCTTCGGCATCCGCCCCGTGACCTTGGCCACGCGCCCCCGGGCCGCCTCCAGCTTGGCCATCAATCCTTCCGCGTCGCCGCCCTTGATCCGATGGTGACTTGGATTATCCCGTCCCGGGACCTGGAGCGCCAAAAGCCAGCTGTTCTTGCTCAGCTCCAATGCCGCATGGATAGAGGGTTCGTTGGAGGTAGATTCTGGAAACTGTGTCATGGTCTCGCTCCTTCGGATCACAGTGGAAATAATCGAAGGAGATTGAGGCCGCTTCCTTCGGCCTCATAGCATCTTTGGGTCAAAAGCGGACATGAGGTTAACGTGTGCTTTTACTACATCTCATGCATTTCTGATTTACCCCTGCTGAGTAGAAATAGGCGGACGAAAGATGGCCCAAAGGCCGCAGCTGAGCACGAGCAGGAAACCGCCTACCCAGTAAAAGCTACTTTCCAGCCCAACCAGTGTGACGATCCCTCCCATGATCGGTGGCAAGACTGTCTGCATCAGGCGGTTGAGTGAAATGCGTAGTCCCACCACAGCGCCCTGTGATCCCGGCGGCACGGATTTTGAGGGGATCATGATCATCAGCGGCTGGCTAA
>SMUY01084387.1_pt1 | contig 10012 bp, 9 predicted proteins | sample 2456441 | NCBI WGS metagenome assembly SMUY01 (sample SAMN11095931, study PRJNA526329) | marine sediment metagenome | biome: Marine sediment; feature: Surficial sediment; material: Deep marine sediment; isolation source: Hadal surficial sediment | place: Pacific Ocean | collected 2014-11 | depth 0-1...
GTCGTATAGATAAGTTTAAAACCAAGTATGCGAAATTTAAAAAATAATTTTAACCAAAACATATTTCACAAAAGCCTTTCAATAATTGAAAGGCTTTTTTATTTTTACGGTTATTATATATATAATGTGCAAACATTGGTTTTTAGTTTAGAGAATAAAACTTTAAACTTTAAACTTTAAACTTTAAACTGATAATGAACTATATACTTTTTGATGGTCCGTCTCGAAACAACTTGTTGCCATTTACCTTTACGCGTCCTGTTGCAGATATTAGAATTGGTATTTTAACTATTAGAGAAAAATGGGAAAGATTTCTTGGGTGTACTACTACTACAATTACCGAAGATTATTTATCAGATAAATATCCAATGGTGGAAATGGACGAAAACGTAATGATAAATGCTTCTTTTACACCAAACATGGAGTTGGTTGAAATGATTAAAAATTTAAAAGGAAACCAAGCCATTTTTAAAGATGAAGATGTTATTGCTTTTTTTACAAATGAAACTCAGGACGAAGTAGATTTTGATTCTTATGAAGCTTTTGAATTTAATAGTGATGTTATAAAGATTGAACATACTTGGGATATATTTTCAAAAAATGGAGAGGCAATACAAGAAGATTTTAATCTAGTAACAAAAGACAGAGACTCACAAACATTACCTGAAACAGTGCATTGTATTGATGCTAAAAACATTTTTATTGAAGAAGGTGCTAAAGTAGAAATAGCAATTTTAAATGCATCTAAAGGACCTATATTCATAGGAAAAAATGCAATAGTTATGGAATACTCTGCAATTAGAGGACCTTTTGCTTTATGTGAAAGCGCTATAGTTAAAATGGGATCTAAAATTTATGGACCAACAACAGTAGGACCTTACAGTACAGTTGGAGGAGAAGTTACAAACTCAGTTATTTTTGGATATTCAAACAAAGGACATGAAGGATATTTGGGTAATTCTGTTATTGGAGAATGGTGTAATCTTGGAGCAGACACCAATAACTCTAATCTAAAAAATAATTACGCCGAAGTGAGACTTTGGGATTATAATTCTGAAAGTTTTGCAAAAACCGGATTGCAATTTTGTGGACTTATAATGGGAGATCATAGTAAATGTGGTATCAATACTATGTTTAATACAGGAACAGTAGTTGGTGTAAGTGCTAATATTTTTGGTAGTGGATTTCCAAGAAATTTTGTGCCAAGTTTTAGTTGGGGAGGACATAAAGGCTTTTCGACTTATTTAACTAAAAAAGCTTTTGAAGTGGCTAAATTAGTGATGTCTCGTAAAAACATTGAATTCACCAAACAAGATGCTGAAATTTTAATGCATGTTTTTGAGGAAACAAAGACCTTTAGAAGAGATTAATTAAAATTAAAAGAGATTATACAAAATTCAGTGTTAAACTTATTTCTTTTAATTGGACTTTTAGGTTACTCTCAAAACGAACAGTATAAGGTTGAGAATTTAAGTATGAACAATGATAATCCTCATTTTGGTTTAACTGTTCATCAAAATGAAAAAATATTATTCACATCATACTTGCTAAATAAAAAGGGAAAGATAGTAAAGGTTAAAGGGAGTCCTGTTTTATCGCTATATGAAGCACAAAAAAGTAAAGATGGAGAAATTATAAATATTAAGCTATTTCGCATAGATGAGAATGAAAACATTGGCTTAATAACCAGCGCTTCATATTCTTCAGATGGTAATAAATTGTTTATAACAACAAATTACGCGAATAGAAAGGATAAACCAAAAGGGGTGAGTATCATTAATTTTCATATTGAAGTTGGCGAATTTGTAGATGGTGTAGGTTGGACCAATTTTAAGGTGTTGCCTTTTTGTAAAACGAATCGTTCTTATGCACATCCGAGTATTAGTCCAGACGGTAAAACCTTATATTTTACAGCAAATATTAAAGGAGGAAAAGAGACAACAAGAGGCTCTTCAGATATTTTTAAAGTAGACCTCTTAGTTGATAATACTTATAGTAAACCTAAAAATTTAAGCTCTAAAGTAAATTCTTATAGCAAGGAAATGTTTCCATTTATTAGTAAGGACAGTATACTATATTTTGCTTCTAACAGACCTAATGGTTTTGGTGGATATGATATTTATGAAAGCAAAATGAATGAAAATAGCACGTTCGAAAAAGCGGTTAAGTTACCAAAACCTATAAACAGTAATAAAGACGACTTTTGTTTTATAATTAATTCTAATAATGAAGGTTATTTTACTTCCAAAAGAACAGGAGGAAAAGGCGATGATGATATTTATTATTTTACAAAAGAATAATTTTCAGTTTTATCATATAATTTATTAGTTGTAAATTTGTGCGCTTGAAAAAGATAAGAATGAACGCTAGAAAAAAAGTTGCATTTTATACTTTAGGCTGTAAGCTTAATTTTTCTGAAACATCTACGATTGCCAGAAACTTTACTAATGAAGGGTTTAATCGCGTCGGTTTTTCAGAGCAAGCGGACATTTATGTAATCAATACATGTTCTGTTACCGAAAATGCGGATAAACGTTTTAAAACCATCGTAAAACAAGCTCTAAAAATAAATCCGGAAGCATTTGTTATTGCAGTGGGTTGTTATGCACAATTAAAACCACAAGAATTAGCAGATGTTAATGGCGTTGATTTGGTGTTAGGTGCTACCGAAAAATTTAAAATCACTGATTATTTAAACGACCTTTCTAAAAACGATTTTGGCGAAATTCATTCTTGCGAAATCGAAGAAGCTAATTTTTATGTTTGTAGTTATTCTATCGGAGACAGAACACGCGCTTTTTTAAAGGTGCAAGATGGTTGCGATTATAAATGTACTTTTTGTACCATTCCATTAGCGCGGGGTATTTCTAGAAGTGAGGCTCTTAAGAATGTTTTAAAAAATGCTAAAGAGATTTCTGAAAATGGTATTAAAGAAATTGTTCTTACAGGAGTTAATATTGGTGATTATGGTAAAGGTGAGTTCGGAAACAAAAAACATGAGCATACCTTCTTTGAGCTTGTACAAGCTTTAGATACCGTAGAAGGGATTGAGCGATTGCGAATATCGTCTATAGAACCAAACCTTTTAAAAAATGAAACTATTGAGTTTGTAGCTGAAAGCAGAACTTTCGTACCACATTTTCATATTCCTTTGCAAAGCGGAAGCAATACTATTTTAAAACAAATGCGTCGTAGATATAACAAAGAGTTATATATAAATCGTGTTTCAAAAATAAAAGAAGTAATGCCTCATGCTTGTATTGGTGTTGATGTTATCGTAGGATTTCCTGGAGAAACTGAAGCACATTTTTTAGAAACTTATAATTATTTAAATGCCTTAGATATTTCTTATTTACATGTCTTTACATATTCTGAAAGAGATAATACACCAGCTGCAGAAATGGAAAGTAAAGTACCTAAAAACATACGTTCAAAACGCAGTAAAATGTTACGCGGTTTATCTGTAAAAAAACGACGCGCTTTTTATGAAAGTCAATTAGGAACTATAAGAACTGTATTGTTTGAAAGTGAAAATAAAGAAGGTTTTATTCACGGGTTTACTGAAAATTATGTGAAAGTAAAAGAGCCTTGGAATCCAGAATTAGTAAATAAACTACATCAAATTGAACTTACTAAAATAGATGAAGATGGTTTGGTACGAATAGAATTTATTGAAGAATTAGTAATATAAAAAAATAAGTTTACTTTTTTATATTCTAATACCTACTGGAAGCATTCTTTTATATCGTCTGTTTTTTCGAATAAATTTTGCAATTGGAGGGCTTGTAGGCACCACACTAATATTACGTTCTTGAATATTTTCCATAACCAATCTTAAAAAACTGTCAATAAAATTGTCATTATTAACATTTTCAGGAATAATAAGTTTAGTTAAAAATATTTTTCTGTCTTGAAGAGAATATTCAATTTTCGCGAGTTCGCCATCAACCTTTAATTCAAATTGTCTTAAAAAGTCATTGTCTATTAGTTCTGCTGCATCAATCATAATTAGTCTATTTTATCTAACGGGAGAAGTACTATTTTGTATAGCTTTGCAATGCAAATTTACAAAAAAATTCGCTATTAACCATAGATTTGAACCTTAATTACTTATGAACCGAGAGATAATACATGTGTATTTTATGCCAGGAATGGCAGCGAATCCTTCCATTTTTGAGCGTATTAAGTTACCCGAGGACCTTTTTGAAATACATTGGTTAGAATGGATTATTCCTAATCCTAAAGAAAGTGTAGAAAATTATGCTAAAAGATTAGCAAAATATGTAGTACATAAAAATAGTGTATTGCTCGGTGTTTCTTTTGGAGGAATTATTGTACAAGAAATGAGTAAATTTTTAACGCTTAAAAAATTATTTGTTGTCTCAAGTGTTAAGAGTACCCATGAAATGCCTAAGCGTTTGAAGATTGCCGAAAGAACTAAAGCCTATAAATTGATTCCTACACAATTATTAAGTAATATTGAAGCCCTGGCTAAATATGCTTTTGGTGAAACCGCTTCAAAGCGTATAGAACTTTATAAAAAGTATTTGTCGGTTAACGATAAATATTATATAGAATGGGCAATAGAGCAAATGGTGTGTTGGGGAAATGATAAACCTTTACCAAATATAATTCATATTCATGGTGAAAATGATGCTGTTTTCCCTGTACATAATATTAAAGATTGTATTACAGTAAAAGGGGGCACACATATTATGATTATTAATAAATATAAATGGTTTAACGAAAATCTTCCAAAACTCATATTAAGTTAAAATTAAGTGTTATATGGATTTTTTTTTTACATTTAGGGAAAATAAACTTTTAGAAAATGAAGACAATTAAAAATATGTTGGCTTTCGTTGGCTTAATAAGTTTATCTGGACTATTAATTTTTGCTGTCCAAGATGCTCCAAGCGACGAAAATTTAGAAAAGAAAATTATTAACGATTATAATGTTTATGCATTAAATGTACCAGATTATTTAAATTTTTCTGGAGAATCATTGCCTTTAGACAATCCAGATATTTATGAACGTATGGATCGAGAGTTGCTAGTAAATACGTATTGGCAATCTAATGGTTTATTAATGTTTAAACGAGCCAATAAGTACTTTCCGATAATCGAACCAATATTGAAAAAAAATGGAATTCCTGACGATTTTAAGTTTCTCGCAGTAATTGAGAGTGGTTTAACCAATGCTGTTTCTCCTGCAAAAGCAAGAGGATTTTGGCAAATTATGAAAACAACAGGGCGAGAAAACGGATTAGAAATTAATTCCAATGTAGATGAGCGTTATCATCTTGAAAAAGCAACAGAAGTAGCTTGTATGTACTTACTGGCAGCAAAAGAAAAATTTGGCACATGGACACTTGCTGCAGCTTCTTATAATGCCGGAATGACAGGAATTTCTAGACGATTAAATAACCAATCTGCTAATAACTATTATGACTTGCTTTTAGGAGAAGAAACAGGACGGTATATTTTTAGAATTGTAGCTCTAAAGGAAATATTAAATAATCCTGACAAATATGGCTTTAATTTTAGATATAAAGACCTTTATAATGCAATTCCAACGTATAAAGTTTCTGTTGATACAGTTGTTACTGATTTTGTTGCATTCTCAAAACAATTTGGAATTAATTATAAAATACTAAAATTACATAACCCTTGGTTAAGAGAAGCGCATCTTAATAATAAATCCGGTAAACACTATTTAATAGATATTCCAAAAGAAGGATTTTATTCATTTAAACCTTAAGAGAATATAGTTAACTTTCGAATATTAACGTCTTCTTTGTTGACGATGTCCACCAAAATGTTGATTTGGCATCTGGGCTTTCTTCATTTGTTGTTTCATCATCTTAATTTGGTCTGATAGCATATTTCGTTTATCAAGTTTTTGTGCTTCTGCTAATAGTTTATTAGCTTCCTGCCTCCGTCTTTTACTAAATGCTATTCCTGCCAAATTTAATTTTGCCATGGCCAGATCATGATCCATAGACAACCCTAAAGAAATGGCATTTTTAAAATATTTTTCGGCTTCGTTCATATTGGTTTGCGATACCATTATACCATTTAAGTAGTTGTAATAACCTTGCTGCTTCGTTGTTAAAGCACTATTAGGATTCTTAATTTTATCTAACCATTTTTTTGCACCTACAAAATCTTGTTTTCGTAGTTTTAAAAAAGACAATAGAATAAATTCATTTTTAAAATAAAGAAATATAAATATTAATGATAAAAGAATAAACATAATTCCGTTGCCTATCAATCCTTCATAAAATTGATAACCAGAATAAGCAATAATTAAAATTGCTATAAAAAGCTTTATATTTTTATTGTACATTTTTTACGTTTGATAAAGAGATTGCAAAGGTAGTAAAAACAATTCAAAATATTTTTAATTTTAGGTTTGTCAAAGTAAAAACTCTTTGTATATTTGCCCGCAGTTTTGGGAAAAGTACAAAACTTATTTTAGTTAAGGAAAGACGATTTTAAAGATACAAGATAATGAGCAAAAGAACGTTTCAACCATCAAAAAGAAAGAGAAGAAACAAGCATGGTTTTAGAGAAAGAATGGCTTCGGTTAGTGGTAGAAAAATCCTAGCTCGTAGAAGAGCAAAGGGTAGAAAGAAATTATCTGTATCTTCAGAAATGAAACATAAGCAATAATGATTAACAATTGTTAATATATTAAAGGTGTTACTATAAGTAACGCCTTTTTTTATACCTGTTTGATACCTATTTTTGAACAATTTAATAGATATAATTACTAATGCCAAAAAGAAAAAATCTTAACTCTGTTTTAATAATTGGATCTGGTCCAATAATCATTGGGCAAGCGTGTGAATTTGATTATTCTGGAACTCAAGCACTTCGTTCTTTACGTGAAGACGGAATAGAAACCATCCTGATTAATTCTAATCCTGCGACAATAATGACAGATCCTACAATGGCAGACCATGTATATTTATTGCCATTAACAACAAAGTCTATTGTTGAAATACTTAAAGAGCATCCTCAAATTGATGCTGTTTTGCCTACAATGGGTGGGCAAACGGCTCTTAACTTATGTATAGAAGCAGATGAAAAAGGAATTTGGAACGATTTTGATATAGAAATTATTGGAGTTGATATTAATGCTATTAATATAACTGAAGATAGAGAACAGTTTAAAAGGTTAATGCATAAAATTGGAATTCCAATGGCGCCTCAAGCAACAGCCACATCCTATTTAAAAGGTAAAGAAATTGCACAAGAATTTGGATTTCCTTTGGTAATTAGAGCTTCGTTTACTCTTGGAGGAGCAGGTGCATCTTTTGTGCATACAGCAGAAGAATACGATGATTTATTAACTCGTGGTTTAGAAATTTCTCCTATTCATGAAGTTATGATAGATAAAGCACTTATTGGTTGGAAAGAATTCGAATTGGAGTTGCTTAGGGATGCTAATGATAATGTTGTTATTATTTGTTCTATAGAGAATATGGATCCATTAGGAATTCATACAGGAGACTCTATTACTGTAGCTCCGGCGATGACTTTAAGTAATACAACATATCAAAAAATGCGCGATATGGCAATTAAAATGATGCGTAGCATTGGCGATTTTGCCGGAGGTTGTAATGTACAATTTGCAGTGAGTCCGGACGAAAAAGAAGATATTATTGCTATAGAAATTAATCCTCGTGTATCTCGCTCGTCTGCATTAGCGAGTAAAGCTACAGGATATCCAATCGCAAAAATTGCTGCAAAGTTGGCTATTGGATATAATTTGGATGAATTAAGAAACCAAATAACTAAATCTACTTCAGCATTGTTCGAACCTACATTAGACTATGTTATTGTAAAAATTCCACGTTGGAACTTCGATAAATTTGAAGGAAGCGATAGAACTTTAGGGCTACAAATGAAATCCGTAGGAGAAGTAATGGGCATTGGGCGCTCGTTTCAGGAAGCACTTCATAAAGCTACACAATCTTTAGAAATCAACAGAAATGGTCTTGGAGCAGATGGTAAAGGATATAAGGACTACGATATAATAATCAGTAAACTTACTCATGCAAGTTGGGATCGTGTTTTTGTAATTTATGATGCTATACAAATGGGAATTCCGCTGAGTAGAATTCATGAGATCACTAAAATTGATATGTGGTTTTTGAGACAATATGAAGAACTCTACTATTTAGAAAAAGAAATCTCAAATTATAATATAGATACTATAGAACGTGATCTATTACTTGAAGCCAAACAAAAAGGCTATGGAGACAGGCAAATAGCATATATGTTAGGCTGCTTAGAAAGTGAGGTGTATAAGAAACGTGAAGAATTAAATATTAATCGTGTTTATAAACTTGTAGATACTTGTGCTGCCGAGTTTAAAGCTAAAACACCTTATTATTATTCTACTTTCGAAAACGAATTTGAAACTGCAAATGGTAAGCGTATTGCAGATAACGAAAGTGTAGTTAGCAATAAAAAGAAAATTATTGTTTTAGGTTCTGGTCCAAATAGGATTGGTCAAGGTATTGAATTTGACTATTGTTGTGTTCATGGTGTATTAGCGGCTGCCGAATGTGGTTATGAAACCATTATGATTAACTGTAACCCAGAAACCGTTTCTACCGATTTTGATATAGCTGATAAACTCTATTTTGAGCCTGTGTTTTGGGAACATATTTACGATATTATTCGTCATGAGAAGCCAGAAGGTGTAATCGTACAACTTGGTGGACAAACCGCTTTAAAATTGGCCGAAAAATTAGATCGATATGGAATTAAGATTATAGGAACAACCTATAAATCTCTTGATTTAGCTGAAGACAGAGGAAATTTTTCAACACTGTTAAAAAAACTTAATATTCCTTACCCGGAATTTGATATCGCTACAACTGCAGATGAGGCTATTGCTATTTCTGATGTTTTAGGTTTTCCTATCTTGATTCGTCCTTCGTATGTACTTGGAGGACAAGGCATGAAAATTGTGATTAATAAAAAAGAATTAGAAGAGCACATTGTAGATTTACTGCGCAAAATGCCAGGTAATAGATTGCTTCTAGACCATTATTTGGATGGTGCTATCGAAGCAGAAGCCGATGCGATTTGCGATGGAGAAAACGTGTATATTATTGGCATTATGGAGCATATAGAACCTTGCGGAATACATTCAGGAGATAGTAACGCTACATTGCCACCATTTAATCTTGGCGATTTGGTCATGCAACAAATAAAAGACCATACTAAAAGTATAGCCTTAGCATTAAATACTGTTGGTTTAATTAATATACAGTTTGCTATTAAGCATGAGATGGTTTACATTATTGAGGCTAATCCAAGAGCATCACGAACGGTTCCATTTATTTCAAAAGCGTATAAAGAACCTTATGTAAATTACGCTACACAAGTAATGTTAGGTGAAAAGAAAGTAACCGATTTCGATTTTAAACCTCGGTTAAATGGATATGCCATTAAGCAGCCGGTATTTTCCTTTAATAAGTTTCCTAACGTAAACAAAAAACTGGGCCCGGAAATGAAAAGTACAGGCGAAAGTATTTTATTTATAGATAGCTTAAGGGACGACCAGTTCTATGAGCTTTACTCAAGACGTAAAATGTATTTGAGTAAATAATTTATTCTTTTATAAATCGTTTAGTCTGGGTATTTTCTCCAGAAGTTACCTTTACTAAATACATACCTTTACTTAAATTAGAAACATTTATTCGCGTTAAATTATTTGGGTTTAGTTCTTTAGTTAAAATTTGCTTTCCTAAAATATCAAACACTTTTATATTTCCATCAATAATATTTTTGGATAATTGTATATTTAGAATTGAGGTAACTGGGTTTGGAGAAATAGTAAAACTGTTGATTGAAAAATCTTTATTACTTAAAGTGCCTTCAGCAACCACTGTTATTGTACCAAACATGTTATCAGCTCCGTGAATACCACAGAAATAGTCATTATCACCTATGATAGTAAATGTCCAAGAAAAAGTTGAACCTATTGGAA
>SMUY01106795.1_pt1 | contig 10010 bp, 10 predicted proteins | sample 2456441 | NCBI WGS metagenome assembly SMUY01 (sample SAMN11095931, study PRJNA526329) | marine sediment metagenome | biome: Marine sediment; feature: Surficial sediment; material: Deep marine sediment; isolation source: Hadal surficial sediment | place: Pacific Ocean | collected 2014-11 | depth...
GCGCTATACCACGGCTACTTACACACAATTATAGCTATAAAAATTCAGATAATTCAGTAATCTTGTGAATAATTGCCAGTGGTCCACATTGCTGTAGTCGTTCTGCATTATGAACACCATAGCTCACAGCGACTGATTCAGTCCCAGCGTTGTTTGCCATTTGCAAATCGTACTCGCTGTCACCGATCATTAATGTATCCTCCGCTTCAAGATCAAAGAAATCTATAATTTCTATCAACATCTGTGGATCCGGCTTTGAAATGGTTTCATCCGCACAACGCGTCGTGTGAAAATATTTGCCTAACCCTGTCTCACTAAGCGATCTATCCAGCCCTCTTCTACTTTTTCCTGTGGCGACGGCAAGAAAATAATCTTCCTGATTAAGTTTTTCCAGAATTTCCACAACGCCTTCAAACACAGGCACAGCACTTGTTGATGTTGAAAAATAATGTTCACGGTATCTATCGGCAACCGAGTCTCTTACGGTTTTTTCAGCTTCCGGGAATAGTGCGTCAATTGCGCCTTCGAGACTCAGTCCAATCACATCTCGAATCTGTGCATCATTACATTTTGGTAATTCTGCTTCCGCTGAAGCCAGCTGCATGGCATCGATAATACATGCCTCTGAATCAACCAATGTGCCATCCCAATCAAAAATTAATAATTGAAATTTTTTATCAGTGTTCACATTCATTCAGGCACAGCTAAAATAATTTACGACAATATATCCAGACATTGTTGAAGTTCGTCAGGTAACTGTGCCGTCAGATTGATTTGTTTACCTGTGGTCGGCATTTTAAAAGATAATGTCTCTGCATGTAGAAATAACCTTTTGAGTCCTGATTTTTTCATTGCACGATTAAATTCCCAATCGCCATATTTTTCATCACCAGCCAATGGATGATCAATTGACGCTGCATGTACTCTTATCTGATGTGTTCTCCCCGTCATTAGTTCAACTCGAGAGAGCGAAGCAACATTAAAACGCTCCAGTAAATGAAAATGTGTTAATGCCTGTTTACCTGCCTTATCAACTCTGACCTTTCTATCACCTGATGCTCCCCCTTTTTTACTCAGAGACAGATCGACTGTCTGTAGAGTTTTCATCAATTGTCCCTTTAAAAGCGCGAGATACATTTTTTTTACGTCACCGCTTTTTAAAATGTCATGCATTCCTCTAAGAGTTTTATGATCTTTTGCAACAAGTAGACAACCGGATGTTGCCCTGTCCAGACGGTGCACTAATTCAAGAAAATGAGATTCTGGTCTTTGCACACGCAGAATTTCAATCACGCCATATGGCACACCACTGCCACTATGTACCGCAATGTTTGAAGGTTTATTGATGGCTAGCAAATATTCATCTTCATATATAATGCTGTTTTTAATTAGCCTGGACAGGGCTTCTGGTAGTTTGGAAAGATTTTCCCGCGGAGTAATGTATACAGGAGGAATTCTGACCATATCACCGAGCTGCAGGCGGTAATTCTGCTTAATTCTGCCTTTATTGACCCGAACCTCACCTTTTCTGATCATCTGATAGATTCGGGTCTTGGGGACACTGCCAAAATGGCCTATGAGGAAGTTATCCAGCCGTCTTTCAGCGTGTTCTTCATTTACTGTAAGGAAAGAAACCTGATGCTGTTCAACATTTTTTGCCATCATAATTGCGGGAGTATATCAACATTGTTATATTAGTCTCTGGAATACAGACATTTTCGGATACTTTGAACCGCATAAGCGGTATTTTAGTGACAACAAACAGCACAAGCTGATGTTGTGAAGCCGGTAGCAACAGTGGTGTTGATGGCAATATAAACATATTTATGCCTCCCCATCCCTTCATGACCAGTGAATGCCCGCAAAATGCCTGGTCTTAACTAATGGCTTGAATATTCCAACGAGCAGAGGTTTTTTTGAGAAGTTACAATTTAGTCAGAAATGGCAAATTAAAAATGAGTAACGAAACAGACCTCATAACATAATGGTTTAATTATCACTCGAACAGATGTAAATGAGTGGTAACAGGCGCTCCCAATAGCCTGATGGATGTTTACTGGTATTGTTCCCTGTAAAGCATTCGTCGCCTCAGACAGAGGATGAAGTCCCTGTCTGATATTGCTAATGGTAGAGCGCATACAAAGGAATACAAAAATGAAGAGAATGCTGATTAACGCAACTCAGCCTGAAGAGATGCGTGTGGCGCTGGTAGATGGCCAAAAGTTATATGATCTGGATATTGAATCCACCAATCGAACCCAGAAAAAATCCAATATATACAAAGGCCGTGTGGTTCGTATCGAACCGAGCCTGGAGGCCGCTTTTGTCGATTATGGCGGCAATCGTCACGGATTTTTACCGCTAAAAGAAATTTCCCACAGCCTGTTTAAAAAGAAGCCGGAATCTGGTCAGCGCGGTCGTGTACATATCAAAGATGCGATTGACGAAGGACAGGAATTCATCGTTCAGATCGAAAAGGAAGAGCGTGGAAATAAGGGTGCCGCCTTAACCACAATGATTAGTCTGGCAGGTCGGTATCTGGTACTTATGCCAAACAACCCTCGCTCAGGTGGCATTTCACGGCAAATTGAAGGGGCTGATCGTGCCGAGGCACGTGAAGTCATGAGCCAACTCGATATCCCTCAAGGCACCGCGCTTATCCTCAGGACAGCGGGCATTGGCAAGTCCAAAGAGGAGTTGCAGTGGGATACCGATTATCTCACCACCCTATGGGAAGCCATCGACAAAGCGGGAAGTGAACGCCCTGCTCCATTCCTGATATATCAGGAAAGTGAGGTCATTATTCGTGCGATTCGGGACTATCTACGCACCGATATTGCAGAAATCTGGGTAGATGACAAAGAAGTTTATCAACGCAGCAAGGAGTTTATGGAACAGGTGATGCCTCATAATCTCCATAAACTTAAGCTATATGAGGAAGTTGATCCGCTTTTCACAAGGTATCAAATCGAAAGCCAGATCGAATCGGCCTTTTCCAGAGAAGTACGTTTACCTTCTGGTGGTTCCCTGGTCATTGACCACACAGAAGCCATGGTAAGTATTGATATCAACTCAGCACGTGCAACCAAAGGCAGTGATATTGAGGAAACTGCACTCAATACAAACCTGGAAGCTGCTGAAGAGATTACCAGACAATTAAGATTACGTGATTTAGGTGGACTCATCGTTATTGATTTCATTGATATGATGGTTAGCAAAAATCAACGAGAAGTCGAAAATCGCATGAAAGACGGTCTACGTGTCGACCGCGCAAGAGTTCAGGTAGGCAAGATATCCCGATTCGGTTTACTGGAGATGTCACGACAAAGATTACGTCGTTCCCTGGCAGAATCTCGTCATTTGCCCTGCCCTCGTTGTGATGGTCAGGGAACTATCCGGGACATTGAGTCTCTTTCTTTAGCTATTCTCAGAATTATTGAAGAAGAAGCCATGAAAGATTCAACAGCCAGGGTAATTGTTAATTTGCCCGTGTCAGCGGCAACATTTCTTTTGAATGAAAAACGTCAGCCTATAAGTGAATTACAACTAAGGCTTGATGTTGATATTGTCATCATTCCGTCTCCTTCTATGGAAACGCCTCAATACCAGGTGTTAAGAGTTCCTTTATCAAAAGCCAATGAAACACAACCTCAGCAAGCAAGCTATAGCCTTATTGCTGAGGTGGAAAATGATGTAAAAGGCAGTAGCCTGCGTACACATAAAACGGTCATTGAACAACCTGTGGTTAAACAAATTATTCCAGAAACCCCTAATGCTCCTCAAAGTAAAGCTAAGAAAAATGCAGGGCTTATTTCAAGAATAATTAAACGTTTATTTGGTTCATCGAAAGAAGAAAAGAAAGAAACTGAAAAGCTCAGGGATAATAACAGAAACATTTACCGTTCAAATCGCAACCGTAATATTAATCAGAACCGAACAAAACGGAATAGTCGTTCGGGAAATCGTCAACGTAATAATCCCAATAGAAAAAGCAGTCAGAGAACAAAATCGGGTGGCAATGTAAGCACTGCTAAAAAATCTGATGACAGCGCCTCAGCTGGCGCTGATACAGCAAACCCTGATGCATCGGCTCGTGACGCCAGGAATACCGGCTCATCCAGACGTGGAAGAAGAGGTGGTCGTAAACGGCCAAGAGGCGGCGGTGATAATGCAAATGTAAACACGAATAAGAAGTTGGTAAAAGATGATGAGCAAAAAGCAGCAAATGATCAAAAACCAGTTGCAACGCCGAGAGTAAGCGAAAGTGTTGCAAGACCAGCTGACACCACAACTCAACAGGATAAGCAGATGGTTGATAAGCAAACCACTGACAGCACCATCACTACACAAGCATCATCATCAGAAAACATGACTGAGCATGTAGTGAAAGAATCGTCACCGGTATCTACGGCCGATACTAGTGCAGTTGAGGTTATGCCGCATCCAGACAGAGTCCTGGAAGAGTCATCTACAACAAATGACAATAAAAATCCGCAACCATCGTTAGCAGATAACAGTACAAGTGCTTTTGCTGAGCAATCCACTGCCGATTCAGGAGATCGAGATCAGATGCCTGAACAAGTAGAAGTAGCAACACAAATTGTTGCGCCGCATCCAGATAATGTACAGAACGTATCTAAGACAGAGGAAAGCAATACAAAGCCAGCGAAAGAAAAGGCAGACGACAGGACTAACATTAATCTAAGCGTCGGTGCTACGGATGATGAGATAACATTTCTTGATATCGGCGTTTCTGAAAAAACCAGGGTTGAACCAGATGATGGAAATATTCAGGACAACGAGACCACTAAAGAAAATGTCAAGGTTCACCAGGCTATGCAAACTGAAACGGAAGAAAGCAAAAGCTAAGTAAAGAGAAGTCTAACTAGTTGGCAGCATGCTCGCAGGTTGCCTTGAATTCGATTTCTGGCCAACGCTCTATCGCAAGATTCAAATTAACCACGGATGGTGCAATATAAGTCAGTCGGTTGCCGCCATCCATTGCCAGGTTTGATGAAGCTTTATTTCTAAATTTTTGTAGAATTTTTTCATCATCACAGAATACCCATCTGGCAGTCGCCACAGGCACATTATCGTAAGTACATTCGACACCATATTCCTGTTTCAGACGTGCAGCGACCACATCAAATTGTAAAATACCGATAGCACCAACGATCAGGTCGTTATTATCTAACGGTCTGAATACCTGTGTTGCACCTTCTTCTCCCAGTTGGAGTAAACCCTTAAGCAAGGCCTTGGCTTTAAGAGGATCCTTAAGTTGTATCCGACGAAATAACTCAGGTGCGAAAAACGGAATGCCCATGAATGATAAAGATTCACCTTGAGTAAAGGTATCACCAATTTGAATCGTGCCGTGATTGTGCAAACCAATAATATCACCGGCCCATGCATCATCTGCCTGGTTTCGACTCCCGGCCATAAATGTCAAGGCATTAGATACCTGGATGTCTCGTTCTATCCTGACGTGTCTCATCTTCATGCCTTTCTGATATTGACCTGAGCATATTCTTAAAAACGCGATTCTATCCCGATGTGCCGGATCCATATTTGCCTGTATCTTGAAAACAAAGCCGCTAAGCTGTTCTTCATCAGCTTTTACTTCCCTTTGAATAGCTGTCCTTGCCTGGGGTGCTGGCGAATACTTTATTAAACAATCAAGAAACTCGGCAATACCAAAATTATTCAGGGCTGAACCAAAAAAAACGGGGGTCTGTTTGCCTTGTAGAAAATCTTCAAGATTAAATTTATCGCAGGCGCCACGAACCAATTCAACCTCTTCTTTAAAATCATCAAATGTTGCAGATAATAATGATTTACTTTCTTCAGAATCAAGTCCCTTGATGATCTTCCCATGTATGTTTTCATCTGCTTTATTGTAGATACGGATATAATCATCATCGAGATGATAGAGCCCTTTTATACGACTCCCCATACCTACTGGCCAGGTCACGGGGGCGCACCTGATCCCGAGTTCACTTTCTATCTCATCCAGTAATGTAATCGGATCTTTGCCTTCTCTGTCGAGTTTATTAATAAAGGTGATGATGGGTGTGTTACGTAGACGACATACATCCATTAATTTACGCGTCCGTTCTTCAACGCCTTTACTAACATCAATTACCATCATGGCAGAATCAACCGCTGTTAATGTTCTATAAGTATCTTCAGAGAAATCGGCATGCCCCGGGGTATCGAGCAAATTGATAACATGTTCATTATATTCAAACTGCATCACAGAACTGGTGATAGAGATACCTCTTTCCTTTTCCATTTCCATCCAGTCAGAGGTTACATGCCTTGATGATTTTCTGGCCTTCACCGTGCCTGCTATTTGTATCGCCCCACCAAATAATAATATTTGCTCTGTAACTGTTGTTTTCCCCGCATCCGGGTGAGAAATAATGGCAAATGTACGGCGTCTGGAGACCTCTGAATTTAAATTACCCATATAAATTACCTGGGGGTTTTAGCGCTTGCTTTCTGGATGATGGATTTTATTTCCCTGATAGCTTCATCCAGGCCAGTAAACACTGCTCTGGCAATAATGCCGTGACCAATATTTAATTCATCAATATCTGGAATTTGAGCAATCTGCCCTACATTTTGATAATTCAGGCCGTGTCCTGCATTTACTTTTAGTCCCAGAGATTTTGCCAGAGCCACGCCTGATATGATTTTTGCCAATTCAGTTTCATTAGCAAAGGCAGCATCCGCGAAATGACCGGTATGGAGCTCTATGACTTCTGCACCAGAATTCCTGGATGCAGTAATTTGTCTATCATCTGCATCAATAAATAACGATACACGTATCCCGGCTTGTTTCAATCTCGCACAGGCTTCTGTCACTTTATCCATTTGCCCAGCCACATCCAAACCACCTTCCGTCGTCAACTCTTCTCTACTTTCAGGAACCAGACAACAAAATTCAGGTTTGACACCCTCGGCAAACGACAACATCTTCTCAGTCACCGCCATTTCCAGGTTCATTGGGGTCAGCATGGTCTGACGTAATAAATCAATATCTCGTTCCTGTATATGTCTTCTGTCTTCTCGTAGATGCACCGTAATTGAATCTGCACCAGCCTGCTCTGCAATTTGAGCGGCAAACACAGGATCAGGATAGCGAGTTAATCTCGCCTGTCTCAGCGTAGCAATATGGTCAATGTTTACACCTAATAACATGTTTCTCGCCTGTCTTTATTTATCTGTCTTGTGATGAAAGCGGCGCATTCTAGCGCATTTTCAGGTAACTTGGGTATAAGCCTTATACAAGGCTCTACTGGCTAAAGGTTTAGTCCCGAGGTGACTTTGTAATACGAAACGCATCAATCTCTTTGATTCTTCTAATTCCTGTTTGTTTTCCAAACTCCCTTTCCCCAGTGCCAGTAAACTATTCCCTGTAATTTGAATATAATTTTCTGTGATGGGAATATCCTTCATTGGTCCAGAATCAATCAGGTAATAATATTTTTTGTCTGCTTCTATCGCCTGACCATCGTTAACATCATGATCCAGCACCAGGCCGTAGCCTAGTGATTTGAGCAAGCCTTTTTCAAAGATTCTGAGAACCGCATCAATACTCTTTGCGATAGAGAGATCGAATATGGCTTTATTATAAAAATCAAATAATTCCGGATGTGATTCATGTTGATGTAATAACCGAACTAACAATTCATTCACGTAAAACCCTGCGATTGTTCTTCCATTCGATAATTCATATGCTTCGATATCTGCTTCGACATCTATCAAGGTCATTAGCTCGCTTTTGCCTCGCCATGCCATCAACAATCGTTGGTAGGGTTGCAGGAGCCCGGAAAAGGCAGATTTTCCCCGTTTCGCACCCTTTGCTATCAGGTGTAATCTGCCGTATTCCCTGGAAAAAATATCCAGTATTAAGCTGGATTCAAGATAAGACCTGGAATGAAGAATAAAACAGGGCGTTAATTCTACATTCATGAAAATAGCTTCAGGAATCGAAGCCCAGTTGCTTTATGGCTAGCTCATTATCCATCCATTTGTCCTTGACCTTGACCCAGGTCCTTAAAAAAACTTTATTTTCAAACATCCGTTCCATATCCTTACGCGCCTGTTCTCCAACGGCCTTTAACCCTGCACCTTTTTGACCAATTACTATCGTCTTTTGACCTTTGCTTGCTACCCAGATAATTGCATCGATATGAATTATTTTTTCTTTCTCAACGAATGAATCAATAGTGACCGTTGTGGTATAGGGCAGTTCTTCACCTAATCTTTTTATCAGTTTCTCGCGAATAAATTCTGCTGCAAAATATCGTTGAGATTTATCTGTTATCTGATCGTCCGGATATTGAAATGACCCTGTGGGTAATAATTTCTTTATAGATTTCTCCAATGGTCTCAAGCTTTTCCTGGATAATGCAGAGATAGGAATAATCTCCTTAAAATTCATTTTCCCGGAAAGCTCTTTCAGGAAAGGCAGCATCGTTTCCTTGTCTTTGATTTTATCCATTTTATTGATCGCCAGAATAATCGGAGCAGTATTATCTTTAATCAAACGTAATATATGTTCATCAAGTGCGGTCCATTTCAATGCTTCAACTACGTAAATCAATATATCAATGCCAGCAAGTGCATTCGTTGCTTCCTTGTTCATATACCTGTTCATGGCATTTATCGGCGAATCCTGCAACCCAGGAGTATCGATATAGATAATCTGATAATTCTCGTTAGTATTCACACCGATTGTATGGCGTCTTGTCGTTTGAGGTTTTCTTGAGGTGATACTTAGCTTTTGCCCGATCAAATTATTGAGTAATGTTGATTTACCGACATTTGGACGACCAAGGATGGTGACATAGCCGCAATAAGTTTGCTTATTTTTTGAATTATTTTTCGGCAAGGTCTGATTGAGTCTTGTTAAGTTTCTTTTCCAGTGCAGGTAAAGCTTTTTCAGCAGCCGATTGCTCGGCCAGACGTTTACTACGGCCTTCAGCCTGAACCGAGATATATGGTTCTATGATTATACATTCGACGTTGAAAAGACGCTCATGTGCGTCACCAGTTTCTGATAAGACGTGATATGTAGGTAATTCCAGTCTTCGTGACTGCAATAATTCCTGCAGGCTGGTCTTGGGATCTTTATTCAGCTTATCGGGAGATACATTTGCAAGTAATTGATGATAGATAGAGATGACACATTTTTGACAACCCTCCATATCAGCATCGAGGTAGACTGCACCAATAATTGCTTCAAGTGTGTTCGCAAGAATTGAATCACGGCGCCAGCCACCACTTTTCATTTCTCCTGGGCCCAACTTGATGTAATCACCCAGATCCAGTTCTCTCCCCAATTTCGCTAACGTCTCGCCTTTGACCAGGGAAGATCGGAGACGGGTTAGCTCTCCTTCTGTCGCCTGAGGAAATTTTTGAAAAATTGCATCGGCGATGATAAAACCTAGTGCAGCATCACCAAGATATTCAAGTCGTTCATTGTTGCCATGACCGAAACTGCGATGAGTTAATGCAGTTTCCAGTAATGTCTCATCCTGAAATTTGTAATCAATTGCTTTTTCTAATTTAGACGGCCGTTCACTCATTCACCACCTGAACCACCCAACTCAACTTTATGATCAAAAACAAGTAAAAACTCCAAATCCTTAACAAATACATTTCTTCCTTCATAGGCAACATGCAGATATCTTTTTTTCGTCTTTTTGTCCGTAACCACATTAACTAAATCTTTAATTGTAATGGTATTAAAGCGTCTTGAATTTGATGTGACGTCTATGTTCTTTTGGAAATATTTTCGCAGATCACTTTTTGACAATTTGTCAGAATTTGGTCGATTCGCCACACTTTCCATTGCCTTAACGATCTGGAATTTTTCGCTATATAAGGGCATTACTCTAAGCGTAATAAGGACAAAAAAAGCAAGAACGCCCAAAATAGTACACCAACCAACGAAGCCAATTCCATACTGTTTGTTTCTCATATTCTTCATCACTTACCCC
>SMUY01278836.1_pt1 | contig 10010 bp, 8 predicted proteins | sample 2456441 | NCBI WGS metagenome assembly SMUY01 (sample SAMN11095931, study PRJNA526329) | marine sediment metagenome | biome: Marine sediment; feature: Surficial sediment; material: Deep marine sediment; isolation source: Hadal surficial sediment | place: Pacific Ocean | collected 2014-11 | depth 0-1...
GATGTGGAGCAGGCCGTCGAGTCCGCCCAAATCGATAAACGCGCCGAAGTCGGTGATGTTCTTGACGACTCCTTCCCGGACCTGCCCGACCAAGAGCTCCTTGACCAGAGTCTCGCGCTTTCTCTCACGCTCTCCCTCGAGGATGACGCGGCGAGAGACCACGATGTTCCGCCGACGCTTGTTGAGCTTGATGATCTTGAACTCGAACGTCTGTCCGAGAAGGTCGTCGATGTTTGGCACACGGCGCAGCGCAATCTGCGAGCCAGGCAGGAACGCGTCGACACCCATGATGTCCACCGTGACGCCGCCCTTGATCTTGCGCGCCAGCATTCCTTCCACCGGCTCATCGGCCTCATGAGCCTCGCGAATCTTCTCCCAAACACGCAGGAAGTCGGCCTTCTTCTTCGAGAGCACGACGATCCCGTCGTCGTCCTCCAAGCTTTCGAGAAGAACCTCGACCTCCTGGCCCGGCGCGATCGAATCACGGTCCTTGAACTCGTCGAGCGGAACCGCTCCCTCGCTCTTGAAGCCGAATTCCAGGATGACCATGCTGTCGGTCACCCTGAGCACCTTCGCGTGGACGATTTCGCCTTCCCTGAAGTCTCCCATCACATCCGCGTGATCGGAGAGCAGAGCCTCGAAATCCGCCGCGGATATGTCGAGGACTTCCTCCCCATACGGATCCGACAGCAACTCGGGGGAGATACCGCCCGGCCCTTTTTCGGCCACCGCTATGGTCGCCGAAATCGAGGACGCAGAAGTCTGGCCGTTGGAAACGTCGTTGGAAACGTCGTCGGAAGCGTCGTCGGACGCGTCGTTGGAAGCGTCGTCGTCGGAGACGTCGTCAGCGCTGCTGTTTTCTGGGGATGCTTCGGAAGCAGCAGCGTCCGATTCACTTTCGGGGGCTGCCTGGTCTGCGCCGGCTTCGGAGGTGGGGTCCTGGGATTCGAGGTCTGGGTTGTCGGTCATGGTTCGCTCACCGGCGCGGTTCGCCGGTGCCTTGTTTGCCGGACACTAGAGGCGGCGCCCCGGTCCGGGTTGAGGGATAGAGAAAAACACAGGCTCCGACGCCGGGAGCCAAGCGTGGTGAAGCTATACGTGCGCCTAAAGAGGAGTCAAGTCCTTTACCCGCCTCAAAATGAGGGATACCTGATCATCGAATGGCAGCCCCGTGGTGTCCACCTCCAGGGCATGCTCCGGCCGCCTCAGGGGCGAGTGACTCCGACTCCGATCGGCCTGGTCGCGCTGGTCGATGCGCCTCGCCTCTTCCTGAACTTCGGCCACATCAGGCTCGCGTCCATGATCCTGGAGCAACCGGCGCCGGGCGCGCTCCTCGAGGCTGGCGACAAGAAAAATTTTTACGTCCGCGTCGGGGAAAACCACGGTACCCATATCCCTTCCGTCGGCCACGAGGTTACCGTGAGCTCCCACGCTGCGCTGTACGTCGAGCAGCCAATCACGAACGGCGGGTAACCCGGCGACCGCCGACACACTGGAGGTGACTTCCGGACTACGGAGATCCGAAGTGAGAAGTACACCATCGTGGTAGATGTTCACGACATCGCCTTCGGCTTCGACCTCGACATTCAGCGCGGTCAGCTGTTCGGCCTCGAGCGCGCGCCACTCCTGCTCCGGCACACCCTCCTTGAGCAACGCGAACGTCAACGCCCGATAGAGGGCCCCCGAATCGAGGTGCCGAAACCCCAACCGTTTCGCCACCGCCTGCGCAGTGGTGGTCTTGCCGGACCCTGCGGGCCCGTCGAGCGTGATCACGGGGCGACGGGAACGCGCCACGATCAGGTACGCGCGGCGGTCAGGTCCTCGAGAAGGTCCTCGAAGCCCGGAAAACTCACGTCGGCAACGTCCGCACCGTCGATCTCGATGTGGTTGCCCGGGAGGGCTCCGAGCACACCGAACGCCATGGCGATGCGGTGGTCGTGGTGGCTCGACACCCGGCCCGCCAGAGGATGATCACCTCCCTCGATCTCGAGGCCATCACTCAGCTCCTCAGCACGCACACCCACGGCTCGTAGGTTCTCTGCAAGGACCTGAATCCGATCGGACTCCTTGAGCCGCAGCTCGCCAGCCCCGGTGATACGGGTCACCCCTTCGGCCCGGGCAGCCAGGATGGCGAGCACGGGAAATTCGTCGATCATGCCAGGCACCTCATCCGCCCCGACGTTCGTGCCGACCAGCTTCGACGGAAGTCCACGAAGTGAACTCAACGGCTCTTTGCCGTCCTCTTCCTCGAAAGGGTCGGCCCCTACGTTCGCGCCCATACGCCCGAGCACCTGAAGCAATCCGCGACGGGTAGGATTCATCCCCACACGGTCGATCTCGAGTCCGCCCTCGACGCCCCCCAGGATCGCCAACGCGAGGAGGAACGTAGCGGACGAAAAATCACCGGGCACCTCGAGGTCCAGAGGAGCGATCCGCTCTGGAGGGTCTCTCAATTCTATCCTCCAGACATCACCCTCCTGATGAGAGTCCACCCCAACGCCGCACATGCCAAGCATCCGCTCCGTATGATCCCGCGAACGGTGCGGCTCCGACAACACAACGGAGACACCGCCCACCAGGCCCGCCAGCAGCAACGCGCTCTTCACCTGGGCACTCGCGACGGGGGAATCGTAGTCGAGCGAAACGAGGGAGCCGCCCGTCAACTCGAGCGGGAGCCGATCCGGCTCACCCATCTCGCGAAAAATCGCGCCCATCTTGGACAGTGGCGCGGTCACCCGCCGCATGGGACGACTCCGCAGGGACGCGTCCCCGGTCACCGTCACCGTCATCGCCTGGCCGGCCAGGACACCCAGCATGAGCCGGGCACCCGTGCCGCTGTTTTCGAGATCCAGAACGTCTGAAGGCGCCTGCAAGCCACGGAGGCCCACGCCCTGAATTCGCACCTCGGCTCCATCCGAGCCGAACGGAGGGATGTCCACGCCCAAGGCGCGCAGCGCCCCGGCCGTCGCTTGGGGATCCTCCCCGGGTAGGAGCCCCCGCAGTCGGCTTTCCCCCGAGGCGAGCGAGGCGAAGATGAGAGCTCTTTGGGTGACCGACTTGTCGCCCGGAACCTGAATACGTCTCACTGCTCTTTCCTCCACTCCCGCGTGGTGCGCATCAGTTCGGCGACTTCGTCGAGTGAGCGTTCGGACAGGGCCTCCCGTAACACGTCCAAGCCGCTTTGTACGCTCTCGATCGCCCGAATATTTTCCTCACTCGCTTCGTCGAGCAGGCTGCTCCACATCGCCGGCGAGCTCTCGGCCAGACGCGTCAAGTCCCGGCCCCCGGGGCCGAGATCCTTCACGCTGAGCCCCGCCTCGGCCATCGCTCGAGCCACCACGTTGGAGATCAACTGCGGCAGGTGACTGGCCCACACCATGAGTCGGTCGTGGGCATCCGCGTCGATGGGCCGAACCCGAGCGCCCATCGACTGCCACATCGATTGTACGGCCCCGATCCGCTCGCTATCGGCCTCTCCTCCGCAGACGAACACGGTCTCACCCGAGAAGAGATCCGCCGATGAAGACTCGTATCCCGTAGCGGTCCCACCGGCCATCGGATGGCTCCCGACGAATTGTGCAGCGAAACCGAGTTCGGCGGTGTCCCTCAACAGCGGTCCCTTGAGGCCCGCCACATCGGTGACGGTGGCATCCCCCCAACCCTCCGAATGGGCCTCCATCATCTCTCGGACAACATCCAGGGGCGTCGCGTAGACCACCAAATCCTGCCCCTCGACAGCCTCCACGGCTGTGGAGGCCACAGCATCGATCACCCCGTCGGCCAAGGCCCGCTCAGCGTCCTCTCGATGCCGGTTGAAGGCCACGATCCGCGGCCCGTTATCCAGAACGCGTAAGCCTCGCGCGAGCGATCCTCCCATGAGACCCAGGCCCACGATACCCACGCGCTCGAAAGCAAACGCGTGGCTCACAGCTTTCCCGCCTTTTCACTGGGCTCGATCTCTGTGTCAGCGTCGCCCTCGAGCTCCTCTTCTCCACCGTCGTTGTGCGGAATTACCACGCTTAGACCGTCCCGGGCGACGACCGCACCGGGAAACACCTCACGTGCTTCGGCTTCGAGCGCCGAGGGGTCGTCGGAATACCGGGCGGAGACATGGGTCAGATAGAGCCTGCGGACCCCTGCTCTGCTCGCCACTGTCGCCGCTTCTGCAGCGGTACTGTGATACGTCTGCCGAGCCCTGTCGGCCTCTTCGTCCCCGAAAGTGGCTTCATGGATCAGCAACGAAGCACCCTTCGCGATCTCGAGCGCCGCTTCAGAGGGGCGGGTGTCGCCCGTATAGACCACCACGCGCCCCGGACGGGGCGGCCCCACGACATCTGCCGGCTCCACCCGGCGCCCATCGACCTCGACGGCCTCCCCCACATGTAACTTTCCAAAGAGTGGCCCCTCGGGCACGCCTAGAGCACGTGCGCGTGTGATGTCGAAGCGGCCGAGCCGCTCGTGCTCCACGAAGGCGTATCCCAACGCGGCCATACGATGATCCGCGGGGAAGGCGATCACGTCGTACTCATCGTATTCCACTCGCGCACCCGGGCGAAGCTCCTCGATCGCAAGCGGAAAAGGCACCCGGTCCACGCCCAAGCTCACCACCTGTTCGAGGGTGCCCCGGGAGGAGGTAGGTCCAAAAATGCGCAGCGGCTCGGTTCGGTCCTGGAGCGCCATCGTCCTCAGGAGTCCTGTGATACCGAGGAAGTGATCTGCGTGGAGATGGGTCACGAATATGTCCCGCACGGCGAAGCCCGTGCCGTAACGCATCATCTGGCGTTGTGTTCCCTCGCCACAATCGAGGAGAAAGGAATCCCCCTCCCTCTGAAGGGCAATCGCGCTCACATTGCGGCGCACCGTAGGTCGCGCCGCGGCCGTGCCGAGGAATGTGACTCGAATCATGCGTCACGCTGGTGTGGGGACGAGTGGAAGCTGTAGAGAAAATTAGCGTCCTGCTTCCCGCCTCAGAAGAGCCGAAGCTGGACCCGTAACGTGCGCCCCGGCTGTGGGAGTCCGCACTGATCAAAAATCGCGTTGTCGGTCAGGTTCGTAACCTCGACGAGCGCATCGACGTTTGCGAGAGCGGACCGCCCCTCGAAGGAGAAAAATCTGCGGAGCTGAAGATCGAAACGATGGGTTCGGTCCAGTGGGTCCATCGCGCCCGTTTCAGTGTTCAGGCAAGATTGGTTACCCACGAACCGATACGCCCCGGAGAGGCTGAACTCCCCTGGGACGGGCACAGCCACATCGAACCCTCCAACGATTCCCGGCTCGTACTCGGGCCGCGTGCGAACATCACTACCATCTTCGAGCAGCCAGGCCTGTTGGAGCGTGAGATCGCCACTGTACTGGACCCACCTCCACGCTCCCGAGGCCACCATTTCCAGACCCGTACTCCGAATACGGTCACGGTTTACCCGCTGCCGTTTGGGCCCGTCGGCCGTTTGCACGGCGATTCGCACGATGCCGTTCGAGAGGACCTGGTGGAAACCCACCACTTGAAGGTCGACGCCTGGCATGTCCCAAGTCAGGCCCGCCTCCATGCCGGTCAGAACCTCCGGCACAAGATCCGGATTCGGGAGGAATCGACCCAGAGCCTCCGAGTACAACTCCCTGAGGGAGGGAAAGCGCGCGCGACGGCTGATCCCTCCATGGAACAACAGACGCCCTCCCCCGGTGAGTGACGACACACCGAGACGCGCTCCCCAGTCGCCCAACCGCCCCAGGGAGGTGTTGCCACCCGATTCCGGCGTGTCCGCTCCGTCGACCGATAGACCCACGCTGAGCTGTGTTTCCCCCAGGCTCTCCCATCCCGAGAGGTCGTCGATCCGCCACTCCAGCTCGGAGCCAAGGCTCCACAAACGTTGCCGAAAATCGCGCACGCCCGCGCTGGCCAGTCGCTCGGTGTGAGCTACGTCGGCGTACGTAAACGCCACCCGTATATCTCCCCTCTCGCCGACGTTGTGTGCCCCGAGCACCCGAAGCGTGACGGTCCTATCGTCTCCCTCTTCCTCGTCGATCACGTTCTCATAGTCGAGGGAATCGAACTGTTGTATCCGGAACGAGCCGAAATCGAGACCAAGAGTCGTTTCGAATTCTCCCATTCCCCAGCCCGTCACCTTGCGGCCGGTCCCCCCCGAAGCTGCGGTGACCACACGCCTCTGATCCGGATACCGCCAGAACCTCGGCTCCGACTCGTGGATCTCAGGTGCTACGCCACGCTGCACATCGAATCCGGAGGTGGTGAGCGACATCCAGCCTCCCTCATCACCCTGGTACCGAACGGAGACGAACGCGTCCCCGTGCCGCGCGTCCGTGTTGAGGCGAAGGTCCCCATCGGCGCTCAACAGCGCGGGGTCTCCGGGGAAACTCGAGTCGCTGCTCGGAATGGAGACACCGGGCCGGTCCCTGAAGCCCCCCCCGCCCTGCAACAGCCACTCCCCCCCGCCTGATTCGAGCGAGCGGGCAACGGTCGCCCCTACGATCAGACCACCGTTGTCGTCCAACGCCGCACTGAGGGTGACGGGCGGGGGTGCCTCCAAACGCTCAACACCGCGCGCTACGTCGATCGATACCACGCCGGCCAGCACGTTCGGGCCGTAGAGGACCGACGAGAGCCCTCTCAACAGATGGATGGACCGGGCAGCCGTCAGCGGAATGATCGAGAGGTCCGTTCGATGATCCCAACCCATGGTGAGAGGGACGCCGTCCACGAGTACCGCGATGTGGCGGTCGGTTGCGCCGCGTAGACTCGGCTGCGCCTCCCCCCGTGAATTCGCCCGGACGCGCACCAGTGGCATCTCGCGCAACGCCTGTTCCAGCGTGGGTACCGGAACCGAAGCCAGAGAGTCGAGACGTATTTCTATCGCTCCCACTCCCCCCGTGGCGGTGAGGGTGCGAGGCGCCACGACCTCGAGCTCGTCCAGTCGGAAGACGGACGGAAAATTCGAGAGAGTATCCGCGCGCAGCGAATCCCGCACCTGGGCCTTCGTTGCCCGGGGCCACACGCCCAAGATCACGACCGTCGCCCCTAGGAAGAAACAGAGGGCCGGCCTACCACGCCTCGTTTTACCGCGTCTCGTTGTGGAGCGTGATGTCGGCCTCATGCTTGGGGTACGAAGTCCAACCCGAAGTCGAGCGCCGGTGCCGAATGGGTGATCCAACCGCTGGAGATGTAGTCGACGCCGGTCTCCGCTACGGCGCGGACCGTCTCGACCGTTACCTGGCCGGATGCCTCGAGCGCCGCCCGCCCTCCGGTCATCTCGACCGCCCGCCGCAGGTCGGGCGGCGCCATGTTGTCCAGCAGGAGGGCCGTAGCGCCGGCCTCGAGGGCCTCCTCGAGCTGATCCAACGTATCCACTTCGAGTTCGATGGCGGTGGCCGGCCCACTCTGCCTCTTGGCCGCCGCGATCGCGGCCGTCACCCCCCCGGCTGCGGCGACGTGGTTGTCCTTGATGAGGATCGCGTCGCCGAGTCCGTATCGGTGGTTCACGCCGCCTCCTGCGCGGACCGCCTGCTTCTCGAGCGAGCGAAGCCCGGGCGTGGTCTTCCGGGTGCAACAGATCTTAGCGTCCGTGCCCGCCACGGCCGCGACGAGGGTTCCCGTCGCCGTGGCTACACCGGAGAGGTGGCTGAGAAAGTTGAGGGCCGTTCGCTCAGCGGCGAGGATCGATCGAGTCGCCCCCTCTACGGTAGCCACCACTTCACCGGCTTCGACCGTGGCCCCCTCGGCCACCTCGAATCGGAGCTCGAGAGTGGAATCGACCAGCCGGAACGTCAGTGCGGCCGGCTGCGCACCCGCGAGAACGCCTCCCTCCCTGGCGACGACATGGGCTCGAGCCCTTGCATCCGGCGGGATTACAGCGCGAGACGTGACGTCTCCGCCGGACCCGAGATCCTCGTCCAAGGAATGGCGCACGACGGGCTCCACGAGCACTTCAGGCAGATCGAAAAGGTCGCTCATATCCGTGTGCAAAATTTCCTAGCCGGATACCCCAACGACCGGTCCGAGGGAAGCCCGGCTCTCGACCGTCACCGCAGCCTTTACGCCGTCGGCGAAATCGCGACCCTCGGCGCCCAGGTCCACCATACGCTGAACGGCCCGGCGAGCGCCTTCGGCCACGTCAGCGGGAATCGTGACCTCGTAGCGCATCTCCTGGAGGCTCTCGAGGATGTTCTGGAGCGTGATGCTCTTCATGTGGGGACACAGGTTACAGGGCCGGATGAACTCGACGTCCGGTGTTTCGGCGGCGACGTTGTCACTCATCGAACATTCCGTGACCATCAGGACCCGGGCCGGTCGCTTCTCCTTGACGTACCGAATCATGGATGAAGTCGACCCGGCGTAGTCGGCCTCGGCGAGAACGTCCGGGTGGCACTCGGGATGGGCCAGCACCACGAGGTCCGGTGTACTCTCGCGATACTGGCGGATCTCCTCACCAGAAAACCGCTCGTGGACCTCGCACAGTCCACGCCAGGCGATCACTTCGACATCGGTGAGCGCCGCCACGTTCTTGGCGAGGTATTCGTCCGGTAGAAGAATGACGCGATCGACCCCCATCGCCTCGACCACGTTGACGGCGTTCGCCGACGTGCAACAAATGTCGGACTCCGCCTTCACGTCCGCGGACGTATTCACATAAGTCACGACCGGTACGCCCGGATATTTCTGCTTCATCCGGCGCACGTCGTCTCCGGTGATCGAGGCAGCCAAAGAGCACCCGGCCTCGAGACTCGGAATGAGAACCGTCTTGTCCGGCGAGAGCAGCTTCGAAGTCTCGGCCATGAAGTGGACGCCGGCCTGTACGATGATGTCGGCGTCGGTCTTCCCCGCCTCTATCGCCAACTGAAGTGAATCGCCAGCGAAGTCGGCCACACAGTGATAGATGTCGGGGGTCTGATAGTTATGGGCGAGAATAACCGCGTTCTTGGCCTTCTTGAGCTCGTTGATCGCGTGGATCAGCGGCGCCATCACCGGCCACTCCACCGAGGGTATGACATCCTTGACCCGTTCCTGAAGATCCGCCGTCGCGCGCGCGACCTCGGGGGTGTATTCAAGCATATCGTATGCGTCGCTGGGCCGTGGCCATCCGCGTCGAGCCGACCAGCCAGGCCGTGTTTGGCTTCCCGGGGCCTTCGCGCCCCGGCAGTAGAATTCGCCGCATCCTACACAATATCGGTCCTTTCGATCCGGACGAAAGGTTCATCACCTTGCGGGGCACTTTCGGATCGCCCCTATTCGGCGGCGGCGCGCGATAGCGCGGCGTACCACAACGCAAGCGAATCGGTTAGGATACTTCGTGCCCCACCCTCCGTGCCCCGCCCCTTCGGCCTCCCCCGCCGTCGGATGACCCCTAAACTCCAAGAGACCCATCCAGCTTGAGAATCAGAGGCTACGCGGCCCTGTCCTTGGCGGCCGTACTCTTTTTGGTCAGTGATCTGCTCCAGCGCATCGTGGTTTACCCGGTGACGTGGATTCTGCCCACGCGCCGGGCAGCCATCCTGGGGACGGGGCAGCGGTACCTGTGTCGTACGCTGTTCGTGATTCTCAAGGTGATCGGTGGCGCGGACATTCCTCGGCCCGGTCGCGTGCCCGGTGGACCCGGCGTCCTGATCCTCATGAGCCACCAGTCTCTTCTGGACATCCCCATGGTCATCGCATCGGTCGACGGCACGTTTCTCAGGATCGTGACACGACAGAGGTATGCCAAGTGGATCCCCATCATCTCTCACACGATCCGCACGCTAGAGTATCCGGTGGTAAACCCCGGGGCGAAGGCGGGGACGACCCGGCGGTATCTGGAGCGGCTGGGTGAGGTGGCCCGCACGGGTGACGCGCCTTTGGTCCTGTTCCCAGAGGGGACGCGTACCAGGAATGGAAAGATCTTACGGTTCCAGACCAGCGCCCTCGAGCGAATTCTCGGGGCGAGGGATTGGATGGTCTACGTCTTGGTCAGCGACGGATACTGGCGTCACGCCAAGCTTTCCCACTTCGTGGGTGGCATGCA
>SMUY01239020.1_pt1 | contig 10007 bp, 13 predicted proteins | sample 2456441 | NCBI WGS metagenome assembly SMUY01 (sample SAMN11095931, study PRJNA526329) | marine sediment metagenome | biome: Marine sediment; feature: Surficial sediment; material: Deep marine sediment; isolation source: Hadal surficial sediment | place: Pacific Ocean | collected 2014-11 | depth...
AAACCAGAATTTAGGCATGGAAAATTGTTCCTAACTGATTAATATTTAATATGAATAGAAAATACGATCAGAATAGGCACAAAACGAGTTTTTTTGGCAAATTTGTTCATCCTAAATTTATATGGTGAAAATTTACTAGGCACTCTACATGACCACAAACCCCACAATTTTAGAGTCTGATTTCAAGTATATCGACAAAAATGGCAATCTAATGAAAACAAGGACAGAGCTCACAATTTCACAAATGCTTAACTTTTTGAATATCAAATATCAATACAATTACAAACTATCACTTTCTGGCAAAACAGTTAATGTTGATTTTAAAACAGACAATGGATTAATCGAGGTAATTGAAAACAAGGATGACATTAAAAAATACAAAGACATCAAGCAGCTCTCACCAGAAACAAAAATCATGGCAGTAGGCCTGCCTGAATTTGCCTCAAAATTAATCGAACTGCAAGAAATCGTATTTTATGATCAGAGTCCGCAAACAGGTTCAATTTTCATCGAGGATCCTTCCTTTGCATTTGATTATGCTCACATTCTACCCTTGGTAAACAAGTGCTCTATTCTGCATGGCCATACATCTCAGGTCCTAGTGGAGCTAGTTGGCCAAATGAAAAACAATCTCTTGATTGATTTTGGAGACGCCAAAAAAATCATCAAGGAAGCACTGGGAGATATCGATCACAAATTTTTCATAAATCGAGAATACCTCAAAGAGGAAGACGATGTCCATTATAGGATCTGCTTTGATGAGCCAAAAGGCAAGTTCGATCTCAAAGTCCCAAAGGATACTACCTAGGTTTAATAGATACTAGAATCTCCGGTGTTGTAATGGGGCGCCGAAAGACCCAAAAAATTATCAAAACCGGACCAAAAAACGTTACAACAGGAATGTGTCCCCTGTGCAAAACAATAGGCAGAATTTTCCTTACTGGTCAGGTGGGCAAAGAAAGGGGAAAATGTCCTGCATGCAATCAAACTTTTGATCTATAGCGTGGATCTTCGTATAAATTCACCCATAACTTTTTAAGGATATTTTTGAATTCTGAACTACATGAGTGCTGAAGAAGCAGAAACAATCTATGAGCGAGTAGCAAGACTAGAAGATGAGGTTGCCACACTACGTACAGAAGTAGACATTCTCAAAAGAGCAATGAGAAACAAAATTGCACGATACGAGATTTCCACAATTAAAGGTGGAAAAGACATAACTTCAATTATTGATTAATCTTATTTCTAACACTTTGAATTAATTCCAAAACAAAATCTACGTCTTCTGCGTTTGGATTAATTTCTAAATATTGGTTAAGATATTTTAGAGATGTTTCATAGTGGAGTAGTCTTTCCTCTAAAATTCCCTTATCTCTAATATCTTCTGGCGCATTTGGTTCTAAGGCCAATGCCATGTCTGTGCATCGCATCGCTTTTTCATACGAGTAAGATTCTACGTAAGAGCGTCTAAGGTTTCGTAATAGTCTGATGAGAATTTCCTCATCGGTAGTTTCATTTAGAAATTCTGGCACAAACTCTACTTGATCTCCAAAATTTATATCAAGTATTTGTTGAAGTTCCTCAACTTTTACTAGTCGTCCACCATTGAATGGATCAAGAATCATCTCTTGGTGATATGTTACTAGCACGTGACTTGGAAAGCCAACAACTTTCAAATCAAGTCCAATAAATTTTGCAATCTGTGTGTATAGTATGGATAACGTGATTGGAATTCCAGATTTCTTGTCAATAACATCATTTAGAAAATTGTTTTTTGGATTGTAATAGTCCTCCTCATCTCCTTTGAATCTATGCTGTATGAAAAGATGTTCATTTAACATGGAAATTAGATATGTGGGGTTTTTTGATTCGGTTAAATCGAGTTTGATTGATTTTCCAATCTTTTCTATTTTTTCAATATACTGGGTTACATCTAGATCTGGATATTCCAATAACTGAGCAAGCTTTAGACATTTTTCAAGCAAGTTATAGTTCAGAGTTTTAACAAAAAGCATCCATTCTGTAACTAGTGGATCGAATTTTTCTGCCAATGGAGTATCTATTCCATTCTCTTCAGATAAATCTGTGGATTCTTTAGTTCGTTTGTAGTTGGTGGGTTTTTGATGAGTGTTTTGAATGTGTTTTGACCTAATTTTACGAACACAAATTGAGTGAAATCCTTGCCCATGCTTTTTCTTACCTGATATGATGTAAAGTCAGTTCCCATGAACGTTTGTAGATAATTTTGAAAGTCCTTGTCATCTGCTAGAATGTTTTGTATAGAGAATTCTGCAATTCCTTCCATTGTTGTAAATGCAGCATGATGTGCTTGAATTGGTTTAAGCCATTTTTTGTAAATATCTAATAATTCAGGAATCATTTCTGAAATTTTTGGATCAATATCGACATGAGTGTATGTCATTACATCTGGACCAAGCTGTTCTATGATGAAATGATCTGGATTTAACATGAAAAAGATGTTTGCTCGTTTTGCAAGTGGAAAATCATCTGGAACTGTTTGTAACTGCAAATACTCTGAAAGTGCACCCGCTGTTTTATCATCTAAAGCAAGAATAATTTTTGCTAGCTCTTCATTTACCAAATTTACCTGAATTACAGCTTTTTTGTTAATTTCTTGTAGGTTTTCTTGTGTAGAATGAATCAATTCTTCAAGAATTGTCATCTTCAATGCTCCGAGATATCCAGAATTTGTTGAATCAAACTTTGGCTCGTATGGCTCACCTTGTTTGTAAACTATGATTTGCGGATAGCTAGAAAGAATAAACTTGTTAAGATACACTGTGTTGTCCAGATAATCTCCATATGTTGTAGAGATTTGTGAGAGGTACATTTTTGCATAAGTGGAATAAACTAGAAACTTTGCAGTATCTTGTTTGATTAGCTCTGCAATTTTTTTTAGGTCTTTATTTGCAACTGCATTAAACAGTTCATCGACATAATTTCTTACATCATCAGTACAGAATACCTTTTTTCCTTTTAGTAATTTGAAATCTTTTAGTCCTAGAAATTGCAGTTTTATGTTATCTGAAACTGTAATTCCTAGAAACTCTGAAGCCTTTTGTTTTAGCTCTGGTAGGAGTTTTTCTGCAATTTGTTCAATTGGCTCAAATTTAAGAGTAAAATTGTTGTCTTCAGCAATTTTATCAGCAAGACCAGCAATCTCTTTTTCTTCGTTTAGTTCAACTGAGAGTTGTCCAATCAAAGCTTCTGCAAATTCTTCTAATTCTGGCAATAAAATGAAATGATTTTGTAACCTGATTTAACGTTATCTTGGCTGTGAAAATATTAATGCTGTTTTGAAATGAATTGTTTAGTTGAAAGAGTTTAGCTTAAAGTATATTCGATGTGTTCGTTGCAAAGGCAAGCTTGAACTTGAGGTTTTGCAGCAGACACAAGAAATCAACGAAGGTTTTCTTTATTGTAAAATCTGTAAACTGAAATTCCCAATAATCTCAAAAATCCCAATTCTCAGGAGTGATTTTGTATCGTATTTATCGAATAGATCAAAACTTGGCGGAAAATTATACCTAAAAGCAAACCACAAAACTATGAAATCGTTTATGAAAAAATCATTATCTAAAATAAAAAAATTAGAAGACAAAACTGGAATAGAAGAAAGATGGGCTAAAATATACAAGGCCAGCAAAAGTGCCAAATTCTATTCTGTTATACGTGACCAACTTTCTAAATTACCAAAATCAAAACTAGCACTAGAGTATGGTTGTTCTATTGGAACAATTTCAAAGTTCATGGCAAAAAATAATGATATTGCATTTGGAATTGATAATTCCTTTAGTGCAATTTATGCTGCAAAAAAGAATCGAATAGAAAATTTAGATTATTTTGTTGCGGATTCTTTAGAGCATCCATTTGGAAATCAAAAGTTTGGACTAGTTGTTGCCCTAAATTTGCTCGAACTTGTTGAGCCAAACAAACTAGTAAAAATTGTTTCAAAGCAAACAAAAGGAACATTTGTTTTATCTGATCCATATGATTATGACCGGGGAAATTTTTCTGTAAAAAATCCTGTAACGCCCCAAGTTTTACGAAAAGAGCTACAAAAACATGGTTTTAGAATTTCATCAAATACAATGAAACCAAGTTTCATTCCATGGAATCTGAGTCTGAATCCAAGAACGAGGTTAAACTACCGCGTGGACCTTGTAGTGTGCAAAAAATAACATCCTGAAATTTTAAATGCGACTGGTCCCACTTTAGATGATGATGTCTGAGAAGAAAGGATTTGATATTGATAAGCATCTTTCTAGATTGATTACGCATGTTGAATTTACTGTACCTACATCAATTTCTCATGTAGAACCTAGCGAAGTTGAACGAGTGGTATCTAAAGTAACTACAAACGACATTGCAGACATTATTAAAAATGCAGTAAGGCTTGACACTCTAGGTCAATACGAAGAGGCATTATCCTGGTATGACAATGCGTTGAAAATTAATCCTAAAGACCTCAACACAATGTTCAAAAAAGCATTATTGCTATCAAAAACAGGAAAGTATGAACAAGCAGTATTTTTGTTTGACCAAGTCATCGAAATTGACCCAACTCTTGTTAGTGCTCTAGTTAACAGAAAAATTGTTTTAGAAAAGCTTGGAAAGCATTTTGGTGTCGTTCCCTTATCTGACAAACAACTTTCCTAGATATAGATAAAGTTCACACAATCGGACGAACAAAACTATTTCGACTGTATATAAAAAATTATGATACGGATTGAAACAGAAAGTAGACAAGAGAAGAGAAGTTGCTATAGCCGCCACATTAACTATGACTGCAGTTTTTGGCTATGCGATCATGTATTCATTTGGATTGGTAAAATAAACAAAATTTACATAATATGATTCAAAGTATTTAAAAAAACACAGATAATTTTTTATCTTAAACTGACGTTATATAATCACGAAATAACATGGGTCATGAATGCTATTATTGTGAGCAATATTTCGAAACTAAAGAAAAATTATATGATCATCTAGAAATTCATTCAGAACCTGTGAGTGAGATAAAAAAGAAAAGTAAGAAAAAAACAAATTAAGAATTCACTTTTGCTTAACAAAATTTTATTAGATTTTTTTTATATTTTGAGATGCTTGAAGATGCATGTGTAAAGAGTTTGAATATGAGCTACTTTGCGAGTGCCTGATGAAAATGAAACAAAAAGAAGAACAGAAAAAACTTGAACAACCTATAGAGGTTTCAGCAAATTAAGTTCAGCTATTCTTTTTTAGAAAATTCCCTGTATTCTCCAATTACTGAATTACACTTTGAGCAAATATACTGGCCAATAGTAAGTAATGTCATTCCCTGACCAAGCTCCTCATTTGGGTTTTCAATCTTTAGTTTTGGAGCTTCAGAAAATTCTGAATTGCATTGTTTACAGAAATAGTTTGAAATCTTGGACTCGTCAATTTTTCCAAGTGGCATCAAGAAAAGCTTACCAACCCCAAGATCTGCTTTTTTCTTTTGCTCATCAGTAATGTCTGCTGTGACATAGCCACCTGAACCACCCAGTTGAGTTTGTGTCATGTAATTGCATTGATTTGTTTTCCCTTTTAATGATTCACAAATTCCTGAGAGTTCACCTCGTTTGTCTGACACTGTTTGAGATTATCCCTGTGCGGACTAATTTTTTCTTGAAAAGATTTGATTCTCTCTTCGTATCCAGAATACAGATTTTACACAAAAATTGTATATTTTAAGGTCACACATCGCTTTTAATATGAATTAGAATAGAAAATCATTCTATGAGACCATACATGATTGTTGTGTTCGCTGGAATAGGTATGCTGATTACTGGGACATCATTGATTTCAACAGCACCTGGAATTGAAAAAATCACTATAGGGCTTCCATTAACTGTATCCGGCATGGTAATTGTTGGAATTGTTGGATTGCTTAAATCAAAAACAATTAGAAAATTTCCACTCTAGGATTGTTTCTTTCAATCTGCACACACACATTGATATTAAATTTAAAATCGTATAATTTTCATGAAGATCTTTATTCCTCGTCGGCCCTCAAAAAGTACTCATGAATCAGAATTAGATGATGATGATTTAGATGATTAGTCATAAAAATGCAAATTTTGACTGGTAGCTAGATAGTAAAAAGAAGATATGAACAATTCAAAGCTAAAAAACTCAATAAAGTGCTAAATTAGGCAACTCCCTCATCTTTTTCAAAATATTCCATTACATCATTTAGAAAATCATTTATCAAATCACAAAATGATTCTAAATTTTTTGATTGTGCAGCTTGACGTTTTAATGCATTTTCGAGCTCATCCACAAACCCTATCATTTGTTTAGGATTTACTCTAGTAACATCAACTCGTTCCAGATACAAGATTGTATCCATGAGAACTTTACCAGTTCGTTCATACGAGTTTATCATTTTTTCAAGTCTTGCAGCAGTTTTTGGAGAAATTTTTCTCATGGTCTCTACATGATTTTTATAGTATCCAAGCTCTGAGAGTGCTCTTTGTTTTGATAGTTTTAGAAATTTTAAGAGATTTTCTTTTTGTTTTGGGTCTATCTTATGTGTGAGTCTTGTAATCTCGTCAATTTTTTTGAAAATAACCTCTGCTTGACGAGTTTGAGCTCTTAATTGTTCAATGTCTGAATTAAGATTAGATACTTGTTCTATGGCCATTACACAATTTTGAGCACGAATGATCTTTATCTCTCTGTGTCAGTAATGAGCTGATACAGATTTTGTAAGGCAAGTGCCGAAGGTGGGCTTCGACCCCACGACCTATCGATTATGAGTCGATCACTCTAGACCAGGCTGAGCCACTTCGGCACAAAATTACGCACACTATTTTGCAAAATTAAATGATTCTAATCAAAAAAATAACCCAAGATTATGATTACATGATATGACTTCACATGAACTTGCTGGGATTATAGGAATTATTGCAATTTGGACAACATTGGGAGCTTTTTTTCTTGGTTACTTTTTTGCAAAAAGACAATCAAAAAAACATGTTGAAAAGCTTGCAAAAAAAATTGTAGAATCTAAATCCAATAATATGGAAAAAGAAAGTTCAGAATCTACAAAACCTGAAGCCAAAAAATTTGATTGGATTTAGTAATATTGAGAAACTGTTTTCCAGCTCTCGTTTTCTGATTTTACCCAGAGAAACTTCTTTTGAAGTGCTGAAGTATACAATTTTTCCCATTCTACCCCAACCTCATCAGTCCAAGCTTTAAACACACGAGGATCTATGTAGTTTCGCAAAGATGTACCAAGATTATAATCGCGAGTTTTTGTAGCTAAATCAACTTGTAATCTTATTTTTTCAACTCGTTCCTTGTGTTTTTGTTTCTGTTTTTTGATTGTTTGATTTAATGTCTTGATTCTTTTCTTTTTTGCTTGTTTTTGTTTGTCAGTTTTAGGCTTTGAAGCCTCAACCTTTTTTAGAGTTGCTTCCGCTTTTTCAGAAGCTTTTGTTTGTTCAGACTTTATTAGAGTATCACGTTTTTTCTGAAGTCCTTCCTCAAAGTTTTTTGGAATTGTTCTTTTATGATTGCACATTTTTGCAGCTTCAAGATTAGCTAGTTTTGCATGTAAGAGTTTTTCAGAAGGACTACTATTCTTTGGAACATTATTCTTTCTAAGATGTTCTGAAACAACGCTCGAAGCCAAATAGGTTCTAAACACCTTTGCAGTTAACCCTTTCACAATTCCAGAATAATAATCATTTACATGTCTAGAGGTAATTTTATCAAAAATATCTTCAGAATCTTTCTTGTTTGAAACTAGTTCTTTTAAATTATCATGAAATGTTTTGTCATGTCCAACAGCTGGAATAGTTTCTTGCCATCGAACTGCATCTTTTCCTAGAAAATCAAACTTTATTTCTTTCCCAGTAAGTTCCATGTGTTCTTTTCTTAGTGTAGTTGCACCAACAGTATCTGCTTCTTCAGGATCCTTTTCATCCCCTACTCTCATTGCAGTCCTGTAAATCAAATAACATGCTGTTGCAATCTTTTTCAATTTCTTATCCCTGGAATTCATATCTTTGACCATGCGGTCTTTTATTTTCTCAATTGATTGTGCAAGATTCTTTGCCTTATCGTATTTTACTTTGTCCCGTTCTTGTTTGATCCCAGCAGAATCAGATAGCCAAATATACTTGCGTTTCTGGGAAAGCTCATCCATCCAACTTGCTAACCACATTGATTCTTGATCATGAACAATTTCTTTCCAATTTCCTTTTGGCTCTTTGACATCTTTTCCTAAATTCAAAGTCACATCTTTAGCTGTTACACGAGGCTTCCATTTTCCACGCATTGGATGATCTCCACGTCCAATGAATATTCCAGGCGGTTCAGCCATGTAGTTTCCAACCTCAACCTCGTGATCATCAATGATTGCTTTGCCATATTCTTCTTTGAGTTTCTCACGTAACTCCTTCCTTTTTGTTGCAATCTTTTTCTTCTCCTCTTTTGCCATCATCGCCTTTTGATCAGCCTCTTTATCGACAACCTTGTAAGATTGTGAAAAATCAATATCAGAATATTGTAAATTCTTAAATTTAGAGTTCAGAGTTTTTGCAAAATCATCTGTAAAATTTTTCTGAAATATCTTGTCCTGAACATAAGGCGTATCCTTTTTCTTTGCCCATTGGTATATCATTTCTTCTTGTTCAAGATTCAAGGAAACGGATTCGCCCTTGATTTTTATCTTAATTCCCTGTGACTCAAAGGCTGGTGGGAACAAGATTCCATTGTGTTTTAGTGTTTTCCATTTCATTTTACGTTCATTTTTCTCCTAAAATTGCGGACTTAGATAAATTCTGCGAATTATTTGTATATGAAGCTAGTGTAGTGCAAAATGATCACTCACCGAATAGCTCTTTTCCCATGTATTTCTCAAATTCAATGTCTGTTTTCATCTTTTTTGCTTCCATAAACATAGCAGCATCAGTCCCGACTGTATATCTTGGCAAAATCTCCTTGTCGTGAATTGCTTTTATCACAACATTAGCAACCTCTGATGGAGCGGTTCCCATCTCTACCATCATTTTCAGACCTGAAAGGATTTTGTCAGACAATTCCTTGTATTTTGGATCCGTTTTTGATTCTGGAATCTTCATTGATTTGAAAAAGTTTGTTTTGATAACACCTGGCTCTATCATAGTTGTTTTAACGCCAAACTGACCAAGCTCATACCTTAGACACTCTGAAAAACCTTCTAACGCAAATTTTGTACTGATATAAGCTGAGGAACCTGGAAGACCCATCCTTCCAACAACTGAGCTAATGTTAACAATAACACCAGAACCTTGCTTTCTCATAATTGGTGCAACTTCTTGAATGATTCTTACAATACTAAAGAAATTTGTCTCAAACTGTTTTCTAAAATCCTCTATTGGAACATCTTCGGTGCATCCAAACTGACCATATCCTGCATTATTCACAAGAACGTCAATTCTGCCAGCTTCGGACATTACCTTTTTCACTGCTGACATAATAGAATCTTCCTTGTCTACATCAAGTTCTATAACATCAACGGAAAGGTTTTCTTTTTTTGCAGCTTCTTGTAATTCTATAGCTTTTCCAGTATCTCTCATGCTGGCAAAAGTTCTATAACCATCTTTTGCTAATGCCAACGAAGTTTCTAGTCCAATTCCTGAAGAGCTTCCAGTCACAAGAGCTACTTTGTCCATGGATTTGCTGATTTTATTGCTACTAATAACTCAATTGGGATTTTATTTCAAGTTGGCATCATAATCTGGTAAAACATGGATTGCCCAACCACGTGCAATAAGTTTTTCAACACTTGTTGGTTTAACACATGCTGGCATTCCATTTGATTTTTTCAAAACAAGCTCTAATCCTTCTGTACATGTAACGTGATCGGGAGAAACCCCTTCATTGATTTGTTTTAGTGGTGGAGGAAAATATGCGATTTGTGGAATTATCACAGGTACAATCCGTAAAATTCTATCATCATTTGGTTCTGG